>Ga0206819_10079_pt1 | contig 35166 bp, 24 predicted proteins | sample Alteio_BWOrgCont_87_FD_152855 | JGI IMG/M metagenome (GOLD analysis project Ga0206819, IMG submission 152855) | Enriched cells from forest soil in Barre Woods Harvard Forest LTER site, Petersham, Massachusetts, United States -... | ecosystem: Environmental > Terrestrial > Soil > Temperate forest >... | reverse complement strand
ATCGCGCGCACCAATTAGTCGAGTTGCCCAGCCCCACGCACAACCGATTACGATCAGGCACAACGCCAACAGCAATCCTGATCGATGGCCTCGGCTGATCTTCTGCACTCCCAGTCTACATCTTGCCACCAGGTTGCTGATAACACTAGTTTTCTGCGATGCTTTGAGCTCCCCAAGCAGTTCCTGCATTGACTGATACCGATCCCTGGGATCTTTCTGCAAAGCTTTGAATGTAATAGCTTCCAGCTGGAGCGGAATTTTCTTCTGTGGGCAAGCTTGCCGGAAACTGTCAGGCATGTCGTTCAATTGTTTGCAGAGCAGCTCGAAATTGTTATTCGTTGCGTAGACCGGCTGTCCCGTGAGGATCTGATACATCAGGCAACCGAACGCATAAACGTCGGAGCGGACGTCGACCTGGCTGCCTCTACATTGCTCCGGACTCATGGCAATCGGGCTGCCGAATATCTCGCCCGTGATCGTCAGATGCGACGCCATATCTACGCTGTCAGAGTTGATTATTTTCGCGATGCCAAAATCGACAACCTTGACGAAATCTGGCTCGCCATCATATTTGATGAGCAGCACGTTGCTTGCTTTCAGGTCCCGGTGAACGATGCCCTTATTATGAGCATGTGCCAACGCGTCTGCCACCTGGCAGAGGATTTTGATCGCCCTTGCCGGCTCGAAAGGACCTTCAGCCGCGATTACATCCGCGATTGATTTGCCTTCCAGATAAACCATCACGAGATAGGGCAGTCCTTCTAAGGTTACATCGAAATGGCGCACTCCAACTGTGTTGCGATGGTCCAGCGAACTAGTAGCCAGCGCCTCGGTCTGCAAGCGGCGAACGATGTTGGTTTGGTTGAGCAGGTTCGGGCGTAAAAGCTTGACAGCGACTATCTTGTTCAAAACTATGTCCTTTGCTTTGTAGACATAGCTCATGCCTCCCTCGCCAATGAGAGCCAGTAGTTCGAAGTGACCATTCAGAACCTTGCCGATAAATGATGCTGAAGTGGTGCTGCTGAGATTGCAGTCAATGGTACTGTGCACCGTATTATCAAGCTTGTCGGTGGTGTCGTCGTCAGGCTTTTGACCCGGCAGCAGCTCCTTTCCGGTAGATGAGATAAGCTCCTCTGTCGGTTTGGCTGTTGTGCTGTCTGCACCGTCAGGTGATTGCATTGGCGGGCGATTCTTCTCACTAGCATACGACGTCTTGGCTGCAATATTCCCAGATTGAATGGCTTTACTAGAATCAAGGGTGGCTTGGCGGCAAGGCGGCGAATGTGTCAATACGATTGTCCATAGGTGTGATTGTGAAGTGATTTTTGACAGTCAATCGCCCAGCTCATACTGCACAATTCCCAAAGAACTCAGCTGCTGGTTACTGCATACGCTCAGGGTTCTGAAAGGCAGGAACTTTCGCATGGCCAAGCGCTTCTTTCGTTGTAGCCCAAGGACGGGGGTGAATTACATGCTCAACAATAATGAGAAAGAACAGGAAATACAAACCCGAACAGTTCCAGATGGGTTATTCGACGACTGCGAGAAAGCGCGCCGGGCATTGCAAGAGTGGCAGGAGCGGGCCGAAAGACGGCAGTGAGAACTCCGGACGCAATTGTCCAAATTCAATCTCATTAAGAGTGAAGACGTAGCGGCATAAGCCGCGATATATTTTAGCCTGCGGTAAATCGGTGCACACACATCCGCCCAAAGTCCGCTGATCACAATGTCAGACTTTCTCGCTAACGTACATTCGGGTTGGCTATTACTCTACCTGAGCTTCTCTTTTATCCGCAGCGGGTTCTCTTTGATCCTCGACCGTCTGATTGGCCGGTTGAGATTCTAAGGACTGAGCTGCTAGATAGGGCTCGTCATCTTCAGTAAATGTCTGATCGAGCAAATCGAGGTCGGTCCGGTAGACTACATCTTTATCGGCAATCTTCAACCTGGACAATTTGAAGCCGTTCTTCTCTTTCAGCTTTTCCGCCAAGCCGGGTCCCGGGTGCAGTAATCGCTCAATGTTGTGCACGCGCAGTTGATTGCGCTTTTTAACGGCGTCATTAATTACGGACAAGCGCGTCTTAGTAAATAGATTGAGACAAACATACGTCACAGCATGCCAAAAAAGAGCCAGGGGCCAGAGGGCAAATATGTGGCCAACAATCATGACTGGCAAAGTGATCACAGCCAAAAACAAATTTAGGATGACGATCCAAGTTACGCTGGGTTTGTATGTCAACGTCCAGTACTCTTCTTTAATCCATTGTGGTGGCACATCAGGTGCGTTTGTTTTGCTGTCGCAGACTGCGGATACGAGCGCCGATTCGAAAATGTAAACCATGTTGCCATTTTCTGTGATTCGCGCCTGTCCGTTGAACCTGGCTAATACCGGCAATACATAGCGTTCGTCCGCTATTTTTCTGCAGTCCACGTCCAGGAAGGGAGCCAACTCCTCGGCAGTTACAACACCATTGTGAATCGTAATGGAGTGAGCGATGGCAACCCACCGCTGTTCATCCAGGTTCTTATTAGGATCTCCATCACCAAATAAATAGGAAAAGATTTCGCGAAAGAATGAGGGCACCGAATCTGGTGCGACCGAGGCTTTATTATCAGTGTCTTGGCCAAAACTCTGCTCGAAATTATAGGCATATTTCAGGCAATATTCGTTATACAGATTCCGAAATTGACTGACCAGTTCTACCTCTCTGAGTCTTGCCACCTCTTCGCGAGTTCGTTTCTTTGTCGATCCGCCCGAACCGCCAATACTTGGAAAATCGAAATTTGATGAGCCCTCCATGAACCAGATGAGCACGAGCAATAGAACGCAAATTGAAATGATCAAGGCGACGCCAAAGTAGATACGGAAGCAGTTCCAATAAAATTTGCACGCGGCGCGATAGGTCTTGGATATAGCTGCTTCCATCGGTCGCAGCACAAGAGCATTGCGGAACCCTGGTGAGAAAGCGTAAACTACGTCGCCGCGTGATGAAATTTCCAGATGTCCGGCCGATTTGTTGATCAGTACAATCAACTCGGACTCTGCGTCTCGCAAGTCCAGACCTGTTTCGGTGGCAACATCCGCCACAGTAACGCGTCGTCCTAGCCGCACGACGCAGCTGATCACCTTTTTCGTTCGCGCTGAACCTATTAATTCCATAAGTCCCATATACCCTGTGAGCTGCATCAGTGCCCGTGGTATCGAATGAGCTCAAGCTTGTGACAAATGGGCTGGCACCGTCGGCGTCGAGAGAATGCGCACTTCAATGAAATGCTCCTGACGGTCGTCTTGCAGCATGACCGCATCGGTTTCTGTCCTGTTGTTATCGAAGAACACGCCGGCATCGGCAGCGGTATCTACCTGGCGCACAGTTATGTGATGGACAGTTTCGCGATAGCGGTAGTGAACTTTGAATTCGCTCCAATCATGGGGCAAACAGGGCGCTATGCGCAGTTTGTTGACATCGAGCGTGATTCCGAGCAGGGACTCGACAATCAAGCGGTACATCCAGCCGGCAGATCCGGTATACCAGGTCCAGCCACCACGGCCGGTGTGGGGTGAAACAGCGTACACGTCGGCCGCCATCACATATGGTTCCACCCGATAAGTGTCAATACCGGTGGCAGAGATGGCGTGGTTTATAGGATTGATCATCGAATAGAGTTCCCATGCTCTCTTTCGGTCTTTCAAAGCAGCGAAGGCCATGACGGCCCAGATGGCACTGTGCGTATATTGTCCGCCATTCTCCCTGACGCCGGGAACATAGCCGCGTATATAGCCGGGGTTCAAATCGGACTTGTCGAAGGGTGGATTGAGAAGTTGGATCAGCGCGTCGTCGCGGCGAACAAGATACTGATCGAGTGAATTCATCGCCTTTATCGCGTACTCGGCTTCGGCGGCACCGGATAGAACCGACCAGCTCTGGGCAATTGAATCAATCTGGCACTCCGCATTTTCGACAGAACCCAGTGGTGTCCCATCGTCGAAGTATGCGCGGCGGTACCACTGTCCATCCCATCCGCCCTTTTGCAAACTCGTGCGCAGTTTCTTTGCTTCGCTTTCGCACAGTTCGACACATGGTGTGTCTCCACGCAACCGGGCAATTCTCATGAACGATACGAGCACCTGATAAAGAAAGAAGCCCAGCCAAACGCTCTCGCCTTTGCCTTTTTCGCCGACGAGATTCATGCCGTCATTCCAGTCGCCGGTTCCGATCAAAGGTAGTCCATGGCTGCCATATCGCAATCCGTTGGAGATCGCTCGCACGCAATGGTCATACAACGTGCCTGCTTGCTCTGATCGGGCCGGCAGATCGTAGTATGAGTCTTCCTCAAGATTGACAGCCCGTCCTTCGAGAAAGTGCACGGGTTCATCCAGCACGCCGGTGTCACCAGTGCACTCAACATAGCGCTGCGTCGCCAGAGGCAGCCAGAGATAATCGTCTGAACAGCGCGTGCGCACGCCTCGTCCGGATGGTGGGTGCCACCAGTGCTGCACGTCTCCCTCGAGAAACTGGCGAGAGGCAGATCGAATCAGCTGCTCGCGCAGCAGTCGCGGTTCGGCGTGGATGAGGGCCATGGTGTCCTGCAACTGATCGCGGAAACCGAAGGCCCCACCAGACTGATAAAATCCGCTGCGACCGTACAAACGGCAGGCAATCGTTTGATACAGCAGCCATCCATTAACCAGCATGTTGAGGGATTGGTCCGGTGTGTCAACATTGACCGCACCGAGCGTGTGCTTCCAGTATTGGCAGGCGGCTTCGAATGATTCGAATCTGGCGCCCGAACCGCGAAAACGGCGCACCAGCGTGCTGGCATCGTTGGCATCGCGCCCCGAACCGATGCGGAAGATAATTTCGCGCTCCTCGCCATCAGTCAATTCGAATTGAACGTGCATCGCCCCACAGGGGTCCAACCCGCCGCCAACTTTGCCTGACAGACGCGAAGCAATCATGGCGGATGGTTTGCGCAGCGTGCCGTTGCGTCCAATAAATTCGGCACGGTCACCACTGACGGTGCGACCAGAGGCACCATCGACGTCAAGAAAGGCGACTCGCTCAGCAAATTCTGCATTGTACGTATTGCGTGCGAAGAGGGCTCCTGTTCTTGCATCGATTTCGGTAGTGACGTGCATAGCCGATTTGGGCCGCAAATCACCGAGCACCCATTCTATATACGCGGCAGCCGACAGCCATCGAGTTCGTCCCGAAATGTTCCGCACTTTCAACGTGTAGAATTTGACGGGCGCGTCCACGGCGACGTGAATCCAAAGTTCGGAGACGATACCGCTTTCGGTGTGCTCAAAAATGCTGTACCCGAAGCCGTGCCTGGTGACATAGGGAGTGGCGCCGCGCGCGGGCAATGGAGTCGGCGACCAGAAATAGCCAGTTTGCTCGTCGCGAATATAAAGCGCTTCACCTGGGGTATCGCTGACCGGGTCATTGCTCCATGGTGTCAGTCGATACTCATGCGCGTTTTCACACCAGGTGTAACCGCCACCAGATTCTGACACCACGCAGCCAAAGTATGGGTTGGCGAGAACGTTGATCCATGGTGCAGGCGTAGTTTGTTCGTGGGAAGTAGTAATGACATATTCGCGGCCGTCAGGAGTAAAGCCACCGAAACCGTTGCCGAGGATCAAGTCGCGACGAGTCTCACCGGCAGTTGGCACTTCAGGGCGATGGCTCGCGACTACCTTTAAGGGCGGTACGCGTTGTTCCACAGAGGCACGACGGCTAACCTGCTCCTCGAGTGTTCCGCGACTGTCGGAGATAATTATGCGCGCAACCGATTGCAGGAGAGTTCTGTCTTCGACGGAGATTTGCTCTGCCGCGCGAACAAAAATTCCACCCGGGCGATCAACGAGGTTTGCTTCCAAGCCTGCGGCAATTAGTCCCAAAATCTGCTCCTGAAGCTGTTGCCGGTAGCCGGCATGGTCTTCATTCCAGATAATCAGGTCAACAGCCAATCCCTTTAAACGCCAGTATGCATGTGCTTGCACCAGTTGACGGACAAGCTCGATGTTCGCCTGGTCTCTGATTTGCACCAGCACAATCGGCAGATCGCCGGAAATGGCATAGCTCCACAAACCGGACTGTCCGCGGCGATTCTTAATGAACGTGCTGGCATCGGCCCGCATCGAAGGGTTGGCATAAATAACGGAACTAGCCAGGCGTGAATACAGCTGCGCATCCGCATCAGTGGCGTTAAGTTGACGAAGCAGCACCTGGCTGTGGCTCCAGGAGAGATCGAAGACTCGATCAGCCATGACTCGATCGGAGTACTTTTCTACCAGCGCCATCACGGATTCCCTCGCCGGTCCGACGCCTGTGACGACGTTGAACGTCGCCTCTGCCTCAGGCTCTAACGTGATTCGATAGCGAATAGCCACGATCGGATCAAGCACACTGCCGTGGCTTCCGGACAAGGGCATTGCTTGCTGCATCGCCTCCGAATTCTGGAGAGTGTTGCCCCGCCCGATGAATTTGGAGCGATCGGTCTCATAAGAAACTTCCCTGGCACTGGTGTTTGGTGCGTGCACTGCCATCAAGTGGAACAACCATGGCGGTTGCTCGCCCGGTGAGCGGGGACGCCGGGTGCAAAGAATAGCCTGACGGTGGTCGACAATTTCGGTTTGCACGAACAACTTGCTGAATGCCGGATGCAACGCATCGCCCAGCGTCGGTGCCAAAACAATCTCACCGTAGCTGGTGACATCGATGACTCTGCGTGTCGATGATTGATTGGTAACGCGTATCCTGCGCAACTCGATGTCATCCTCGGAAGAAACAACAACTTCAGTGTGAGTCACCAGGTCGTTGTCGCGGCGCCGAAACTCGATTTTCGCGTCCGAAAATACCGCCTCAAACATTAGCGGACGTTTTACAGCAGGTTGATGCGTTACAGACCAGTATTCGCCACTGGCGAGGTCGCGCACGAAACAGAAGGTTCCCCAATTGTCGCAAGTGGTGTCCTCGGTCCAGCGCATCACGGACAGATCCTTCCAGCGGCTGTAGCCACCACCGCTATTAGTCATCATCACGTGATATCTGCTGTTCGATAAAAGCTGGACTTCAGGAAATGGAGTATTGGGGCTGTTGAAAGCTCGCACCGGAGTCTCTTCACCACCGGCGGTTAATCGGACACCGGTGAGTTCTTCAGACCGCGAATGGAACACGGCTGCCATCGGAATTCGCTCCTGCAGCAGCAACAGTGTTGCCTGAACTGTCGGATCGGATTGAAATCGCTGCTGCATCCGTCTGCCGAGCAGCAAGTAAGCAAGGGAAAGCAGAGTCATGCCTTGATGATGTGCCATGTAAGACTGAACAACGGCAAATGTTTTTCCGCGGGGTAAACGAGCGCGCGTGTAGTCGATCGCCTCATAAAGACCGTATTTGGTTGCGAACCCCTCAGCCGCTAGTTTCTGCAAATTGAGACATGCTTTCTCCGGTTCGACCATCAGCGCCAGCGCCGAGGCGTAGGGCGCAATGACAAGATCCTCTGCCAGCCCTCGCTTCAGGCCGAGACCGGGCACACCGAAGGCCCTGTACTGATAATTGAAACTCGCGTCAACCGCGTAATAGCCAGATTCCGATACTCCCCAGGGAACACCATGCTGATCGCCGTATTCTATCTGACGCCGCACGACGGCCTTATAAGTCTGGTCAAGCAGAGTGTTCTCATAGTTCGGCATCACAAGCAGTGGCATGAGGTACTCGAACATTGAGCCGCTCCAGGAGAAAAGAACCTGTTCTCCATGCGCTGTGGTGAGCTGGCGTCCCAATGCAAACCAACTTTCCTGCGGCAGTTGTCCCTGAGCGATGGCGATAAAATTACACAGCCTTGCCTCAGAAGCCAGCAAATCGTAATAGCTCGTGTCTAAGCGCCGCTGTTCGACGTTGAATCCGATGGACAGCAAATTCCGCCGGCTCTCGTAGAGAAACTCATAATCCATGCGCGCGAATTCGCCTGCTTGCGATGCCAGGCTCTCAATTTGTGAAATCCTGTCAGCGGCTCGCGCGCTTCCCAGCTCAACCTGCTTGCGAATTTCTTCGAGCGAAAGGTTTGCGGTCGCCACCAGTGGTGGTGCCGATTCGGTGGCCACCGGCTTGTCTGCCCCTGACGGCATCTCTAATGCCGCCAACTCGTGCAATGTAACGGCATGTGAGATGCCGGTGCAACCGCGAAGTATCTCGTCGGCACCCTCAGTCAAAGTCCAGGGTGCCAGGTAAACCAGTTCATTGCGCGCCGCCGTGCATTGTTTTGCCAGTGACTTGCTCCACCAACGCGCGTCATTGTTTCCAGGAGTGTCGAGCGATACGGCAACTTCATCAGCGGCAACTGTCAATTGATCGAGAAGCGTGCTGATTGCGCCGAGCGTAGCAGGCGGTGCCTCACAGGCTTGCTGAACTATGGTTTGGAAACGAACAACAGCGGGTGCTGCAGCCTTAACAGCGTCAGCGAGAATTGCCGTGGTATCACGCATGCCTTCCAAGAGTTGCATCCCGACAATCGAATGATCGGGCAGCGCAAGCAGTGCAGGACGCAACGTCAGCAAATTGCCTGCAAGATTGCCGCTGTCTACAGTGGATACGTAAGCTGGCTGCAGATGTTTTAGAGTTTGCGTGTCGTACCAGTTGTAGAAATGTCCGCGGTGCCGATCGAGCTTGTGCATTGTCTCGAATGTTTCTCTCGTTCGCTCGAGCAGCTGCCCGACAGGTATGTAACCAAAGTCGTAGGCACACAGATTGCCTAGCAACGAAAGACCGATGTTTGTCGGAGATGTGCGGTGTGCCACCTTTTCCATGGGATGCTCCTGGTAATTATCAGGCGGCAACCAGTTGTCTTCGGTCGTGACGAATGTTTCGAAAAATGCCCATGTCTTTCGCGACAATTTTCGCAAAAACAGGTGTTGCTCGGATGTGAGTCTGGCATTGTCGGCAGACAACGGTTTGCTCAAACGCCAGGCAAGAAATGGCGACACGAACCAGAGCACCAAGATTGGCGCTGCCGCAATCAGCGTGTCGTGTCTCGACTGCAGCAAGTAGACAGCCGCGGCGAGGGCGGCTACTGGTGCGATCGTCATCCTGTTGCCGAATGTCGCCAGGTCAGAGCTGATGTTCGCAGCGGCTTCGCTGGATGTAACCCATTCGAGCAACTTTCCCCGACCACTAACCATGCGCCAGCAGGTGCGCAGGATAGCACTGAGATTACGGTATGCTTCGTAGGGAAGCTGGGCTAGCGTGAATACTGCCTGCGCCAGATCCCTCGTCGCCGTCTGCATTACCGACGTGAAGTGCTTGCCAACGAGCACGTCCTCATGCTTGCGCGCCAGATCAAGAGCGGAGGCGACGAACAGAGGCGTGACAATGAAACCAAGAACCGTGCCAGTCCAAAACCACGGATGCTTGAGGAGAAACCATCCCATCATCAGCAAAAGAGTTAATGCCGGAGCGACGAGACTTCGCCTCAAGTTGTCGAACAGCTTCCATCGCGACAACAAGGAAAGCGGGTTTCTCTCCCACCGTCCTGCGCTTGTGGGCACCAGAGGCAAAAGCCAGGTGAGTAGCTGCCAATCGCCGCGTATCCAGCGATACCGGCGACTCATGTCCGCATTGTAGCTGGATGGATATTCTTCGTATAGCTGTACGTCGCTCAAAAGTGCCGAACGTATATAACAACCTTCGAGCAAGTCGTGACTGAGAATACGGTTTTCGGGTAAACGTCCCTTCAGCGCCAGCTCAAACACATCGACGTCGTATATGCCTTTGCCAATGAACGATCCCTCACCGAACAAGTCTTGATAAACGTCCGATACTGTGCGCGTATATGGATCGATGCCGGTTTCACTGCCGAACAAGGTTGAATACAACGAACGCTTGTCTCCTGAAAGGCTCAATGACACACGCGGTTGAAGAATGCCGTGCCCTTCTGTCACCCGATTCTGCTGCTCGTCGTAACCAGCACGATTGAGAGGATGCATCATCGCTCCGACCAATTGCCGCGCGGCGTCGCGCGGAAGTTGCGTGTCTGTGTCGAGAGTGATTACGTACTTCACTTGCGGCAAGACAGCTGTCTGGCCAACAACGAGCGAAAAGCGATTGTCATTCTCAGGGGTGCCACCACGCAGAAGTGCATTTAGCGCTGCAAGTTTTCCGCGCTTGCGCTCGTATCCCATCCAGAGTTTTTCACGTGAATTCCAGACACGTGCTCGATGGAACAGAAAAAATGCGTTGCTGCGGTACTTTTCATTTAGCTCATCGAGCCCTTTGTGCACAAGTTGCACTAGCGACTGATCCCCAGGGAGCGTTTGTTCGTGCGCATCTGGAAAATCCGTGAGCAGAGCGAAATGCAAATTGTCATCCTGATTGGCCGCGAAGCGGACTTCCAGCGCTTCGATGAGCGAATGAACATTGGCCGGATTGACCAGCATGGTTGGCACCACAACCAGCGTGCGCGCTTCAATGGGAATTCCTTTTGAGAGATCCAATTTCGGCAGGGGGTGTGGAGTAGCGAAGAGGGTCACCAACCAGTTCACCAGTGCCAAAGCCAGTTGACTCGAGCACAATGCAATGACGATGCCGAGCTCTGCCTTCAGCCAATCGTTCGACTCGTTTTGCACAAGCCAACTTGTCAAAGCAAGCGTGGTTACGAGAATGGTGCCTAAATAGCAGAACAAAGGATGATGCTGGCAAATTCGGCGCCCAGTTTGCATGAGAGATCTGCGAACCTGGGCAATCTGTTCTGTCTGTACAATGCCTTTGTCCACCAAGTAAAACCCGACGTGCGCCGAGCGATCTTCGATGCCTTTAAGCGCAGCGGCCTTCTGAGCCAGTACCACAACTGATTGCGCTAGTTCCCACTCGGGCATGGGACTGCTCTTGGCCAGCTTCTCAATTACATGCCGGTAACGATCCCGGGTGGCGAAGTCCATCTTTTCATAGACACCTGGCGGATCACCGCGCAGCGCCTGCTCGACAGTGCTGATCGACTCAACGAAATCTTCCCAATCAATGGCGCCGAGAAATCGCAGGCTGCCGATACTGTTGCTGATGGAAACCTGATCGGCCGCCTGCTGTTGCGTTTCTGATTGAACTAACAGCTCAATTGTCAAACCGGATTCGGAAAGTCTCTGCTCAATCCATGTTAGAGGCAGAGCCAAAGCGGTGCTAAGTCCTTGCAAACGGCGGGCTAATTCCGCCACGAAGGAGCTGGCCATGAGGGGATTGGATCGTGCCATATCGGCGGTGACCAGAATCAAACTCTTGGGATCAGTCTCCGCCACTTTGATCATCTGATCCGCCCAGACATCCGCCCGTTCGCGATCTTTCTTGCTTGCAGAAATACGAGCGGCTACGCGTCTGAGATTCTCAATCAGAGCCAGACGCAACATGATGGGAATCGCCCACAGCTCACCCAGCTTGAGCGGTGTTACTGTCTGATACGAGGAGACAAAACGACTGAGGTTTTTCGGATCGATCCGCCCGTCGCCATGAGAAATGGATTCCAGCGCGAGATCATATACTCGCGGCAAACCTGCCGACGATCCATTGAGCAAGTGAGGCAGTTCGCGGCTATACTCTGTTGGCAAGTGCCTTTTGGCCAGCCGAATCTGTTCTTCGATCAAATAGAAATTATCGAGCAGCCATTCACCGGCTGGAGTAATGCGGCGATTGGCTCTAATCGTGTCAGCCAGCAGATTGACCGCATCGGCCAGTATCCGTTCATTTTCTGAAAGCCGCCACAGAAGCCGGTCGCGAGTCGGCTCCAGGCTTACTTTATGCCAGCCGGCTAAGGTCCTGCCGTGCTGTTCCATTTGATCGATGCTGAACAGTTCTGCGCGCAGCGGTGGCTCTTCGTCAGAATTCTGCCTGGCACGTCCATTTCCGAGGAGCAGCCGGCTGATGGGACCTGATTTGATAGACAGCATATAAGTGATTGTAGAGCAATTGAGCCGGCCAGGTGCAGTTTACTTACTTGCTGACGGCCGGTGACGCCTACAATAGGGCCTAAACTTTCGAAGAAACTCCATCATTGAAGAGTGAGCAGACATGAACAATCGGATCACTACCATCCCCCAGGAGTGCGATCTTGGATTGAAAATCACCGGGCGAAGCCCGTGATCATCTATGATAGAAGTATCTGCCAAGACTGTCCCGACTGGCGGAGCGTGGGTTTGGTTATCAGTCATTTTGGCGTCGACGGATGGCGTCAGAAAGGGTTGTCGTATGCCACTTAGATTTGGTGACGTCGAACTGCTGGGGCCATTCGGTCGCCTCGATGAGCTTGAAGAGCAGCCCGGGCTTTTCATTGTTCTGTGCTATCAGAACACAATGTTTGAACCCCTCGATGTTCGCATCGCTGAGTTTGTGCAGACTGAAGTGGCTGCCGCTCTAAATGAACCGCACTGGATTGATGTTTGCGCGGGCAAGCTGCGAGTTGCCGTGCTGTATTCGTCCGATGACTCAGTTCTACAGTACATCAAGCAACAGATTGTCTCGGCAGAGGGTCTAACAGAGTCTAAAGATCTGGCCAATGTCTTACTCGCAAGTGCACGCGTTGCCATCGAAGAAGGTAGATTCGAAGATGCGGAGCGCTACTATCGGGCGGCGCTGAAATCGCTGGAAAGAACATTCGGTGAGCAGGATAGTCGACTGCTGATAGTGCTCGAAGCTTTGCTAAAGCTGTTGCAGCAGCAGGGACGAGAAGGTGCGGCCTTTGGCATTCAAGAGCGAGTGAAGCGCATCGTCGGGATTGATGTATGCGCTGACCAATCGAGATGATGGATCGCCGGTCCGCCAGACGTGCAAACCAGAAATCGTCGGGCGAAGCCCGCACCCTCATCGAGAATTCGGCGGATTACTTGCCGCTTGAAGAAAACCTGAGTAACTTTATGCGTACTTGAAAACTTCGCAATAGTCGAGATTGAACTCCTCCAGGACATCCATGATCCTTTGCGGCACAATCAGCCCGACGTCGTATGCGAAATCGTCTTTGCCTGGTTCGCCGAACACTTCTAGCCACCACCATTCGTCGTAATTCGCTTTGAATGTGCCGTCGGCGAAATTAGCATCACCCATGATTTCGACATCGTCTTTGTGAAATTTCACTCCTGTAGGATTGAGCGGCTTCAAAGCGTTCACCAATTTTTCGGTGGCGAGAAAGATGTTGTCCTGTCCGATCAGATCAGACGGCGGCTCGATGTCCAACACAAACTTGAGAAATGACAACTTCGGCCCACGCGAATTAAGATCACCGATTGTTTCTTCGCTGGGAAAGCCAGCCATGAACGGCCAGATTTTGTAAAACTGCATTTGTATCACGCCGCGTCACATGAAGTAAGTACAGCTATTCTATGGCAGACCGCGGGTGTTTTCTTTCATGTTGCAGAATTACTAAGCCACCGAGCGTATTTTGAATTAACAAAAAGCAAATCTTTCAAACGACCTCAGTCACGATGCGGTAACAATCACCCTCCAAACTATAATCAGTCTGCAACCCACACATAGTTTCATCAAACTCGCTTCAGCGCCGCGACAAGTTCTTCAAGGAACGCAAGCTGTGTTGATGAGCGAGAAGAAGATGGCTGCCTCACATGCCCTTCGGAGAAATGTCCGACGGACTCGTTCTTTCACCCCTCGAAGGAGTTACTTATGAAACCACAATTCTGGAGAAGCACCTGCTTCTCGCAATCAGCGCCGGACAATGAAACTTTGTCGCGCTGGCAGCGATTTAAGCAGAGAATCACAGAGAATCGCATTTTGTCACATTTGCCAAAGGTCCTCAGCGCATTGTTTGCTCTGGCATTGATGAGTGCTCAGGCTGCCAACGCAACCAACTTTTATGTTTCCAAAAGCGGCAACAATGCAGACGGTCTCACATGGCAGACGGCATGGAATGAATTGGCTCAAGTCAACTGGAGCAAAGTCACCTCCGCATCGACGATTTACATTGATGGTGGTCCCAGCGGTATGTCTTATTACACGACGCTGACTGATGATGCCACCACAGGCAGCTCCGCCTCTCAGGTACAAATTCTCCAATCATCTGAGTCTGGTCATAATGGAAAAGTCACCATCACCGGTGGCGGTTGGGGCGTCGGCGTAAAGGGATACGGCATATGGCTGAAAGGTGTCTCGAATGTACAAGTTCAAGGTAATAATTTAGTGTTTCCAGGAAATACTGGTGGTCTGGAAATCACTGGAGAGCCGAATTCGGGCGTGTACATAGGTAATTGCAGCTCCTGCGGGTTGTTCAATGTTGATATACACAATTGCAGCAACACTGGACTGAACTTGGTTCTTGGCGGAAACACGCAAGCTTGCTCATTCCAGAACGTGCAAATTCACGATAACTATCTCAACCTTTTGGGACAGGCCGGACCGGTCAATCCATACGTCATCAGTACATTTACCTCTTGCGCATTCTACAGCTCATCACCGCCTAGCAACGGTCACGGAGGAACCAATCTATCCAGTGGTCACTTCAACTTTAACTATTGTGCGTTTGGACCCTACGGCGACATCGCCCTGCCCGGTGGCTCACAGGGAGCAGCGCCTGGCAGCAACTGCACCGCCTCCTTCAATCAGACCCTTTTTGTTCAACCAAGTAACTATGCCGTTTACGTTGGTGGCTACGGCAACTCGGTAAGTATGAACGAAGCCACCTCATTTATGACCGCACTTACCCCAGGTGGGTACGCTCGTGACTTTTTGTGGCAACCAACTGCTGGAAATAACAACGTTCTAAGCGTAAATAACTCCACCGTATATGGTGGCGCTGTTGCCGTGCCGACCGGAACCGTGCTGAGCTCAAACAACTCCAATTGGCAGTTTATAACGACGGGCAATACAATGGCATTGGGCACCAATATCGGTAATCCTACGACCCAGCAGCCACTCGTCACAAACGTGTCAGGATACGGCAACAGCACGCCTGTCTCGACACTTCTCGCAACTAATTTCAGCGCAGCATCGACAGCCCCGACTCCGCGCTACAACAGCAGCTGGTTGTTCCAAACCATCAATCTGCTGCTTCAATGGGGCATCCAAACCGCCGGTTAATGATCGAGGTTGGATAACCGCGGAAGGCGTTTAGTTTTCTGTTGCTGGCGATTTGTATGAGGTTAATCGGAGATGAAATCGATTCTCAGGCGTAAACGTGGGGCGGCTGTTCTAATGTTGGAGTTTATCTGCCTCGCAATTATTGTCAGTTTGTTTCTGGCTATTCTATCGATTCACTTTATGCAGTTGGCCGCAAGCAGGAACAATACTGCAGTGGAGGCGGCAGCTCTAGCAGCTGCCGCCGACCTCGGCCGTATCGTCGTCAACGATCCATACTATGGGTACATCGGGTTAGTTGACGCAGCGCCATGCTGCCAAGCCACCATTGCGCGCGACGGCGAACCACTGCCGGTGCTCGGGATCAATACAATCGTCGGTAATGCCCGCCTGATGCGCCTGGTGGCTGATACTACCGGCAGTGACGACCTCCGGCAACTGGCTTGTCGAGAGTCGCTTGAATGCCGCCGAGCGGCAAAACTGCTTGAAAGCAAACTCAAAGATGCGCTCAATCCCAAGACCCTCTACAAGCCAACCGATGCATTCGGCAACGAACTGCATCCTTGCCAAAACGCAGAGGCGGCGTTCAAATCAGATCTGCAAAGCGCCCCTACGCTCGGGGAGCCGCAATTGAAAGAACTGTCACTGTCGCTTGGATGGCTCGACGCAGCAGCCGACAGCAAGGTAGAAATTCCGTTGCCGGTCGAGACTGCGCAAGTTGCATCGCAGCTAAATGTACGTGGAAACTATCGGGCATTCGCGAGCGTTCCATTAGATGGCGACGATTACTATTTCGCAGGCTTTGCATCGCGTACAGCGGCGCTTGCAGATCCTGGCGCTTTCCGAATTGCTGATGGGAAACGCATCTCCTCTGCGGTCAAAGCTTCGGCTGTTGTTGGATACACAGGACAGCCAGGCAACGCGGGCGTTTCCGATGTTAACAGGAAGACCACTTACAAGGTCTGCCTGCAAACCGCAGGCTGCGCCTTGCCGCAAATCACTGACGACGTGGTCACATCAGGAGTGCTTGAAGTCAGCTTTCCCCACGGTCTTCCTAACAACATAAGAACATTGAAAAGCCTTTTGACGTCGACCGACCTGTCGCGAAACAAAATGGATTTGGTCACCGCGGCTGGCGGAGATTTTCCCAACGATGGCGGCTCGCGTTTGGTTCCGGCAAACAATGAGCTTGGCGACAGCCGACCGCCAATCTCGATGCTGTTTGCTCAGGCGCTGTGCAGTTGGATAAAAAGCTCGCAGGCAAAACCGCATATGGATTCTTTGATGAGCGTGCTGAATACAGACTTGCGGCAGTGGAACCACAACGACACCGGCCCTCTGCAATTGATGTTGGATTTTGGCAGCGATGGTAACGTGGCAGTCCGCACCCAGCAGCCCAGCCCTTTTCCTATAAATACAGTTTTTGAGAACCAAACCTATGCATACCAAACCGAAGCTTTCTCTGCCAACGGGATGACATGGTCTGTCGTCTATCGCAACTTCGCTGAGAATGCCGGCACCAATTTTGGTGGCAAGCACGGCGGTCAACCACTGCCAGGCAACCCGGTCAACTGGTGCGAACTGCCTTACTTCGGCAGCAATTCCATGTCAGGGTCGCCTCAGCGAAAGGGTGCGCAAACGCTCGGTGTCTCAGTCCTCGGCAACAACTCCGGCTGCGATGGAGGCGACACCGCAATATCTACAGCCAGCGCACAATTCATTTCCACCCGCACCGGACGCCCGCTCGCCATCCAACCCCGCAAAAGCTGGTACTCAGGCGGCCTCGTCGCCTACTTCGAGATTTCGTGCCCCAGGCCGCAGCAGTAGCACTGCGGGTTCCTAGTCACTGATCAGGATTGAGCGTTGCCATGCCCAGGAAGTTAGACACCGTCGATCGGTGCCCAAGTGCGGTTGACGTTAAAAGTCTCATTGCGTCAGTAATTCGTAATGAACACTTCAGCGCCGATCTTGCTTTCGCGCTGTAAATTGCAGTTGTTCATCCCGTATTGAAGTGACCAGCTTTTGATGTTCGCCCAGTCGTATAGCGCTCTGATCTCAGCGCAGTCGTCATAGGTGATAAGGAATCGGTGTGGGGAGTTCTTGAGCATTCTTGCCATTCCTGCATGATCAAAGGAATGCAAGCTCCCACCGTGCCCGTATAGCTTGGTCGCGGTGTAATACGGAGGATCGAGAAAAATAAATACGTCCTGACCTGGTCTTCGAATGACTTCTCTGAAACCGAGATTTGTGATCTGCGTTCCACTTAACGCCTGAGGCAAAGGGGCAAGTCGCTCAATCGACGACGCAGTAAATCGATGTATGCTTGCAGCACTCGAAAAGCCTCCTGCTCGTGTGGTTCCAGAAAAGGTGACACGATTGAAAAAGAAGAACAGAAGTGCTTCTCTGTATTCTGTTTCCGGATTCTCCTCGCGAACTCTCAGGAAGTACTCTTTTACTTCCTCCGCCGATTGGAAATTCGATCGAAGTTCTTCGAGTTCCTTTTGTAGTCGTTCGCACGTATCAGGATCCTGCACGCTGTGCCAAAAGGAGATTAGCTCTTTGAATTTATCGTTGATCCAATACTTCCTGGCAAACGCGATCGTTCGCGCATAAAAATAGACACTTCCGCCGCCGACCAAGGGATCTCTATACTCCTGCGCCGACTTTGGCATTGCCTGAGCGATTTGTTCGATGGCCTTCTGCTTGCCACCGGGATATCTGAGCGGCGAACGATATCGTCCATTGATTGGGACGTTTATTGGAGATGAAGCATTGGTGGTAACACCAGCTGCTGAATGCGGCTCGACTGCTTGATTCATGGTTTCAATGATAACCGTTTGGTTCTCTATATCAACCCGGCAGAGCTCTTTGAACATAGAGGACATATCTAACATTCATGCGTCGAAAGCGAATAAAAAGTTCATCAGTTAAACTCTAATTGTCGTTGTAATTGATTGACATGTCGTTGTGCTAGAGCTGCATTGATGTTCGGTTGGCATCAACGACCGAAGAGTAGTTCATTTGCTGCTCGGCAGGTAATCCTGATAGTTCTAGAACTGTCCTTAATTCAGTTCGAATGCCATTAGACAGGTTGCCCGCAATATTGGAGACGGCCGCCTTTTCGAGTCCCCAGCGCGCCGCAACTGCTGCAAAGTCTTTTATCTTGAGCTTGTCATTCTTGCCGTTTATCGGAAAAGCAAATCGATCTCCGGGAAGATGAATACGTGTATTTACAAGATCGTAGAGAGGAGAATATGCAACTACATGTGGTGCCGGTGTCGCTCCCAATTGTCCAGGTAGCAACCACATGATGATTGAAACGTTTTTCGCATGAAGATCCCCATTGCCTACCATCCACGAAAACAACAAGTGCTTCAAGTACAGTGTCATTTGGTCCGGCGATAAGCCTGCTTCGATGAGAACTTCCGCTACACGTTCTGCTGACGTATCGTATTTGTCCAGGCGATACAACTTGAGCAATGAAGCGGAATCCTGCTGCAAGGCAAGGCGAAGCGATGAATCATGTTCATCCAACGTCTGCTTGCGCGGAATATCATAACGCTCAATTAGAAGAGCACGTCCAGGGAACAGTGTCTTGCCACGAAGCTCCACCTGCCTTACAGGTGCTGTCGGCAGTCCGACGCGCCGCGCCAATTCCATCGTTGCCCATTCGTTCTCAACTAAATTTGGAAACAACGGAGATTGATATTTGAGTATGTATGTGCAAGAGTTACGAAGCGTCCCTACCTTCAAAGTAGGCTCATTTCCTTTTTCGCGAACGAGATTTATAGGCAGTTTGGGCTGAACGCCAGAAATTCGCATCGGACCCTTCTTCCCCAGATTGCGGAAGAGATCTTGCAGGTTCGTATCCTTAGCTATCTCGCTTCTAACTTTCATAATGGCGTGCTCAACCGGAGCAATCTCCGATAACGGATTCTCTAGGGTGTCGAACACAAGTTCTGTTTCGTTAAAACCACTCGTTCTAAGAGTCAGGTTGGACAAGTATTTCTGCGTGGTGGCTAGGAGTGCAACCGTATCTTCGCGTGCGATTTTGAACGTTGCCTGAAGTTGATTTTCAGTCCAGCCTTCCGGTAAGAGATTCTCAAAGAATGCGGGCATCCTTCTACTCTCGTAGATCTTGCCTAGCGGTAATTCGCTAGACAATTCTACGTGCCAGTCAGGCGAGTATTCGAATCTGAATTCATCGCTTTGAAGCGCCGTTAGATTGCCGATTTCCCATCCATAGAAATACACCGCAAAGTTATTTATCCTGGCGATTTCGATTGCGGTGCCAACTGAATAGTCTTTGCGGAGCTGTAGATATTTCCAATGCTCGGCCTTGAGGTCGTTGCGAAGCGCAAACGCAGCTGCGCGCTCACGATCTCCAGAGCTAAGGTTGCCGATCAATTCAACTACTTTGTGCTCTGGAAGCAGTTTCTGTGGATAGCGTTTAGCACTTGAAATGCACTCAAATACTGTTTGCAAAGGACTTGAGAGATTTACACGAACGGGCTCAGGCTCAGAAGAGAGCTTGGGAGCGATCATCGTTGGTGCTTCGATGTGCTCTACTTCCGGGTGTTTGAGATCCGGTGATCTTATGACTTTGACCCCGGGCAAATTGAATGGCACATAGTTGTGACTGAATCCAGACAGGAAGACTAGTCCGTCTATGGGGGTAAGAGTTGCTGCAGTGCTGTGCGCAAGATGCCACTCCGGCTGCAGCTTGCCGAGAATCGCGAGCAGGTTTTCCTGAATCAATTCCTCAGGTTGGGATTCAAGGTCATCGGTGTAAACATCCCGTGCAATGCGACGGAGTACTCCGCGTGATGCGGCTGCCCGAATCGCCGATTTGTCTGAACTAGAAGTGCCGATGTAGATGGTCATACTTGGAATGTAGCGGAAAATACATGTATTTGTCATTATACATGGTGAAAGCGCTACATTTTGTTGGTTGGTCTCGAAATTTAATCAAAAATGTAGCGGAAATGCCATGTATACCATTTTATACATGGCAATTGCGCTACATGTTCCGTTAGGACCGCATGCTGGCCGCTAAGCTCGGAAGAGGCCAATGTTGTCAAATTTGTCACCTAGAACAGACTTACTGTCTGCATCTAGCCACTTGTCTAAAACAGTGGAATACACGTTGCGAAAATCAATCTTGTATTTGAGATTTCCGTTGTCCAAATTCGTCAGGCTTGGCTGATCTCCGATGATACCGCCATTGATGCTTGATCCGATTATGAACATTGGCGCGGCTGTTCCATGATCGGTGCCTCTGCCACCATTCTCACCGACTCGACGCCCGAACTCAGAAAACGTCATGACGACGACGTCTTTATCGACGCCGTGACTTTCCAGGTCGGATTGGAGCGCGGCCACTGCTCCGGTGAGGATGCGAAACAATCCGTCTTGAGTTGGATTTTGGTTTGTATGGGTATCGAAACTGCCCAGGCTAATTGAATAGATCGGGCAGTTAGCACCACCGATAATCAATTGAGCGATTAGTTGCAGTCCATGTCCAAAGCCGTTATTCGGATACTGTTCGGTGCTCTTGTAATTTGCGACCATCTTTCCAATCGATGCTGATGCCGCAGTTGTGTCAAGACCGATTTTGCGCAGTGCTTTCAAATAGGGGCGATCGTGCGAATATTGCTCGTATATTTCGTTGAACGCAGCCAGCTGTGCCTGGCGATCGGCCTCATATCGTGGATCAGCTTGAAATGAAAAACTCAGTACGTCATTGATTGACGGTACGACCACCTTCTGCGCTGAAAGTGTTTTTGGCAGGATTGGGTCGATATTTATCGCAGGAAATATGTTATCGATGCTTGATTTGCCTGACCTGGAAAGATCGAGATAGCGGCCAATCCAGCCTGTATCCCTGATTTTAACTGGATCGGCAGTCTGCCAAATTTCAATGGATCGGAAGTGCGATAGATTCGGATCGGGATAGCCTGCACCCTGAATAATAGCCAATTTCCGTTTCTCATACAGTTGCTGGAAGGGACCCATGCTAGGATGCAATCCCTCTTTGTCAGTCAGTTTCAGAACATTTTGCGGGCGCACTCCAATGGCCGGGCGCAACTTTAGGTATGCCGGATCGGTGAAGGGAATGACTGTGTTCAGCCCATCATTGCCACCGGCCATTTGAATCAAGATCAATATTCTAGATGATCCCACCGCCCGTGGTGCCGCCTCAGCTTGTTGAGCCAGTAAGTTCAAGAGCTGCGGTGCGCTCAGAACCGCGCCAAATAGCCCAAATCCCGAGGCGAGAAATTTTCTGCGATCAATTTTCATAACCACCTCAGGATAATTGATAAGCTGGCAGAGTCATAATCAGGTGTAAAAGTCCGCGCATCTTCACGTCAAGAGTTTTTGCATCAGGCACTTTGTCTGCCTGTTGCCCATTCAAATTCGTTTCCACGTACGCCAGCAGTTGCTTGCGTGCGCTGCTGGGAACATCTTCCGCCACCAATCGTGCAAGAAAATAGTCGACCATATCCTTTGCGCTCTTGGAGTTATATTGGGACGCAAGCACAGTTGGGTTGATATATCCATCTTTTGCGTCAAACCTTTGCGTGCTGATGCGTGCTGCAAAATTGAAACGTTCCATCAGCGTGTCAGTGGCTATCCAGCTCATTCCGCCATCCCAGCCTTTTACGTTTGGTGGCTCGAACAAATTTTGGCCCATGCGGGCAAGGACGGCAGGTAAATCACCATCTACTTTATCTACTTGCAGCGTTTTCAATGTTCCAACTACAAATTCTGCCGGACTTTTGATCTTGTTATGGTAGGCTTTGTCGCTGCGGAACTCATCCGAAATCAAAATGGTGCGCATTACGGCACGCATATCCTGCTTGTTTTGTGTATAACTATCTGCTACTCGCTGAACGAATTCATCGCTCGGTTGATCCATGCAAAAGAATGTGATCAGCTTTTTGCTGAGAAACTTCGCTGTCTCCGGTTTGTCTGCAAGAATCTTGATTATGTCTTCGCCACTGAAGTTGCCGGTATGACCGAGAAAAGTTTTCTGTCCAATATCGTGCTGCTTTCGGTTGAAGTAAAAACCATTCGGCGCTTCCCATCCAGTGAAAGCTCGCGCAGCCTCTTTTACGTCTTGTTCGGTGTAATTGCCGATGCCCATGGTAAATAATTCCATCACCTCTCGGGCATAGTTCTCATTCGGTTTGTTCTTTGTATTTTGTTGGTTATCCAACCAAACGATCATGGCTGGATCTTTGGAAACAGCCATGAGCAGATTTTGAAAATTTCCTAGCCCCTGGTTCCGAAATGTTTGATTTTGCTGGAACATCAAATATGGATTGTTGACTTTGCCCGCATTAGAAGTGGCAAAATGACCATGCCAGAAAAGAGTCATCTTCTCCTGCAGCGGACGTTTGGTAAACGTCATCCTATATATCCACCAACGGCGCACATCTGAGAGATCGGTGAAATCAAAGTTTTGATCGTAAATGAGTTTATCGAGTGCATCATCCTTGATGCTTTCCGGATGCAACAGCTCAGTGATCGTAGCTTCATAGCCTAGCTTTTGATAGCGGCTGCGTTCTTCTAATGTCGTCCCAAAGCCAGCCCGCCGCAGCACGTGGTCGATCAGATATGTTTCCTGTTTCGAGTTTGACATACGACCTCAACGCCATATGCGGGGCTTTCAAAAACCAGTTAACATTAAACGACGCCCGCCCAAAAGAAAATGTGCCCAAACGTATGGATGCTAACCACCGACACGTTTAACGACATCATCAAGCACGGCGCAATCTCACGAACGTTGGGCACATATGCACTAGAAAGCAAGATCGGCGCAGAACTGTTCATGTCGATTGTCGAGTAGTCGGGGCGCAAGATCAAATTTTGGAGGACCCAGTCCATGTTCGGCCACAAAAACCATAAATTGGTCAATACGGATGTCGTGCTAGTCGGCGCCGGAATTATGAGCGCCACATTAGCGGTATTGCTCAAAGAACTGCAGCCAGGTCTCAACATCCAGATATTCGAGACGCTGCCGGGAGCGGCCGAGGAAAGCTCTAATGCGTGGAACAATGCGGGTACCGGACATGCAGCATTGTGCGAATTGAACTATACGCCGGAGAAAAACGGCGGCACTATCGATATTTCCAAAGCGTTGGAGATCAACACGGAATTCGATCTGTCGCGTCAGTTCTGGGCCCATTTGGTCAAGAAAGGCGCCATCAAAGATCCTCAGTCCTTCATACATCCGGTCCCGCATATGAGCTTCGTCCGTGGCATGGACGATGTCGCGTTTCTGAAAAAGCGTTTTGAAGCGCTGTCGGGTCATCACTGCTATGCAGGAATGGAGTTTTCCACTGATAAGACGCAAATTGAAGAATGGGCACCACTTGTGATGGAAGGTCGTGATACCACCGAGACAGTGGCGGCGAGCCGCATGGTGAGCGGTAGTGATGTTGATTACGGGTCACTGACCAACCTTCTGCTCGATTCGCTGCGCGGCAAAGAAGGCTTCTCCTTGCAGTTTTCTAAACGTGTTCAAAGACTGCACCGTGACAAGGATTCTGCATGGATCGTTACAGTCAGAGATGAGGTAAGTGGCGAGGTCTTCGATACCAAAGCGAAATTCGTTTTCATCGGTGCCGGTGGAGGGTCGTTACCTTTGTTGCATAAAGCTGGCTTACGGGAATGCAGTGGCTATGCCGGTTTTCCCGTGAGTGGAATATGGTTCCGTTGCGACAACCCGACCATCTCATCTCGGCACCATGCAAAGGTGTACGGAAAAGCTGCCGTTGGATCGCCGCCGATGTCTGTACCACATCTCGATACGCGCCACATTCAAGGAAAAGTCTCGTTGCTCTTTGGACCTTACGCAGGGTTCTCAACCAAGTTTCTCAAACATGGTTCGTATCTTGATCTGTTTAGCTCGATCGATCCGGAGAATATCATTCCACTGCTCGCTGTCGGCAGAGACAACATGGCCCTCGAACAATACTTGGTCGGACAGGTCTTCGAATCTCAGCATGAACGCTTTGCCGCACTGCGTGAGTTTTTCCCGAATGCCGAAGAAGAGGATTGGCATCTACAAGTTGCCGGACAGCGCGTGCAAATCGTGAAGAAGGATCCGAAGCATGGTGGCATGTTGCAGTTCGGTACGGAGCTCGTAATCGCAGCCGATCGCTCGATGTCCGCCATGCTTGGAGCATCACCCGGAGCCTCTACAGCGGTTTGGATCATGTTGGAGCTGCTGCAACGCTGTTTCGAAAGTGAAGTACGAAATGGCTGGTCAAAGAAACTGAATGAAATGATCCCCTCGTTTGGTCAATCGCTAATTAAGGATGCCGATCTCTGTCGCAAAGTTCGCGCCACAACAGCCGACGTACTCCAACTCAAACACCCATAACCATGGCAATCCGAATCCCGGCTGATACAGCAACGATAGCAGGAACGGATGCGAGCAAGTGGTCAACAGATGCGCGGCAATTGCTCTCCGGACAGTTTGTCTACAATCCGTTTGCCGCCAACCCTGGTCTGCAAGACAACTCTATCGGGATGGTCGGCGACTACTTCGCCGATGACGCGGGCGCCTTCTGCGCCAGGCTGTTTGGTCATTACAGCCAGCAGTGCATCGGCGGCTTCGGAAGACACGATTGCCACAAAACGGCCCTCGCATGCCACATATAAAGGATCGAGTCCAAGCAACTCGCAGACGGCGCGAACTTCCGAATGCACCGGTATCGCATCTTCGTTAATTCGCACACCGACGTGAGCAGAAACAGCCAGTTCATTCAGCACGCTGGCCAAGCCACCACGCGTAATGTCACGCAGACAATGTATCCCGTCAGAAACTTCAAGCATCCTCGCGACTATTTCATCAAGAGGTTGACTGTCGCTGACTATTTGGGTTTCCAATTCCAGTCCTTCTCGGCACGACATGATGGCAATACCATGCCTGCCGATATCGCCGCTGAGTAAGATGCGATCGCCGGCGCGTGCACGTCGCGCGGACGGCGCCGGATGCCGAATCACCGTGCCAATTCCGCAAGTGGTAATGAAGATTTGATCTGCTGCTCCTTTGTTGACGACCTTGGTGTCAGCAGCAATCAAACTGACTTTTGCTTTGATGCAAGCGCTATTGAACGAACGCATAATGGTCGACAATTGCTCAATCGGCAGTCCTTCCTCGAGTATGAATGTGGCTGTCAAAAACAAAGGTTTAGCGCCCCTCATGGTGAGATCGTTTACGGTGCCATGTACGGCCAGTGAACCAATGTCACCGCCTGGAAAAAATATTGGCGAAACCACATAGGCGTCGGTCGTTACGGCAATGTCAGACTGATCTACCTTGACTATGGCGGCATCATCCAATTCGCACAGCAAGCTGTTGCCGACAATCGGCAAGAATACCTCCGATATCAGGTTCGAAGTCATGGTTCCGCCGCTGCCGTGGCCAAGTCGAATCACCTTGCTGGCAGGAGACACCGGTAGCTGACAGGCAAAAGTCATGGCGTTTTCATCATCTGGCAAAGAGCTATCCTCCTGCGTTCATTTTCTGAATTTGTAGTAGGTAGCGCATGTTCCTTCCGAGGAAACCATTGTTGCGCCCAGTGGATGCTCGGGAGTGCAGCTTGTGCCAAAAGCGGTGCACTGAAATGGTTTTTTCACGCCTCGCAGAATTTCACCGCTGATGCAATTCGGTGACTCCCTGGTGACAATGGTGGCAACCGGGAAGTGAACTTCTGCATCGAACTCTCGATAAGCTTCGCTCAATCGGTACCCGCTGCCGGGAATGTTGCCCAACCCCCTCCACTTTCTTTCACTGACTTGAAAGACATCGAGCAGGATTGTTTGCGCGTGTTTGTTTCCCTCAGAACAAACTGCGCGAGCATATTGATTCTCGACATACGAGCTGCCTTCTTCGAGCTGATGCACGCATCGCAATATGCCCTCGAGCAAATCAATGGGTTCAAATCCTGAAATGACGATCGGGACTTTAAATTGAAGGCTCAACTCCTGATATTCATGCCATCCCATGATGGAACATACATGCCCTGGTCCTAAGAAACCGTCAACTTGATTGTCCGGCGCTCGCAAAACTGCTGCCATTACAGGCGGTACTGTAACGTGAGAGCAGAGCAAAAAGAAATTGGTGAGTCCCAACTTCTTCGCGTGATATACCGCCATCGCATTTGCCGGAGCGGTGGTTTCAAAACCGACCGCAAAGAAGACAACCTGGCGATCTTGATGTTTTCTTGCCACGGTCAATGCATCCAACGGAGAATAGACGGTGCGGACGTCAGCGCCGTCAGCCTTTGCTCCAAGCAAGTCGCCATCACTGCCGGGAACTCTCAACATATCTCCGAACGAACACATGATAACGCCGGGAATTCGTGCAATTGCCACAGCTTTGTCTATCAACTCCAGCGGCGTGACGCATACTGGGCAACCCGGCCCGTGCAATAACTCAATCTGATCGGGAAGCAGAGATTCGAGTCCGTATTGAAGAATCGTGTGAGTTTGTCCACCGCACACTTCCATGATTTTCCATGGTTTTGTCACAGTCTGTGCTATTTGCCGGGACAATAGTCGGGCACGTTCAGGGCTGCGAAACTCATCAACGTATTTCATTCGATCGGAGCCTCCGTGCGCAGTTCATTCAACTCATCAGTCAGGTCCAGAGCCGCAAGCGTGCGTCGGGCTTCTTCCTCATCAATCACACTGATGGCAAAACCCACGTGCACGAGGACATAGTCTCGAATCACCGCATCCGGTGTGTAGGAGATGCACACTGATTTGCGAACGCCACCAAAATTCACCGTGGCCATATGCAGCCCATCGCGCTCAAAAATGTCTTCGACTTGTCCAGGCACAGCTAAGCACATAGGTAAATTATCCTCATCATTCCTCTGTTAGATCTTCGGCAATTGCCAGGGCGGCTACAGCTTGTCCTAACGAAATGCCGCCGTCGTTAGCAGGAGCTCTTTGCGGAAAGAATACTTGAAATTGTGCTGCATCAAGCTGCTCGCAACAGAGCCGCAAAAGCAGCTTATTTTGAAAGACACCGCCGCTGAGGCAAACAGATTGAATGCCGCTGGATTCGCGCAGCCTGATACATGTGTCGCATACCAGGCGTGCGATAGTGTGATGAAATCTGGCCCCCACCACACCAACCGGTACGCCGGCTAAGCGGTCGCGATATGCCTCTGCTAGAATCGAGCGGACCCGAATGATCGTCGCCTGGTCACCGTTGACGAACTCGTAAGGATAGGTTGCCGACGCGCGCGCGTCGTTGATAGCCTGTTCGGCGATTGCCTCGAGTTGCATTGCCGCTTCAGCTTCATAACTTGCGGAATCGCAGACCCCGAGAATCATTGCCATGGCATCAAACAACCGCCCGCAACTGGACGTCAGCGGTGCATTTAGCTCTCGTTCGATCTGTTTTTGAATCGCATGAATCTGCACCTGTCCATGTCGTTCTGTCATTGTAGAGAGCAAGGGAGAGAAAAGATCGATGGAAGATTGAGAGCCGCCCAATATGTAACCCAGCGCCATTCGCCATGGATGCATTATCGCACGCGCTCCCCCCGGCATGGGCACAGTTTCCAAATGAGCAGCTCGTTGATAATTGTTCAATCCGGCAATTAGAAATTCGCCACCCCAAAGCGTTCCATCTGCACCGAATCCGATACCATCGAACGCGACTCCGATGGCAGTTTCTTTCACTTTGTGCTCAGCCATACAGCTAACAATATGTGCAAAGTGATGTTGCACCGGCTGTAGTTCGGCTCCGTAATAGCTTGATAGGCTCTGCGCCAGTCTTGTGCTTGAATAGTCAGGATGCAGATCATGGGCAATCAGATCAGGCTTGAGATCGAACAATTTTACGTAGGTCTGAACCAGTTCTTCGAAGTACTGATACGTTTCCAGGTTCTCCATGTCGCCGATATGTTGGCTGAGAAAGGCCTGATTGCCGCGAACAAAACAAACCGTATTCTTTAGATGCGCACCGCATGCCAGTACGGTCTTTGTCGATGCGAACGGCAATCTGATTGCCACCGGCGCAAAGCCTCTTGAGCGGCGTATGGTATTGCGGTGGCCGGCTGCCACCTGTACAACTGAGTCGTCATATCGGCACTTGATTTGACGATCGTGTAAAAGGAAACCGTCGGCAATATCCGACAGTTTCTCCAATGCCTCGCCATTGTCTATTACAATCGGCTCTTCAGATCGATTGGCACTGGTGGCAACGATCGGCCGGCCAAAATCTGCGAGCAAGAGATGATGCAACGGGGTATATGGCAGCATCACGCCAAGGCTGCGAATATTGGGAGATAGTTCGTCCGGCAATGCGAACGGATCAAGTTTATCCAATAGCACGATGGGACGAGCAACGCTGTTCAACTCCTGCATTTCGAGATCGGAACAACGACAATATCTCGCTGCCATTTCTTTGTTCTGCATCATGACCGCAAACGGTTTTTGCCCACGACCTTTGCGCTGCCTCAGCTTGTTCACCGCGACGGCATCGGTTGCATCACAAATCAAATGAAATCCACCCAGACCTTTCACAGCAATTATGGTTGACCGCTGTAAGGCCTCAACTGCGGCTGCAAGCGCTTCTTCACGATAATACCGAACCTGACCGCACTCTGAAAATGAGAGTGCCGGTCCGCAGTTTGAACATGCGTTTGGTTGCGCATGATACCGCCTGTCGGACGAATCGTCGTATTCTCCCTGGCATTCTTCGCACATTTGAAACGGCGCCATGGTTGTGTTCTGACGGTCGTACGGTAACGTCGAGATGATCGTAAATCGCGGACCGCAGTTGGTGCAGTTTATAAATGGATAGCGGAAACGGCGATCATCTGCATCAAACAGTTCTGCCAGACAGTCGTTGCAAGTTGCTGCATCTGCGGAAATGAACCGCTGAGAATGAGGATCACCGGCGGAGCTGTGCACGATGTGAAAAGATCCAGTGGCGTCTGATCTGGTTGCGATCGTCCTTGTCCGGAGGGATTCGATTGCGGACAACGGAGGAGCCTCTCGTTGCAGGTCTTCGAGGAAAACCGCGACAACATGATCTGGTCCTTCAACTTCAATCTCTACTGTGCCATCGGCGTTTCTGACGAACCCCGTTAAATTCGATCTGACTGCCAGATTGCGCACGAAAGGACGGAAACCTACCCCCTGCACAATGCCGGAAATAATTACCTGAACTCTGGAACTTGTCTCGACAGCACACATCTAATCAGACCACACGTGTACGAAATGACTCATTGTAACTTAGAAATCGAAATCTGAATTCGAGATCATTCCATCGGACGATTAGTGCGCTCGAATGACTGCTGAAATCAGTTGAATAATGCGTCTTGCGGGGGATATGGGAGAGTCGCAAGTGAGTCACAATTGTTTCGGTATCAGGAAATTGGATGCCGCCAGTGCATTGCGCTGCCTATAGGAGAAGTATATGAGAGTAGTAGTTGCAATCGACGATTCAGAATGTTCCAACGTGGCGCTGGAAGCAGTAATTTCCAAATGCTGGCCGGCGGGCACTGAATTTCGTGTGTTGAACGTGGTTGAGCCTCTGTATTATCAGTATCCATTTGCTGGGTACGCGATGGTACCGATGATTGACGCGCAGCAGGACTTTGAAAAGTATCATCGAAAATTTGTTGATGAGAAAGCTGAGTATTTGAAACGCATGCTCGACAGTTCTTATAAGATTACCGGTGAAATTCTTGAAGGACCGGCTCCGTCCATGATTGTGGATTTTGCGGCCGAATGGAATGCCGATCTGATCATGGTCGGATCACATGGCCGACGCGGCTTTCAAAAATTCTTCCTTGGCAGTGTGGCGGAAAAAGTGGCGTCCAGCGCCCCATGTTCGGTGGAAATCGTCAAAGCCAAGACGGCAGCTCATCCGGCCGAGATGACCGAAAATGCCAGCTTGAAAGAAGCTGTCGAAAGCAAAACTAGCGCCGCCGCAGCCAGCAAAAACTGACAGATCGCTTCATGACACAGTGATCACAGGGAATGCCTCGGCGTCTGCAATGCTGGCGACATGAACGCAATCAGACCAGCCCGCGACGCATGGCATGAACAGCTGCTTGTGTTCGATCATCTACAGCCATCTTGTTCAGAATATTGCGCACATGCGTCTTGGCAGTCGCAAGTGAGATTATGAGCTTATTGGCTATCTCTTGATTGGAGAGTCCGTCCACAATCAATTGCAGCACCTCGATCTCTCGTGGAGACAGCGGTTCTGGCAGAGGTCTGTCGAATTCCGTGGAGCCGGCAGATGTCGTCGACTTGATTGGCTGCGGGACAGGAGTGCTGTCTGCCAGCTGTGGTGAGGTTTGAGGCTGCACCTGAGGCGTCGACAATAAACGCAGAACTCGACCGGCGATGCTGGCATCGAGCCAGGCATCTCCGGCATTCACCGATCGGATCGCAGTGTACAGACGCTCCGGCTCTACGTCTTTCAGACAATACCCCGAGGCTCCAGCCGCCAGCGATGCGAGAATGTCGCTGTCATTATCATGTTGTGTCAGCATGATCACTTTCGTTGTTGGATCCTTCTCGAGTATTTTCGCCACAGCCTGTATGCCGTCCATCACGGGCATGCCAACGTCCATCAGTATTACGTCCGGTTTGAGCTGCTCAGCCGCGGTCAACGCATCTTGTCCATTGGCAGCCTCGCCGATCACAGCGATGTCAGCAGTCCGCTTGAGGGCTGTTTTCAGTCCCATACGCGTTAGTGCATGATCCTCAACCAATAACACATTGATGATCGGAGCGGCATTGCTCGGATTGGAAGAACCTGATTGCTCGGACATATCTCGTACCTATATCGATAGCAGTCTTTCGGCCGACTATATCATGCCATGTTTTTGCTCAATCGGCATTAGGAATGGTGTCTTCCTCTTTCTGATCTGGAACACTGGATTGAGTTACAAGGATATTCCCAGAGGACGTAGCAGATGTCTAACTTTGTTGATCCGGCTCCACTATCTCCAAATTTTGAGGAAGTAATATGAAAGTGCTCATCGCTATCGACGGATCCGAATTTAGCAATGCCGTCATTGAGGAAGTAGCAAGACGAAATTGGCACGACGGCACTGAATTTTTGGTACTGAATGTGGTGGCCATTCCGACCGAGCAGCACTGGCAGGATTGGGGATTAGGAGTTGATCCAGATCTGATCCATGTGCTAAGAAAAGAGGCTATGTCTCTGGTTGAAAACACTGTTTCAGTCCTTCGACCCCAGCTTGGCCTCGGCTGCTCCATTCGGAGCGCGACGGCTGAAGGGCATGCATCTGAATGTATTGTGGACACAGCAAAAATTTGGCATGCAGATTTGATCATGCTCGGTTCCAATGGAGCCGGATGGCTGCCTCAATTCATCATTGGTAGCGTCGCGCAGCGGGTTCTGCTGCAGGCACCATGCACAGTTGAAATAACCAGAGCCAAAAAAGAGCACAAGCATGAAGACGATGCATCGAAGAAGAGACCTGCAGCCGCTTAAATCCATCGAATTTTAGAATGCTGCCGAAAAATTTGATTGCGACTTGATCATCATGGGTTCGCATGGGTGCTCGGGGTTGCAGCGCTTTCTTTTGGGAAGTGTCTCGCTGGAACGCCGGCACTTGATTCTGCGTGATTTGGCAATCGTTTCAGGAACTATCCTTGCCGAGGTTTAATCTAAAGGTTGAGGAGAATAGTTATTTAGGTTGATTCAAGAGACTAGAGTACATGGGACCATAGGGTGGTCGTTGGAGAAGGCATTCTGATTGTTGCGACATACGCCAGCTAATCCTGCTTCCACTGACAATGAAAGTTCACCGTGTTTTCGAAACGGTCACAGGAGAAACAGCGCCATGCATGAGATTGTTGACGAGCACACAATCGAACGAATCCTCGATGCCAACGAAGAGCTGGGGCGCCACAATCGGCAGCATTTTGACGAGGCAGGGTCGCTCGTAATAAATTTGATGAGCGCTCCAGGTGCCGGCAAAACTACGTTGCTCGAAAAAACACTTGCACCGTTGGGCAACAAATATCGATGCGGCGTGATCGAAGGCGATATGGTCGGCGAGCTCGATGCTGAGCGTCTGCGTAAGATTGGAACATCCGTCACGCAGATATCGACAGGCAAAGCCTGCCACCTCGATGCCAAAATGGTGGCACGCGTGTTGCACGAACAACATCTCAATCAAACCGATTTTCTCTTCATTGAAAACGTAGGCAATCTGGTCTGTCCGGCGGAATTCTTCTTGGGAGAGCATCTGCGCGTAGTGCTTCTTTCCGTCACTGAAGGCGACGACAAACCCGTAAAGTATCCAGTCATTTTTCACAAATGTGATGCAGTAGTTTTCACTAAGTGCGATCTTTTGCCGCATGTCAGTTTCGACCTATCGAACGCAATCGGTCATGTTAGAGCGCTAAACTCGCGGGCGAAGATATTCCAGCTATCATCGGTGACCGGCAGCGGTTTCGATGAGTGGATTTCCTGGCTGACGTCTCAACTTATCGTTCACCGCAACAAGCAGTACCAGGTATTCGCTGCTGCCCAGGGCTAGGCTCAGATGTGCATCTCAATTCCCGCCGGAGTGGTATGACAGTCAGGATGGAACGGCGTTCAGTAAGCGAATGGACATTCATCCCCTACTTGAGGGGCTTGATCATCCTTTAGGCCGATGCGAGCAATTTTGTCCTTTCGCCAGGCTGAGGAGCTTCATGCGATTGATCTGCTCGGATCTGCTGTCGCGGATACAGATTGGCAATTCACAGTGACCTTAGGGATAGCGCTGTATGTGCTGCAGCATCAGGTCGAAGAGAACCGGAGCAAACTTGTTGCAACCCTCGGGCTGGGCGTTGCGGGATCCGCCGCCGGACGACCGATGAGCAGACTTGTTGTAGGTTTCAGCGTCCCGTTCGATCTGGGACCAGAGCTCTTCAATGTTCAAAGGCGGATACTGCGCGTGGCGGACTTCTTCAAAATATTTTGACAAGACGGCTTTGCCAACTGCCATGCAATTGCATTTGTCGGCCGCAAGCGATTGAGTATCGTCATCGATTGAGCCGGGCTGAATCAGACCAAATTCGTAGGCTCCTCTGGCGATCGCTTCGGCTCCCGAGACGCGTTCTGTCGCTAGCATGTGGTGCAAGAAGAGCCGGGCATTCGGAAATTGTAGACTTCTCATATATTTTGTTTCCGCCCGATTGCTATTTATATGATCTGCTTCTCGCGACATTTGCTGATTTGCATCATCGTGATTCGGCGATAAAAACGCTATTGCAGGCTGGGGTGTCGCTCGCCCAGAATGCAAAGCTTGTGCTTTGCGATTTTCTGCTCTTGCATGTAAGGTTTTGTCCACTGGGGCTCGCTTGAGAAATTGCATGGATGGCTATGGGTTGTTTCATTCAGACTGGTTTCGACCGAAGGGTCATACAGAGAGAATAGCGCCACCCATGGCGATGAAACCACGTTCGAAAGGGCGATCTATACTCAGCCCTCCGGCTGATGAATTGTCAAAATCTGCATGGCACAATTAATTCAGATAGCCCCAGTGGTTTCAAGCGGAGATTCTCAGATGATTACAGGTAACCTCTTTAGCTCCAGCTCACCGCCGACTTCGGTACGAAACGTGCGAGATCATGTCGCCGTGGCGCGCATGGCTTTGGGGCAAGGCGATTATCACGCGTCCCTGCGCAACCTGAATTGCGCGCTGTATCACCTCGAAAACTGCAAGGGCGATTTCAGTACCGGCGAACTGGCGGAGATGGAGCATCTGGCCGGCAAGGTCTACATACAGCTGCGCATGTATAAGGAAGCGGAACGTGCCCTGCAAAATGCCATAAATTTGCACTGCGGCCCCGAATTCTCTGCGATTGATGTGATTGCCGATTCGCGTCACCTGGCTGAGTGCTTTCGTCTCAGTCACAAGCTTGAGGAGGCAGAAACCCTATACAAACAATGCGTTGCCGATCTCAAGAAATTGAAAGGAGCCGAAGTCCAGTTAGGAAAAGCTTACATGGGTATCGCACAGGTTCTCATCGATGCGAAGAAACCGCAAGAGGCCGACGATGCAATACGGTCGGCCCTGAACATTTTTGAGTTTAATGGTGGCATCAAAGGTTATTGGTACGGTAGGTGCCTTATGACTTTGGCCAGGCTTCGTTTTAGCCAGGGCAATCTTTCTGCCGCAGAGGATATCCTCAGTCACGCTCTGGAAATCATTCAACCTCTGATCGGTCCACAACATCCTCTGAGAGCCCGTGCACTACGAGCACTGAGCGACCTCAGCGTTCGCAACGGCAAGACGCAAGACTGCCAAGATTTTCTCTCCAGAGCACAAGCTATAGAAAATTTCCTCAAAGATCATGACCGCTGAGCCTGAGCGCCAGTCTCGAAGATTGATCGAATCACTTCAGCCAGTTGACGGTGCTGCATTCTTTTTCCAATTGCTCGCGGAAGTTGGGATGAGCGATGTCGATTAGTGATCGCATCCGCTCCCGCAAGGTGCGACCGTACAATTGTGCAATACCATATTCAGTGACCACATAATGGACGTCTGCCCGTGACGTTACTACCGCGCTGCCGGCCGCCAACGAAGCGACTATCCTGGAGACGGTACCGGCTTTCGCTGTAGACGGCATGGCGATTATTGCTTTGCCTTCTTGAGCCCGAGATGCTCCGCGGATAAAGTCGACCTGTCCGCCAAAACCACTATACAAATAATTGCCGATCGAATCGGCGACGACTTGCCCCGTGACGTCTACTTGAAGCGCCGAATTAATCGACGTCATTCTGTAGTTTTGCGAAATTACAAAAGGATCGTTGATAAAGTCGCTCGTCTGGAATTCTACAAGCGGGTTGTCGTCGATGAAGTCATAGAGTCTTCTCGTTCCCATGACAAAACTCACGGCCACCTTACCGGGCAGAATCGTTTTTTTGTCATTGGTAATGACACCTTTTTCGATCAAATCCACGATGCCGTCAGAGAGCATTTCGCTGTGCACTCCCAGATCATGTTTGTCGCGCAAGTACATCAAGACCGCATTTGGGATGGCTCCAATGCCCAATTGTAGCGTCGCGCCGTCTTCTACAAGCGAA
>Ga0206819_10076_pt2 | contig 35297 bp, 30 predicted proteins | sample Alteio_BWOrgCont_87_FD_152855 | JGI IMG/M metagenome (GOLD analysis project Ga0206819, IMG submission 152855) | Enriched cells from forest soil in Barre Woods Harvard Forest LTER site, Petersham, Massachusetts, United States -... | ecosystem: Environmental > Terrestrial > Soil > Temperate forest >... | reverse complement strand
AATCGCCTGTGCCACCTTCGGTGCCACCAGCATCACTTACGCAGCCGCCGGCAACAACAGTTCCCCTATCATCGTCCACGTCCGCGGCAGCCCCATCCTCTGCCGGCACCACGGTCGCCGTTCGCCCACCTGCTCAGTCTTCATCGCTGCCAGAATCCCAGAGCAGCATACCACCACACCTTGTTGCTACTGCAGCAGTACTTGTCCTTCCCTGTCGCGGGCCTGTTAACATCCAGATAGATCCAGTGGTTGGAAAAGATCTCTGGGGCACAATGAACGGACCACAAGACTTCGAAAATCTCAGTGCCATCGTAACGCAAAAGCTCATCGACAGGTTGCGCGAGAAGCTGGTAGATGGAGTGCTCGATGTCCAATCAATTTCCAGCCAGGCGCGCAGCTCGCTGCATCTGGACGACAAGACCGTGGTCGCCAGGGAAGCAGGAGCACAGCTTGTAGCCAGTATAACGATCGACAACGCTACCTGGGCACCAGGGACGATGTCGAACAAATACACTCTTGTCACATCCGCCAATTTATACTCGGGAACCACAGGTGGTATCATCTGGCAGCTCAAGCAGCATACCCTGCGAAAGGCGCCGTTTGCCGGTGACATGAAAGGCGGTCGCGCCTATTTCGAAACCACCATGGCGTCAGATCTGGCTGACTACCTGGCCAGCGAATTGTACAAGGCGATAAAGTTGTTCCGGTCTACGAACGGTGCCATGTAGTCTTTGATGCAACATTGAAGAAAAGCAAAACTTTGTCTGACCGTAGCTGGTGCGACAGGTCGCTCTGCCTCCCATCGAGTCCGAGTATTGAAGAGCTTTAGTCGAACAACGTTCGTCATTTGCTATACTGAGCCGATCTTCCTATCCTTTCGCCGGTGTTCACGGAGATTCAACATTGCACAAAATTATGGCAGTGAAGCGTCTAATCGCATCTTCTTTGGCTTCATCATTGATCGTCTTTCTCTTTGCGGCTTTACCTGCGCATTGCAGCGGACCAGAGACAATTGACGAGGCAGTCGCGATGGTAAACGCCGTTCGCGATCCTGATTCGCGCACACAAACCTTGTTGCGCTGCAAGGAGGCTCAACGTATAGTGCACGAACGCATTACCATATTAAATGGAGCGTGGGGGACGTTTTTGCAAACCATACCGATTGATGTGTGGAACAAATTCTCGGAGACAGGCAGCTACAAAGACCGCGATGAAGCGCTCGCCGCTCTGAGAAATATGAAAGGTATCGATGGAGCACAGGCGGCTTGGATACTAAAGGCCGGACACTGCGCTGAGCATGCTACGTTGGTCAAGACTATTCTAGAAAGGGCTGGCATGAAAGTAGTGGTTGTAACATCAACAGCCCCTCACGATTTTCCTGTGGTAAACCCGGCTCAAGGATTCGATCCTGACATTCCGTTTACTTGGGGCGACAATTTTGTTGTGCCGGACTCCTGGACAGATGGGACCATTGCAGGTGGACTGGATGGACAGGTCGCGCTTTGGAACGGCGGCCACTATTTCAACGGCGGCTCGTGCTATTGCTTTGTCACCGCGCGTACGACCACCCGAGAGACTTTGGCACACTTCGTCGAGAAGGGAAAGGAGTATACCGAGCAACGTTGTCCTATGTATAAATCGCTCGTAGATAAATACAACAAGATTCCCCCAGAGTATCGGCAAGCGGACTATCCGCCAAAGTGGTGCACCGATGATGAACAGGTAGCCGGTGTGGAAAGGGTTCTCGGTACATGGCAATCCGACTGGGGTCCGGTGACACTTGAAGGCTCGAAACAGTCGGAGCCTTTCGGGCTCGCCGGCACCCCCAGCCCTGCGACACCTGGAGGCTCGGAACAGTCGATAACCGGCTCATGGAATCAGAATGGCAACATAGGCCAAATTAAAAGCGGTACTTTCAATAGTGCTACGGGCATTCTCAAATTCAACTACTACCAGAATTGGAACAACCAAGAGGGTGTTGCAGAACTCACGCTTTCAGCCGATGGCAAGACGCTTTCAGGCACATGGAAGCAAGGTGCTGCAGGGAGCGGGCAAGTTGACGGCGGCGGAGGCAGCTGGACATTGACTCGTTCTGGTGAAGTTTCTGCGCCTTCAAGAGCTCCTTGATAGCTGTGTTGCGACGACACCCTCTGAATTTGACAAGTATCTTATAACTTCGAGTCGCCATCGACGAGCAGCACATCCCGCAAAACGTTCAGGTATTTGTCCGTCCACGTCAAGCCGAGACTCTGCGTGTTGCCGAAGCGTCTAGATGACAACTTGCGGCGAAACCTGCGGAAAATACGCAGGTTTATCGCTACGTTCAGGATACCTTTGCGATTGCGTAGTGCATCATGAAGCTCACGGCACGGCTATTTTGAGCTGAGCGAAAACATCTGATCGTTGCCACCGTTCAGCTCAAGAACTCCAAACGCGTGAACATGAAGCTTGACTGGTTGTTTCAGACCTTGCAATCCTTGCACATGAATCTGTATTTGTGTCGAGTCTCCTTTATGCAAGACAGTGTTGGAACATTGAAGAGATACTTTCAAATTGTGGAAATCTCCTTGCGCTACCTGATTGCCTTCGCGAGCAGTTAGCTGCGCTGGACCGATCACACTGCGAGGCGATTTCACTACCAACTGTCTGGGCGATTTGGCCAGAGGCGTGCAGTTCGTCGGTTTGCCGCCGGGTGGCTGCATTTGTACTTGAGAGTTGCTAAAGCCACCAGAGCAAGGTCGTTTGATTGGGATCGGGTATCCGCACCGCCCGACGGTGGGCAAAATGCATTGCTGAGAGGAGCATGGTGTGGGCGGCGGCTCAGGGAGACAGGGAGTCGTAGCCATGCACACCGTTCTGCCGTGAGTCTTTTGCAATCCCACTCGCATACGGCCGCACCCTGGTGGCACACGAAAGTTGAAGCTCGGCATATTGCTGGGAGAAGTCGGGTATACAATGGGCACCTGAGCCAGAGGTGGTGCTGCACAAGAGTCAGCGGGAGGGGCACCAGATACGGTTGCAGGTGTGCCGATAGCATCAGTGGGAGGTTGGCTGTTGGAGCTTGATTCAGGCGGCTGCTGGGCCACGCTGTCAGTTGGACGATCCGGCGCAACATTAACGACGTAACCATTGAGTTCGTCGAGATTCAGTTCTCTTTCCTCCTCAGTATTGCCAGCTGGCTGGGCAATCACAGTTCCTGAGATTTCATCGTTGGCCGCCATGTCATCCGGGAAATTCACGTCAACTTTTCCAGCTGCCGTAACAAACGACGTAGTTTTCAATCCTGAATCTGTGGTTTCCATGGCTTGGACGTTTGGCGCATTTACTTGACCACCAACAGCGGTGGCTATCCCAGAGAGAACCAGCACCATCAAAACGCGAATGTAAGACTTTATTCTTGTCGTCGACATTGAGAATCTCTCCTGAAACTGCCAACACTGGGCTGTCGCATTCAACCTGGTCTCGCAGTTAGCTGGTGATGTGGATCAATTGATCAATTTATCGCAAGTCTGCAATTTGCCTGACCAACACTTTGCTTACCGCTAAGTTATTTGGACAAGACGAATATAGGAGCAACACAAAGACTACCATGTATGCAGCCACATTTTACGGCCAACTGTTCTGCCCAAGAGTTCAAAGTGACCGCCCGATGAGCTTTTTCAATAGCGACAAACTATTTCTTTTCCATCGATTAAACTGCTTTTTTGATCTGTGTTTGTCGACTGACGCTCAGAGAATTGAATTGACCGAATGGTCAGTTTTAAGGATGTCGGCAGCGAAATGCTGTACCTTCTTACGCGGCACAATATTGGTCACCGGTCATGCTCAGTGTATCTCCTTGGGGTGCTGTATGTTATTGAGGCGCTTTTTGATTTGCCTGTTGCTTGGCATTGCGTCAGTCAGCATGGGAGCGTTGCCGGCTCTTGCTTCTACGGAGTATCCGGCAGAACAAGCTTTCATTGCTGAAAATGGCTACCCGGACCTGTTTATGGTCCTCTTTCAAACAACAGAGGTAGATTTGTTCAGAGGGGGGCAAGTGTCTTTCAATCCGCCACACAGAACTGATGCCTGGATGTACACCAAGAAGGGTTTTAGGGTCAAGTTCATTAACGGGCGCAACCAGGGTATCGTGAGATTCGACCCCAAGAACACGGCTAAGCTTCTACCGTCGACTAGGCTTGTCCCTTCTGACTTCGTGCCGGAGCTTACCAAACAGCAAATAGAAAATCGCTTCGGCAAGCCCGACAAAGTCGAACAAGTCAGCTTTTTCAATCATCAGATGGAAGCATATCGCTATCTCACTCCCGGGAGAGGAGTGAAAACCTTCACTTTCCTTGACAATAAATTGGCAGGTGTCATGGCAGGCTTTGCTCTGATTCCACGGCAATAAGGTTTTCCAAAGGACGGAGTAAAGTTATGAATCTCATTGCATTAGGACTTGCCACGATGCTGATCGGGGCGATTGCTCTCACCGGGATGATCGCCGGCATGGTTGGCACCACGGGACCTCAAAGTGCTAGGAACGAGCGCATAATGAACAACACTCCTGATCCGGGTGATATAGAGAGTGCCGCACAAGATCACCAAAAGTTGAATCAAGCCCTAAAGATAGGTGTTGCCACGGGAAGTGTTATTGGTGAGGGCGGTCCTCTCGGCCCTGGCGGGCCGGCAAGTGAGAACCCTTTTGCTGGTCCAGCCTCGGACGCCACCCAGATTGTCAAAAATTTTGTCGATGATACCATTGGTGGTGTCGCAACTGACCAAAAGCCTTCATGGATGCCTCAGTCGACATGGCAGGCGATTACTGTTTCTCCCCCTCCACCGTCAGCTACGAATCCGACCGTCGTCCCATTGGCTCCCACGACAATGTCTACAATTATGGCCGCCCCGCCCACTGCGGGCTGTGGGACAAGTAATGACACTACTACCATCGACCTGACGGGTACCGGCACGAGTGAGGGTGGGTTTGGTGTAACAGTTGATATCAGTCCAACGTCTCCTGCACAGCCTACGACAACAACAACGGCGCCACCAACTTCCGGCTGCAGCCCGACATCCTCCTGCAAGCCTGGAATGTAGTGCGAATAACTGCCATGGATCTAAAAGGATGGGAGGGTGATGTTATTGTGATTACAATCGCAGTCACTTGGAGGACTATCAGATGAACCTCAAACCAGTGCTACAGATATTCAAAGTTGTCCTCATCGTGATTATCATTGGTTTGTCGTTCGCTAATACGCAAGACCTGAATTCTTCATCCCTGATTTTAACGGGTATATTGGGCGGTTTCCTGGGCCTCTTACTATCTCACAAAGGCCTGCCGAGTCGAACGTTGAGTGTGCTGGCCGGGGTGATATGGGACCTGGGCGCAGTGATTTGCGATGGGTTGTACCGGCGGCACTGTCCGGACTTTATCAGGCAGTGCGACCTCTACCTTGGCCATTGCACTCTATCTACATTGGTCTTCATGGTCGGTTCAATGCCTGGAATTTTCATTTATGCATTCGCGTATAATCTGAGAAAGAAAGAAATACTGCCGCCATGTTCAGACTAATCGATGAAGGATATTGTCGGCAGATAAATCGCTAACTAATGCGTAGCAAGCAGCGCCGAGCGGTTTCGTTGTCCGGAGAGCGTTTAACTAATTGTTCGGCAGATCAGGCGCCGTTGAGCAATTCATCATCATTGCCGTCGCGGACCGTGAGATTGTCTACTGGACTGAGGATCTCCTGCGAGAGGTACTGTCTGTACTTAACATCTCTGACGTCCACACTGGCAAAGTCATCAATATGAGGATTGATCTTGGGCTTAGCTACAACTGCGATGCGCAGGATTGTAATATGTTTCGCTGGGTCAAGTCCCTCGTTCCTGAGGTCACTGGCGTCGTACAGCACGGTTGCGAATCCATGAGAGTCGTAACCCGTGATTCTCAACGGCAGTGTCTTGATGCCATCGAATCCCGCGGACTGCCTGTACTGAACTCTGACTACCGGGAGCGTAGTTTCTTTAAAAATGGTACCAGCTCTGCGTCTTTCGTATCGGAAGGCCAAGTAGTTTATCGGCAGACCATTCGGTGCTTCTTGGGTGAAGTCGAGTACCAGTGCTGCTCGCGCTGTATACGATTGAGGCTGATTCCCTGGAGGTAGTGAGTCTCTCAACGCGGTCAAGTGGAGTACTCTGCCAAAATACCTATTGATCCATTCGGCATTCGACACAACGTGGAAGCCGCCTTTCGTGGTGTCCTGGCGCTCCCCGTAATCGATGACGTCAGCCATTGCCGGTGCCAAAGAGCAAGCTGAAATTAAGGCAATGGAGAGGAAATGATTTGTCAATTTGAACATAAGGCACTCCTGGGGTTCATTTGAGTATATGTGTCGTTGCCATTACTGGCGGTACCACTTCGCTAGGCTCCGAGCAGCAGCTCGTCGGTGCAATTACCGTTGCCACCGCCGTCAATTATGACATTCAGGTTTTTCTGCGGGACCTGAGTGTCTCTATCGCTGCTGAGATAGTCGTGGTATCTGAATTCTTGGATTTCCATAGATGCGTAGTCGTTGAGATATTTGAAGAGCTTTGGCTTGGCGACGATACCGAAGCGATAAATTATTGTGCTCTCTGCTGGAAGACCCTGTCGCGAAAGGTTTTGGCTATCAAAAGTGAATCCCACACTGTTGTTGTCCCAATTCAGAGTTTTGAACCGGTGTTGGGTTGGGGTAGTCTTGTTCGCGTACTCCACCCTCACAATCGGCGGAGTTGTTTCGTCGAAGATGACTCCTTCTTTGAGTTTGAAGTACGAAAATGCAAGATGATCGATCTGCAGTCCACTGTCACCAAAGTTGAGCACGGCCGCAGCAGCCGCCAACGGACGTGTGCGAAATCCGATCGACTGTTCGTTTGCGGTCGCCTTCGTGAAGGGTCCGGGAATTCCGCGGCGGCCATCTACCCAGGAAGCAAATGCCTCGAGCTTTTGACCCTGAATAAGCCCGAACTGTCTTTCGGCGAACCAGGTCGCTTCGGCGGAAATCGCTGCTGTCGCGCAGCAGCATGAAATCACACTCACAGAAATAGCTGCCCGAATCACCTTGTTCATGGTCCTCCCCTTCCGCCGCGGTATGACGAAACGTTTTTTCCAGCGATTTCGCGCAAATTAGACGCGTTAAATCGCCCTCAATAGTTATATCCGATTCACGCATAAAGAGATAGTAAAAATGCCTTGATCCGCTTGCAATCACAAATTGAGTATTGAAGACGGTTACGATGGTGCGGCTACAGCTGCCAACTATCGTTGCCTTCCGTTAAGAATCGATTGATTGCATTAACAACAGTTGCATACGCAACCATATTGCCTGTATGCGGAAATCCACGCAGGAGCCAACCTAATGAGCCTGATCATCGTAGCGTTAGGGACAAGCTGCCGTGGTAGGAAACTGCAACTCATGAAGCTCACGGCACGTCCGCCTGGGCCAATGAAAGGCACGGCAGTTTCAATACACTCCCTGTCAGGTTTTCGGTGATTGCACAGTACCAATCAATCAGCTCTTTCTTTTGTTCACTGTTGAGGTCTTCGCTGACAAGGCACCAAATGTATTCCAATGCCGGAACAATGTTCTTGTTCACCGAAATCTGATCTGAAAGACATGTTGCAATATCAGGTGTCAGCCACATCTCTCGATCCCATTGTGATGACAAAGCTAGATTTAACTGTCCGAAATCCAGGTGATCGATTGGCTGCCATCCTTGGGTGAAAGTTTGTTTGTGCTTCCAGGCTTTGTGAAGAGTTTGTTTGACCGACGGATCCAGTTTTGGCGGCACGCCGTTCAACATATTTTGAAGCTGCATCCGCGTCACATCTTCAAGAGTTTCCAGTGTTTTCGCCGAACATTGCTTTTGATCGAGCGCTGCCTGGATCGTGGAAGTAGCACAGCAATCTAATTCTGATTTTGCCAACAGTTCCACAAACAATTCTCTGCTACGCATCACCCGATGAAAATCGAACGATACGTTGAAATTCTCTTTTGCTTCCTCGCCACTGACAGCGAGAATTTGTTTCACAATCGATCGGCAGCCGAGTTGCAGCGGTGTCTTTTTCGCCTTCGCCACTCCTATACCAATCGCCGGCCAGTATTCGAAGAACCAGTCGGTGCTCAACAGCATGACGAGATAGTCGACTGAAAATGCCTCTGCACTGCTCATGGTTTACCATCACATGACAAAATAATCCACGAACAAAAACACCGTCCGAACTTGCGATCGCGACGGTGTATTTGCTACTGTCTGGCTGCCCTTTGCTAAGGGCTCAGTATCTATGTACGCTTCAGCCAGTCCTTCGCGTACATCGGGCTGCTTGCTACGGTTTCGGGTCAGCGCCGACCTGTCGTTTCCGCAAAGCCCCTCGGCTCAAAGTGCTTAACTCATTTCGGTAAGCACTCACCGTTGATGCCTCTATAATAGCGCACCGGAAAATATGTTCCAGTACCCCAATGACTATTTAAAGATCTCTTGCTTGGCATGCAGAAGAATAGCTATCGGCCAACATTCAGCGATCTCAATTAGATTAACAAGCGCCGGATCAACAGACGAAGCTTTGCACAGGAGAAACGCATATCTGTTGCGGGCGATTTGGTTCGCGCTTATATATTGCATGAATATAGACCGCGGCGCTCTTATTGTTGTTTGGTTAAAAGCCAACCTTAATCGGCAATATAGATTTGTCGTAGTGGATTCGCAAATACCAGTGGACGCAAATCAGAATCACCGGCTCTTGAAAGTGCCGCCATTTGAACGGACTGACTTGCTTCATTACAAAGAGCTCTCGGTACTTTGAACCAACTGGTAGGCTCTAATCCCGTTTTTTCTGTTTTTGCAACACAACCCCGCTGAGGCAGTTGGATCGGTCATAGCGAACCTGATGAAACGGCATGAGCGTGCTCTGGGGTAAATCCGGTAGGCCAAAGCTCCCAAGAAAGTTACATTCAAATCTGCCGAGATTTTGTCGGCAATTGGAATCACTTACTAAAAACCAAACAGATGGCGCGCCGAACGAGATTCAGGTGCGGCCATAAGTTGTTGCAGCCGCTGCTGCACGATCAAAGCATCGCTTGTGCATGCTTTGGTTGCGCATACATCTGTGTCCTCATGCATCACTCTGGAATTGAGGAGGAACTATGTCACACGTAAAAAGCATTTTCGTTACGCTTGCATTGGCAGTCGGAGTGCATTCGATTGTTGCCTCATTCATGCACAGTCCGAACGAGCCAACATTATCCCCCGAATCGACCAGTCCAGCGCTATCGGCCGTGGTGGCACCCTTGGAGGAATCAAAACAGACTTCCGAGCCGGTGACACGCAAATTTACGAAGGCGATGCTCCATGATTCGCGAAGAAAGCTAGACCTTGTTTTTTGCGTCGACACCACCTCCTCGATGCAGGGTGAGATCGACACCGTTAAAAGCACAGTCAAGAAAATGGTGTCGCAACTGTCAACCCTGCAGAAAGCGCAAGTGAGAGTAGGATTGGTGGCATACCGCGATATCGGCGACGACTATGTCACGAAAGTGTTTCCATTTGCGAGCGACATCGACAAAGTCGTTCACGACATCTCTGGGTTGGAAGCGCAGGGAGGCGGTGACGGACCAGAATCAGTAGAAAAAGGTCTGCACTCAGCTTTGTACGAGTTGAGTTGGGACAAAGACAAAGAGACCGCTAAATTGCTGTTTTTGATCGGTGATGCGCCGCCACACGATAACGTCGATTGGAAGAAAGAATGCGCTGCAGCAGTGGAACACGGCATTCAGATAAACACGATCGGCTGCGAAGGAATCCAGGATTATGGAAGCGATGGTGTACCAATGTTCAAGAAAGTGGCCGCAATGACTAACGGAAACTACCAGGCGCTGACTTACCATCAGGAGATTGCAGACAAGTCAGGGAAAGTGCACACATTCGTCTCGTCTGCCGGAAGCGCATATGAGGTCAAGCCGGAAGCCAGGGATGAATGGAGCGCAGGAGGAGAGGCTCTTGTGGCTAACGGCAAAGCGGTTGCACTGCAAGGAGCGACCAACGGCACGATTGGACCGCAGGGCGCTGACGCGACCTACGTTACCGGCGTAAACACAGCCGGAACGGTACGCAGCGACAACAACCTCGGCTCTGTGATTGTAAATACAGCAGGCACCGCCCTCGATCGCTTAAGGAAATAACTGTTGCCGAGATCGCTCGAACTAGAGCGACGTTGCCTGTTCAACACCTCGATGCACGAGGATATGCACCGCTTGAGGATCAATTTGCGGGGTCTCCTGAAGTTTTTTGCTAAACAGTGCTAGCCGCTCCTTTTTCATCGCCAGCCCTTAGTTTGTCTACCTCGTCAGCAGCGACATTGAAATACGGATCTCTTAGGACATCGGGATCTCCTGCCGCGTCGTGTACACTGTTGAAGTTGCATAGGCTAATTGGAAGTGTATTCGAAGTTTCGTCGAATCGAAAACGCAACAAACAGATTTCGCCGAGTCTTGTTGGCGTTAGTGAGCGCTATGTTTCTTGCTTCCGCATGCGCGTCGCCGGGCAATGCTCAGACCGATGCCGAAGACAGCATATTCGAAGGTGATGAGTGGGTTGCTTACCTCAATGTTCGAGAACTGAAAGAATTTTTGAATTACAAGAGCTCGAATCTGTATCCAATCAGCGTGGTGAAGGTGACCTACAAAATTCGTTCACCGCAGACTTGGGAGTGGCAGAGCCTCAGAAACTACGAACAACTTTGGTATCACGATGGGTATTCGGTAGGTGTGCATCGAGTGGAACAGCTGCTCGTGCCACCCGAAAGCTGCGGAGATCTGGTAATCGAACCGACTGTGGATGCGCCCTTGCAAACAAAAGCCTTGGATAGTGCCGCGCTGCGACTATATTTGGACGTCGCGCTCAAAAGTGCCAGCACACTGCGATTATTCGCACCGAGGGACATCTGCCAACAAATATCTTCAGATTTGAGCAGTTTCGGATTTTATCCGTGCAGCATCATCAAAGCCGGAGTGGTAGGGCACATCTTGCACGTGGTATCAATTCCGGCGGGATTCGATAAGTACTATTTCTACCGCGCCAATTAATACGTGGAAAGTGATTCGCTACCGGAACTAACAGCCGGTGCGAGCAAGTCGACATAATCTGCAGAGCATTTTGTGCATTTGCGAATGACAGATCCGATAGAATCAACGTTTGCAACCACCAGACTTTGAACAGCCAAAACTCGTGGTATGCTTAGACGCGCTACCTGGTTGACGATGGTCGTCAAACTATCAATGTCAGTTCACAAACGTTGGCGCTGTGGAATGACCAGAACGGCTAGGGGAGCTGATTCAGGGAATCACTTTTGAATGGCATCACACAGCAAAAGGCCTCCTAACATGTCAGAACACAACATTTGGAAAGGAGCTCTGCTGCACGAGGTGTTAGTTGTATGAAAAGTGCTAATCGAGCATTCAGACTTCTTTTAACAGCCAGCACAGTTTTGACGTTAGCAGCCTCGCCAGCTCTTGCAGATGAGGATCTGGTGAAGTCGGGGCTAGTACGCGCCTATACCTGCCAAGAAGGTGCGGCTGCATTAGAGACAATCCACGGTTTGTCACCGTTTGGGTTCATGAGAGGGGGTCTCTTCATCAGTGCTTATGAGTTTAGTGAGTTTGATGTAGACGGATTCGCCGGTTATGTTTGGGCAGACATTCAACAAACATTATCCCAACCGTTTGAGAGGCTGAGTCTTGTCTATGATGGTGATGTAGACGCAGTTGAAGTCCATTTGTGTTTCTTGCGTAACGGCAGCCCATTCAACGTGGCCATTCCGCTGAGCAAGTTCGAAAGACACTCTGATTCAAACGGAGTTACGACGACCGCCATTCTCTCCAAGTCGAAAATTAAGGGAGTTACGCCTCGCGACATCATTGAGTTAACTACACTGAGGGTAGAATTGCACAAATTGGGTTCCAAACCACGGTCGGTCATGTTCGGGGATGTTAGAGTGCAACTTGGGATCAATACTGTTGAGCCTGTAGCAATACTTACTAGTGTCGTAAATGGCGACAACGGATGTCAGCTCAGGCAAACTTGCCTATAGCTGACTTTTGACACGATACGGCGCAGCCGATTTAAATCAGGTGCTTCCAACATGCAAGTGAGTGTGAACCTTATAGCTAGAAGGCTTCAAAAGACGTTGAATTCGCGTTTTCTATTTCGCATCTCTCTTTCAGCTTTTCTTGCGTCGGTTCTAATGGCACCGCCAGTTGGCTCACGAGAGGGATTTAGACAGGTAGCAGGTATCTTTCCGTTCTATTGTGGAGATGGCGCTGCAGTTACCGTGGAGAACCAACCTCTGTATCAAGGACAAGGATTCAATGGGTCTGACCTTGTTCTTACGGCATCTGCATTTGGCGATTCTGCCGGCTATGTCTGGGGTCCATATATTCAAAAGAGGACCATACTGGGGCGGTTTGAACAAATAGATCTTAATTACAAGGGCATTGCCCTGGGGGTCGACGTGACCTTTTGTTTTTTTGGTGGCAAAGACGGATCGCATAGTTTTACGATTCCACTGGTCGCATTTAAGAAAGTGGGTACGCCAAACCCCATGCAACATGTCACCCTTACCAGGGAGCAAATTAAGCAACTGGAAGGCGAAGACCTGAAGAATGTCACAATTCAGCGACTGACGGTGAATCTGCAGCAGTTTAATCCATCACAGCCATCACAGTCGGTTGTTTTCGGTGACGTCAGGATTCGTATAGGAGACAAATGGTACGAGCCGGTGGGTATAGAGACCGCAACAAGCTCGCGATCGAATTGTGGACTAAGAGGATGCCCTTGATAAAGTTTCAAGGCTAACAAAGACTGACGATGGGCACCGTATTTAGTGCGAACAGGCGAACAAACTCTGCTTAAATTGTTCCAGTCAAATTATCAAATATTTTGTCATAGTAACCGGTTATTGAGACGTCGAGATTATAAGCGCGAGGTAGATCAGTTTTCAGGCGAGCCCGAAATCGCGCTATGGTCACATCCATTGGAGCGGTATTGGTAACACGAAAATGGTGTTCCCTTCCGCCAACAGCGATTCTTCTCACTCTCATGGGCTTGCCATGATTTTTCTTGAGGAGATCGAACGTCCAACTTTCCCGTCCATCGAGAACTGCATTTCGAGTAAAGTCATCATACGTGATTCTCAGATATTGAAGACTATTGGACTCGTCGTAATATTCGACTACCGCATCCGGTCGAACATTCTTCTTGTAGTAGATGTGCGGATGTTGCTTAACCTCAAGAGAAAATTCACGGAGTTCTTGTCCGTTGTCACCAAAACTTCCGACCAGCGCAGCTTTGTTGCCGCGTCCCGCAAATGCTAGAGACTCCAGTCTTACCATTGGATCGGTGGGATTAAAAGGATCATTGCTCCAATTACATTCCGTTGACCCTTCCTGCCGAAATGCTCGCAGTTGAATATTATTGTCTGCGAAAGCAGGACTGATCAAAAATGACAGCCCCAATACCAGTGCAAAGATTGCTGTACCAATCGAGCGTTTCATAAATCCTCTCAGATACGTTACACCATACTACCCTAACGAGCTCTCCCCCTCAACCTAGCCGCTGGCTCACGATTCGTGCTCTGGCACTTAGCCAGAGAGGTGTTAAGCTATAGCCTAAACTCCTGTCCATGAAGGAATAGAAATGAAAGCGATGGTATTGTTATCCTGTGTTGCCTTGATCGGCGGCACGGCTCTGGCTGCGTACGGTGAGAAGCAGTTGCTAATTACTTCCGGAGTAAGCGTGATTCACGGCGGCGATGCCATAGCCCGTGAAACAGGACAGGTGATTGCCTACGGCGGGGCAAACGTCCTGGCGTACGACCAGGCTTCGGTCACCGCGTATGACACCAGCACAGTGGAAGCGCACGGGAATTCCGTGGTTCACGGATACGCAAACTCCAAAACTTCGGCATCCGACAGCGCGCGAGTTTTTGTCGCCAATCATGCCATGGTCAATGCCGATGGCGCCGCTCATATCGAGGCGGCCAACGAGGCCACGGTCACGGCTCATGGCAGTGCCACCGTAATCGGCTCCAAAGATTGTGTGATCAAGGCTTACGACAACACCAGCGTCTTTGCCTCGGGAAATTGCAAGGTGGAAGCGCACGATGACGCCAGCATCAGCGCTCACGGAGATACCGTGGTCACGGCCACAGACAATGTCTCGGTCGAGGCCTTCGACAACGCGCAAGTCAGTTGCACAAAGTCGTGCAAGGTCATTCTGCATGACACCGCCACGCGAGTGGTTGTGAACGGTTAGGTTTCGGATTTAGCGAATCGTTATAAGGTTTGTAGACTTCAAGGAAACCGAAACTCGTTCTGCCTAAGCCAGAGTTTTCGGACGTTGCCTGTTTTTTGATTCTGACCATGAACATCACTGCTTTTGCAAAAGCACGAGGCGCGCTGAATCGGATGGACAAAAAGAGTAAAATGTTCATATGTCTGCCGCCGGCTCATCGTTTGAATCGATAAATCCTGATAGTTGCAACAACAAAAGGGTCGCCATCATTGGCGGTGGCCCGGCTGGTTTGATGGCGGCTGAGGTGCTTGTTGCTGCGGGTGCAGATGTTGATGTGTATGAAGCTATGCCTACGCTCGGGCGAAAGTTCCTTCGCGCAGGTTTGGGTGGATTGAATATTACGCACAGCGAACCTTACACAGAGTTCTGCTCGCGTTATGGCAATAAACAGCCGCAGCTGCAAATGATTCTCGACAATTTCACTCCGGGTACTTTTCGGGAATGGGTGCACGAGCTCGGAATCAAAACATTTGTTGGAACATCAGGAAGAGTATTTCCAACCGAAATGAAGGCTGCTCCGCTACTGCGAAAGTGGGTTCATCGCCTGCGAAGCGACGGAGTACGCTTTCATCTCGGACATAGCTGGCGCGGTTTTGAAAACGATGGCTCATTGCGGATGGCGACCGGCACAGAAGAATTTTTCATCAAACCAGATGTCACTATTTTGGCCCTTGGCGGCGCGAGCTGGCCTCAACTTGGTTCCACCGGAAGTTGGGTACCATGGTTGCAAGAACAAGGCGTCGAGATAACACCCTGGCAGAGTGCTAACTGCGGCTTCGATCTTTCATGGTCTTCTCATATTCGTGAAAAATTTGCAGGAGCGCCACTAAAGGCGGTATCACTTACATTTACAGGATCGAATGGCGTCGCCCAAAGCAAGCACGGAGAATTGTTGATCGCCGAGTACGGCATAGAAGGTAGCCTGATTTATGCATTTTCGAAACAGCTGCGAGAACACATAAACGCGCACGGAAAGGCTACTTTCACTGTTGATCTCTCACCCGGTCACAGCGCCCAGAGAGTGCTTGCAGAGCTGTCGCGTGCTCGCGGTTCGCGTTCGATCTCTCGCCATTTGCAGAGTTGTCTTGGCAAGAGTCCGCTGAAGAGAGCATTGTTATATGAGTTTCTCAGCCGCGAACAAATTGCCGATCCGAAGATGTTGGCTAAATTTGTGAAGGCGCTCCCGATCACGGTGCGCAAGACACGCCCCATCGAAGAAGCTATCAGCAGCGCGGGAGGTGTCTGCTTCAAGGCTGTCGATCAAAATCTGATGCTCAAGTCGCTGCCCGGAGTATTCGTAGCAGGCGAGATGCTCGACTGGGAGGCTCCAACCGGCGGGTATCTACTCACAGCGTGTTGCGCTTTGGGACGATGGGCCGGGCTCGGTGCGCTCAAATGGCTGAGTGCAAGTTCAAGCGACGTGATGGTACTTGATGATCCCGGGTAAATACTATTGCAGCTCTACTTTTTTTGAGTCAATATCGCTCAGTCAGGGCGCCAAGACTGTGTTAGTGAGATGTCCAGCAAGGTGAGACCATGTCCAAAACGCAATGCCCAAACTGCGGTGAAACGGTCCAGGCAAGCGCTATAATTTGCCGTTTTTGCAACTGCGGACTGTCTCAAGAGCACTTCCGAGAGTGCCCTTTCTGTGGCGAATCGATTCGAAAAACGGCCACGCGTTGCCGAAGTTGCAGATCGCCTTTGCCCGGCAAATCCGTGCCTCAAGCCCTTGACCGCGAAGATAAGCCTCGTCCGGATAAACGAGGGAAGAGCGACTTGCAAGGTGTATGCTTCATCGATTCCATCCCTGGAGAAGACGACGACGAGGGGCTGGTCGTTTTAGTTGACGGGTCTTTGCGCCGATACATTTCATGCTCAGGCATGAATGCTCTGTTGTTTGATGAGGAAGATCGTGAGTGTTTGGCCAGAACATTTGCCAACTTCGCCCAAATGTGCGAATCCGACGTACAAATAATAGTGAGATCCCGAGAGCTTCCAGTTAATGAATTCCTATCGCGCTATCAAGCTCACGTCAAAGCTGACAACGACTATCTAACTTGGTATGCGGATTACACAGATAAATGGTTCCGCCGGGTTCAAGAAGTGCACTTCGTTCCGCAGCGCGACTTTTACGTTGTAGTTACCCATCATCCGCCTGATTGTATGACAGGTACAAGCGAGGCAAGAAATTCTCAACGCACTAATCGAAAACATAAACAAGATGTCCAAGCTCTGGATCACATAACTAAAACCGCGTTTGAGCACCTGCGGCAATCCAATTTGCGGCCAGAGATCTTAACCAGGAAAGCAGTGCGCAACCTGATTTATTCAGAGCTGAACCCCGCCTTAGCTCGGCGAGAGCCTGACGCGCCACCGTCAAGCGAAGACAAATCTGAAACATCAGTTCTGGCTGGATCAGCCTTGAAAGTGATGGAAGAGCATCTATGGCTTGATGGTCGGTACATTGGCACGCAGTATTTGCAGCAATTACCGCATGTTACGTGGATGGGCTGGTTGGTTGATTTGTTGACGGTTTCAGTCGAGTATACTCTGTCTTTGTTCATTCACCCCTGCGATCAGGATCAGTTATTTGACGCGACGCACCCTACGGCGGCCCAGTCATCCAACCGTGTAGCTGAAGGGATGATTCCGACTGATCCCACGGCGTCAGTGAACCAGGCGCTGCGCCGCTCCGACAAACACTTTGACATAAGCATGTACATATCCACAAGTGCTGATAGCCCTAAGCGTTTGGCAGAGAACATTGGCGAGATTCGCCGCATTTTCAAAAAGCGGGGCGCCATGTTGGATAGAGCTCAGCTGCTTCAGCTCAGTGCATGGCAATCCACCCTTTCCGTCGCAGTAGACAAGCTTGCCATCGTGCATCGCGTTACTTCACCCACAGTCGGCACGTTTTGGCCATTCTTTACGGCCGCTTGTGGCACTCCTGGTGGTGCTCCGTTCGGCTTTGCTCTCGCCTCACGAGAGCCGGTGCTGCTGGATCCATTCTTCAGAGGTTCAGGCAAGGATGCTAACAACATGTTAGTGGTGGGTGGCCCCGGTTCGGGCAAGTCATTTGCCTTGTCCATGCTTTTCTTACGCCTTCTTCCGTGTGGCACACGCTTTGTTGTGATCGACAAGACCGTCGACAAAACTGGAACGTACCGGTTCATGACCGAATTATTGGGTCCCGATCTAACCACGTATGTGGACCTCGGTCCGGCATCCGGCGCGATTCTCAACCCCTTTGATTTGGGCCCCGAAGACAAGCCCGGCAAGCCATCAGCCGGTAAGATCACCACGCTGTTATCCTTGCTTGATTTAATGCTGGCTCCAGACGGGCGAGAAGAGCTGACCATACAAGAGAAATCATTGCTTGATGGTTTCATTCGTGCGGCATACATTGATGCTCATGTCCGGGGAACCGTACCGACCATGAGCGACCTGTCCCAACTAGCGGCGAGGGCGGCTACAGACGAGACTGACCCGTTGCAACGGGATCGGCTGCAGACGTTGGCTCGCGGCTTGTCTTTGTTCACTAAGCAGGGCGCGTATGGAGGTCTGATAGACGGCGAGACAAACATTGATACAGACAAGCTATTTCTAGTGTTTGATACGAGAGAAGTAAATGAACCGCGACTCGAGCGCATCGCACTCTTCATATTGGCTGAATTCATCAAGAGACGTGCAGCTGAATGCAAAAGTCTTCAATTGAGATTTGCGGCCGTCATCGATCAAGCTGCCACTTGGATGAGGTCTAGGACCGGTGCCCTCTTACTTGATGATCTTGCCAGACAAGCCCGGCACTACGGGATGATGCTCGTGTTCTGTACTCAACACTTGAAGGACTTTTTCCGGCAATCTGAGCTAGCTGATTCAGTAGTGAAAAACTCGCACATGAAACTGATTTTGCGTCAGGATGCCAGTGATCTGAAGCTGCTGAAAGAAACTCTGTGTTTATCCGACTCAGAAATTATGTCGATAGAAAATTTCTCAAATGATGAAGTGAAGCGCCGCGACAGCCAATGCTTGCTCATGGTGGGCAGCGTGCATGGAACCATTCGCCTTGTGCCCAGCCCAATGGACTACTGGATCTGCACGTCTGAGCCGATCCACGACATTCCCAAACGGGCGGAGAAGATCGAAGAAGTGAAGTCGAAGAATCCCAAGCTGAGCGATACCGATGCTGCTCGACAGTCCGTATATTATCTTGGACTGGCCCATGACAGTTAGCTGCAATGAGATTTCTTGATTGATCGACAAATGATGCACGAGTCGCTGGTTGCTTCAGTTGGCGTAGTTGTACGTTTTCGCGTTAAGTTTGGGGTCGGCACTCTCGGTCGTGAGCTTGAAAGAACCATCGTGCGGATTCAGTTTCATGTTAAATAGCATAAAGGCGGAACCGTCGGTGGGAATTGAGTTGCCGTTTACCGTGAACACGTCAGAACAGGTGGCGCTCGGCTTCCAGAGTTGGGCCGGATTTTTGCCGTCGCCCGGGAGAATGAACGAACTTACATCCGTCGAGTTTCCGGTATAGAACATTTTGACCATTTTGCCATCAGTCCTGAGGATCGATGTCACTCTATGCTGGGCGTCTTCGTTCACTTCCTTTCCATTTTCCAGGATCGTCCGCGATGTGCCGTTTGCATTTTGTATGACCAAACTTTTGTCCTTGCCTGGTATCACATTTAGCGGTCCGTCGTGTTCCACTCCTTTGCTATCGACTGACTTCCAGACGCTGTCTTTGCGAATCAGGTGCTCAGACTGGCCATATTTGTCTTTGAGCACCACTTCCGTCAATCCGTGGTCGTCGCTCTTCATCGTCAAAGATCCATTGGGACGGCTGATCTCCCTGGTCGATGTGACTTCAGTCTTTGTGCCGAATTTATAGTGCTCTTCCAGCGCTTTCACGCTTCCATCGCCAATCTCGTGCCCACGCAGGTAGCCGGAATGTTTCGTGTCGGCAATCGCCTCGTAATATTTGCCATCGTTGCCCAGAATCATTTTTTCAGCTGCTCTGCCACCGTTTTCTTTACCTGCGGCAATGACCAAATCCTTGTGATCGGTGGATGTGCCGGCGACCCTGAATGCCTCCATCTTGTGATGACTGCTGTCTTCGAACTGCACTGAGGGAAGAATGTGCTCCTTGATCAGACCGACTGTTGCTGCATGCAGTTCCTGCTGACGCAGCGCCGGGCTGGACTTGTCATCGGCAAAGTGCTTGATTGCTTCCGCTGCTGCCCTGTTTGGGTGCTCAAGGCTTTTGGCAAGGTCTTCGCCAACTTTCCATGCATGGTTCAATTCTGCGTTATGCGCTGCCATAGATAATTCCTCACTTTCAAACTGCCAAGCGCCTGGATAGTAACCTTCTCCAACTCGGCGCAAGGTCGAGCACAGCAAGTCACAGGCTGACTGCTGCATTGCTATTCAATCTTGCGCTTTCGGCTCAGCAGCTCTTTCGCCAGGATCGCTCTGTAAGAGTTCCATCTGTATAGGCGCCGCTGCTCACCTCAATAGAATAGTTTTTAAATCGGGTGCAGTCGGGTCATTGATCAGGCAAACTTGGGTCAGGTGATTAATTGCTAGAACGAACGAAAGACACCATGACCTCCGCCGCCGAAGACATTGTCGTCGAAGGTGAATTGCATTTTGACATGATCACTTGAACCGATGCCAATACTTTGTCAGTTTTGGCGACTATGGTTGGAAGTGAACCCCTTTATGCAGCCCACACCCAGCTTCTGGATGCGAACTAGTATTTTTCCGGTTCACTCAGACCTCCTTCCTATCTTATAGTGTCAAAGCCCCTTCATGAATGCACAAATTGTGGATGAATTCGACCTGGCCATTGCATATCAAACGTCTCTACAGAGAGTTGGAGTGTTGGCGTCTACGCTGGCCTTCGCCGTTTCCGTTGCTTGGGCCTCTGCGTCGATTCTTTCATTACTCTTGTTCGACCTTGCCACAAGATTGACTGACAAAATTATTCTTCCTGCGGTAATTGGCTGCTGCAGCCTGCCGCAGCTATTTGTATTGTGGACAGCCGCGATCAGCGCTTCCATTTTCAGCATCCAATATTTCTGGGACGACCAGATTCAGCTGAGCTGCAAAGGCATTCTTTTACCAAAAATTTTCGGCATCCTGATGCATGGACGGAACGAACGCCCATGGGAAGATGTGGCACGACTTTCCCTGGGTAACAGATCAGGCATGCCGCTTGACCGGCAACTGCTAACTATTTTGTTTCGCACAGGCGGACGGACATGCATCGATTTGTCCAGGTTGCCTGTGGATGACATCGAAAAGCTGCTCCTATCACTGGAGGTTTGGGCACGCGCAGCGGAACGAGATCCGCTTCTGTGTTCGCTGCAATCCGGACTGCACGATCTCAAGCGTGGGCTGGGATTGGTAAGTTACACGCAACTCTGGGAGGAGGAAATGAATCGGCGCTTTGGTTCGACCGCTTTCGTGCCTCTTCAACCTGGAATGACTCTGCAATCTGGTAAGTTGCGTGTCTTGCGGCAACTGGCATTCGGCGGACTTTCCGCTATATATCTGGCGCATTTCGATCGCACTGAGGAAGTCGTTCTAAAGGAATCAGTGGTGCTCGATGGTGCCAGCACTGAGCTACTGCACAAAGCGCAGGAGATGTTTGCGCGCGAGGCCCAACTCCTGATCAAACTCAATCACCCTCAGATTGCCAGAGTGCGGGATTATTTCGTTGAAGGCGGTCGGCATTATCTTCTGCTTGATTATCTGCCCGGCGAAGACTTACGCAAGATAGTCAAATTGAATGGCCCGCAGCCCGAACGAAAGGTTCTGGAATGGGGGCTAGAGATTGCTTCCGTACTCAGGTATTTGCATTCGCAGAATCCTTCTGTGCTTCATCGCGATATCAGCCCCGACAACATCGTGCTTTGCCGAGGCAAGCTGACGCTGATCGATTTTGGCGCTGCTAATCAGCTTCTTACTACAGCTACCGGAACGCTGGTCGGTAAACAATCATACATATCGCCGGAACAGTTTCAGGGATATGCCACCGCTGCTAGTGACATCTATTCACTTGGATGCACACTTCATTATTTGCTCACCGGGGCGGATCCTGAGCCGCTGAGTGTATCGCATCCACGAGCACATCGGCAGGGGATTTCGAATGAACTTGACAGTCTCGTGGCAGCCTGCACCGATTTCGATGAGTCAAAACGAATTCAGACAGCGGAGGAGTTGCAGTTTTGCATTGAGAGATTGCTCGGTGTTGGTGCGTGCAATGCCAACCGCGCAGTGTCGAGTTTGACCTGGCAGGTGACTTGATATGGCTGAGCAGAATTCGATCGTCTCATTACGTGAGAGATTCAAGCAAGAAGAGAAATTGCCGGAGTATCTTGTCGACTATGGCATCAGTAACAGCACCTTGCAATGGCTGCTCCACATACTGTTCGAGCGCCAGTTGAGCAGACTGCAAATGTTTATCTATGTGCTGACAGTAGCCGCATGTTTGCTAGTTGCAATTATTTATCCAACGCAGTTTTTCTGTTTTGTAGCAAGTTGCTCGGAGTCGCCGGCTGCCGGTATCATGTGCGCCGCAGGCTGTGCGCTCATACTTGTTAAAACGATCGTCTCGCTCTTGCGTCCGACGCACCTCGGTGTGAGCGCGGCCGGGGTTAGACTGTACTGGGCGCGAGTGCTCGGCAGGCGTCCATCTCGCACCGTCGCCTGGACCGAGGTCACCAACGTTGAACTGATCCAGCCACGTGGAACCGTACTGGTCGAGCAGCAACTGTTGCAGTTCCGTGCGCAGAAAGACCGCATCACATTAGCTCTCAAGCATCTATATCAGCACGACCAACGCGAAACGCTACTCGATTTTATCAATCATTGTGCTTCAGCTGAAGCACGCAACTCCAACATCGCCGGGCTAGTCGGTGCGGCACACGGAGTGGACTATACCGAGATCTGGCTCAAGGCTCTGTCTGCTCCTCCGCAAAGGGAACGCATAGAGCCGCTGCACCAGGGCATGGTGTTGAACCAGGGAGGTTATGAGATCCTTGATACTGTTGGAGCCGGTGGTCAAGGAACCGCATATTTGGCGCTCTCTCTGCGACCGGTGCGCAATTTACCCGGCGGTGCCACCGTGGTAATCAAAGAGTATGTTTTGCCGATTCAAGTTAAGCGTCGCACCATGATGCAATCGGTTGACCGTCTCGAGCGCGAAGCAAAACTTTTGACCAAACTCGACCATCCCAAAATAGTGAAACTGCTGGACTTTTTCATCGAAGATCATCGCGGCTACCTGGTTCTCGAGTATGTCAAAGGAGCCAATCTCAGAGAGATTGTTGCAACGCAAGGGACTTTTTCCGAATCGCAAGTCTGCAATCTCGCCATGCAAATGTGCACCATACAGGAGTACCTGCACTCTCAGACACCGCAGGTAGTGCATCGCGATTTCACTCCGGACAACCTTCTGCTCACTCCCGAGGGGCAGCTAAAGCTAATTGATTTCAACGTGGCTCACGAAACCGCATCAACAATCACAGCCAGCGTGGTAGGAAAACACGCGTACATCCCCAAAGAACAGTTTCGTGGACGCCCTACACCGGCCAGCGACATCTACGCCCTCGGCGGTACGATCTACTTTCTTCTCACCGGACACGATCCCGTGCCGCTGACCAGCTCTCATCCCGGCGAACGAACACCTGACATCAGCTTCGAATTAGACGACCTCGTATCCTGGGCCACGGCCGTCGAGCAAGGTGATCGAATGGACATCGACACCATGCGCCAACGCCTCGCTCGCATGACCGTGCAACAGTTCCTCACCGTTTAATGCGGATTCGCATGCTGACGGATGGCCGATAGTGGCTCGGGATGACCATCGTGCCTATTCGATACGGTTGGTTTCTCTTGAGCGCTCCCGTGGCAGAACTAATCTGAAGGAACGAGGATGTTTTATGAACCGTTGTCTTTGTTGGGCTCTCCTGGTTTTGATGTTCGCGGCATGTGCGTTGGCGGCGTGCGCAGACGAGCCAGTCACCCCTGGTGAAAGCACTGAGGCGCAGCGGTTTCAAGCAGAGAAACAGCGGGTTGCAGCCGAGAAAGAAAAGCAACAGCGCGCGGCGCTGAGCAACTATGTCACGTCCGCCAAGCATTCGATCGACCGAGCATGGAAGGACTGGCATCCTCCAGCCCACGGTAAGTTGCTGATCACTAAGGTCAAAGTCACTCTGGACAGCGACGGCAAGATCGCTGCTTGCGAAATTGTTAAACCCAGCGGTTTAGATCAAGAAGACAAATCCGTACAGGAGTGTTTGGCTACGGTCTCCTTCGGCTCTTGGCGGCAAGCCACGGTGGGGACGGGATCAACCGGTCATTTCCCGCACCATGCAGTCGTTTCCTCCAGATCTCAGTCGTCTGATGGACCCGATACACTGGACTTCTTCTGGACATTGATGTCCGATGGCACCATGAACATGGTTGAATTTACGGACTCACCAGAAGCGAACTCTTACTACACCAATTTGCTGGGGGGCGTACCATCACTGCTCCTGGTGTCACCCTCTGGTGGTATTCGTGCGGATGTTGATCCCTATATGGCGGACCTGCAACGCAGAATCAAGCGCGCCTGGTTTCCACCGAAAGGCAATGAGGTCAAACGTGTGGTCGTAAGGTTCAGGATCAACAAGGGTGGAGAGTTGTCTAACCTGTCCATCGAGCATTCATCTGGTCTGGCAATTGCTGACCAGGCAGCCTTGAAGGCAATTGAAAATGCGGCACCGTATAGACCTCTGCCTGCCGGCTCGAAGGATCATCTCGACATACAATTCACTTTCGACTACAACGTTTTCGGTGGTGGCGGTCATGGCGTCATTCTGTCGTTCTGACATAGGCTGGCTCGGGTGACTCGACGGGCTATTTGTCTACCGCATGCAGATCTTGAAAGACTTAAACAGAGTTGCAACACTCCCCTGTTACCTTAGCTCCAGCAGTTTGCTACGGGAGCCTTACCAAATCCAATGTGCTGACGAGGATTGATATGTGAACATCGATTATATTCATCAATACTTCGACGACCTCGATTCTGTTGATGCGTCCTGCACAGTCATGCTCCCTATGTCGTAGTTGAATGCAATCTATTTATTGCGCACGAGTTCGCGCACCAACTATTCGAATTTGTTTCGCCGGAATTTACGGCTAAGATCGAATCTGTATTTGAGCGAAAAAGGAACGCGTGCAGAGACAACCCAGATAAGCAGTTAGAGATCCTAGCGAAAGAAAATGTTTCACATCGACATTTCATATCGAGCTATGCACGCTCTGACGTTCAGGAGTACTTCGCTGAATGCGTAGCAGCCTTTTCGGTGAAACAGTCCCGCAATGCCTTGTTCGAAATTGACCCTGAAATGCATAGCGCGCTTCTTACCCTTGTGCGACAACCAGAGAGCCTTTTGCGCGAACCGTGGGGTGAGCAAGTATCAAAGATACAGGCGGAGCGGGGCTCGGAGACCAATATTTACTTAGAGGCGATCCTGGAAGAAGAAGGTCCTCAACCTTATGCAGACCCAAGCCGGTTTGGGCGCCGGGCGACGGAGCGAGAGACAGCCCTCGACATAGCTGTCAGACTGGCAATCGCCGGTGTGCCGTGGCGAGAAATCTGTCCCGGCTCGTTTGCGAAATACAACCTGACGGACGAAGAAGTCGAGCGTGAGGTTCAGCTGCAAATGCCTGCCAGGTAATGCGGCCAGTCAGACAGTTCCAGCTTTGAACATGCAGCTAAGCACGAAAACTGTTGCAGACCTTGCTCGCTATGTAACCGGCGGCAAATCCAACCTTCGGATTGCGGCAAAACAGAACGCCTGCCGTTTCAAGCGCTGTTCCAAGCAGGTTTGGAGCTAGCGTTTTGGCAACAGAAGAATTCACTCCGAAGCACCTGTCTGCAGCCAGGCTGATACCGTAGTCAATTGCCGCGACTGTCGCTCCTACATACGCAGTTTCACTAATCATGTTTCTACTGCACAACGACGATCGAAGGAAGGTAGCTGGTCTTTTAAGCACCGGCAAAACACCTCCCAGGGTGCTTTCCGCTGCCAGGAGACTGCCACTTATTCCAGCGCCAACAGCCATTCCAGGGAGCCCGCCGGCAAGCACTGGCTCGAGAACATACATACCTACTTTATTGGAAGCGCCCCTCAGCGCCGCCGTCGGCGCAAAAAAGACACTGCTGTCCTGAAGTTCCTCGGACGGGCCACGCACAAAGTCCGCCCAATGATGTTGCCTCATGAGGTCCCAATAGCCAGAATTGACAATGTCGAAGTTGGATCGCGCAGCTGGATCCTTCACGTCTCTATTTTCATTGGTGCCTGCTATGAGCGCATCCATTGCACTAGTTCCATACCAACATCGAATGGCTTGCCAACGATTCCCAGAACGCTAACCTTGCGCAGTTAGTTCATTTAAGAGTCAACCATGTGTGTGATACATTTGTGATTTACGTGGTTAAACTATGCGGCTTTTCCCATAGTTGAACTTCACCGCTGGCTAAAGGAGCAGCGGGCCCGACGCAACTGGAGAAGCAGCAAACGCTGCTATGCTTTCAGCCTCTGGCGCTGCCTCAGATAGTTTGCGATGAAAATCCACATAGACGGCATTGGTCCAGCCAAATCCGGAAATCGAACCGTATAAACCGTCTTCGGGAAACTGATGAGGATCAACCACATTGTACTTCTCCCACATCGTGCCCGATTTCTCGAAGATGTCGTTGCAAATGCCGCACCACTTCTCTCTGATTCGGGTTGCTTCCACCTTGAATCCGTAACGATCCAGACCCTCCGTAACCAGCCATTGAAGCGGCGCCCAGCCGTTTGGAAAAGCCCATTGCCTACCGTGTTGGCTGGCCAGTGAAGTGACAAGGCCGCCGCAGTGTTCGAAGCGTGGTAGCCAGTCCTCCACGATTCGGTGCGCTTGGGCATCAGTGGCAATGCCTGCCCAGAGCGGGAAGAAACCGGCAAGTGTAGCCGTGGAGTTCACGCGTTGATGCTTCAAATCGTAGTCGAAGTAGAACCCTACTCTTTCATCCCACATTAAGTTGTTAATTGCTTCCTTGCGCCGCTCTGCTCTCTCTGTCCACTGTTGTGCTCTACCGACATTTGCAAGCTCCATCCAGGCTTTAGCGATATCGATTTCTCTGACGTACAAAATCGTATTGAGATCGATTGGCAAATGCTCCATCCAGCGATCTTCGCAGCGCGTAGAATGATCCCAACCGCTTTCGCAAGAGGCAAGCGCGTCGATAAAATTGATATCGAAGTAACGGGATAGTCCATGATCCATGAGGCGGCGATGGGGCTGGTGCTTACCTAGCCAGACTCTGTCATGTTCCTCTTCGGCAAGCATGATCATTTCTTGCAGAAAATGGTGCGCGTTTTCATCCGAACGAGCCTGCAACACTGAAAACGCCAACCAGATCATTTGTGTGAAGAATGGCGGCTGGCTGCGTGAAAGAAAGTAGTAGCGGCTGGCGTTTGGTATCAAACCAAAGCGCTTGAATAAATGCGCCATATTGAGCGTCATGTCGGTAATCAAATGTTCCTGGTCGGTCCCGACCAGACCGAGGCTCATGAAAAAATTGTCCCAGTAGTACATCTCCTGAAACATCTCGCCGTCGCTCGGCACCAGATAAGGGTGGGGCAAGCCAATGAGTGTCTGGCTATCTTCGGGATTGTATCTTACTAGTTTGCGCCAGTACTGCTTGATGTAGGTGAGAACGGCTTGGCTGCGAGGGTCGCGAGCGCTCAGTGAGCAGGTTTGCATGTGGCTTACCAAAAGGCAGGAAGGAACGAAATGATTTGATGCAGAAGAACATAATAATGCTCAGACCCTAACAACGGGAATACGTACCGTTACGCATAAATATACAAGTGCAGTCCATTGAAGGGTCCATGAATTTTAAGGACTTTGCAAAGTCCTGCCGCTACAGTCACCTCTACCCCATGCCCTCACCCCACATTTACACAATGCTGTGAGGTGCTGAACAATGCAATTTGAAAACAAAGGGCGTTCTTCTGAAGTAATCCCAGGCTCAGACCGCGATACCTCAAACTTGAACCTGGTGGGTGTGTCAACCACGGATTCAATACGCAACCGGAGTGAAGGGACCATTGGTGGCACCGGAGCAGGCGCTACAAGAGGCGAGCCCCGCGTAGTCATTCAACTCGAGCCAGCTCTCTATCAATCGCTCCAATCGTTGCTTCAAGGACGTAATTTCCTGGACGATGTCTTGCACGACCGGGCATCGCAAAATAATCGTTCGAAAATTATTTACAGCAACTTTCTGGAAGAAATTTTGCACGGTCGAACGCTGCAGGACAATCGTTCCGAAATTATCCACAGTGATTATCTGGACGATGTTTTACACGGCCGCACACCGCCGGATATAAATCCTCCCGAGATTATTCACATGAAAAATGGAGACACAATTACCTCCGACGGCTATAACTTCAGCATTGTGGATCGTAATGGGAAGCCAGTCACTGTTGTGGAACGAACGGACCACAACAATATCCCTGGCAACGTAGAATATCGACTTTCAAACGGTGCTATCTATCACTCCGGCTGCTGGGGAGACAACCTTTTCTATCCAGATGGAACACGTGTGCCATTTTCTACGAACCGATTCGCTCCGATCAAGCTCCCATGAGGGTACGAGGTCGAAAGTGCGAAACGATTGCTGAATGGATAGGTCTTTCATACTATTTGACGGGCTTCGCGCTTGTCCGTTTTTTGTAGAATTCCCAGTATTCCGATTGATTCCCGGCGACAGCTTGTTATCCACGAAACTGCCACAAATACGTAACACACGTCTTACAAAAAACATTGAACTTTTTTTTGGGTTCTTACGTTTATTGGGTCGAGGGCAACGCAAGCAGCAATTGCTGAATTGATTCAAGCCCACGTCAAGATCCTACTTACCCTCAAATGTCATACGAATCCGGGAGAAAAAACATGATCGGAATTATCACGACGGTTCAAAAAGCCTATATCACCACAGCCGCTTTTGCCGTTCTTTTAGGTTGTACGACCAGTTGTCCGAGCTTTGCCGGTAAGTTCGCCCAGAACCACCCCCGTAGAGCTGAAGTGTTAGGGAGAACCGGCAATATTAACCGCCGCCTCAACAACAACTATGGCCATCTGGGCGGCAACTATGGACATCTGGAGAACCAGGATCACCAGATTGTCAATCAAGAGCAAAGAGATGCCCGGCAAAATGGTGGTTATATAACAAGAGGGCAGCAAGGGCAGTTGAATCGGGAAGAGAACAGCCTCAGCCGGGAAACGTTCTACGACAACAAGAACAATGCCTTTGTCCAGAACCATCCTCGGCGCTCTGAGGTAATGTCGCGAGATTCAAACCTCAACTACGGCATCAATAAAGATGAAGGACACCTGGGAGGCAACTACTCAACGCTGGAAAGCGAAGATCGGTCGATTGCGCAACAGCAGCGTCAAGATGCCGCGCAAAATGGTGGATACATCACAAGACAAGAACAGACACAGCTGAATGGTGAGGAAAACTCACTGAGGAATCAGATTCGACAAGACAATACGCATTAAGCAAGTTGCCTGACCAGTTACACTCAGGCGATATTCTGCGAATCGTCAACACCGGCTAAAGAACTTGTGATATCACAAGTTCTTTTTGTCCGGCTTCCATTTTCAGAAGTCGACAATGAACTACATCGTGAGCTCGGCGTGATGCGCCAGTCTCTCACTCTGGAGACGAACGCTCCTCTCAAGGCTCCGATCGATATGTCGCATTATCGCTCAAACCTAGATGCCGCCAACATGGCGGCGCTCCAGAGCCTTGCACGCAGTCTCCATTGTCCGAACCAGAATTGGAGATTTAATGCGATTTTGTGGGCAAACCATGACTAAGGTAATGCTTGAAGGTTCCCGATCTTCACAAAAGATCCACATACCACTCGTATGGTGGGGATGAGGTTTCAAGCACCCGCTCCCCTAATACGGCTTGATCGTGGAGGTACATCCATGGTATTCATCGCGCGCACTTTATTGATCATGGCTCTTGTGGCGACGAGCCTTTCCCTGGTGCCTGCTCAGGCTCGCGGCGGTGGGGGCGGCGCCGGTCACGGAGAGGGCGCAGGGCAACGGCAGCAGATGATGGAAAGACTACAGCAGATGTCGCCAGAGCAACGCCAGCAGATGATGCAGAAATGGCGTGAGCGCAGAATGCAACAAGGTCAGCAAGAGGGAACGCACGGAAGCGGCATCGGCAGTGGCACAGCATCAGCTGGTGGCGGTAGCTCCGGTCCTGCCGGGGGACGGGCCGGCATCTGGGAAGCTCCGAGAAGCACAGCCAGTCAGGGAGTACGAAACTACGCCAACGCAGGCTCCGGCTCCAGCAGAACTGCGACTACGGGAACTGCTTCCACCACCGGCGGCAAATCCACAAACACCGCATCGTCCCCAGTATCAAACACCAGCGGAAATAAATCATCAGCAAACTCAAATAACGGTGGCAATTGGACCAAGACGGTCGACACGTCGGGCACCAACAAGAATGGCACGCATTGGACCGACGACCGCACCATCACCGATACCAACGGCAAGATCAGCGGCACGAATGATTTTTCGGCGACCAAAGCCAACGGCGCCACCGTCAATCGCGACAGCACCATCTCCGGCACCAAGGGTGATATCACTAGAGACACCACTTCCAACGGTACGACGGCGAATGGCGGCAAGTGGAGCGGTCAAAGCACAGTCACCGACAACAACGGCAAAATCACAGGCTCCGGCAGCGCTTCGGGCACCGGCCCCAACGGCGGCACGTTCAGTCGCGAGGGCACAATTTCCGGCACCAAAGGTGATTTGACCAAGACTGTCGATTCATCAGGCACTACGGCGAACGGCACGAAGTGGACCGACCAGCGCTCGATCACCGATGACGCCGGCAAGATCTCGGGCACTAACGACTTCTCTGCCACCGGACCGAAAGGCGGCACCGTCAATCGTGATGGCACTCTCTCCGGTACCAAGGGCGATGTCACGGATAACTACACCTCCAACGGCACAGGCCCCAACGGCGCAAAATGGACCGGTAAAGGCAGCGTTACCGACGATGCAGGACAGATCAGCGGCTCAGGCACTTTCTCTGGCACTGGACCCAAGGGCGGCACTTTCTCAGGCACTGACGGCGTTTCCGGCACCAGGGGTGATCTGACCAGGTCCGTCGATGCATCCGGCACAACAGCCAACGGCACGAAGTGGACCGACCAGCGCTCGATCACCGATGACCAGGGAAAAATCTCCGGCACCAACGACTATACGGCTTCCGGTCCGAACGGCACGGTCAACCGTGATACCACAATCAATGGCACCGTCGGCGGTGGCGCCGCCACCAACTCTGGCAGCACTGGCGTCGGCACCGCAGGCTCGGGTAGCGGCGTCATCACAGCCGGCGTAGGATCAGGAGTGACTGGCACATCCACCTCGGTCACCGGCTCAATAACGCCTTCTACCAGCCCGGGCAACTAGATCCACCCTGTAATCAGCCCTGGCTAGAAAGACCATCAGCCGCTTACATTGCCGAAACCAGCTGGACTCCTTCGTTGGTGCAGAAACGCGTAACTCCGCGCGTACTATTCCGGCGTCCCTAATCGCTGGAAGCTATGGGAAGTGTCCGAAAGCGTGCGGGAACTGCCGCTGTCGATGAAATGCGATTGCAACGTCGCCAAACATATGCTCCTCTGCACTTGGGACATTTTCAACAACTCGATTCTCCGCCTAACTAGAGGTGATAGATATGGTCGAAGGAGCAACTTTTCGTTTCGATGCTGCGCCGCCTCCTTCGAACGAGGTCACGTCTGGTCGCCTGTACGCCAGCTCCGCGCCAGAAGCATCAGGCGTCGAACGGATGTCGACCGCTCAGGCGGCAGATAGCCAGAGTAAGGAATCCGATTATAGCCAAATCGCCAAAGCAGGTGAGACGGTGACGGCGCATCGAGGAGAACGAGTCAAAGCGGAGGCAAACTCCACTGTGACGGCAGAAGCTGGCAGCTTCACGTTTGCTATAGCAGGATCCACAGTCAACGCGGACAAGAACTCGCATGTGCTCGCCGAGAAAGGTGCGCATATAAACGAGCAACCTGGTGCTGATGTTACGTGGCAACACAAGACGAAAGGCGGCCGCTACCAATCAAAAGATGACTTACCTGGTGGACCGGTGGACAAATTCATCTTCGAGCCGACCGATGCCACGCGGCAAGAAACCTCCGTTGAAGTACTTGATCGCGATAGAGGCGGGATCGGATACATTGGATCTCAAGGACAAGTCGTGTCCATGAAGACAAGCGATGGCAGCAGCTGGGACAAGCTAAGCGCCACCGCATACCCGGGAGCGGCCGCAGACGGCTTATGGACCCGTGTGGCGAAAGACGGCAGCATAAGCAACGTTGCGCTCGGAGAGGTCAATGTCACTCCATCTGGGATTAAAGCTTCCGGCTCAGGTTCAGCGGAGCTGTTAAGGGTACTGCAACTGGATAAGTAAATACCGGTTTGCCGACGCGTCCGAGTGGACGTCACCCAGTTGTTTGGAAAGGCAATGCGGCCTGCATAGAATTATTTGCCCAAGGACTCTTCCACATCTTGCATAAAACCTGCAGCTTGCGAAGATATGACATCGGTGATGTTGTTCACTCGTTTGAGCCCGGGCGGGATCGCGAGGTTCACTTGCGACGTTTTGATTTTTCGGATCGCCACTGTCGTAATCAGATCGTTCGATCCTGTCTTTTGGGTGTTGAACAGAGTTGCTTTCATCACCAAACCATCGATCAAAGGCAGCCTGGCGCCACGCTGGTGCTCTGCATTCATCCATGTGGGCATGTTGAATGCCTTTGTCACCCAAATTTCCCAGCGCCAATTTAGTTTTGTTCCCACATATAATTCCGACGGCATACCAAACATCATGCCTGTTTTTACTTTCTTGAACGGTATTGTCTTCCAATCAAACAGGTCGGCGTTGCGCGTTGAAAGCGCAGCCAAAAGCATGATTCGTGACATCTCCGAGGCTGAATGGATGTTGCCGACGTATATAACTTTATTGAGAGTGCTGTAGACATAACTCTTGTCCTCGCCGCTCCTTCTCAAGTACGTTGTGGAAAATCTCGTCTGGTCGACGCTCATGCCGCGCTTGTCCATATGCATGATCAGCGGTCCAAAGAATCGGTGTTTCTGGTCGAGTTGCCAGGCGAGATCCTCGCTCAAAGCAGCAGTTGGAGCCGTTGCGATAATGCAAAGGCAGAAACATACAAACCAACGCAGCCGCTCCACACAATTGTTCAATTTGGGATTATCCTGCACGAGCGCCTCACTCGAGTTTAGTGTCCCAGAGGTCCTCACGTTTGCGACCTAGGGACTTCCAGATCGCTCGACGCTAGCTAACGTTCCCTCGACAAGCTTTCTAATCTGTGTTTATACTCGACTATCTTGTCCTCTAATTTCCACCTTCGTGCGCCGGAAAGCGCACTACTCCAAGCTTGTTTGGCGTTGTCCGTCTGATTCAAACTTTGATAGCACTCGGCCAGCTTTGCATACATATCGGGTAGCCACCGTTGATCGTCATCTTTCCACGGATAGTCAATTGCTTTACGGAATTTTTTGATCGCTGATGCGTATCTTCCCTTCTGTTTATCTATATCCGCTTCGTAGCTGGTGTTGAAAGCAATCTGGCGTCTAATGTCAGCCATATCGAATGGTTTGGCTGTTTTGGCTATTTCCTTGACCTGGTGATAATAGACCAGCGCTTTTTCGTAATCACCTATGTAGAAATAATGATTGCCAACTTGGGAGAGTGGACCGATGATATCCAAGGCGGAATGATCAATTGTTTTCAGCAAGGTCCAGGCCCTGACATTGCAATCGATTGCGTTTTGAATCTCTTTTAGATTGGAATAATTTTCCGCTTCGAATTCCACTGTCTGCACGCGCGGTCTTACCAAATTGGGCTCGAGTTGCTTTTGCGCTCTTTCCAGACAGATAAAGAACTCTGCCGCTTTTTCTCGATCACTTGCTGTATTGAGTCCTGTCAACATTTCTGGATAAGCAAGACCGATTTTGAGAATCGCCTGTTGGTCATTTGCTTTCTTCGCCTGGACAAACGCTTCCTCGAATGTCTGCATGGAGTGTGCTTTGTTGGTTGTTTGTGAGGCTCGCGCCCGATCAATCAAGTCCATGATCTGGCCGTGAGTAAGATTGGGCGCTCCTTTAGTGAGTGGCGACAGGTCCGTTTTGTTCGTTGGCGGAGATTCATGCGATTTCTGCATTATGGCGTAGGAAAAACAAGTAATGAGTATTGCTACCGGCAGTGCCATCAATGCAAACCACTTAAATCGATGCGAAGAGTGTGCCAGACTCATTAGACTATCGGGAGATTGATTTTTGTTCCGATTGCCTTCGAGTAATCGAGCGTGCAATTCATCTATTGATGCGAATCGATCAGTAGGAACCTTGTTCAGGCACGTGAGCGTAACGGCCTCGAGATGTGCAGGAATCTTCAGATCCGGCCGCACTTGAGCAAATTTCTTCACCGGTTCCTGGCAATGGTGAGACATTATGCTCATGAAGTTAGAACCTACATGTGGTGGCACTCCAGTCAGTGCTTCATAAAGCATGCAACCAATGGAATAGATATCCGCCGCTGGTGTCAGCTGCTCTCCCTTGCACTGTTCAGGACTCATATATAGCGGCGTGCCGAAAATCTCCCCGGTTTTTGTCAGACTTTGTTCGCCTCTGTCCATCTGTTTCGCAATGCCGAAGTCGAGGATTTTGACGACATTCTGGCGCTTTTTCGAGCGTGCAAGCATGACGTTACTCGGTTTTAGGTCGCGGTGAATGATACCGTTTTCGTGGGCTTCGTTAAGCGCATCGGTGATCTGGAGAAAAATGTCAACGACGTCGGGAGGTGGCAATTGTCCCAGCCGTTTGATCCGCGAGCTGAGATCCTCCCCTTCAACGTACTCCATCGCTAGATAGAGCTCGCCTGAATCGCTTTGACCGAAATCGTAAATGGTAGCTGCGTTCGGATGATTGATCGCCGAAGCCACTTTTGCCTCCTGATGGAAACGCAGACTGGCTATGTCATCCAAGACGTGTCGATGCAGCATTTTTATGGCCACAAGCCTGCCTGTCGCTAGCTGTTGAGCCTTGTATACTCGCCCAACGCCACCTTCACCAATCAAACTCAGGATCTTGTACCTGCCCTCAATGATTTCGCCAATATGGTGCAAATCTTGCTGCGCTGATGCGGTGCCTGTTTGCACTGCTCCTGTCGTAGTGGTTAGATCGCCAGTAAAAAGATGCTGCTTAGTTTTGAGTTCTTGCTGCTCGTCGAAATTTGTCATGGTCCAGATAATCGATTGGTGCATTGGAGATGTACCCAATTCTCCCATGTGTGCTGGTTGGAAAAGTGCCAACTCCGTTCCAACCACGCGCGGTTTTTCCCATGTTTCGTATTTCCACTACTGACTTATTGTGGAGGGTCGCTATAGTGTCTGCACCCCTAAAATTCACTGCCCGGAGAAAGCACATGGCGCTTACTGGAGCTGATAACGCACGAAATGGTGACATCATCATTCCCCAATTGAACCCTGGGGAGGCGACGGCAGGTCACAACGGTCTTCAAGATCAATTCCAGCAGCATATGCGCACCACATATGTGCCCGGCTCGCCAGCAAACAGCGCAGCGGCCCCTCCAGTGGAGATAGCCCAGAACAGCAGTCCTCTCAGTGGTGTGATGACTTACGCCGGTGATTTCACATACATGGGATTGGCTCTCAGCGCCTTCGGCTCAGACGTGCCAGGAGTACTCCAGTTTCAAACTAATGCCATGAGGTTCTTCCAGGAACACATCTTGCATCGCC
>Ga0206819_10069_pt2 | contig 35358 bp, 28 predicted proteins | sample Alteio_BWOrgCont_87_FD_152855 | JGI IMG/M metagenome (GOLD analysis project Ga0206819, IMG submission 152855) | Enriched cells from forest soil in Barre Woods Harvard Forest LTER site, Petersham, Massachusetts, United States -... | ecosystem: Environmental > Terrestrial > Soil > Temperate forest >... | reverse complement strand
GGCAGTACCGGACAGCGCATGTATCGCCATAAAGACGTCGAAAATGTCCTGCGCATAAAAAAGCTTCTTTATGAGGAAGGGTTTACCATCGCGGGTGCACGGCAACATTTACGCGCGGAAAACAAAAGTGACAAAAAGCAGACCCCACTTCCGTTCCCCGAACGAACCACGCCAGATCTGAAGCATATCCGGCAAGGACTTCGCGAGATTCTTGCCATACTCTCGCCCCGGCAGAAACGGGCCTGAATCCTCGAGATTCAGCTTTGGTCACGGGCTACCCGAAAGCCGTAGTCCGCGTATTGAAACTCCGGAGGAATGCTGGAACGAGCAGCACAACGCGTAACCTTGACGTGGTGGCGCCACGAGCCTCCCCGAGAAACACGGCGCTCGCCGCTTTCGGGGCCTCGCGGATTGCGCTCAGGGGAGGTCGCATAATAATCGGGCTGATACCAGTCGCGGCACCATTCATGCACATTCTGGCAAATGTCGTAGAGGCCGAAGTCATTTGGGATGGAACGCGCGACCGGTTCAGGCCCGGTTTTCCAACGTTCCCCGTAGTTGGGTAATGATTGCGGCGGGTCGTCGCCCCAGGGAAAGAGCTGGCCGTCAACGCCGCCGCGCGCGGCTCGCTCCCACTCGGCCTCGGTAGGTAGGCGATGTTTGCGGCGGGTAATTCCGCTGAGCCACTCGCAATATCGAACCGCCTCAAACCATGAGATCGCAACCACGGGTTGTTCGGGATGGTTGAAATTCGGATCATCCCAGAGCGCTGGCGCGCGACTTCCGGTCGCGCGAAGAAATTGAGCATATTCACTATTCGTCATTTGGCACGCCGCTAAGTGAAAAGCGTCGACCCAAACGCGATGCACGGGGCGTTCGTTTTCCTGGCCACCGCTCGACCCCATCCAAAACCAACCAGCAGGTATAGATACGAACTTCGGCTCTATCGACTTGTAGTCTCTGACTGGTAACGCAATTTGTGAACGGATCATCAACGCGTGAGCGTAGCACAAATGTGGGCTCGTTGGGCGCCTTGAAGATGGACAGGAAGTGGACGAGCTAACCTTTCAACTGGCGGACGACCGCAGCGATATCGTTTTCCTGAAAGAGTCGAATCGCGGCAATGCCAGTGGCACCCACCTCATAACATGCATGAGCGTTTTTGAGCGTTATGCCTCCCAACGCGAAAACAGGAATTTTATGCCGGCAAGCTTCCCGCAGGCCGTCGAGTCCAGCCAAACTAACTTGCGGAGCGTTATTCTTTTCAAAAACCGGGGCGAAGATGGCGAAATCAGCGCCCTGCGAGGAGGCTTGCGCAACCTCAGGGCTGGAATGACAAGAGACGCTGATAGTTGCATGGGACAACTGTGTTGCTTGCGCCCAAATTTTGCGCACCTGCGATGGCGAAATGTCATCGGACCGCAAGTGCGCCCCGTCAGCGCCGCAAGCTATGGCTACATCGGTCCTCGAGTTGATCAACAGGCGAGTGGCGGTTTTCTGGTTCTCCGTTCGCAAGGCATGAATTTTATGGAGTGCCGCAAAAGCAAGCCTCTCGAGTTCGCGCGCGGGAAGATCTTTCTCGCGCAACTGAATCAGGTCGACGCCGCAACGGGCTGCCTCTGCGATCTTCGCGAGCAGGGCCCGTCGGCGGCGATTCTCATCCCCAGGAAATTGGGTGCGATCAGTAATGTAGCAAAGCAACAAGCTTATGGATTCGTCTTCGCAATTTCGGGCTCGCGTTCAACTTCGGAGGCCCGTTCGCCTTTACGCTTTGGTTCTGAGCTGAGATGGTACTTGGTCAGGCCGTCGCGCAGAAACTCAAAACCTTCCTCTGGCGAGTCGACGATCTTGAAAAGCTCCAGATCCTCGGCGGAAATCGTTCCCGCATCTACCATGGTTTGAAAGTTAATCAGGCGCTTCCAGTATTCGCTCCCATAAATGACGACGAGTATTTTCTTGGCCAGTTTTTGCGTCTGCGCGAGAGTGAGGATTTCGAACAGCTCGTCCATGGTCCCGAAGCCGCCAGGAAAAATTACCAAAGCTTTGGACAGATAGGCGAACCAGAACTTGCGCATGAAGAAATAGTGAAACTCAAAATTCAACGACGGAGTGATGTAAGGATTCGGCATCTGCTCGAAGGGCAGCGCAATATTCAGGCCTATGCTTTTCGCACCGGCGTCGCGTGCGCCGAGATTAGCTGCTTCCATGATGCCGGGACCGCCTCCGGTCGTAACTACGAAACGCCGCCGGCGGGCGGGAATTTGAATTGACCATTCGCTTAAAAGAAAAGCCAGCTTCCGGGAGTCCTCGTAATAACGCGCCATATCCAGTGCCGCAAGCGCGCTTTTCCTGCATCGATCAAGCTCATAATCGGGAAGCTGCGAACTGCTCGATTCCAATTCAGCCAGCTTGTCCTTCGCTGCCGCGCGGCTGTGAAAGCGAGCCGAGCCGAAGAAGACGACTGTGTCCTGAATCTGCTCGCGGCGAAAGCGGGCAATTGGTTCCATGTACTCGGAGAGTATGCGCAGGATGCGACCATCCGGACTGTTCACAAAGGCTTCGTTCTCATACGCCAGCGGAGCGCGCTTCATATCGCTTTCATTCATAGATAACGCCATCTTTCTAAGATTTAGTGATACCGAGTTATGCGCCCAGCTCCGAGGAACAGTCGCGTTCCGGCAGCCAGAATTGCTTCAGGAATGCTTTTCCTCGTGGTAGTGAATGGCTTCCGAGAATCCAATCCAGATGTCAAGAATTCCGAGGCCGGAGCAGAGCCCACGCACAAAACCGTTGGCGATAAATGCTCGCAATCCCGGATACGCCATCAGAAGGCGGTTGTCCGTCCATTCCGGTCTCCAGGGGAGAATTACAAGAAGCACGCCTATGACGGCGCAGACCAAGCCGAACATCAGCACCGTAATCCGATGCAGCCAAAGCTCAACGCCTGCATAGCGGTCTCGCTCTGGATGCCTCGCCGGTATTGCCACGGCTGTCGCGGAAGTGTCGCCCCGCTCTGCGGGAGGCAGCTTTGCCCCCAACGGGCCCGGAGGAATCGCTTGGGGTGTGTTCGGATCCGCCGTCACCGGGCACTCCGGAAGAACGACAGCATTGGGGGCCACGTTTTGCCAGGACGCCGTCCCAGTCTAAGAGAATAAAAACGCATTCAGACATTCTACGACTTCAGGGTCTTAATGCGCTCGGCCACATCCCTGTAATCGATGTTACTGCCGTACACTTCCATGAAGTGGTTGAGTGCCGCGACCTTGTCTCCGGCAGTCTCATAAGAAGATGCCAACTCATAATGCAAAGCGGTGCGGGTTTCAGCGTCGATCGTGGAGAGTTTGAGTGCCCGCTCGTACCACCGAATGGCAGCTTCCGGAATACCTTTATCGAGGAAACACTGTGACAGCCACGTGTAAGTCTGCATGATGTGCGGGAAGGGATGACCGCGATCCACGGCCTGGCACACTTTCTGCAATTCGCCAATCGCTTCGTCCAGAAGTCCCATTTCGCGGAAAGCCACACCCAGATTGTAATGAGTTTCCGGATCCTCATCGGTAGCTGCTGAATCTTCTTCGAGCTCGTGCTTCAACTCGCCGAACATGTCCGCGAGATCTACATCGGGACCGGAGCCGAGCTTGGGCGCGGCGGAGCCCGAAGTTGGAGAGTTCAGAGGCCGAACCTTCGACGGTTGATAGGTGAAAGTCGGGGAAACAGCGGCGGGCTCATGCCCCGGACCAGGTTGAATCGAAGCTGCAGACTGGGTCGCAGCTGCGGCCGCCATCGCGGCCGGAACTTGTGGCGGCGGAACGGCAGCCTCAGATTTTGTTGAAACCAACTCGGCTTCCACCTCAGGCTGGGGAAGAGTCGTCGGCTTGCTTATCGCCTCTGCGGGCGCCGTCGGTGCTTCCGCGAGGAAGCTATCTCCAAGCGAAGCCTCGAGGTCCGAAACGAAGTCGTTCAGCTTCCCGCTCGGCTGATGGCCGGTGGTTGCAGCAACTTCCATTGCCGGCAGTTCTGGTTCCGGTTGCGTTTCTGGCTCGGCAACTACCTCACGAGCCACGGTTTGCGGCAGGAATCCATCTCCGAGCGAAGATTCCAGATCATTCACCAGCGCATCCAGCGCTCCGGATTTCGGCGCGGAGACAGGAGAGATATCTTCCTCCGCAGGCACGGAAGGGATGTCCTCAACAGAAATCTCCTCGATTGCCTCCGTCGGGGATGGTGAAGCCTGCGCCGATCCGGCCTCAATCTCCGCGCGCAACGCCGCCAATAAAGAAGCCTCAGGTTTCAGCAGACTCAGCTTGCTATACGCTGCGCGAGCCTCTTCGTGCATCCCATTTGAAAGATAGAAGCGAACCTCTTCGACCGCGTCTTTAATCGCTTCAGGGTCCGAGCTCTGCTCATGAACATCTGAACCTGCGGGAGCTGCTGCAACTTCAACGGCTTCCTCTTGGAATGCTGGAGTCGTTTCAGTCTCGTCCGAAAGCGAACCCTCCCACTCTCCTGAAAGATCGATTTCGTTCTCCGGGACAGCCGTAGACTGGATTTCAAAGTCCGGGGGCACTGATGGCTCGGGCACGGACGCCGCACTGGCCGGAGCGTGGAAGAATGGACTCGTCATCGCTCCAGTTGCCGCGACGGCCGCCGGTTCATCGGGCACCGCCGGAGCTTCAGGTACAGGATCAGCAACCAGAAACTCTGGCACTGCGGCCTGCGGCGCGACCCGCATCGCAGCCGGCTGGTTAAGCTCGGATGGCATCGCCGAACCGCGTTCCTCATACTTCCCCGCGAGTTCCGCATAGCGGGAGGCTTCGTCCGGATGTCCAGCGTCGTGATAAATACTCTCCAGCGTGCGGCAGCAGACCGCCGCCTCGATAAATCGACTGGCTCGGGTATGCAGGGCGGCGAGCCGCTGATTGATTCGCAGATCGCGGGGCGCTTGGGGCAACGCGGAAAGCAACGGCCCTAAAGCCTTCGCCGGCATGTTGTAAGAGATGAAAAGCTCGGCGTCGGTCAGAGCAGCGCGAACGAACAGCGCCACATCATCGGGGTACCGTTGATCAATAAAGGGTGCGGTGGCCTCAAGCTCGTCTACCAGGACAGCGCCTTCTTCCGGAGTAATCAGGTGCGAACTGGACGTCGTGCCCAGCTTGCCGACCATCTGCTGGTAATTCCGGGCGTGCAGCTGATTCTCAGGTTCAAGTTGAGTTAACTTGAGGTAGTAGTCCCGAGCCTTGTCGAGTTCTCCCGCTTGTACGTAACCGTGGGCAAGGAGTTCGTAAACCTCGGTGAGATGTGTATTGTCCCCGGCCTTAGTCAGGAGATCAAGCAGCATCTCAAGGGCTGCAGTGTTCTCGCGCACGGGGCCGATGAGGGCGTGCAGGTTGTCCAGAATTTTGCCCGAGTCTGCCGCCAACAGGCGATCGGAATGCTCCCGATAGACTTGAAGAGCCTCTTCGCTTTGTCCGGCTGCGATCAAGGCGTCAGCGTAAGACAGAATTGCGCTAACGTCATTGTGTACCGAGAGTAATTTGGTTGCGAGCGTCCTTGCCTCGGCCAAGCGCCCGGTCTGCAAATATGCCTGCAGCAAAATCCGCAATCCGTCGGGATGGCTATCAAGGTCCGCGACTTTCTCCAGACACTCGACCACGGCCGCCATATCACCGGCATCGAAAGCATTTCGTCCGCGCATCAGCAGCGCGTAACCATTGCCTGGATCCAGGGTGATCATGCGCTGCAGAATTTCTTCCGCTGGACCCAGTTGACCTTTGGCGCGCAAAGTCTCGGCGGCGGCGGAGAAGATCTGCCAGGCCTCGGTTTTCTTGCCTAAACGAACGTACACCTCGGCCAGACGCGTGCGCATGGCAACATTTTCGGGATCCATTTCCAAAGTTTTTTGGAAGATCCGCACCGCCTGTTCCAGTTGGCCCTCGCGGAGAAACTCTTCCGCTACCTGCAGGTACTGTGCCCGTGCATCGTTGAATAGACCCTGCTGCGTGTAAAGCTCGGCTAGTCTGAGCGCCCCTTCCAGCGACGACTTCAGCTTGCTCAGCTTTTTGTACATGGCAATCGCTTTGACCGTGAAGCCTTGTGCTGCGTAAGCGTCGCCCACACTTTTGAAGCACTCCACGGCTTTTTCGCTGTTGCCGAGACGCGAGTAGAGGTCCCCCACGGTATTCATCACCGTAAGATCCTTGGGGTCGGCTTTGAGGACTTTCTCGTACTCAGTGATTGCGTTCGGCAACTTGCCCTGTTGGACAAACTTCTCCGCCGCGCTGAGAACCTTCTGTTTGTTGAAGCCAAAACCAAACGCCATAAGAGTGCAGACTCCAGCTCCGGTTCGTCTCCCGTCCGAGAAACATTCTCTCCAGCACGAGAGTTCGTGGCCAAGTTGACCATCCCATCGGCATTGACGCCTGTGTCAGGAGATGGTCTTTCGGACACGGTCATTGTACGGCTGGGTACTCAGAATCGTATGGTTACTAAGGGTTACCGAAAGGGAGTGTACGACCGGGTACCGCTGAAGACCAAGGCCAAGCGTGCCGTTCAGCGCGTCGGGCCACCTTTTTCGGGTGGCCGAACGCGAGGAACTCGAGTCACAAATCAAGCGGCAGTTTTTCGGCTACGCCCTCTTCCGAGCCTTGCTCGTAGCTTTTGTGATCAACTCCGGCTCGGCACCTCTTTTGCGAGCTTTTCCCTTTCCGCCGTTGCCACCGTGAGCTGAATCCAGATTCTCCACGCCCTGTTCGAGTTCGGGAGTTTCCACGATCTCCCAATCCCCACCTTCATTCCAGGGGCCACGAGCATCCCGTTCACCCTCATCTCCGACCCCGGTCGAATCATTGAAGTACTGATTGACGAGCACGGGCGTGGGAGGGATATTGCCAATGGAAAATGGATCCTTGCCGAGGCTCTCGAGAGCCGCCGTAAAGGCCTTCATGTGGGTGATCTCACGCGTCATCAGGAATTGAAGAGCATCCTTTGAACCGGGGTCATCACAAAAGTCGATGAGGCGCTCGTAAACGATCTTGGCCCGTGCTTCCGCCGCGATATTGCTGCGAAGATCCACGTCGAGCTCGCCGGTGATTTTCAAATAGTCTGCGGTCCAGGCATCGCCCATTGAATTGACAAGTCCGACCCCGCCTCCCCCCCGCAATGGCGATCAAAGGGTCTTCCGCCGCCGCATCCACATCTTTCTTCATCGGCTTGAGGTGCATGCGCGCCAGCGTGCCCACCACTTCCAGATGGCTGAGCTCCTCAGTGCCAATATCCATCAGCATGTCTTTTCGATCCGGATCCTCACAGTTCAGACCTTGAATGGAATATTGCATGGCCGCTGCCAACTCACCATTAGCTCCGCCAAACTGCTCTAATAACATGTTGCCGAAGCGGGGGTCCGGCGTCCCTACGTTCACCGTGTACATGAGTTTTTTTATGTGATGGTACATAGCAATTTCTCCAGTTGTGCCGTGATTGCACGCCTTTGGGCAATGCGTGTATTCAGAATTTATTTCGTTAGGTCGAAGGGAGCAATCGACCAGCCTCCGTAGTTACTCGGGAAGAATCCTTTAGATCACAAATAGGTCGGGCGCAGAGAGCGGAGGAGAAACCCAGCCAGGCGGAAAGCCCTCAGTGTTTCGATCGCCTGCAAATCGCGTCAGCTTCGCTCTAGCCTTTCGCAGGAGGCGAGTCAATGAACATGGCGTGATAAATAAGATGTGTTGCCGAATCGATCCACCGATTCAGCTCTGCGTGGGGCATGTGCGCAGCTTGTGCCAGCAGACTCCAAAAGAAACTGTCCATTACACGCGCTAACCCCGCGACGTCTACTCCCGGTCTCGCGCCGGGCAGCCGTTGCAAAAGCTGAAAGACACTTGTGACCCGTGCGGTAGTCCAGGCGCGAATCTTCAATTGTTTCTGCGCCAGTTCCGGATCAGAAAGAACCGCTTCCTCCCAGGCGCGGCACGCGCCTAAATAATGGAGATCGTGGGAAAAGGCACGCGACAACAGTTCGTGGACAACTGCCTTAACGTCGGAAACATGTCCGGGTCGAAAATCAAGCTGGCTTAGCTTCTCCAGCAACTCGTCCATGAGCGCCAGCAACAATTGCCGCTTGGAGCGAAAGTGCTGGTAGAAGGTTCCAAGCGCGAGCTTCGCCCGGCGGGCGATCTTATCGACCGAGGTGCTCTCGTAACCCTTCTCGCCAAACAGAAGCAGTCCCGCGGCTTTCAATCGCGCGCGCTTCTCCAAGCTGCGCTTTTGCTGTGGTTCCCGCGGAAAGTCCTCACCTGCAAGCAGATCAGGGCGCACCTTCACGAACGTTTCCCCGGGGGGACGGTTGCCCCGATCAAGGCGCCAGCGCAGCACCAAAGCATCCATCCCCCGAAGACGCCAGCGACCTCTGGAGCCATATTCGGAAACACGGTCGGGAAGAAAGCGCAAGAGAACGGATCAAGTAGCAGTGTCGGCAGGGCAAAGGAAATCGCACCTGCAGGCCATCGCTCTACCTGCGGCTCAAAACGCCCGCATAGACGACCCGCGAGCCACGCCATCACAGGAAAGCTGAAAGCAAACAGGACGAGCGTCCCCTTCCAGTCACCGGGACGAAGTACATGTTGTCCGGCGATCCGCAACGCCAGGGTAGCGCCGACCCAAATACCCACGCCGTAGAGAAACAAGCGAGCATTCACATGGGATAACATGAATTCGTATTCATATTAATTGTCGAATTAGCAAAAATGCAACTCCCCTGGGCCAATTTCAGACATAGGAGTGCTCTTGCCAATGGACGACAGGCATGCCCGTCCGCGGAAAGCCGATCTCCTGAATGAATTCACCTATCCATCGTTTACCAGCCCTGAAGCGCTGCTAACATCTGAAACGTGGAACGCCGCTCGCTTGTCGAATATCTTGATCGCTTCTTGCAACTAGGAGATGAGACTGCCTACGTTCAGCGCCGGGGATACCGCACCATGCGCTGGTCGTACCGCAAGGTCGCAGAACTCGCCTTTCAGTTTGCCCGCGAACTGGACGTCCGCAACATCAGCCAGGGCGATCGTGTTCTTATCTGGGGCCGGAATTCAGCCGAGTGGGTCGCAGCGTTCCTCGGATGCGCCATTCGCGGCGTGGTCGTCGTCCCCATGGACGATGTCGCCACGACTGATTTTGCCTTGCGCGTGCATCAGCAGGTCGGCGCGAAACTGCTGGCATGTTCCCGCGAGCGTGTGCAGCAGTCTCTGCCAACAATCATCTTGGAGGATCTGCCCGAAGCCTTGGCAACACACTCGCCGCTGCTTTATCCCGCCGAGGACATCGGCCCCGCGGACACGCTGGAGATCGTGTTCACTTCCGGCACTACGGCCGAGCCCAAGGGAGTCGTCATTACTCACGGCAATGTTCTTGCCAACATCATGCCTCTCGAATTGGAGATTCAGAAATACCTCAAGTATGAACGCTGGGCGCATCCCATCCGGTTTTTGAATCTGCTGCCGCTCAGCCACGTCTTTGGACAATTCTTGGGAATCTTTCTGCCGCCACTGATGGGTGGAACAGTGATATTTCAGGATACTTTCAAACCATCCGAAGTGATCTCAACCATTCATCGTCAACGTGTTTCAGTGCTGGTGGCCGTGCCACGGGTCCTGCAATCTCTCAAAGAGAAGATCGAACGAGATCTCGAAGACGAGAATCGTGGCGAGCAATTCCGGCAACAGTTTCGATCAGCGGAAGGCAAACACTTCCTGCGCCGCTGGTGGATATTCCGGCGCATCCGCCGTCAGTTCGGATGGAAGTTCTGGGCGTTCATCTCCGGCGGCGCGGCCCTTGACCGCGACACAGAAGAATTTTGGGGACGGCTAGGATACGCCGCAATTCAAGGCTACGGTTTAACCGAAACCACGTCCCTCATTAGTGTGAATCATCCTTTTCGGCTGGGGAAAGGTTCCATCGGAAAAGTGTTGGCGGGACGCGAAGTCAAACTAGCCCGGGACGGAGAAATCCTGGTGCGCGGGGGCGGAGTCGCGACCGGCTACTGGAATGGCAGCGATCTCAATCCAGTCAAGAGCGAAGACGGATGGTATCGCACCGGCGACGTCGGCGAACTGGATGCCCAAGGCAACCTTTATTTTAAAGGCCGGAAGAAAGACGTCATCGTCACACCGGCTGGCATGAATGTTTATCCGGAGGATCTCGAAGCGGCTCTGCGCCGACAGCCGGAGGTAAAAGATGCGGTTGTGATCGCACTGCCGCGGAATGGAAACGCTGAACCCTGCCCAGCGATCATTTTGCGTGATGGTAATGCCGATCCCGAGCCGATCGTAAAACGAGCGAACGATTCACTTGCCGAATACCAGCGCATGAACACGTGGGTCGTCTGGCCGGACAAAGATTTCCCGCGCACTTCGACGCAGAAACCGCTGAGGAGTGCGATTGAGGAGGCCGTGCGGGTGCAGATGCGGCAGACGGTTCCCACGCAGACGACTTCCAGTCCGCTCGCAGCATTGATCGGCCGCATTACAGGGCGCACGCCACCACGCTTATCCTCAACCGCAAACCTCGAATCCGATTTGAATCTCAGCTCGCTCGACCGGGTGGAGTTGTTCAGCGCGCTCGAAGACCGGTACCAACTCGATCTCAGCGAGACTCGCTTCGCTGCCGCGAGCACAGTTGGCGATCTTGAGCGCATGTTGCAGGGAAAACTTCCGGCACGAACGCCTTACCACTATCCTCGCTGGGTGCAGCGTTGGCCGGTCACGTGGGTCCGCCTCGCTGTGCATTACCTGTTGTTGCGTCCAGCAGTATTTATCTTGGGATGGCCTCACGTCGAGGGCCGCCAAAATCTACGCGGCGTGCGCGCTCCGGTCCTGGTGATCTGCAATCACATCGGTGACGTGGATCCAGGTTTCGTTCTCACTGCTCTGCCCGCCCGTCTGCGGCACAAGCTGGCAATCGCGACCGGAGGCGAAGCCCTCGAAATTCTGCGAACTCCACCCGCGACAAGAAGTCTTGTCGGAAGAATCGATGACCGCGTGAGGTGGACGTTAGGAGTTTCATTGCTCAATCTGTTCCCGCTGCCGCGCGAAGCCGGATTCCGCGAGAGCTTCGCCTACGCCGGCGAATCGGTAGATCGCGGTTACAGCGTGCTGGTTTTTCCCGAAGGCCGTCACACCACCGACGGAAAGCTGCTGCGGTTTCGATCCGGTATTGGCCTGTTGGCCAACAACCTCCAAATTCCTATCGTGCCCATGCGCATCGACGGATTGTTCGAGCTGAAGCAGGCCGAAAAGAAGTTCGCGCGGCCCGGCCAGGTAACGGTGCACATCGGAGTCCCGATTCAATTCGAGCCAGGAAGCGATCCCGAACAGATCGCCCGCGAACTGCAGAACAAAGTTGAGCAATTGTGATTGCGATGTGCCCGGGGCGTGAGAAATGGCGCATAGATCGCCCCTTGGTTATAATTCATGCCTATGAAACACAATCAATTTTTCATTACAGCAGTTTCTTCGACGATCTTATTTCTTTCGCTCACCAGCGCGGCCAAGACCAAGGTCGAGATGAAAGATGCCCAAGGCCACAGTGTTGGCACGGTTACGTTGAAGGAAAGCGGAGGCGGCGTGGAACTCGACCTCAACCTGCGTGGTCTGCCGCCGGGGACGCACGCAATCCATTTTCATCAGACCGCCAAGTGCGATGGCCCCGACTTCAAATCCGCAGGCCCGCACTTCAATCCTGATGGGAAGAAGCATGGTCTCGAAAATCCCGACGGACACCACGCCGGCGACATGACGAACTTTACTGTGAGCGCAAAAGGCAACGCCAAGCTGAAAATGACTGACAACGATGTCGTCCTTGGAGATGGAACCAGCAGCCACTCGCTTTTTAGCAATGGCGGAACTGCGCTGGTGATTCATGCCGGTCCGGATGACATGAAGACCGATCCAGCGGGAAACTCTGGCGCTCGCATCGCCTGCGGCACGATCACGAAGTAAAATCCGGCTAGTGAGGGGTCGGGGCTGGAAGCGCTTTGGCCGGGGCTATGTCGACCTGAATTGCGGGGGAGTTGTCTTGTTTTCGAGTATCCACTGAGACCACCCCAAGGTCCCCGTTGGAATCAAGCGACCGAAGGGTCTCCGTCTCGCGGCTCACACCACCGACGTTCGGACGCACGATATCAATGGCCTGCTCGGTAACTTGAAGATTGTCGGTGGGCTGCGCGGGGTTTCGCTGTTGCACCTGCTTTTCGGTGGACTGCACGCCACCCGCGTCCTTGCGTTGGATGGTCGTAACCCGCTGGTTGAGCTGGAGGCCGCCGTCAATCGGAGTTCCCGGAAGATTGTTTGAATAGCTCTCGACGGTAGTGCGTTTCTCGCCCGCGGCGCTCTCCGATTCCTTGGTCACAGTTCGCTCGACCACAGACAGATTCCCGTCCGTTCCCGGTCGCAGCACGCGCTCGTCTTTGGTGCTATCCTTGCCGTCGCTCTTAATCGTGCCCTCTCTGACTTCGCTGAGCTGCCAATTGCCGTTGGGGTCGGGCAACAACGTAGACTTGCGAAACTCCACGTCGTGATCACTAATCTTCGTTTCGCGTTCGGTGGTTTGCACGGACGCGGTCACACCGCCATTCGATGAGGGCGTCAGCAGCGTGCTCTTTGTCTCCAGCACATTCGGGCTGATCTGGCGTGTGTCTTGCACCTCGCGCTGAACCATTTGCAAAGCGCCGTTGGCGTCAGGGTCCGATGTCGTGCGCATAACCTTAACTTCGCCTCCCGGTAGCGTGCGCTTCTCTTCTTCGGTCACCTGAACGAGGGTTTTCTGGCCTTCGGAATCTCTGCCGAAAGTGCGCTCCACCGTGCGGGTCGTGTTGGCATCGACCTTTATAGTTTCCTTTTGCACATCCAGATAAGGCTGGTAATGACCATCGCTTCCCATCGCCTGGATACTTTGATTGTCAACGGTGTGACCACCAGCCTGTGTATAGGATTCGGATGTCTTGGTGGGATTCAGATTGTCGGGAAGTTGCTGCTGGGTCGTAGCCGTCCAGGATTGATTCGCGTCCGAGGTCGCTGTGTTGGAACTACTCTGCGTTTGCGCCTGTGCGCCCGCCTTCGTGAGCAGAGCGGCTGCGAACGAAAGAACAACAACACTAAACAAGAAACGATCGAATTTCATAATTTCGCCTCGATCGACCATCAGTCAGATCCGCGATTCGAAATCGGCCCTCCGCAGAAGATCTTAAGGATAAACCCATCTTGCAAAACCGGCCCTACTCTGCCCCATGTAAAATGTTAGATGATCAGCCCACCGCCTTAAATCGGAGAGGTGGCCGAGTGGTTGATGGCACCGGTCTTGAAAACCGGCATACCTTAACGGGTATCGGGGGTTCGAATCCCTCCCTCTCCGCCATTAGCTTTATCTGATACCTGCGAACCGGTGATGCCTATACTCTGCGGGATGGCGCACCGGCATGCGGCAGTTTCTGGACCACTAGCAGTTCCATGATCCCGCCAAAAAAGCGACGGAAGTCGACGATAGAAAATCCTTCGCGCTGAAACATGTTCCGCAAGTGCTCGCGGTCGGGAAAGCGCTGAAGGCTCTCGGCGATGTAGCTATACACTTCGTGATTGCGGTGCAAGAGCACGCCCCACAGTCCTGTCCATGTCTTCAGACCCCAATATTCCATGCTCTGCGGAATCTTTGCCTCCGGTTTGGAGAAATCGAGAAAGGCAGCGACTCCCCCCGGTTTTAGAACGCGGCTGATTTCGTCGATGACGGTTCCAAGGTCGGGCGCATTCCGCAATGCGTATCCGCCCGTCACGATGTCCACGGATTCCGAAGGGGTCTCAATCGATCTCATGTCCTGGTTGACGAAACTGACGTTTGCGTGAGCATTGCGGTCGCGGGCGATATCGAGCATGGGCTCGGTGATGTCCAGTCCGACGATGTTGCCTGCCGGGTATTTGCTGGCAAGCAGAAACGTGAGGTCTCCGGTGCCGCAAGCGAGATCTACGCAAACCGGGGATTCGTGAGCGGGAAGCAAAGAAACCAGGGTGCGCTTCCACGCCGCATCGCGTCCGAAAGAAAGGGCTCTGGTTATGAAATCGTAGCGGGGCGCGACCTCGCAAAAAAGCCTTTCGTTATAGTGCTTCTTGGTCTCGGCATTTTCAAGATGATCGCCGATTTTCAAAACAAAGCGATCGGACATGCTTGCTCCATTTTCAACGTGCCCGCAGGCGGAAGTATTTTAGGCTGGTTATTGCTTAAAAACCAGTGGAGGTCCGCTGACTCGCGTTGCCTTCAGATTGACCGTCACATCAACGGTGTCGGCGATCTTGACGAACGGAATGCCTTTCGTCATTCCATAATCCTGACGGTTGAAAGGCATGGTTCCATGAATCTCGCCCGTGCCAGTCCCGATTCCGGCGACAGTTAGCGTCAGCGTCTCGGGCTTAGTGGCTCCGCGTATGGAGAAGTTGCCATCCACCTCGAAAGTGTTATGGCTAGTTTGCACAATCTTCGTCGATACGAAGGTGATCAACGGATTCTCTTTGACGTCGAAGAAATCTTTGCCCTTCAGTTTGCGGTCCTTCACTCCGCTTCCGGTGTTCACGCTGTCGGCCTGAATCTTGATCTCCAAAACGCCCGCAGTCGCATCCGTAGAAGGAAATGTCAGAGTGGCTCCCCACTTGTCGAACGTGCCATTTATCGCTACCGACGACTCAACCGAGAACTTGATCGAGCTGCTTTCCGGCGTAATCGCGTAGACGGGAACCTGCGCCCGTCCTAAGGACGGGAGCACAACCGCTGTTAACAGGCAGAAGACGGCTAAACGCAAGCTGCGAGCTCCGAATCCTTCAGACATGTACTTCCTCCATGAGCTCAGGTTTTGACGGCGAACAAGTTCTCCATGCCGCCGGCTGGGGACATTTTCTCATCGAGATATTGATCGCAATCATACCGCGAAGTCTGCGTCAGCCGCGTCACTCGAATGACAATGGTAACGGGCAGTTCCGCACATCAATGGTTTATCCTTAACTGAGCTCAAGCCGAACCGCAATGAACATCCAGTTTAACGCTTTACTATGGAGGTATCCGAGCGCCGGAGCTGTTTCGTTGCCCTCGGATAGACCAGGAAGCAGCGCGGATCTTCCATGGTAAGGCCAAGCCCTAAGACTGGTCATGGTGCGGCTCGCCGCCGATTCTGGTTGGCGATGTCGGGGTTTGCCATCGCGCTTGCGCTGCTGCCCTTCTCCTACAATGTCGACCGTCGCCTGGAGACCGTTGTTCACATCGAGGGCGGAGAATCAGAAAAAGTTGCCCTGGAACTGGAACAACGGTTCCAGTCTCCGTATGCCCACCGCCTAGTTCTCGTGATCAGTGGGATTCCCGACCCGGATTCGGCCCAAGGCGCTGATGCATTGGGTTTCTTAACCAGTTCGTTGCGCAGTGTGCCCGGGGTGTCGGGTGCCGTCTCGAGTCTGGATTGGCCAGATTCTTTGTTCACTGGCAACAATGGCGGAGCCTTGATCATCGTCGGGTTGGACCCGCACAACGAAACTGTCGAAGCCTTAGTCCCCAAGCTAAGGGCAAGAGCAGACTGGATGGAAGGTCAGCTGAGATCGCAATACCCCAACATCAAACTGAAGATCACGGGGGAAACACCACTGAACTTCGACCTCCGCAAGGTCAGTGCAGATGATGTCAGGCATGCCGAGGAACGGGCCATGCCGGTAACTCTTTTGCTACTGTTGCTGGCTTTCGGTAGTTTTGTGGCCGCCCTGTTGCCGCTGGGAGTTGGAATACTTTCAATCTCAACGGCGCTGGGTGCGGCTGCGCTCCTTGCGCATTTTCTGCAGCTGTCGATTCTGGTGCAGAATCTGGCGACGATGCTGGGCCTTGGCTTGGGCATCGACTACGCCTTGCTAATGGTGAGCCGGTTTCGCGAAGCGTTGAACGAGGGATGTGATCCGGGCTGCGCTGCCGATATTGCTGCCGCTTGCGCGGGGCGCACACTGATGATCTCGGCCACAACCGTTGCTATCGGATTTTCAGCGCTGCTGACTGTGCCCATTAGCGAACTGCGCTCCATCGGGATTGCCGGCCTGCTGGTAACCGTTTTGAGTGTCATGCTGTGTACATTCATTTTGCCCTGGGTACTTGGTTTGCTAGGGCATCGCATCAATGCCTTGAGAGTGCGCGGTTCATCCAGACAATTCAAAACGCGAGAGAGCCTGTGCGCAGCAAGTGAGCGATGGGTGCGGTGGGGCAGCATCATAACGCGCCGGCCCTGGGCAGCTTTGCTGGTCGCCGGGGTTCCGTTACTGATGCTTGCATTCCAGGCACGGAAACTTTCTCCGGGGGTTCCCGACCACAACTCGCTTCCGGCCGCAGCCGAGTCGGTGCAAGCATTGCACACTCTCCAAGACATGGGGCGGTCGGGTATTGTACAGTCTCTCCGGGTGGTCCTGGATTTGCCGCCGCAGTCTCCGCCACTTTCTCCGGCGGGCTGGCTTGCCGTGAGTCGCTTGACGACGCACTTCCAGAGCGATCCCAGAGCGCAAGAAGTCTTGTCGCTTCCAACTCTCACAGGAATGTCTGACACTGCGGGCTCTGTCAACGATGTGCCCGAGCCGATCCGCAAGAGTTTTCTTCGCAGCGACGGTCAGGCCACCTTGATTGAGTTGCTGCCCACGTCCACTCTCTCGCCCAACCAACAGATTCAATGGGTGCGAGAGGTGCGTGCCTCCGATGTCGCGGCGATAACCGGCGTGCCCGGCGCTGTGCTGCGCGTCGGCGGCGTCCCCGCTCTCGAAGCAGATTATGACTCGGTTGTAAAAGCCCGGTTGCCGATGGTGGTTCTTGGCGTGATATTGGGAAGCTTGCTGGCGCTCCTGGTCGGGTTACGTTCTTTATGTGCGGCTGTCAAAGCAATTCTGCTCAACCTGCTCTCGGTTGGTGCTTCGTTCGGTGCGTTAGTTGTTGTTTTCCAGGAGGGCCATGGTGGCAAACTCCTGGGGCTCGATGGACCGACCGGCAGCGTATACCCCATCGTGCCAATTCTCTCGTTTGCTATCGTCTTCGGATTGAGCATGGACTATGAGGTCTTCCTGGTCGCCCGGGTGCTCGAAGAACGCCGACGTGGTCTATCCGAGAGATCAGCGGTGATCGAGGGCCTGGCGCGGACGGCCGGGCTGATCACGAGCGCGGCGGCAATTATGATTGCCGTCTTCGCCGCATTCACCGTGGGAAGTTTCCTCGTCGTCCAAATGCTGGGCTTCACGCTCGCCGTCGCGGTGTTCATTGACGCCACCATCGTGCGGATGGTTGTCGGGCCGGCGTTATTGCAACTGGCTGGCGACTGGAACTGGTGGCCCTTCGGCTTATACGGGGCCAAGGCGTCGTCCGAAAAGGAACTCGTCCCGTGACGGCGAACTCATAAGCGATACGGTTTATTTCGCTTTCTCTCCTTGAGCGCTGGACTGGCTGAGATCGAAGTCCTTGCGTCCAAGATTTGCCTTTCCCGAGCCAAATTCGATGGCAAGAATCGAGGAGCCGAGCTTGCCCTGCAGCTTTGCCTCTACTTGAGACGCGGACCAGAGGCCGCCGACCTGCCGCAGGCCATAGTAAATGAATTCCTTTTGAGGTCCCTTCCCACGAGGAGTCTTCACCACATGCACTGGGTACAAAATGCTGCGGTCAAGCCACGAAGTTACCGAATTATAGTAAGACCGGTCCTGAGCGCCGGGCGTGCTCTTAAGCACAAAGCAATCCCGTGCGCCGTATTTCTCGGATGGCAGGAGTTCCTGATTCTTCCAGAAGAACTGGCTCTCCACCATGTCTTCGTAGGTGAAGTCTGTTCCCACGAGTGGGTCATTCCAACGTTCAAATGGCAATGCGCTGGCAGCCTTCTGGCCAGGAAGTATGGCCTCGATGGTTATCTGCCCACTCACGCTCATATGCAGAAGAACGCTCGTCTTGTCTGAGCCGGGCCCCGAGATCTCGCACAGCACACTCAGACCATCGGGAAACCAGTGAGCCTTGCCGACAAACTTGTAGCTCGTGCGCTTGCCATCGCCTTCCACCCGTGTGAGGTGTCCGGACACGCGGTAGTCCAATTTCTCTATCCGCTGGCGTGAGCCAGTCAGCACAGCGTCCAGATCAGGATTCGCCGCGAAGGCCCGCGATGGATTCATCAGCGACAGCAGCACGAGAAAAACGATGGATGCTTGAATCGTTCCAAAGCCGCAGTTCGCCCATCCAGCCACTAAATGCTGGCCAAACTTGCGGCTGCGAGAGAGCATTACGACACGGCGCGGGAAGGTCATAGCTATTTATAGAGCCAAAGCCCCGGTTGCGTGGGGTGGCAATTATCATGGTACATCCGTTTAGAAATTATTTAATGGGCGCGGGGTGCGATCCGCAACTCTCACATGTGCCAACGAGCTGAATTGTGCCATAAACGATCTTCCGTAAGGATGAGGGGTGTACGATGCAGTATGAAACGAATTGGTTCGGCTTCGCGAACTCTTAGCGTGCTTTTGTTTGCCTTGCTCGTGTTCCAGGGCTGCAACACGCTCAATCCCTTGTGCGGAAGCGCTCGGCCGACGCCAATTATCGCATCTCTTTCTCCGAGCACGGTGACCCTCGCGGAAGTGCAGCAAGGTTTTTTGCTCACCGTGAATGGCAGTCAATTCGTCTCGTCTTCGGTCGTGGAAATCAATGGGACGAAACTCGCCACTCTCGCCACCAGCAGCCAGCAATTACAGGCCACGGTAACCAGCGCGGTGATCGCCGCGGCTGGAACTGCAAGCGTGACGGTCAACACTCCGAGTGGGAACTCGGGTGATCTTGGCTGCACAAGTGGCGGGACCAGTCAGCCCCTAGTCTTGACTATCACCTAAATGAACCGACGCCGCTACGCCATAGCGTCGGCTGTTTCCTCGAGCATACTCTCCGATTCCGCCTCTGCTTCTGGAGTCCGCGCATGCGTCTTTGCTACGAGCATGTAGATCGACGGAACGACGAACAGGGTGAAGATGGTTCCAATGATCATCCCACTGACGAGCATGATGCCGATGCTGTTGCGTGCGCCAGCCCCCGGACCTTTGGCAAGTACGAGCGGAAAGTGGCCGCAGACGGTGGCAGCGGTCGTCATTAAAATCGGCCGCAAGCGCGTGCTGGCGGCCTCGATGATTGCAGCCAGCTTATCCTTTCCGGTTTCCTGAAGATGGTTCGCGAACTCGACAATCAGGATGCCGTTTTTCGCAATCAGACCGACCAGCGTGATCAAACCGACCTGACTATAGATGTTAAGTGTGGTCAGTCCGAGAAACGAAAAGAGCAACGCGCCGGAAAGTGCGAGCGGTACGGAGCCCACCAGAATGATGAACGGATCGCGAAAACTTTCGAATTGAGCTGCCAGAACCAGGTAAATCAGGATGCCCGAGAGCAAGAAGGTTCCAAGAAACTTGCTTCCCTCGACCCGCAGCTGTCGCGATTCGCCTGCGTAATCAACCGTAAATCCCTGAGGCAGCAGTGTCTTGGATTGCTCCTCAAGGTAGCGCAGTGCCTTGTCCAGCGGCACATTGGGAGGAATTACGCCTTGAATCGTCACAGCGTTCAGCTGCTGGAATTTATTCAACTGCCTGGGCTCCGTTGTGGTCTTCAACGTGGCAAACGTGGACAGCGGAACCAGCTTGTTGTCGGAGCCGGTTACATAGATCTTCTCCAACTGCTCGGGTGTTAGACGATCTGCGCGTTGGATCTGCGGAATTACCTTATAACTGCGGCCCTGAATGCTGAAGCGATTCACATAGTCGCCGCCAAGCATGGTCGAAAGATCCTGGCCGGCCTGGGTGAGATCAATTCCCTGCGAACGAAGTTTGTCACGATCGAAGACAACTTCTACTTGAGGCTGATCGAACTTCAAGTCGGTATCCGCGTAGATGAAGAGGCCACTGGCGAAGGCTCGCTTCACGAGTTCATTGGCAAATTCACTCAGCTGCTTTGGTTCGGCTGCCGAAAGAATCACGAATTCAACCGGGAAATTACCGCCGCCGGGCAATGGTGGTGGGGTCAACGGGATCACGCGAATGCCCGCAATTTTTGACAGCGGCCCAACCGACTCGACCAGCAACTCCTGCGCCGTCTTCTTCCGCTGGCTCCATGGTTTGGTCACCATGCCTCCGAAGCCGCCGTTCGGAGAAGTTATCTGGAAGATGCTGTCGCTCTCTGGAAACGAATGATAAACATCGTAGACTTGCGTCGTGAACAGATTAGTCTGATCGATCGTCGAGTTCGCCGACGACTGGATGACCCCGAACACGACTCCCTGATCTTCCGCAGGCGCGAGCTCGTGCTGCGAGAACATGTAGAACGGCACGATTAAAGCTACGACAATCACCCAGACGGCAAAAACCACGGGCCTGTAGTGTAGCGTCCCGGCGAGCAGACGGGCGTAGGTTCTACGCACCCACTCGAAGCGGCGATTGATCACTCCCGCAAAACCACGCTCGGTAGCTCCCTCGCGCAACAGCTTAGACCCCATCATCGGAGAGAGAGTCAGAGCGACTACGCCGGAAACGATCACGGCTCCAGCGAGGGTAAACGCGAATTCACGGAATAGCGCACCTGTCAGCCCGCCCTGAATACCAATTGGCGCGTACACGGCGGCTAGCGTGATAGTCATGGCAATAATCGGGCCGACCAGTTCGCGGGCTGCGTCGATGGCCGCCCGGAATGGAGTCTTGCCCAAATGCAGGTGGCGCTCGATGTTCTCCACCATGACGATCGCGTCATCCACGACTAAACCAACGGAAAGCACGATCGCCAGCAGAGTCAGCAGGTTGATGGTGAAACCCGCCATCTGCATAAGAAAAACGGCGCCCACCAGCGAAATGGGGATGGCGACAACTGGAATCAGCACCGAGCGGAACGATCCGAGAAACAGGAAAATAACAATTACGACAATCAGCAGCGTTTCGGTGAGGGTGTGCAGCACCTCGTCAATCGCGTCCTGAATGTACGCTGTCGAATCATACGGGACGCCAATTTTCATCCCCGGAGGCAGTTGGGCGCGGATTCCGGGCAACGCGTCGCGGACCTGGCGGATCACGTCCAGCGAGTTCGCCGTAGGGAGCACCCAAATCCCCATGAACGTCGCAGTCTCCCCATTGAAGCGAACGTCCTGGTCGTAGTCCTGTGCGCCGAGCACAACGTCGGCTATCTCGCCCAAGCGCACCACGACACCGTTTTCCTGCTTTACCACCAACTGGCGAAATTCGTCTGCCGTCCTGAGGTCCGTATTGGCAATCAGGTTCACCGAGACCATCGAACCTTTGGTCTGACCCAGCGCTGAAAGATGGTTGTTCTTGGATAACGCATCCCGAACGGCGGAAGCGGAGATGCCGAGCGCCGCCATTTTGTCGGGCTTCAGCCAAATTCGCATCGCGAACGTGCGATCGCCCAAAATATCGGCGCGCTGCACGCCGCTGATGGCACTTAGCTTGGGCTGTACGACCCGGGTCAAATAATCCGTAATCTGATTCTGGTCCAGATCGGCGGACGAAACGCCGATATACATCGCAGCAAATTCCGTATCGGCCGTCTCGAGATCGATGACAGGCAACTGCGCCTCGGGAGGCAAGTCATTGCGGACTTGGGCCAGCTTCGCCTGGATCTGAGTGAGCGCCGCATTGGTGTCGTAGTTCAGCTTGAGGTGCACCGTGATCGTACTCAGGCCCTGGGCACTCGACGATTCCATGTAGTCGATGCCGTCCGCGCTGGCAATGACCCGCTCGATCGGAGTGGTGACGAAGCCGCGAACCAGATCCGCGTTCGCGCCGACGTACACCGTAGTGACTTGTACGATGGCGATGTCGCTGCGCGGATATTGGCGCACACTGAGTGATCGAATCGATTGCAGGCCCGCGATCAGAATTACCAGGCTGACCACAATCGCGAGTACCGGCCGCTTGATGAAGAGATCAGTAAACTTCATTAGCTTTCCTCGGGTTTAGGTGCCGGGCTGTTTCCCGGCTGAACTTTGTTGTTGACCTGGACGGCGGCTCCGTTGCGCAGCTTGAATACGCCTGACGTGACCACTTCATCGCCGGGGTTGATCCCCGAGATCACCGCGACCTGATCGCCGCGCGATCCCTCGACTTTTACGAACTGCTGTTGCACGCCACGATAGCTCTTGCCGGTGGGATCTTTCAGATCGGTGATCACGAAAACTGAATCGCCGTAGGGCGCATAGTTGATCGCCGATGCCGGCAGCGCGATGACTGTGCGGGCCGCTCCCAACGCGACTGCAACCTGGACGAACATACCCGGACGCAGCTTACCTTCAGGATTCGGTAGCGTCGCTTGTATCTGAATGTTTCGAGTAGCCTCGTTCACCACCGAGTCGATAGCCGTCACCCGCCCGGAATAACCTATGCCGGGCTCATCTTCCTTGGTAACCCGAAGCGTGCGGCCAACCGGTACCTGGGCGGCCGTCTGCTGCGGAACCCCGAAGTTTACATAGATCGGATTCAGCGCCTGCAGAGAAACAATTGCCTGCCCCGCCGACAGGTACTGCCCGAGATTAACCTGGCGGAGGCCGAGTATCCCTGAAAATGGGGCCTTGATTGTTTTCCGTTCAATGGTCGCGCGAACTTCCGCCACATTGGCTTCGGTGGCCTTTTGCTGAGAACTGGCCTGGTCATAGTCCATTCGGGAGATCACGCCCTGGTCCACCAACTGCTGCATGCGGCCGAAATTCGCCTTGGCAAGATCGCGCTGGGCCTCGAGCGATGCTAACTGAGCCCGCTCTTGCCGCGTATCAAGCTCGACCAACACGTCTCCAGCATGCACCGATTTACCGGAATCGAAACCGATGCGCGCCACTGTACCCGGAAGGTCTGCGCTCACGGTAACGCCCTGTACGGCTTCCATCGTGCCGATAACTGCCATGGTCGCTGGCCACTGCTCCTTGCGGGCCACGATACTCGTAACCGCCTCAGGAGGCGGCTGAAATGCGGCTCCAGCCGCCACTGCAGACTGGATTTGCTTGAATTTTATGAAGCCCAAGGCCGTGAGGAGTACTGCCGTCACGCCCAGCACCAGGATCATTCGTTTCGCCATGACACCCCTTAAGTGGCTCTGCAGAAAAGAAATACAGGCTAAAATTGCCGCTGTCTTCCGAGCACTTCGTTAGCTACATTGGATTCAGGCCCCAAGGGCAAGGATTCGATTAATGGACCCCGGCCCGCCTCCCAGAAGGGTTACTCGCCCTACTGTCTATAAATCGAACGAACTAGCGACAAATCGACATCCCAATCGGGAAATATTCACAGTTCAAAGCCTTTCGACTCCTCTTTAAGATATGGTGCCAGAAAAGCCAAGTTCCTACTCATTTTGACGAAAAAGACCTCAATTGGATTTGTACGATTTAGGCGGTAAAAGGAATTGGATGCCGAAATAACCCACGAAAGAGGATTGATTGGGACTGGTGGGTTCGAGGCTGCGTCCGGCCATTACAAGAAGGATGACCGGACGATGAATTTTGTAGCGGGCTCCGAGTTCCAAAGTCGGCTGGTTGCTGGACGGGTGGAACGCCCCTTGCGAATAAAACTCGACATCCATTTCAAGCTTCGAGGTGAAATCGTGGCCGACGACGAGCCCGCTGAGCCAACCATCCGGCCCTTTGTGAACAAATTGATAGCCGACTTCCCAATTCACATCGACGGGGCCAAATCTTTTTGAAAATTCGACGGGCAAGAGGAAAGATTCGGTGGCGGGAGTAATGCCGCGACGGACGGCGTCATCCGGATTATTAAGGAAGAACTGAGGGAAAATCGAGATTGAGAGGCCCGATTCTCCGGCGTCATAGAAACGCCACTTTACGCCAGGGTTGGATTGACCGACGCCGAATTTGCTGGCGGATGAAGAATTTTTCACTCGCAGCCAGGCGTTTTCGTAGGTGAGCTGGATGCGATCGCCCACCCCGAAATTTATGTCGACGTCGGGTGTATGCGAGACCGAATGATCGCTAAATAAGAATGGCATGTAGCCTAAATTAATTTCCCAGTTGAGATTGCCCGGAGTGCCGGGATCGTTCGTGTAGTAGGGCGGCCCTCCCTGCGCGAATGCTGAGGCAGCGGCAGAGACGAGCATCATGATGAGGATTAGGTTTCGCTGCATAACGCCGGGGCGGAGAGTTTCTTGCTTAAAATGCTTTACTTCCGCCGAACGGATTCCAACATCGAGTATGTCCTAAATGCGAACCGGTTCCAACCCGAATCAGAGTTTTTCGGCCTGTAGAAACATAGCTAGCTATGTTTCTACGGAGCAATTCGCGATAACGCTCCGGCAGTAAATTTTGCGGACGTACATCCGGTGAATTAGAAGGCAGCAGGTAAACGCGATGCGGAATCGCACGAGACGTAGCAAGCCACGTTTCTACAGCGCTAGATGATCGTAGAGACGTTGTTTTGCAACGTCCCGCATGCTACAGCCGCGAACCGCGATTTCTTACGGCAACTTGTTCACATAGCAAGGCGCGTCCATGTTTTGCGCCGGCGGAGTTGGTGGCGTCAGCCAGGCCGGATTGCTGAAGTTAAAGAATTCCGTCATGTCCATTTGAGCAGCGTCGCGCTTAGTCAGAGCGGGCACATTGAAACGGGTTTCAATCAGCTTCAAAATCGCGGTGGCATCGGCCACGGTATGCGAAACGTAATTCTTATTCGAATACGGCGAGACCACGATCAGGGGTATGCGGTAGCCGGTGTAAACGAAGTCGCAAGTCGGGCCAGTGGCTTCCGTGCAAATGTCCCCTGGACGCAGATCCTTCGGTTTGATGCCGTCCGGACTGACGGCCGGTTGCGGCGAGACGTGATCGTAGAGACCGCCATACTCGTCGTAGGTCAGAATAAAGGCGGAATCCTGCCACGAACTACTGGTCATCAGCCCATTGATGAGCGTGGAGACATAATTCGCTCCGCGTTGGATGTAACTCGGGGAATCGTCGGAAACCGACGGATGCTCATCGTAACCGGCGTCTGATGCCGGCTCAATCTGTGCAACCTGGGGTAGCGTTCCGTTGGTCAAATCGGTGAAGTATTGGGAGATCGGCGCGATGTTGTTGGGATAGTCCGTAGGAATCGTCTGGCCCCATTCAAAATTCTGTATGTAGCTCAAGGTGAGTAGGCAAGCGGGATTATACGGCGGCCCAGTGCACGTGCTGTTCGTCGGATCCACGTAAATCTTCCAGCTGATGCCTGCGGCCTGCAGTTCCTGAAAGATCGTGGTTGCAGTTAGGTAAGCCTCGTCGTTCTGGTCTGTGCCGCGCGGGAACACATCTCCCTGCGAAGTCGAAGCGACAAGATATTCGCGATTCGGAGCTGTGCGTGTCATCGCCGGCATAAACCATCGATCTGACGTGGCAAAGTTCGAAGCCATGAAATAGTAATAGTTGAGCTGGCTGCCATCGTAATAGCCCATCGCCCGGATGCCGCTGGTGTCGTAGTAAGGCGCGCCAGGTTTTTTTCTGGCGTACTGCCCGGCACTCCATACGAACCCATCCATATTGGCCGGCTGTTGGCCCTCAGGATAGTAGTAGTTCCAAACGATGTGAGCCTCATCCCAATCCGGATTCGTGTTTTCTGTACATTGAGTGATCATCGCATACGAAGTGACGGTGCTGTCGGGATCGAAGACACAATTCTCCGGTGGAGGTGAATTAGGATTGCAACCTGGGAGCGACGGAGGCGGTCCGTACAACGGCGGCTGGCCGGACGTGGGATTGAACTGCGGCAAGCCATCAAACGATTGATCCGGATAGCCGTTCTGCGCCCAGTATTGTCGCATTGTGCCAAAGTAGTGATCGAAAGAACGGTTCTCCTGCGACAGGAAAATGATGTGATTGAGAACGTTGATTCCTTGCGCGCCGTTGAATGTCGCCGTCACCTGCTGGTTCGCCGTCAGCGTCAGCACGCACGTGGAGTTCGTTCCGCTGCACGCCCCGCCCCATCCCGCAAAAGTCGAGTTCGTCCCCGCAGTCTCGGTGAGCGTCACTTGAGTTCCCGAAGGAAAACCTGCGCTGCAGGTGGGCTGACAACTAATTCCCGCAGGACTGCTGGTGACCGTACCTGTGCCCGTCCCGGCGAGAGTCACGCTTAACACCGGCTCTCCCTGAGGAGTGAAGGCTGCAGTCACCTGTTTGCTGGCACTGAGCGTTACCGTGCACGTCGAGTTGGTGCCGCTGCACGCTCCACCCCATCCCGCGAAAATGTAATTCGCCCCCGGAGTCTCGGTGAGCGTTACCTGAGTTCCCAAAGCAAAGCTCGCGCTGCAGGTTTGCGGACAATTAATTCCCGCCGGGGAGCTGGCGACTGTTCCCGTGCCCGACAGGCTCACGCTCAACAGCGGCTGCGCCTGAGGAGTAAAACTCGCCGTCACCTTCTGGCTGGCACTCAGCGTCAACTCACAAGTCGGGCTAGTGCCGCTGCAAGCTCCGCCCCATCCCCCAAACGCTGATCCTGCTCCGGGCGTTGCCGTTAGTATTACCTGCGTCCCGCTGGTAAAGCTCGCGCTGCATGTTGTCCCACAATCAATTCCCGCAGGACTGCTGGTGACCGTTCCCGTGCCGCTTCCCCCGAGACTCACACTCAACACCGGGTTACTTTCGATAACGTTGAATGTTGCCGTAACCTGCTGGCTGACGCTGAGGGTCACTTCGCAAGTGGGAGCGCTGCCGCTACAGGCTCCGCCCCAGCCCACGAAGGATGAATTCGCCGCGGCCGTTGCAGTCAGCGTTACCTGGGTACTGGGATCAAAATCGGCGCTGCACGTGGTTCCGCAACTAATTCCGGTCGGACTACTCGTGACATTGCCCTGGCCTGTGCCACTCAAGCTTACGGTCAAAACTGGTGACGCACTAAACTTGGCGATCACGGAAGTGTTTTGCGTCAGCGTCATATTACAGGCACCGGTGCCGCTGCAAGCGCCGGACCACCCCGCAAAATATGAATTCGCCGCTGGAGTTGCCGTGAGCGTCACTTGCGCTCCGTTGGAAAAGCTGGCGGTGCAGGCTTGCCCGCAATTAATCCCCGCCGGATTACTGCTGACCGTCCCTCCACCCGAAGCTTGCACGCTGAGCTGAACCGAGCCAGTCGGAAGACTGGAACTGCCCCCGCCTCCGCAACCGCTTAGCACCAGACAAATCGAACCCGCAACCCAAACGACGCAAAAGCAACTCAGCCTGGCCATAGATCAACCTCTTAGGTCTACTGGACGCGGTTTCGATGGTGGTTGGTTGAGGTCGGGTTGCCTTGCTGGCGGGAGGGAAACCGGCGATGCGACCCGTGCTAAGGGAAGCTCTGGGCTGAAGAAAACTCTTTAAATCCGGGCCGGTGGCGAGCTATCGGAACCAGTGATAGCCCAGGCTTACCTGGATTCCGTTGAACTCGGTATTCCGAACGCCCAGATTGGCATTGGAGATGTGCGACCAGCGGCAGCCAACCTCAAACGAATGCCGAGGCTTGCCGAATATCTCAATCCCGCCGCCGCCGCGCGCCGTGAAGTTGAAGTCGGAAGTATTTCCGGCCGGAAGGTTGGTGTTGGTGCGCACGGCGCCGCCGGCCAATTCGATGTAAGGTGCGACATGGCCCGCATGCAGGCTCGAGTTCCACCGCAAGATGACAGGTTCAAAACCTCCGCCGTATATCGCCTGAGGCCGGAACTGGCGAAATAGTGGGATCAGGTCAAATCCGTATTCGAGACGTCCGCGCCTCCAACCATGGCCGATTTCGTCGGTCAGCACTCTGCCTACAAAAAATCCAGCGGTCAAAATCTGCGCTTCGGCAAAAGAGTTGGTGTTCTCCTCGCCGGTCTCGCCGGCGGCAAAGACGCTGAAATCCCAATTGCGCTGCTGGGCTTCGGGAAGGTTGGTTTGTGCGTGCAGTGGACCGACAAGAATGACGCCGAAGAGAAACGGAACAATCAAATGAGATCGCGAAATGACGTTCATGGTCAAGCGAGAGCTCTACGGAAAACGTACATTGAGGCTGTAAATTTCCTGCGTACTCCGATCCCGCATCAGGAGCGGGGAGTCATTGGGCGCGAGCCCAACCCAGAACTCCCAGGGATCAAACCCACGCGGAATCTCCATCAGGTTGAGCAAGCGTTCCACTTTGCCGTGCGGCACGCTCACGCGCACCCAGTCGTCGGCCTTGTCGGAATAATCTTCCGCATACAAATACTTTCCGTCGTGTGACCAGTTCTCGAAACCAAACCGCGACACGGCGAGCGGTGTCCAAACTTTCTTTTCGACGTCGTAGAGCATCAACTGCGTCGAGTCCTCGGAGAGCGCGGCGATATAACGGCCATCCGGCGAACAACGGGGACTGAAAAAGTTCTCCGATCCCGGCACGTCCGAAACTTGCGAAGTCTTCAAGTCAACAATGTGAATATTGGGGCCTGCCACCGCTGCGTAATCCAGCCAGGGAACTCCCGCAAACACAATGGAATCGCCTTCGGGCATCCACGTCGGGTCGCCCTGGCTGTGATCTCCCGCAGTCAGTTCGCGCGGAGTGCCACCCTCGGCTGGTAGCACGAAAATCTTCCAGGGTTTTCCGGGAAGAGACGCGACAAACGCGATCTGCGTTCCATCCGGCGACCAACGCGGCAAATGGGCCTGCATAGGCGCGTAGGTCAGCTGCGTCCGAGAACTTCCATCGAGTTTGCTGCGCCACAGGGTAAGTTCCGGATGCGCCACGTAGGTCATCCAGTCGCCAGTACGCTGGATATCGGCCTCCCCTGCCGACACACCTGGAAGGTAAATGGAGAACTCGGACTTCGGATTCAACCCGATCAGATCGAAACGGCGTTGCTCACCCAGCACGAAGAGTTTTTTACCATCCGGACTCGGAGTCGGATTGCTGAACATGAGTGGCCCAACCGTAAGCTGAGTTGGTTCGCTGCTCGACTTCCGAAAGAGTGATCCACCCTGCCGGATCGCCCAGATGTTCTGCGCGTGATCGCGAGTCGCTTCAAATAGAAAGTAATCTCCGGTCGGAGTCCAGATTCCGTCGGATTCTTGCGCCGGCCGGTTCCAGCCAGGCAGAACCGGATGCAAATCCTTGCCGTCGGCAGAAACCTCCCACAGCGACGATGTGCGCTGGTTCGCATCCCTGATCGTGAAGCGCAGGCGGCTGCCGTCGGGAGAAAATCGTGGCGCGAAGGGAACTCCCGGCACCGTAACGAGTTCTTTCGAATCGCTTCCATCGGCACTGCACACATATAAGCTCGACTTTCGTGCATAGACGATATGCTGGCCATCGGGCGCCCACGCAGCTGCATGTGCGAGGATGTCTCCCACGGCCTGACGCGATCCTCCCAGCACTGGCAACACCCAAACTGGCCACTCAGTTTCCGAGCCCCCGGCCATGCCTCTCACTAGCAATTCCGAGCGCCCGGGGTGGAAGTCATAAACGTCGGCGCTGGCCAGCGAAGTTGGGACGGGAGCGGTTTCTCCACCCGATGTCGAAACCTGCATCAGAACCGAGTGGCCGCTCAGATGTTCGGAGAAGTACAGCCGGGAGCCGTCGGTGACCATCGAGCGCTTTGATGCGCTGTCGTTCGTGATCTGCAGCGACGAAATCACCGCCGGCGCAGTCTCTTGCGATCTTACGAACCAGACGATCGCACCCAATGCCGCGGCGGCAAAGAATCCAAGCAGCAGCCACGTCGCGATGCTCGTCCTTGGTCGGGGCTGGGCGGTTGCGGCAGCCGTGGCGAACAAAGCCCGGATTCTCTCCTTGGAATCCGGGGTGGTTTTCACCGGCGACCCAGCAGGCAACAATTGACCTGACTCCATTTCCCGGCGCAGACGCTGCAAATCACCCCTCATCTCAGCGGCAGTCTGATAGCGAAGTCCGGCGTCTTTCTCCAGGGCCTTCTTCACGATCCGTTCCAGTTCCGCCGGCGTAGCCGGATTAAATCGCAGAGGTCCCTCGGGCTCGCTGTGAATCAGGGAATCAAAGAACGCCGCCGACGTTTTTCCCTGAAAAGGCAGCACTCCGCTCGCCATTTCATACAGCACCACCCCGAATGAGAACAGGTCGGTACGGGAGTCCAGAGGCTTGCCCAGCGCCTGCTCCGGCGACATGTAATGGATTGTCCCGAGCGCCGAGCCGGAGCGAACAAGATCCTCGGGCGACTTTGTGAGGCCGCCGAATGTATTGCCACTGACGCTGGCTTCGTCTCCTATAGTGAGCTTCGCCAAACCGAAGTCCAGGAGTTTGGCGTGCCCGCGTTTCGTGACAAAAACGTTGGACGGATTAATATCGCGGTGAATGATCCCGTGTGCGTGGGCGGCGTCAAGCGCATCGGCGATTTCGATTCCGAGTGACAGCAGGGTTTCCAGATCCAGCGGACGCCCCGCGATGCGGTACATCAGGGGCACTCCGTCCAGAAATTCCATGGCGATGAAGGCTTCGCCGTCCTGCTCGCCAATATCATGAATCGTGCAAATATTAGGATGATTCAGCGCGGATGCCGCTTGCGCCTCAAATCGAAAACGAGCCAGCGCCTGCGGGTCATGGGAAACCTCTTCGGGCAGGAATTTCAGCGCTACAAATCGATGCAGCCGCGTGTCCTCAGCCTTATACACCACTCCCATGCCGCCACCACCAAGCTTTTCGATAATGCGGTAGTGCGAGATGGTTCGCCCGATCACGGAGTAAGAATCCTACTTCTGCAAATTGGGCAAGTCAACGCGGGCGCGACTTGTGCGACCGCCGTCGGCCTCGCTGTGGCGGCGCTAACCTGCATCATCCTCAGGCGTCCACAGAAATCTCCCCCGGCAAGAACGTTGGTAATGTACTTCTGATATCTACAGGTCCGTTCCTTAATTGAGGTAGGGTTCATCCGGGGGCGTGAGAATGACTCAGGTGGGACCGTGCGTAGACCGGCGTCTTGAACCAGATCGTTTCCGCTCAAATTCACCGCATACTCGGAGACGATAATGAATATGGTACACAGAGTTCTCTCAGGATTCTGCGTCGGTTTGCTCTTTTCTGCATTTGCTATAGCCCAGGTTCCATTCGGCGACAGTGGAATTACCAAGCTCAACGTTAATGAATCGATGAGCGGATGGAAGCCCGTTTGTGTGCTGCCAAGCTGCAACCCAGGCGGAAACGGAATACCCACGAAAACTTCGCACACGATTGACCACAAGGTTCCATCGAAGGATGGTCGCTCGATGGAGGTTTCGATCACTGGGCACGAATATACCAATGCCCTGTGGACTTATCGCGCCGGTGCCGACGACTCCGCTACAACCTTGAGCACGAGCCTCTGGGTTTATCTTACTGACGCGGCATCGGTCGCGGGATCGTTCGAGTTTGACCAATACAATTTCTCGAGTTCCACCGGGGTCGAATTCATGTGGGGCTCCCAGTGCAACCAGGTAAGTCATCTCTGGCAAGTTTTCGATCAGCTTCACGGACACTGGATGAACACTGATGTCAAATGTGCGCTCACGCCGAACAAATGGCATCACTTGCGCTGGGACGTTCACCGGGTCGAAGGCGATGAGAACCGCTGCGGCGGCAAGCCCTGCATGTATTACGACACCCTCACCGTTGATGGCGTCGTGCACGCGGTTAACGCGACATATCCTGCTGGCTCTTTGCCACACGGATGGTCGAGCGCAGTCGGCTTCCAGGTCCAGATTGACATTGGCAGAACCAGTACTCCGGTTACGGTTGATGAGTATCTCGATCTCGCCGACTTTTCGGCGTTGTAATTTTCGCTTCCAAAGCGTTGCGGCTTTGGCTCAAGGCCTGCCCGGCTGGGCGTAGTAACCAGTACGAGTGCGGGCCGTAACCTTCGGCTTGTCGATTTTAATTGCTAGGGAATGGTACTCATCGGGCTGGTCTGCCCGAGCGCCGTCGAACGACAATACGTAGAAGGAGTTGGCGTCCGATGCGCAGCTTGCGAGTGCGCTGGTTACATCATTGGTGGTATTGAAAACCCGGCCACCGCTTTGTACGGCCAGCACCTGCAGGCCCAAATCACCGGGCTGCGCGTGTTCGGCAGCGGTCACACCTTGCAAAAAATTCTCGTAAAACGTGCTCTCTATTCGGCCTGCATTCGCCGGACCCTGCGGAGACACGTTATAGAGAGTGATGCGGGCCCGTCTCAGCCCAGTGGAAATTGCAACAATCGAGTTGAAAAATGCCTGCTCGTCTTTACGGGTCAGCTCAACGTTCGGTCCCGAGAGTAACGGCCAGCCGGGACTGAACCAAATCATTAGTTTCCTGCCCGGTCGCGCTTCCTCTTGTTCTACAAGTGAGCTAAGGGTCTTGAGCGAGAGGTCATAACGCTCCGCCGCGCCGTAAAAGCCCTGCGATCGATTGATGGTCCTCACCTCGGTTTCGTATTGGTCAAACAGCGCCGCCTGGGCATTCCCGTCGCGTGAGGAGTTTTCCTCGACCTTCGCTCCGCTGTCGGAAAAGAAGATCAGCGACACTGGCTGTGCCAACTTGCCGCCATTCTGGAGCAGGAACTTCTTAACTTCGCCGCGCTCATAAGCGTCGCCGTTGAAAGCAGTATTGACGCCATCGATGACCAAAACGATTTCTGCGGGAGGATCGGACGGAGCGGGTGCTCCCACATCCACGGATTGAAAGGAGATAATCTTCTGCGGCTGTTTGTCATCCAGAACAGTAAAGTCCTGCAGCTGCAGCCCACGGACAGGTGCGCCGGATTTGTCCGTCACCTGCACGTCAAGCGTGATCCGCCGGTCGAGGCTGACTGATGCGGCGTCGGCGGGAGCTTTAGACGGCTCGCCGGCTCGAGGTTGAAGCTGGGGCGGAGTCGCGTTCTGCTGTGAAGAGGATAAGACAGGCAGAAGCAGCACAAGAAGTAACAGTAAAGAGCGATCCATGCGTTTTACCCTGCTTCGGAAAAATTCGTCCCTGCCATACCGGGTGGACGTTGTCGAGTAAGTCTAGGCTTGCGTGGATCGAGAAATCAACGGCGAGCCACGCATTCGGACGTAATAGTGGGCTACGCGCGCATGGGCGCTTTATTTGCTGGGTGCTGTTGCGGGCTTGACGTCAGCGGCCGACTTCGTGAGGTCATCGATCGCTTTGGAATCGATCTGGTACAGAGCCGGTTCGTTTTCTCGTTTCGCAATATAGGTATCGCCGGATTTCGAGATCGCCACTTTCTCCACCCGCTTGCCGTCGTTCGATATAACGGTGAGATCAACGATTGGTGCAGTGAATCCGGAAGCGACAAATTTACTAGCTGAAAGATCGCGCAATTTTTCAAGCAGTTCGTCGACGCTGGCCGCGTCCATCTTTTTCGCAGCTCCCGACCACCAGTCTTCTCCGTTCCGGGTCAGGAAATACGTCTTCGATCCGTCCTGAATCTCGATTTTGTTAGGATCGTCGGAACCGAGGTCGAAGAGCTTCTTGTTGCGGAAATCTTCCAGATTCTTGTCGAGTGCTTGCCCCAGCGTGCTAGGAACCTTGTATATGCCTTCGACGACGCTCGACTTAGCGTAATAGTCGTCTTTACTCTTTCTGACCTGCAATTCCTGAGTTCCAGACTCGGCTGTTACCTTCGCGGTTGCGATCGGAGTAGCCGAAGCGAAGGCTGAATCTATCTTCTCTTGACCGGCCGCGGTTTGATCGTCGGACGCAGTGAGATCCATTCTTGCACCCGTAAGGGCTCGGACCAGTTCTTCCACGTGCGGCCCATCAGCGCGCAGCGGTGCGGGCTTCAGTATCTGCCATTCGTCCTTGTTGCGGCCGAAGGTTATTTCCTGTTTCTTCGCGACCAGATCAAGCTGGCTGATTTTGTCAGGGTCCACGGTCAGGAGGCGTTTATCACGCAGATCGTTTGCGCTCTTGTCGATTGTGGTTTTGTCATAACTGGGGATGGTGAAGACGCGAGGATCGCCGTCGAGTTTGGCGTAAATTCCGTTGCCTGCAGGAGTGACGTCGCCCAGTAGTAGCGTCTGCGTCTTGTTTCCCTTTTCGGTTAGGTCGACTTCGAGTTTCGGCGCATTCAGACCGTAGGGAGCGAGATCGCTGGCCTTATCGTCTACCAATCGCTGCGAGTTGAGAGCCGAGAAAGTGCTCAGCAAGCTGGCAACTGCGCTCTGATCGGCAGCAAGAGACCTTGGAGAAGTGATGTGCCATTGGCCGGAGCTGTTACGCTCGGCGCCAACCTCTTCGGCGCCGCTCTTCTTGATCTCGAACTTAGAGACGTCTGCTTCCTTAATCGCGAGAATCTTGGGCGCGACATCCCCCGAAGCTTCGGTAGTATCCGCAGGCTTGTGGTGATCGGACCAAACCAGAGCTCCACAGAGTGCCGCCAATATGATGCCGGAGACGACCAACCCACCCACTTTCATCTAACGCCTCCGCCACCACACTGAAACGCCGGCAAAAACCACGACCAGCGGTAATAGGAACTGGCTCGTAATCCGAACCCAGTTCATTTGCGCGCTCGTCATGGTGACGCGGCGATCTTCCTCTTGTTTAGGACGAATCGAGATAAGATCTTCGTCGGACGCGAGCCAGTCAATCGTATTCAAAGCCAGATCGCTATTGCCATTAAACTTCATGAACGAATTTGCCGCCCACGAGGACGTGCCAATCACCACGAAGCGACCCTGCGAGTCCTCCTTGCCGGTGTTATAAGTCCCGGCGGCCGCGATGGTCAGCGGGCCCTTTTTGTTTTTCGGGTCGTTCGGGTCGACAGCCGGGGAACTTAGGTTACTTGTCGCCAGGCTCGTACTCGATGAATCGAAGAGCTTCTGGACGGTCGTTTTGTCACCGTTCTTAATCTCGATCGAACGCGAGAGTGGGAAGCCGGTCGCCGTGCCCTTCATGCCGCTGACAATCGGCTGTGACTCGTAGCTCGTCACTAGAGCGACCTGTGGGCCAAGTCCGGCGAGCTGCCCGATGGGATTCAGGTCGAGAATCAGATTCTTGTCCATGGTTACGCCCCAGCTCTGCAGCAGGCTCGTGAGGGCATCGTTTTCCGCAATGTCAGAGCGTCCAATCTTGAGAGGCGGGTCCAGCATCAACAGAGCTCGTCCGCCGTCCTCGACATATTTTTTGATTGCGTCGACCTCGGGCTGCTGGTAATCGCGTGTCGGTCCACCGATTACGAGTGCAGTGCAGTCATTCGGGACCTCGGCTTTCTGCAGCAAATCGATCGACTTCGCATCGTAGTTGTCCTTGCCGACAAGTTCTTTGAATTGCGAATAACCGTTGCGGTCGGAGTCGTCGATTTGGTGGGTTGGTCGTCTCCGGCATCATATTGGCGGCACTCTGTGGAGCTCTGGTTTGGTCC
>Ga0206819_10077_pt1 | contig 35366 bp, 35 predicted proteins | sample Alteio_BWOrgCont_87_FD_152855 | JGI IMG/M metagenome (GOLD analysis project Ga0206819, IMG submission 152855) | Enriched cells from forest soil in Barre Woods Harvard Forest LTER site, Petersham, Massachusetts, United States -... | ecosystem: Environmental > Terrestrial > Soil > Temperate forest >... | reverse complement strand
GTGCTGGCTCTCTCCGCCAACACGTCCTTTGCCGACTTTCCACGTGTATGCCGCTTGATCGCGGAAAAGGGGTACCTCCCGTATCCGTTTACGATTCTCGGACGGCGGCTGGTGTTTTCTATCGGCATTTGTGTTCTGGCCTTGCTTTCTGGCTTGCTGCTGATTCTCTTCGGAGGCATCACCGACCGCCTGATTCCGCTGTTCGCCGTCGGCGCATTCTCGGCATTCACGTTGTCTCAGGCGGGCATGGTCATGCACTGGAAGAAAAGAGGGGGGCGGCGTGGCGCACGCCGCAACATAATGATCAATGGTGTGGGTACTGTGGCAACTGGACTGACAACGTGCGTCGTGATTGTCGCGAAGTTCGCTGAAGGCGCATGGATCGCTACCCTCGCCATTCCTAGCTTGGTCTTGCTGATGTCAGCAATTCACCGTCACTACCAAAACATTGAGAGCGAGATTGATACTCGATCGCCCGCGCAGCTATCCGGCATCACGCCACCCGTGGTGGTCGTGCCGATGCAAAGTTGGAGCAGAGTTGCTGAAAAAGCGCTACAGCTTGCGTACACACTTTCGCAGAACATCCTCGTGCTCCACATTACATCCGAGTACGCAGTTAATACTCAAACCGACAGCGCCTTAATGCAAGAATGGAGCGAGTTCATTGCGCATCCCGCTGCAGAAGCGGGCCTCACTCCTCCGCAATTGGTCGTGTTGCCCTCGCCTTATCGTTTCGTCACCAGTTCGATTGTCGAGTACATCCTTAACCTTGAGCGTATCCACCCAGATCGGCTGATCTCGGTGGTGCTTCCGGAGCTGGTGGAGCGGCGGTGGTTCTACGACTTTCTGCACAACCAGCGCGCGACGCTGCTGAAGATCGAGCTCTACATCAAGGGCAATGGGCATATCGTCGTCACTAATGTGCCCTGGTATCTGAGCGCATGATAACGATACGTAGGCAAACCCTTCCAATCGAAACGGAAACCAGTTTTCCGCAGAACACTCGCTCCACATTCCGATTACGGTGCGAACCACTTCGCAACAATACGCTTTAGAGGTTGAGCGGCGCTGGCTGTGCGGTGCACTGGCGACACTGTGCTCTCAATGGCGCGACGGACCGATTGCTTCTTTCAAGCTGACAACTCGGACGGGCACCGACAATTCGGTTCGCTTTGGTGGCAAGCGCTGGGATGAGTATCTGCGGAGGAACATACATATTCGTCTATGAGCCGCGAGGTGTTATCGGCCCTCAGGATCATGCATGTCTTGAAGCACAACCACGTATCGGAGAGCGGCTTGCGACGGCGAGAACCTCCACGCTTTAGCCCAATACATAAGTAAGGATGGCTAACCTGTTGGATCGTGCAACCTGGGCACACCTTTGTGAGGTCTCCGCGCCGGTTAGAATGCGGAAATCGGCACCTTGCTGGAAGTCATTGATAAAGAAGGAAGATAGCTAGCGGAAGCTGTGCAGGGGCAGCGTTCTAACCAACTGAACTACGTCCCCTCTTGCTTTTCATACGGTTAGGGCCAAACCCGCATGTTTACTGTGCATTCTTGCTGTCAACCGTTTCGCCTGCTTCAATCCTTTCCACCGAATATAACCAGTTTTCGGTACGAAACGGACAGTAAAATAGACAGTATGAAAAACCCCCAAAAACCGTCCGCAGGCCAAATCGCGACGCCGAGCACCGGATTCGACGAGGCGGAGATTTTCGCAGAGTGTGATCCGTGCCTACGGAATTCTTAACCTCGTTGAGTCCAGCCTCAAACTTCGGAGTGATGTCAAGTGTGCTCACACTGCGGCATTCCGCAATAGATCCTCGATTTGTTTATCCAAATCCCTCGCGACCTCTAGTGCGTCGCGATTCCCATAAGGGGCCAAGAAGCTCGCCATCCTGTCATATGACAAATGGACGCCATCGGCGCGCTCATCTACAAGAACGGTAACCGGCGCGTAGGAACCTGCATCCGGAACGTGCTTGACCATTTCCTTCATGATGAGGGGATTGCCAATGACGAAGCGAATCATCTTCGGAGTCTCGCGGCCCGTCTCTTTGCGCAGAATTGCACCGTGATCCAACTGCATAAACAGCATCAGTCCTACTGTGCTTAGGCCTTTCTCAACTGTGCTTTTCAGCTCGGCAAAAGAGCGCGCTTCGTGAGTTGATCTCCCAAATTCAGCCATATCCGGATGACCGATGGCGGCGTTCACCCCGGCTATTACTTCATTCAACTGCTTGGAAGTCGTCAGACTGAACCGCTCTATCTCGATTTTGTTTATCATCTCGAATCTCTTTGGAGTTGCTGATGTAGAAATTCGGTCGTCCGACTGTTGGCAAGGTGAGCCGCGGCGGCGTTGTAATGCGCCCCATTATGGCGGGAGAAAGCATGACACTGCCCCGGATAGCTGTAGAGCGTTGCGCTCGGTTTCTTAGCAAGTGCCGCTTTAATCTCCGCTTGTGCAGCCTTGGAAATGAATTCGTCCTCCTCGGCCAGATGCATGAGTAGGGGAGCATGAAGCCCATCGACTTCTCCCAGGTATTTGTCAGTATCGGCGCCGTGATACCAGACGGCACCGTCGATGCCGTCGTTGCGCACAGCGGTCATGAAGACCATTAGCGCTCCGAGGCAATAGCCGAGCAAGCCAACCTTACCGTTGCATTCCGGGAGACTTCGTACTGCGTCGATGGTGTCCTTTATGTCCTTTACGCCCGCATCTCTGTCATAAGCCTGATAGAGGCGAAGGCCGTGGTCCCAGTCGGCTTGGGAGGTGACGTTCAGGTCGACGCCCGGCTCCTGCCGCCAGTACAAATCTGGAGCGACCGCGAGGTAACCCTGTTCCGCCAATTCATCGCAGTGCTTGCGGATGTCGGCGTTCACCCCGAACAGTTCCTGCAGAACAACGACGGCGGGGGCCGGCAAAGTGTTCGGTCTCGCGATGTAAGCGGCAAACGTGCCGTCGTGTCCTTCGATAGTGATGCGATCGTTCATTGTGTTCTTCTCCGAAGACGATGTTCATCCGGGCCTCCGCCGGCCTCGCTTGAATCGGCGGAGGCACCGACGCTCTTCAAGCTGCTGCCGTGGCTGACGCGGAGGTAGCAGCCTCTTCGATGAGCTTGGCTGATTCCTTCGGATGAGACATGTAGGCCACATGGCTGGAGTTCACTTCGACCGTCTTGGCGTTGGCGCGTTTCGCCATCATCCTCTCTTGGTCCGGATTGATCGATCGGTCTGCGCTGGCCACCATGTACCAGGTGGGCTTGGTCTTCCATGCGGGCTTCGTGACTTGGTGGGTGAACGCGTCGGTCGAGATCGGCACTTGCGATATAGCCATAAACTCTGCCTCATCCCGTGGGATATCCGCAGCGAAGTCAGCCACAAAATGTTCCTGTTCTATCCACCAGTTGTTGTTGCTGTCTGGTTTGAAGGCCTTGGACGCTTGTGGCAGGGCTTGCTCGATGGACGCACAGCTCTCGCCTTCATCGAGAGCAAAGGCGGCGATGTAAACGAGTGCTGCAACCTTTGGATGATTGCCAGCCTCGGTGATGACGGACCCGCCATAACTGTGCCCCACCAGAACCACTGGTCCGTCCATGGCGTCGATAGCTGCCTTTGTGTACTTCTGGTCATCGGCGTAAGAGGTTTCGGGGTGCTGCACCACCGACACCTTGTATCCATCATTCTTGAGGATGTTAGCGACGGCTTCCCAGCCAGAGCCGTCGGCGAAAGCTCCATGCACTAGAACCACGTTCTTAATATTCTGTTTCACGATCATTCTCCTTTGCAGTAAAAATCCACTCGGACCGATTGATTGTCGATGTCGTCGCCTTCGCACCAAGCCGCCCTAGTTGGCGTGTGCCGAGGTGGCAGCCTCTTCGATGAGCTTGGCTGCTTCCTTCGGATGAGACATGTAGGCCACATGGCTGGAGTTCACTTCGACCGTCTTGGCATTGGCGCGCTTGGCCATCATGCGTTCCTGTATCGGATTGATCGACCGATCTGAGCCGGCCACCATGTACCACGTCGGCTTGTTCTTCCAGGCGGGATTCGTGACCTTGTGGGTGAACGAGTCGGTGGAGATCGGCACCTGCGCGATAGCCATGAAGTGAGCCTGGGCCGGGGGAATATCCGCTGCGAAGTCGGCGACGAAATGGTCCTGTTCGATCCACCAATTTCCATTGCTATCCGGTTTGAATGCCTTGGAGGCTTGTGGCACCGCGGTTTCGATCGACGCACAGCTCTCACCTTCATCGAGCGCAAATGCGGCGATGTATACCAGCGCCGCAACGTTTGGATCATTGCCGGCCTCGGTGATGATCGATCCGCCATAGCTGTGGCCGACCAGAACGACTGGCCCGCCCATAGCGTCGATGGCGGCTTTCGTGTATTTTTGGTCGTCGGCGTACGAGGTCTCTGGGGGTTGCGCCACCGACACTGTGTAGCCATCCTTCTCAAGGATCTTCGTAACGGCGTCCCAGCCGGAACCATCGGCGAAGGCCCCATGCACCAGAACCACGTTCTTGATGCCAGTCGGCGACGCGGGACCGGCCGCGGCAGCGATCAGAGCAGCGCCCATCAGCACGGCAACGATTACAACCCAGTAAGTCTTCTTCATGAGTATTGTCCTCTCTGGTTTAAGCTTCAGCGAATCCTGCATTGGGCCTCAAACATGCAATGGACCATATCCGGAAACGAGCAAGACACTCTTGAAAATATGAACCACTTTTGCGCAATCCTGCTGCAACTGTGGAGTGAAGGCGGGCGAAAAGAACCGCTTCCGGTCTGAGTTCAATGCGACGACCTAGGGGAGTATCAATCGGCGACGATACCGCATCTACGGGAAAACTAGGCCTGATACCGTCACCGGAGCGGACATGAGCGAGGGATCTATTCCTGTGATTGAAGGGATTTACCTTTGGATATTTCGACAAAAATCCTGCGCCCTGAGTGTTCGCGCCTCCATTTTGCCGGAGTCGCACCAACGAAGTTTGCAAACGTCCGAGTTAGGGCAGCTTGATCAGAAAATCCAGCCTGCGCAGCGATTTCGACCAACGAGTTATTGGTTTCCGATAAAAGGCCCTTCGCGATCTCAACGCGCTGCTGAATCAGGTAACGATGTGCGGAAGTCCCAAACGATCTCCTGAACGATCGCGCAAAATGGCTGACTGAAAGCCTACATTCCTCGGCAAGTGTTTCCAGTTTTACTTCGCCGTCCAAATGCTCCTTGAACAATTCCACAACGCGGCGTTTTTGCCACGGTGCCAGACCGCCTTTGAACTGAGAAATAGCTTCAGGAGTCTGACCATACTGCGCGACAAGGTGGGAACAAATTGTCATGGTGAGAGAATCCATGAACAACTGAGAGAACGTCTCCGGCCTATTCAGGCATGGCAGAATCAGTTGCGTCAGGTGATAGACGGCCGGGTCGGGAGTTCCATAAATGCAGTGGAGACGCTTAACTCTGGGCATTCTGGCATCGTCGGTGAGGGCGTCCAAAGTTGCACGCGGAACGTGGTAATGGATCCAGTCGATCGGGCCTGGATTTCGAATACTCGAATTTGATTCCAGGTCGCACATTGCAACCCCGCCCACTGGCCATGATCCCGTCTTGGTGTACTTACCATCGGTCCACAGTTCCCATTCCCCGGAATTCGCATGATTGAGATGAACCGAAACAACATAGGCCTTTTCAGAAGGGATGGACGCAGTTCGCTCGGGGATGCCGCTTCGTGCAATCAGCCGGGTAATCGCCATTTGCGGTCGAACGACGGAAACCGCAGAATCGATGGCAACATGGGGCGGTTGGTTCATGGTGAAATATTTCGCCATTTGCGCGCCATAGGCGCTTGCTGCGTTCGATGATGTCGTCATGGATAGCTGTATTCCGGCGCGATTTTGGATGAGAGTCTCAGATCGGACTCAACATGGGACAACGAGGACGCCAGATCGCCCGAAGTGTAGCGTAGCGCCAAAAAGAACGGTCATTCTTGTACAAAATGACCGTGGTTGAATGAGATCGCTCCCAGAAATGCTCGCGCTGATGCAGGATTCACGGTCTTTTCACTGATCAATCCTCTTCGTCTAGACATAAAGACTGAGTCCGAATCGACAAATAGGATGGATATTGGCAATCTCCCAAGATGGTTTACCGCGTACCATACTGCTCGCAGTCGCCTGGCGACGTAGCTTACCTCGTCAGAAGTGAGAAGAGCTTTTGTAGAGGACCAGTTGAGGACGGATCAGTGTCTGGTCAACTTACTAGAACCCGCATCCTTAGGGTGGCGCTTGATTTGGCAAGCGCAGAGGGACTCTGCAGGATCACCTTTGGTTCGGTTGCCGGACGCGCGAGCCTGTCAAAGAGTGGTGTCGTCGCGCATTTCCCTCATTTGGGCGACCTAAAACGGTCCATTCTTGATGTTGCGTTAGACCTTTGGAGTCGTACCTGCCTCGGAGCCGACACCGGCGTTGGAGGCGGGTTGCCGTCGCTGATTCGCTACCTAAATGTATGGATTGGATGGACGAGGAGGGCAGGGCTGCCGGGCAGTTGTCCGATCGCTCAAGCCATTGTTGAGCTGAGTTTCTTGCCGGGATCTGTTCGAGAGGCTGCCGCCGCGGCGGAATCTGTCTGGCGGCAGACCCTCATTATGTTGATCCGTGATGCGATCGACAAGCGGCACCTATTGCAGGATACCGATGTCGCCCAGCTGGCGTGGGACTTGCTCGGGATCTATCTGAGCCACCATGTCTCCAGCCATTCTCTTCGGGACCCGGACGCGGACAGAAAAGCACATCTCTCCGTCACGCGGATCGTTGCTTCCATAGAAGCGATTAACGAGGGCGCAGCTCATCGGAGACAAGAGGGTCAGTAGCAACCGGCGTACGACCGTTCAGTTTTCGCCAGCGAAACGGCGTTGTCCCTTCGAGCGTGGTAAACGCGCGTGTAAAGGCAGCCTGATCGCAGAATCCCGAACGAAATCCCACCTCTGCCAGAGTCAGGTCGGGTTCGCGAAGCAGATTCTTGGCCGCGTCGATCCGAAGTTTGATGAGCCATTGATGCACTGAAGTGCCAAAGCTCTGGCGAAAGCAACGAGAAAAGTGACTCGGGGAGAGCTGACAGGCGGTTGCAAGGTCCGCAATTCTAATCTCGCCTTCAAGATGCGCACGCAACATCTCCTCGGTGCGAATCTTTTGCCAGATCTCCAGGCTCGGCTGTGCCCGGAGAACTCCCTTACCGTTTCCATAGTGTTGCAGAAGATGTGTGCTCACAAGAAGTGAGACATCTTCTAACGCAAGCGTGTTGAGCGGCTCACGATTGCGCACCTGACTGAGAATGGTCTTGGTCAATTGAGCAACGACGAGGTCCCTTTCAAAGAAGACCATCCGAAACGAATCAACGGGTGCAATCCTGTTGTCGGCTGCAACTCTGTCCAGCAGATCGCGCGACACATAATAATGTAGATAGTCGAACGGACCAGCGGACCACATTTCCATCGGCTTCATAAGATCGATTACTGTTGTTGCAAATGCGATCGAATGAGAGACGCTGACTTCTTGCCCGTCAATTCGTGCGCGCCATCGGTCAACCGGAGTGGGAGCTAAAGCCACGCAGATGAGCATGGCGCGATCCGCAGGATAAGCCGGGGCCTGCTGCATCTCCATCGATCCACCCTTGAGTCTGGTGAGGGCGAAGTCGGGTACGCCAGACACATTCTTGAGGGAGCAATCATAGAGCGGCGTCCGGAAAACCTCGGCTAGGTTCGCGCCATAAAACTTCCGTTCGTGGTCCGGACGCGTCGACAATGGCACCTTCGGAAGTCCTTGCTTGCGAGCCATGCCTACCCTCCGTTCGAACAACAGCCTCAATATAAAGCACCTGGGAAAGGTGAGTCCACGTTCCTTCAAGGCAGGGTAGTTCAACTCGGAGGGGCCGCTCTCAACAAGTGCGTTATCGCTGATGCGCTCATTGAGTGAAGATTGGTACCCGGAAGTCGGCTTCTCGTCATCAATCGCGCAATTAACGCTAAGAGCGTTTTCGGGTGCGATTCTGACGCCAATCGTGTGGTGTAACTCCAGTGACCCTCTTGAACGTCCGTGTGAAGTGGCTCTGATCTGCAAAACCTGTTGCCACGGCCACCGTGGAAAGGCTCTCTCCTTTCATCAGCAGTAGCTCCTGCGCTTTCCCGATCCGGGTGTTCAGCTGATAGCGATGCGGGGATACTCCCGTAGATTCCTTGAACATCTTCGCAAATTGCGAGGGTGACAGGTCGACCAGACGGGCAAGTTGGAAAACAGAAACGGATAAATCGAGATGCTCGTGGATGAAGTCGAGAACGAGACGGAGTTGTGAAACCGATAGTCCTGAGTTCTCTTTTTGGGGTCGCCGCTGGAAGCAGGCGCTCAGGAGGGCGATCGTGAGTCCTTCTCCGTACAATTCTGAACTCGTGTCAGATGCGTCACATTCGGCAGCAAGGAGTCGCGCGCACTCGACCGCTCTCTTGTCATGAAACATCAGCTCAGGATTTCCTGCTTTGCTCAGGTCCAGATCCGTGCCAAACCAATCTCCCAGAGATTTCCTGTCGAAGCTCAGGCGAGCTTCGCGTACGGACTCCATGTTGTCCGTATAACCCCAGACTCTCATCTCTGCCGGTACAAAACTGATGTGATTCGGCCGTTGGCGACTCTTTGCTTAAGGTGTTGGAAGTGTAGCCCGCCACCTCGACGAGGTAGCCATCAAGTGACTTCGCAATGTCAGCGAGGTTGTCCAGATCCTTCTTGGCCTTTTCGTCTAACACAGCTGAATCCCAGGCAAAGAAGACGTCCACCTGGAACTCGTTCTTGTAATCATTCAATTCCGACACGCGCTTATTGAGCGTCGACGCGCCAATGGCGTCCGCAATGCTGACGGCGGCTGCAGTTTGTGCCTGCGCATCAGCTTGACTAGCTGAGACCATCGCCTGATTTGCTGAGGATTGCGCCTGCACGGCAGCAGCAATCCCCTGCTGTGCCGCGCTGTCTGCTTTTTTCACAGCTTCTCTGTTCGCGATAACCTCTTGCTGTTCGCCCACCGCAACTGCGAATTCGTCGGGACTGAAAGATATCTTTTCAGCATTGAGTCGACCCTTTGCATCGCCTCTGCCTTCAGCTTCAATCGTTAGACCTGGCAACATCGCGGTAACATCCATTTCGGTGTGGCGATAGAACGGCAGCCGACCTCTCTTGCGTTCGATCTTGGTGTTGTCGGTGATGTTGACGACAACGAACTGACCGGACTTCCGGTCTTTCATCAGAACCGTGTCGCCATTCCTGGACAGAATCAAGCCGGCGACTTTAACTTTGTCACCTTCGGGGATGCTGGAAGCACTTATCGAAGCTGTGTAAAGCAGTGTTCCGAATAGTGCGACCGAGATTACACAGCACAGACAACGGTCACTCCACTTCATAATTTTGAGTTTCACTGAACTTTCTCCTTGTTCTCATCTCCTGGACTCGCCGCCTTGCTCTCAGCGCGGTCGCGTGCGGGCAATATTCGGCGTAGGACATGCAAAGCGATTGCCAATTGTGGTTGAGTGAGAGATACGACGCGGAGGTCGCTGTAAATAAGGGGATACTCAGACTGGCAAGATCGTTATTTCACATGTTCTGTCCAAGAATGCCGACATTGTGTCAGTCCGCCGGACACCAAGTGTGAGTTTCACAATGCCAGCCCTAAATCAGTCGATTGACTCAATGAAAATGTGGGCAGCGCGGTTCCCGATTGATTGGAAAGAGGCGTGCATATTGCGATGGGTCTGGGAGGAAGACGCACATGCAAGAGAAAGAAACAAACACCGGCGAACCACGCCTGGGCCCTCGTATCCGCGAAGCACGAGCTCGGGAGATGGAAGAAGTTCTCTCGCGATGCCTACCATCATTTTATAGGCGGGCCCATCAATACGTGGGCAATGCTGCCGATGCCGAGGACGTGGTTCAGGATGCGCTTATGTCCGCTTTCAGGCATTTGGATCAATTCAGGGGGCAGGCGCAAATGTCGACGTGGCTGAACGCGATTGTGATGAACTGTGCGCGGATGCAATTGCGCCGACGACCACGCCAGCCCCCGCAGTCGTTAGATGAGAAGCTCGGAGACGAAGAGCAGTATTCCCTGTCAGAACGGTTGGCAGATTGCGGACCTAGTCCCGAAGATGAGTGCCGGAGGTCGGAACTGCATGAACACATGCTTCGATTCGTAACACAGCTCTCCCCACCTCTTCGCAAGGCATTTCAGCTGCGCGAATTGGATGGCCTGAGCACGAGTGAAGCAGCCCAGGTTTTGGGAGTGGCAGACGGAACGGTGAAGGCACAGCTTGCACGAGCACGCGCGAAACTCAAACGGATGATGCGCCGGATACTCGGCGCACCGCTCCGATCGGCCTTGGCTGCCACTGCTTACCGCCGCAGATCGTCTGCGAGTTTCACTCGAAGACAATCTTCGCCATCATACCCTTATCCTCATGGCTCAGTAGGTGGCAGTGAAAGACAGACACTCCCCGGATTACGGGGTCGGTGAAGTCCATAATGAGATCCACCGTGCCTCCGTAGGGCACATTGACGGTATCAAGCCATTCCGGCATTTCTGACGCAGCCCCGTTTATAGCGTAAGCCAGGAAGTGCACTTGATGGATGTGGAACGGATGCACTTCGCGTGTGGCATTTACGACGCGCCAGTGTTGCATGGATCCGACTGGTGCGCGCAGCATGGGAGCCGAATCCATGGCAAACTTCTTCCCGTTGATATAGAAACCATTCTTGTCTTCGCTGAAAACGACGGTAAAGTCGGGAACGTGTGCCTTGATGGTTTCCAACTGCCGGCTGGAAACGTCTTTGTAAATAGCTGGGCCGCTAACGGCAGGGACCTTGCGTTCATGTTCTGCTGCCTCCGGACTATTCGCGACATCAGCCAGCACCATTGCCGGGTTGTAATCTCCGTCGGGTCCAGTATCGACGCACCGGGTGCTTAGGGTGGAGTGCGTGGCTGCGCCAGTAACGATGGCTTCCACACGCCCGGCCGGTGCGATGAGAATGTGGTCCACTCGGAGCGTGCCCTGACTGCGATCGTGGTAAGACATCGGCATACCGTCGAGTGCCACAATTTCCAACTGGCGGCCTCCCAGCTGAATGTCCACGTAACGGTCCGGAGAGGCATTCACGATCCGCCAAAACTGGCGTTCGCCCGGACGAATCGGAATCTGCGGACGAACCGCACCATTAATCGTTAAGACGCGCTCTAGATGTTGTTCGGTCGACGTGCCACAGCGGTCGCGCGGAATTTCAAGCTGCTCTTGAATCTTCTTGCGATCATCGCCGTCCTCAATCACCCGATCACGGAGGATGAGCACTCGCTCCGTCATGTTGCGAAGCTCCGGATAGTACCTGTCAATGCCTTCAATCACGATCGCACCGGACATGCCATCGAGATCTTGGCGAGCGCTTTCCTCGTGCGGGTGCGTGTGATACCAATACAGCCCGGGCGGCGCATCGAATGGAACGTCAACTCGATAGTTCAACACTTCTCCTGGCATCGCCATCATTGTCAGGACATCATCTTGCGGATTCTTGGGCGAAACGTGCAGGCCGTGAAAATGCAAATTGCCTATGTTCTTGCAGAACGCGAGCGCACATTTCTCGTCTGAGTGCACTGGTAGGTTGTTTACATATCGCACCTCGATCGTCTCACCAGGTAACACCCGGATCAACGGAGGATCAGTCTTGCCCGCGTAAGAGAATGCATTGTGCCTTTCTTGTTGGTCATATATGGCGGTCAGGGTCAAGGAAGCCGCCGACTGAGGAGGATCGGTAACAAGGTTCTGCTGCGCGACAAGCGGGATCTCCAGCAGCAAGCTGCAAAGTAACGCGCATATGCCGTGGAGTTCGTCTCTACAGAATGGTTTTGTCATTTCACTTTCACCGTCGGTCTATCAGAAATCAATCATTCTCTGGAGGATAGTTTCCTTCTATTGTGCGCGATGATGAAACCTTCTTATCGGTGCCGTTGACAGAAGCATCACTTGAAGCTCGTTATCGTTCTGGCCGATGACACCGTTTGCTATGGGCGCATATCGATGTTGGTAACCGAGTTCAAGTGCAAATCTCGACCCCAGGTTCCATCCGAATGCACCATAGTCGACATTTGCGTAGAACGGACTCTCTCCACTGTGAGGCCCGAAGCTGGTGTAAACCTCGTTGAACATGGAGGTGTAGTTGGGGACAATCCACCACGAGGCAGTTTTGAATGGAATCTTCGCCGTGAGCCGATAGCGCGCCCGTTCTGCAAAGTTCCATTTGGTGACACCCACTCCCTCCGTGGCCGTTCCGAGGAACCGCTGCTCCACTCGAAATCGGTGGGTTAGTGTTACATGTTTCTCACCCAGACGAATGAGAGGATGTTCGAACTGCAATTGTTCGAAGGCGCGATGCTCCGGCTGTTTTCCACTCGCAGACGCCGGTGAAAGCGTTCCTCCCTCAAATGGGTAGGACACAAGATATGTGTATGCGAACAGCGAGGAGAGTCCGTGCCCGTGTTCGACAGTCAGACCGGAACGCAACATGTATTGTTCCGGGCGATCAAAAGGAAAGGTATGGCGGTAAGAACCTTCCAGATGCAGAGCCAGTGTGTTCGTGAAAGGTTGATCTCCGAAGTAGCTTAGCCAGGTGCTGCTTTGTGCCCCTCCCGAGGGTATTTGTGCCGAGGAGCGAAGCGAGCAGCAGGTTGTCAGAAAGCAGAGAACGAGCCAGAATCGTGCGAGCGGGTAGTGAAACCCTCCAACTGCCCTGTCGAAATCGACGGGATTGACTCGGTCTGATATCAAGGCACACATTTTCCAAAATCCTTACGACGCACATCGTGTCCAATGCACTGGTTTATCCGCGAAAGAAGTTCTGAAGTTCGGCAAGCACCTCGGCGGGCTGTTCTTCTGGAAGCAGGTGTCCACAGTCCAAGGCCCTGCCGCTGACCGAGGTAGCCTTCGCACGCCAAGTTGCGAGTACATCCCAGAGATGACCAACGACTCCCTTAGCGCCCCACAGCGCGAGCACCGGCGCAGAAATCTTGTGGCCTGCTTTGTCGTCGGCTTCGTCCATCTCGAGATCAATATCTGCCGCGGCTCGATAGTCTTCACAGGCCGCGTGGATCGTGCCAGAGCAGCAGTAGCAGCGCAGATACTCAGCCATCGCCTCCGGCGTGACTGCACCGGGAGTCTTGCCTTGCACAGCAAGGTGCTCCTTCAAGTAATATTCAGGATCGTTCCCGATGATGTGCTCCGGCATTGGAAAAGGCTGGATCTGAAGAAACCACCACACATACCGTGTGGCGAACTCTTTGTTCGTGTCACGGTACATCGTGAGGGTCGGCGCGATGTCCATAAGGCAGACCTTGAGCACGCTGTCAGGGTGATCGAGGCAAAGACGATGTGCAGCACGTGCGCCTCGGTCGTGACCCGCCACAAAGAACCGCTCGTAGCCGAAGTGACGCATCGTCTCCACCTGATCCTGAGCCATCGCTCGGAAGGAGTAGTTGACCTGACGCTCGCCGCCGTCGGGCTTGCTGGAATCGCCATAGCCTCGCAGGTCAGGGATGACGACTGTGTAATTCCGCGCCAGATCCGCGGCGATCTTGTGCCACGTCACGTGCGTCTCCGGATGACCGTGAATCAGCAACAATGGCGGCCCCTCGCCGCCTTTGAGAACGTTAATGCTGGCGCCGCTGGTTTTGACTGTGTCGGCAACAAACCCAGGAAAGAGCCTTTTCGTCGTCTCAGGCGAGGGTGGTGAAGGCAACTCTGATAGTTGGGAGCAAGGTGCATACGCAGGAGCAGCCATGACTTTCGCAGCGGGGAGAAGGGCGAAGGCCGCGCTGGCTGATCCTAGAGAGAGAAAATTTCGACGATTCATGATTCTCCTTTCAACTAAAACTGCTACTTTGGGCACGCTTCTCGCGTTATAAGTCTGCTCACTCACTTCCTGCACACGAGCACGGTGGTTGCCGATTAACCGAAGGGGCAACGATGTGTGCGAAACCCTAATATTCCTAGTTGCTTAAACGGACGGGCAGATGCCAGATAAGCCGGCGGCGGGTTCCATTGGCGTCCAGCCGAATGGACGTGTATGTCAACAGTGCTGACAGGAGTGAGGTTGCGACTGGTTTCGAATCAAGAACACTACTTCGAGACTCCGAAGTCTTCGGCCTCTGAACAAACGATCTCGGCGAGCATGGGAAACTTTTCTGGAGTGGTCGGCAGTCTCGCAATCGGGCAGGAGAGGACGTGGAGGAGGGGTCATAAGACGCTATGCCGCTATTCTTTTTCGGATCTTGATCTTGAGAAAACCTGCGAATATCGGAGGGGCCTTCAGTTGGACGATGCCGAAAGACAATCCGTCCTTTTAGTTTTGTTGGTCAATTCGTCGGTTCGGGTGGTTGTCACAGGTAGACCGAGAATTTTTGGAGCGCGAGATTCCCAGCCTTTGCATGTAGTAGTACAAGGTCGAGCGTTTCATCCCCAAACGAGCTGCAGCGCCGTGCGAGCCCGCGACGACGCCGTTCGTCTTTTTTAACGTTTTGCAAATGTGATCCCGCTCAGCATCTTCCAGCGTGACAGCTTCCAGAGGCTTACTTTCAGAAGCCTGCCTCAATCCTCCGAGAGGAGGACGTAGGGTTTTCCCTGGGGTCAAGATGACGCTGCGCTCGATGAAGTTCTGTAGCTCACGGATGTTCCCCGGCCAAGAATGTTCACTCAGCACGGTCATGGCTTCCACTGGGATCTCATCAACCCGTTTTTGCATCCTTGCGGCGTATTTGCTAACGAAGTGCCTGACTAATAAGGGAATGTCCTCTGCGCGATCGCGCAATGCGGGTACCGGAATAGGAAATATGTTGAGTCGGTAGTAAAGATCGCTGCGAAACCGTTTCTCGGAAACCAGCTTTAACAGGTCCCCATTTGTTGCCGCTATCAAGCGCACGTTGACCCGCTGGGTTTGGTTGCTGCCGAGTCTTTCGAATTCTCCCTCCTGCAATACACGCAGCAGCTTCGCCTGCAATTCCATGGGGATATCACCGATCTCATCCAGAAAGAGCGTACCTCGATCCGCCGCCTCGAAGCGGCCAACCTTGCGCGTCACTGCCCCAGTAAAGGCGCCCCTTTCGTGGCCGAAGAGTTCGCTCTCAAGCAACCCCAAAGGAATTGCGGCGCAATTCAATTTCACGAAGGGGCGATCCCGCCGCTTACTTTGAGCATGGATGGCTGCCGCGATGAGTTCTTTTCCGGTCCCCGTCTCCCCTTCGATCAGAACTGTCGAATCTGTGGGCGCCACCGTGCGAACTAGACCCAGCACTTCCATCAGTGCTGCGCTCGATCCCACTATGCCTTCAAAGCCTTTACGCTCATGTTCGTGCTCCTCGGTGAACCGGTAAGGTGTCAAGAGTGCCGGGCTCAGTTCGGCGCTCACATCCGGTGACACACTCCCCAGCGACACATCGTCATGATCGGCATAGGCGAAAGCCATCCCACTACGCTCATCTAAAACTGCTGCGTTTTCGCTGTTCATGTCGCACCCCAATCTTAGTTTTCTTCGTCGGAAGCCTGTTCCCTGAATACCCACTCGCGGATGTACGGTGGACAATGCACCAATTCGACGCCCTTCGCTTCACACATTCCCAAGAAGCGAACCACCTCAACATCGACGAGTGTCACCTCTTCCAGATCAAGGACGATTCCTGCTGCGTAACCGCCTATCTGCCCGCGTAATTCCTCGAGATCTCCGGATCGAATTCGACCGCTAATTTTTAAAATTGTGCGTGTTCCGTCGGATCTTTTTACTATTTTCAATGCCATCACATTCTGGCGATGCACTCGATGGACCATATGTAACTCACTGAATAGACACACCTTATCTTTGCTCGGCGAATTCTGATAATCAGAAACTTCTGATTCTCGGCACGATCTCGGCAGATGGACAGGCGAGGCTCACCCATAATTCGGCCTGACTTTAGGACCGCTGCCTTTTCTGCGGGAATTACCACGGCGCTAAACCAGGACCGTGCCACCATCGACCACAACGGTCTGCCCCGTGCTGAATCCTTCCTGCATCAGAAACAGATAGGCTTGTGCGATGTCATGAGCTTCGCCGACTCGCCCCACAGGCAGACGCTTGCCCACGCTTTCAAAGAGCTGCTCCCGATCTGATGAGCTCATGTTCTGCCACAAGCTCGTCCGGACGACTCCAGGGGATACAGCGTTAACCCGGATGGGCGCCAGTTCAATCGCCAGGGCACGTGTTAAAGCTTCAATAGTTCCACAGACGCTTGCGGCAATTACCCATCCACTGTGCGGGCGCCGTCCAGCGACTCCCGTTGTGAGAACGATAGAGCCGCCCTTTCGAATTTGTGGACTCCCGTATTTGACAGCGGCAAGTGCAGACCAATAACGCAGTTCGAACGCATGTCTGGCCTGCTTGAGATCTGTATCAGCAAGGTCGAGCAATTGCAGGCTGTCACCTGCTGTGAAAACCAGATGATCAAAGGCGCCAAGGTTCGTGAAAAAGCTTTCGATAGCCCCTTCGTCCGAGACATCAACCGCCTGGCCCCGTGCATCTCTTCCGATGGATCGGATAGCTTCCTGAACCCGTTCTGCTTTGCTGGAGACGATGACAACCTCGGCCCCCTGCGATGCCGCCTCTTCGGCGACGGCCAAACCGATTCCCGACGACCCACCTACGACGACCACCCGTTTATTCTCGAAACCGTTTTCTCGTGGCATTGAATTCTCCGTCTGCACAGTTCTGTCGACTTACCGAGCTACAGATGAGCAGACACAGGCATGCGGATCATGCATAATAAACATCATGCCTATGCGTCTAGAGAAATTACGTCAGGCGGATCTGAATCTCCTGGTTACATTTGCTGCCATTGCCGAGGAGAAAAGCATCACCGCAGCAGCATCCCGCCTGTTCCTCAGTCAGCCCGCTGTGAGCCGGGCGCTGCAGCGGGCACGCGCGATGTTCGAAGATGACCTTCTGGTTAGATCGCCGCAAGGCTTCGAACTCACGTTGCGAGGTCGAAAGATTCTCGACGAGCTTGAGGGACTGCTACCAAGGATGGAGAATCTCGTTGCGCCAAGTCTGTTCGATCCGGCGCGAGAGAAAAGTCATTTCCGTATCTCAGGTCCAGATAACGTTTGTACAGTAGTGCTTCCGGGCTTGTGCCGGCAGTATGCGAACGGACGCTATCAAGTGCAGTTTGAATTCTGGCCTTGGCGGAGCGGCATCGCAGAACTCGTGGAACACGGGCAGCTTGATCTTGTTCTCCATATTGATGACGGGCTCTTGCCGTCGCATTTTCAGTCGGAAAGGCTCTACCGGGAGGATTGGATTTGCGCCGTGGCGCGCGACAGCCATTTTGGCGACCGGCTGCCACTGAAGCAATACCTGGGCGCGAGCCACATTGTGGTTGCCACCTATGAGGGGGTGCAAACAATTCCTGACAAGCTACTGGCGGCTGTCGGTGCAAAGCGCAGTTCCTGTATTCGCGTGCCTTACTTTGGCGTGGCGCTGCAATGTCTCCCCGGCACGCAACTGGTTCTAACGCTGACTAGTGGCATGACATCAGTGATCAAAAACGATCGCAGGTTACGGCTCGTGAAGGCACCGCAGGAATTGCACGCGTTTCATTTCCTCATCGCCTGGCATCCTAGACTCAACACCGACCCGCGTCATGTATGGCTTCGTGGTGCGATGCGATCAACGGCCGCAGCTCTCGCCGTGTGAAGGTTTGGCGCGGGACCAGAGGCTCTCATCTGGGGAATAGCGAGAGGTTCATCGATTAGGACAAACCAAATGTTTTCCAGACCGCTGCAGAGATCTGGCGATCGCACTTATACGTAGATCCAGCCCATAGTGAAGCCGTTGAAGACACGAGACCGAGGCTTATTTACCTCGTTGTCGCAAGACTCCGTGCCGGATCGAAGTCCAGGTAAATCCCGGCTTCATCCGATGGACAAGCGAGGCTCACCCATAATTTGCCCTGACTGAGCAAATGTGGGTACTTGTCTCGGGTCAAAAGAATGAGACTACAGAATGCTAATCACGCAGACTTGAAGCGGTTTTTCTTGATTCCTAGGATGCTGATCTTGGAGTCGAGAGTTTGACGAGGAATTCCCAGCTTGGCAGCCGCTCCCGATGGCCCCGCGATTCGGCCGCCCGTCTCAGCCAGGGCTGCTTCGATTATTTCCCTCTCTCGATCAGCGTCCAGCCGTAAGAGCCCTTTGTCCACCATACTTGATCTCGGCGATTCTGGAGGCTGCTTTCGTTCCAGCCAACTCTCATCCACCCAGAAAGTATCACCGTCGCTCAAAACAACGGCTCGCTCGACCACATTCTGCAACTCGCGAATATTCCCCGGCCAGGCGTACGCGCGAAATAGTTCCAACGTCTTCTTTGTTATATTTGTGATTTTTTTCCCGGCTTTCTTTGCATAGCGCTCAACCAGGTACTCTACCAACACAGGAATGTCATCGATGCGTTCCCGAAGCGGCGGAATCTCGATGGGAAAGACATTTAGCCTGTAGAAGAGATCTTGTCGGAAATTTCCCGAGTCGACAGCAGCATTCAGGTTCCGGTTGGTCGCCGCCAACACCCTCACGTCGACTGAAATCGACTGGCTTCCTCCCACGCGTTCAAATTCTCGCTCCTGGAGAACGCGTAAAAGAGTTATCTGAGTCTCGGCTGGAAGTTCTCCGACCTCGTCCAGGAAGATTGTTCCCTCATGCGCCAGTTCAAACCTTCCCAAACGTCTCTGTGTTGCTCCGGTGAAAGCACCTTTCTCGTGCCCAAAGAGTTCGGATGCGATCAAGGATTGTGGAATCGCCGCACAATTCACTCGGACGAATGCACGAGTTGAACGGTTGGATCGATTGTGAATTGCGCGTGCAATTAATTCCTTTCCCGTTCCAGTCTCGCCAAGAATTAGAACCGTGGAATCGGCGGGTGCTACCTTTGCTACTTGCGATATAACCCGCCGGAGTGCGGGCGAGGAACCGACAATCTCCTCGAACATTGATGCCTGGTCGACTTCTTCGCGTAACGCAATGTTCTCGTTTTGAAGGCGCTGCTCAGCCTGCTTGCGATCGTCAATATCGGTCGTTGCGGAATACCAACGTGTGACATGTCCCTGTTCATCTCGTACCGGGTTCAAGCGCATGAGAAACCAGCGATATTTCCCGTCTTTTCCCCGGAAACGTGCTTCGCATTCGTGCGGGAGGCCGCTTAAGAATTTATCTTGAGTTTCGCGAGTCACGCGTTCCCAATCATCTTGATAAATGTATTCGTGACGATCGGCGTTCTGCCACTCCTCAAGAGTGAACCCGAGATAATCGAGCGCCATTTGATTGGCATACAGACGAGTGCGACCGCGATCAGGGGCCAATACCACGACGCTCTGGGGCGCGAAATCCACGATCTGTCGAAACTCCGCTTCGCTTCGCCGGATCTTGTCTTCCGCCTGTTTTCGATCTTCCATATCGGTGAGCAGCGTATACCAGCGGACGACATGGCCGTAGCTATCACGTTGCGGCACGCGGCGCAGCAAAAACCAGCGATATATGCCATCGGCACGGCGAAGGCGGAGTTCAACATCACTCGGTTCGCCGGTCGCAATCGAAGTTTTCAAGGTTGTAATTACTTCAGGAAGATCGTCGTGATAAACCGCGTCCGACAAAGCCCAGTTCTTTAATTCGTCAAGTGGCTTACCAAGATATTCCAACGTTTGATTATTGACGAATTCAATTTCGCCACTTGCCGTCAAAGTACAAACAAAGCCGGGCATACTGTTAACGATCAGACGAAAGTTCTGTTCACTGGATCGGAGCCTGTCTTCAGCGCGTTTTCGGTCCTCTATATCGGTGGCGGTGCCGTACCATCGCACGACGCTCCCCTGCTCATCCATCAACGGCTCGGAACGGCAGATAAACCAGCGATATTCTCCGTCAAACCTCCGAATGCGGGCTTCGCCTTCGGCGGGTTTCTTTGAAGCTATTCTGTCGCGCCACATGTCTATGAGTTCTTCCGAGTCTTCGGGATGAATCGTAGTTGTCCAGCCCCATCCCCGCCCCTCCTCGGCGGAGAGACCTGTGTAGTCCAGCCAGCGCTGATTATTGAATTCCGTAAAGCCATCAGGAAGTGTGCACCAAGCCATCGCCGGGATTGTGTCGATAATGGTTCGAAGATGTACTTCTGATTTCCTGATCTTAGTTAATGCGCTGTCCAGCGCCGCTTTCGCCCGATGCTGCTCGGTGACATCTATCGTGGTGCCGACGAACTGCACCACATCACCGGCTGAATTGACCACCGGATGAGCCACGATTCGAATATTCTTGATCGATCCGTCCGGAAAGCGAAGTTGGGAGTCGTAATCGATGTCGGTTTTGTCTCGGATCGACTTCTCCGCGGCTGCCATCAGACCTGCCCAATCCTCGGGAGGCTGGAGCGCGCGGTCTTCTTCAAAAGGCGGAGGACCTTGTGCTGGATCGCGTCCATGGATCCGGCACATCTCGGCTGACCAGTAGACGGGTCCTGGGTGACGAACATCCCACACGAAGCTACCCGAGTGGCTTAGTTTTTCTGCCTCCGTTAGGTAATACTGGGTGCGCCGCAACTGCTCTTCGACGTGAGTGGGAGATTGCGGATCGTCGAGGTGGTTCTTTCCGGTTTCAGCTAATCCTGCGTTATCGGGTTCCGTCATTTGCAACTCCAATCAGCCGAATAGCCGCACCATTGAACTGCATGCCTGGCCGGTCCCGCCCGAATCGCTCCGTGGAAATCCGGCGGGCCAACACTGGAGGATGTGGTTTGTTCAGGCTAAACGAGGGGGAGTGTAACTTGTCAAGCGAACATACCGTGCTGCCGATGACTATGCTTCCGACGAAATCGTCCAGCGCACTGACACTCTGAGGCAGTGCATCGCTAGAACTTCTGCCTTATGCCCCATTGGTTGTTCCCTTGCTTTCAATCTCTTGCACGACCTTCGCGCAAAAATGGCAGGGTGGTAGACCAAGTGCTTCTCCACCACCGCGAAAAGGAAATGAATATGGGAAAGCTTGAAGGAAAGACAGCCGTGATTACGGGCGGCAGCAGTGGAATCGGCTTCGCGACAGCGAAACGGTTCGTCGATGAAGGCGCACACGTATTCATCACCGGACGGCGGCAAGGCGAACTGGAAACCGCCGTGAACCAGATTGGCAAAAACGTGACGGGCATCCAGAGCGACGTCTCAAAAATGGCCGACCTCGACAAGCTGTATGCAGCGGTGAAGGAGCAGAAGGGCAAGCTCGACATCGTCTTTGCCAATGCTGGCACCGGTGCGTTTGCTCCGCTCGGCCAAATCAATGAAGAACATTTTGACAAGCAATTTGACGTGAACGTGAAGGGGCTGCTGTTTACGGTGCAGAAAGCGCTTCCGTTGTTGCAACCGGGCGGATCGATCGTGCTGAACGCATCCATAGTTTCCATCACCGGCAGTCCGGCCTTCAGCGTCTACAGCGCGACCAAGGCTGCGGTCCGCTCGTTTGCGCGCACCTGGTCCGTAGATCTTAAGGAGCGAAAGATCCGAGTCAATGCAATCAGTCCGGGCATCATCCCGACGCCGGGCTACAACACTTCGCTTGGGATGACGCAGGAGGAAGTCGATCAGTATGTACAGAGCTCGCTTGTCGATATTCCCCTGGGCCGTCCGGGCACCGCGGATGAAATCGCGAAGGCCGTCTTGTTCCTGGCCTCCGACGACAGCAGCTACGTAACTGGCATCGAGTTGTTCGTCGATGGCGGCTTGGCTCAGATATAGCCGGCGGTGTACCCGGAACGGAGAATGCGATGCAAAGTGTAGACGATCTCTTGAAAAAGAACCTGAAAGCATTTGGAGAGCGCAACGCGCAGAAGCGACGCATAGCGATATCGACGATATGGGAGTCTGACGGAGTATTCATCGATCCCGACGGTCTGCACATTGGACCCGAAGCCATCGACAACGCTATCGAGCACCTCTTGCTGAAGTTTGCGGATTTCGTTTTCAACGAGTTGGGTGCGCCGGACTCCCATAACGGAATAGGAAGGCTGGCGTGGGGCTTCGGCCCCGCGGGGAAAAAGCCGGCGGTCACAGGCCTCGACGTGATTGTCTCAAAGGCCGGCAAGATTGAGGCGCTCTACACATTCCTCGATCCCGCCCAGAGGTGAACACAAGGTTAGTGAGGCCTGATAACGCGGTTCTGGAAAGAGCAACTGAGAGATCCGCGTTTCCCTCAAAGGAGATGGTATGTCAGACAAGATTACCCTCGTTGTTCGCTTTCGTATGAAAGAGTCTGCGAAGAAAGAATTCACCGCGAAGATGCGGAATATCTTCGCACACATAGTGAAGGAGAAAACGTTCGTTCAGGCTTCGTTGGTCCAGGACATGCGAGATCCGAAGAACATTCTGATCTACGAGGTATGGAATGAGAGTCCGGAATCGTTCATGAAGAACCAGATGAGCCGGGCCTATCGCGCAGGATTCGAGAAAATGATCGTCGACCTGAAGATTGATCGCACTCCAGCCTGGTATTCCACCATCGCAGAATGGGCGAGGGCCTGAACCCCAGGAGCGAGCGGTGAGTATGGCGCGAATAGTAAACGGCAAGTGATCAAACAATCTATGTCCAATCTAAAGAGGAGAATTCGTATGTTTCGAGGCACACTCAAACTCGGTTTTGTCTATGTGGTATTGCTTGCAGCGCTAGCCGTAATAACGGTCCAGGCGCAGAACGGTCCAGTGAAAAACGTCGTGCTGGTTCATGGCGCGTGGGCAGATGGCTCTGGCTGGAGAGGCGTTTACGACATTCTCGTCAAAGACGGATACAACGTCAGCTTGGTCCAAGAGCCTGAGACATCCTTCCAAGACGATGTCGCTGCCACGAAGCGCGTCCTAGCTCTACAAGATGGGCCGTGCATTCTTGTAGCTCACAGCTACGGAGGAGCGGTAATCACCGAAGCGGGCACGGACCCATCCGTGGCCGGATTGGTGTACATCGCGGCCCACATGCCCGACGCGGGAGAAAATGAGTCTGACGACGGAAAGCGCTTCCCCAGCGACCTCAGCAGGTCGAATGCCATAAAGAAGACAGCCGACGGCTTCACTTACCTCGACCCGGCGCAGTTTCACGAATACTTCTCAGCCGATCTGCCGGAGGAGCAAGCTGCCTTCATGTCGCGATCGCAGGTGATGAACAAGGCCGAGAATTTCAGAGGAGTCATCAGCACGCCTGCCTGGAGAAGTAAACCAAGCTCGATGCTGGTAGCAGGAAGCGACAGAGTCATCAACCCCGATCTCGAACGTTGGTACGCAACTCGGGCCGGCAGCCACAAAGTCGAAGTTCCCGGAGCCAGCCACTCGGTCTACGTCTCGCACCCAAAGGAGGTTGCAGCGCTGATCGAGGATGCAGCACAACACGTTCGCTAGAGGATCGCTCCCGCATTCGTCAGCATTATTGGAGAAATGAAATGCCACAGACTACGGAATACGCGCAAACATCGACTCGCTCCTGGACGACGCGGCGCGACGAGAAACGACGGCGCATGCAACTCGTCCAACCCTGGATGAAGGGGCCAATCCTCTCCAAAGAGAAGATCGTCGACGCTCTGGAAACTCTCATCGTCAGCGGCGACAGGATCGTGCTGGAAGGAGATAACCAGAAACAGGCTGATTTCCTCTCGCGGTCCCTGGTAAAGGTTGATCCTAAGAAGATTCACGATCTGCATCTGATCATTTCGAGTATCAGCCGGCCCGAACAGCTCACATTGTTTGAACTGGGAATCGCGAAGAAAATAGATTTCTCCTACGCAGGTCCACAAAGCCTGCGCGTCGCCCAGTTGTTGGAAGATGGGAAGCTCGACATTGGAGCCGTCCACACCTACGTCGAACTTTATGCCCGATTGCTGGTGGATCTTGTCCCCAATATAGTCCTCGTTTGTGCGGAACAGGCAGATGCTGAAGGCAACATTTATACCGGGCCCAACACTGAAGACACGCCAGTCATTGCGGAAGCAGCTGCCTTTCACGACGGCATCGTCGTCGTGCAAGTCAATCAGATCGTCGACAAATTAACGCGCGTCGACATCCCTGCTTCATGGGTTGATGTAGTGGTTGAGGCTGACCGACCGTTCGCCATCGAACCGCTATTTACACGCGACCCGCGCCACATCGATAACCTGCAAATTCTGATCGGCATGATGGTAATCCGTGGAATATACGAGCGCCACCAGGTTCGTTCATTGAACCACGGCATTGGCTTCGATACTGCGGCGATTGAACTTCTCCTGCCAACTTACGCGGAATCGCTTGGGCTTCGAGGAACAATCTGCGAACACTGGGCTCTTAACCCACACCCGACGATGATTCCCGCAATCGAAAGTGGTTGGGTAAAAAGCATTCACTGTTTCGGCAGCGAAGTTGGAATGGATCAATATGTCGCAGCACGGCCGGATGTCTTCTTTATTGGACGCGATGGCAGCCTCCGTTCCAACCGGGTTCTGTGCCAACTCGCCGGACAATATGCGGTTGATGCGTTTGTAGGATCGACGCTACAGATGGATGGGGATGCGAACTCTTCGACTGTCACCAGCGGTCGACTCTCCGGATTCGGCGGCGCACCAAACATGGGACACGATCCTCATGGCCGGCGCCACAGTACAGCGGCTTGGCTCGATCTGATTACCGAGAAGAAGCCCATCGTTCGCGGTCGAAAGCTCGTAGTACAGACTGTAGGGACCTTTCAGAAAGGCGGCGTTCCTGCGTTCGTTGAGACTCTCGACGCGGTCGAGGTTGGCAAGCAAGCTGGAATGCCAATAGCGCCCGTCATGATTTACGGCGACGACGTCAGCCATGTCGTAACCGAAGAGGGCATCGCGTATCTCTACAAGGCCGAAGGGCAGGAGGAGCGCCGCCGCGCACTGGCGGCAGTGGCGGGAGTGAGCCCCGTTGGTCTGAAGGCGATCGCTACTGAAACTGCGGCACTGCGAAAAAAAGGCGTCGTCGCATACCCAGAAGATCTCGGAGTTCACCGACTACAGGCAAAGCGTTCGCTACTCGCGGCACGGAGCGTAGAGGATCTGGTCGCCTGGTCCGGTGGACTCTATAACCCGCCGTCACGATTCCGGAGTTGGTAATGCGTGCAGACTTCCTATTCGAGACAGATCTCAGAAATCCTTGCGTCCTTGCCAATGATCAGGCGCGAGTGGCATGGCTGGCGCGCCTTGGCCGTCAGGCGCTCATCGCCGAGGCGGAGTTGACACCGAAACCTGGTTTGGTCGACCGCCGCGGCGCTGGATCTCACTCCGACCTGTCGCTTGCAATCATGAAGTGTTCTGCCTTCGCGATTGAACCGTATTTCCGCGAAATGGCCTCCGTTTCCCAAGCAGATTATCCGAGTCAGGCGTTGCGGGAACGACTTGCACTCATTGGACGCAATGCCGAACACGTGATGCTGAGGGCAACTGGTGGGAGCAACTCGCATAAAGGCGCAATTTGGATTCTGGGATTGCTGATCTCCGCCGCTGCTCTGATGGATGAGGACAAGGCATCGGCTTCGGTAGTTGCTGCAACTGCTAAGAAGATTGCATCCTTCGAAGATCGTGCGGCGCCTCGACTGGTTTCACACGGTGACATGGTCGCACAACAATATGGTGTCGCCGGAGCGCGAGGTGAAGCGCTTCGCGGCTTTCCTCATGTCGTTGATATAGCTCTGCCAATGCTCCATTCGAGGCGCGCGAGCGGTGCGATCGAGAGCGTGACCCGCCTAGACGCGCTGCTTAGCGTCATGTCCCGGTTGGATGACACATGTCTGCTGTATCGCGGAGGAGAAGAAGCGCTCGTCACGGCAAAAGAAGGCGCCGCTGCTGTGATGAACGCTGGCGGTACTCGAACTTTGACTGGAAAGCAGCAATTGATGCGTCTCGACCACCAGCTACTAGAGATGGGAGTGTCCCCGGGTGGCAGCGGAGATCTCCTGGCGGCAACCCTGTTTCTCGATGCGATCGAACGAGGACAAGATGAAGTTGAAGCAGACCGAAGCGAACTGGAGGATCCATATGGAGCATATCGAACTTGATTACCCAGCAAAGAGAAGGATCTCTAAGAAAGCCCATATCGGCGTCGTGGGCTCTGGAGATCTGGAGGTACTGTTGGAGCCCGCCAACGGCAATAGTGCCCATGTTTCGATTCGGACCAGCGTCGACGGCTTTAGCGAGGCCTGGAAAGCGGTACTGGACCGATTCTTCACGACATACGACGGTGCAGTCCGCATTCAGATCAACGACGCTGGGGCGACACCCGGCAGCGTTCAATTGCGTCTGGCACAGGCAGTGGAGGTGAGTGAGCAATGAGCGACCAACGATTAGGTACAAACTTCATCAACCGGCAGAGCTTCATTGAGCTCAACGCCAGGGAACGGGCCGCGGCGCTTTTCGATGCGGGAACATCGCGCGAGCTGGTTGGCCCCTTCGACCGCATGGAGTCTCCCTGGCTTGAGCAGCAGGGCGTCACGCCACAAGAGGACGATGGATGCGTGGTCATGAAAGGAAAGATCGCGGGCCAAGCCGCCGTGGTAATTGCGCTGGAGGGCGCCTTTCAAGGCGGGAGTCTCGGAGAGGTGTCCGGCGCAAAGATCGCAGCCGCTCTCGACCTGGCCTCTGCTGACAATGTGAAGGGCATTTCAACGAGCGCTGTGATTCTGCTTGAGACCGGTGGTGTGCGTCTTCAAGAGGCCAACCTCGGGGAGGCAGCAATCGCTGAGATCATGGCCTCCATTCTGGTGTTGAGGCGGCACGCCCCGGTGATCTGCCTTACGGCCGGCACGGTTGGATGCTTCGGAGGAATGTCTCTAGCCGCAGGGCTCTGCAGCTATGTTGTTATGACACGCGAAGCTCGACTTGGGATGAACGGACCAGAAGTGATCGAGCAAGAGTCCGGAGCCGACGAATTCGATTCGAAGGATCACGCGCTCATCTGGGCTATCGATGGAGGTGAGCAGCGATACGCAATGGGTTTGGCCGATGCACTGGTCGACGACGACACACCGCAGATTGCAAACGCCGTCAGGGGTTTCGTCTTGAAGGGCGCTCCACCGGTGTATAGAAGCTCGCAAATAGCACTCTATCGCAGCCGCATCGCGACCCTGGACACGTCGCGGCAGTGGGACCCTAGAGAGCTCCGCGTGCTGTGGACAACGAAAGGCTCTACGGAGGAAAAACAATGACCGAACATGCAAGTGTACGAGGAACTGTCTGGTTCCGCGCCCTTACCGGACAGGCGTCATCCATGCCTGGTGACCCTAAATCCGTACTTGCGGCGGATTCCCTACTTGGCAAAGAGCAGGCAAGATTCCTCTGCGTTGTTCCTGATGCGAATGCACGCTTTCCCTGCGCCCGGCATGGAGAAATTGGCCTAGAGGAGGGTTATACGCTTGCCGCACGTGTCCGTGAAGCGATGCAGCAGGATAAGAACAAGACCAAACGGCCAATCGTCGCTATCGTCGATGCGAAGAGCCAAGCCTATGGCCGCCGCGAAGAGACCGCCGCCATCTTTCTTGCCTGTGCCGCCGCTATTGACGCTTATGGATCGGCACGGCTGGCGGGGCACCCCGTAATTGCACTGATCGTGGGACAAGCAATTTCCGGAGTTCCTCTGACCCACGGTTATCAGGCCAATCGTATTCTGGCGTTCGACGATGACGGCGTCGTGATCCATGCCATGCACAAAGCCGCAGCGGCACGTATCACGCGGCGTTCCTTGGAGGAACTTGAGCAGCTCGCGAAGAAGATTGCTCCGATGTCCTATGACATTCGGGACTACGCAAAGCTCGGTCTCCTCTACAAACTCCTTCATGTTGAAAATCCGGAAAAACCCTCTGAGCAGGATATTCGCAACGTACAAGACGAATTGGTCGGAGCCGTTGCAGACGCACGCAGGGGCTCGGTTGATCTTCGCAATCGACTCGAATCGAAGGGAGCCCTCGAGATGAGAAAGGCTTCGCTGCTCGTTCGCAGCAGGCTCGAAGCACAGTGGCTCGAGAACTAACCAGCCGATGATCGATCTTTTGGCCAATTCGCTCGTACCGATCTTTGTGGGCCTCTTGTTTGGGTATATGGCTGGCCTGCGGAAGGTGGTTGATAACAAGAACGTAAAGACGCTCGTTAGCTTTCTCATGACCTTTGCGCTGCCTTGTTATTTGTTCGTCACCATGGCAAGCACACCGCGCGAGCTCTTGTGGGGTCAAGCCAAGCCGGCCCTCGCATTTGCGATCGTGTATACAGCCCTCTTTGTTGCGACCTACTATGCATCGCGAAATCTGTCTAAGGACACGGCGGCAAACAGTGGCGTATTAGCCTTGACGTTAGGATTTCCAAATGCTGCCGCGGTGGGCATTCCTCTCCTCCTGGCTGTTTATGGCCCTCGGGCTTCCGTCACCGTCGCCGTTGCCCTGGCAGTTGGTGCGATTACGATCACCCCGATTACCATCGCGATTCTGGAAAGCGGTACCGGTGCCGGTCGGACACTTTCTCACTCAGCTCGCATCCGCGCATCTCTGTGGAATGCTCTCAAGAACCCGGTATTCTGGGCTCCTGTTCTCGGCGTTATCTTAGCGGTCGTCAAGTTCCACATGCCAGTTTATGTTGAGAAGAGCCTCTCCATTCTTGGCGCCGCGACCGAAGGCACTGCGTTGTTTGTCACCGGCCTCATTGTATCGGCGCAGCGTTTCAGGCTGAACTGGAGTGTGGGATGGGGTGTCTTAGCCAAGAATGTGATCCAGCCCGCTCTCTGTTTCGCACTGGTGTCTCCATTGGCCATGCCTCTAGAACAGACTAGATACGTGATCTTACTGAGTGCCATTCCCTGCGGTTTCTTCGGCATTCTCTTTGGCGAAGGTTTCGACGCAACCCCAGAGGTGGCGAGCTCGAGTCTCATTGCGAGTACTGTCCTTGGGATCTTCACGCTCGCGGGATGGATTGTTTTCCTCGACCGCCTACATTAGGACGTCACATGTTTCACTGCGAACCTCATTTTGTTCGAACACACGACTTGTTGGAGATAGATGCGAATGTTTTCATCGCTTGGAATGCATCCGCACCCGGATGGGCCGAGGACGCATTGCGAAAAACTCCATATGTCGTTGTTCGTCGTGGACGGACCACGGTTCAAGAAATTCCGATCGGCGTTCGTGGAGCAAAGAGGAATCTGCGCTGGGCTGCGTTCTGTCATCCGACGTGGGTAAAGAGCATCCTCACTCCTCCGCAACTCCTGACACGCACGGTTCCCACGTCGAGAGCAGATGCCACACCGCCTCTTCGTGCCTTGAAGGTTCTCAAAGATCGCTGGATGGATCTCGATCATCCTTGGGGACCTGGAGGCAGCGTTGGCTTCGAGCTCGCAACTGGCCAGCATGTAGTAAAGCCGGAAAGCGATCTGGATGTCGTGATTTACGCCGAGGGCAAGATAACAAGAGAGCAGGCAAGGTCGCTTCAGGCTCGGACGACGAACCTTTCGGTTCCCATCGATATTCGTGTGGAGACACTCGGATGCGGCTTCTCCCTCATCGAATACGCACGAGGGGGGGCTGCAGGCATTCTATTGCGTACTCCGGCCGGACTCGCACTCAGCGACGATCCCTGGAGCTCGGAATTCAGCATGGAGGACAGAGGTCGAGGTGTGGGAGAAAGGCTGAACGTCCCATGGGCGTAGCTTTTCTGTTTCCTGGACAAGGGTCCCAAGTTCCCGGCATGCTGCACGCCCTACCGGATCATCCTGTCATCGAGCGGACACTGGATGAAGTAAGCGAAAGCCTCGAACAAAATGTGCTGCGACTCGACTCGGCAGCAGCGCTACAGTCCACTGTCTCCGCCCAACTGGCGTTGCTGGCTTCCGAAGTAGCGGTGGCACGCGCTCTTATCGCAGACGGTGTCGGGCCGGAAGCAGTAGCGGGAATGTCAGTCGGAGCTTTTAGCGCCGCGATCGTGGCCGGCGTTCTGAACCTTGCCGATGGAGTTCGGCTCGTGAAACAGCGCGCCGAGATGATGGTAGAGCTTTATCCCAGGGGCTATGGACTTGCCGCCATTGTCGGCTTGAAAGAGGAACAAGTCTCAATTCTGGTTCAAGAAGCTCATTCCATGCAGACACCGGTATATGTGGCCAACATCAACGCTCCTCGTCAAATTGTTATTGCTGGCTCCAATGACGGTATGAACAAGGTGTTAGAAGGTGCCCGAAAGCGCGGTGCCCTTAAAGCAGTTCGCCTCGATGTCTCAGAACCCTCACACTGTCCACTGCTGGAACCTGTAGCGGATGCCTTGAAAAAACGTTTGCAGGAAATGCACTTGAATCAGCCGAAGATGATCTACATGAGCAACGTGACTGGAAGAGCATTGCGAAGCGCAGCGGCGATCTCAGAGGACTTCGCCAGCAATATTGCGCATGGTGTTCGCTGGTACGATGCGACAACTGTCTTGGAGGAGTTAAGCTTTCGCCTGTTTCTCGAGATGCCACCAGGTCACGTTCTCAGTCACCTCGCAGGGGAAGCCTTCCCAGACGTAGAGACTGTGGCCGTCGGCGAAGTTTTGCTTAGTGATGCCGTGCGGTTGGGAACATCCGAACTCCGTCCAAAGTCAGGACAATTTTGAATAAGCAAGTGCAGGCGCCGGCCTGCGGCCTTCTTAACTCGAATCGCTAATTGTGTTGAACAAATGATGCCAAGGGATCATCTGTTTTCTACAGACGTCTTTGAGGGTGAGCCAAACCGATGAATGGGCTAGAAGTCTTCGAGAAGGGGTACATCGCCCGATTGACGATACCGAATGATCCGATCGGGGCGACAAGGCGACAGGTGCTAGAGCATTCCGCTCGGACCGCCGTGACGGCGGTCGCCTCGATGCTGGCTGCGCGAGTGTTGAAGCTTCCGCAAACTTACTGGGCGCCAATCACAACTATGGTGATCACGCAGTCATCTCTTGGTGCAACACTCGCAGTGTCTTGGCAACGTTTTATTGGAACAGTAGTTGGAGCGGCACTTGGCGCGTTGGTGGCCAGTAATTTCGAGACGTATACGCTCGTAGTCGCCGCCAGCGTCTTCCTGTTGGGACTATTTTGCGCCGGACTGCGAATGGATCGAAGCGCATATCGGTTCGGAGGGGTTACGCTGGCGATCGTTTTGCTCGTTCAACGAGGGGAGCCTGCGTGGCAAATTGCCTTTCATCGATTCGCTGAAGTATCGACCGGAATTGCAGTGGCGCTGGTGATGACCCTAGTGTGGCCCGAGAGGGACGCCACAACAAGCACCCAACAGGGCAAAGACATTCCTGACGAGCCTACCGTTACTTTTAGGGAGCGAAGCAGGACCGTCCACCGAGATCCATCCTCTTAATTAGTCCGATGAATTCCCGTCTGTCTGTCAATGGTTCGACTTGGACTGGATCCCTTCCCTCTTCGTCTTACTTGAAGATCAGATCGCGCGAATCAGCCGCATGAAGGCGTCGATTTTCTTCGTAATTCGCGCCCGGTCGGGACCGAGGTTCTGCTCCAGGCAGATTCCGCTAAAGAACGTGACGATCAAGCCAGCGAGGGAATCATTATCGTCACGAGATCCACGCGCTGCAGTTAGATTATCGACGAGCAGTTGATGGGCTTTCATTACGCTCGCGACCATGATCTGGCGGGCTTTTGGGGGGAGGTCTGCGAATTCGCGCATAGAGTTCACCGAGAAGCAGCCCTTCTGGCCCCAACTCCCATAGCAGACTTTGAGAAAACTCTCAACATTGGTCCATCCCAGAGGCTGTTCCGTCAAGTGCCCGCGTGCCATCAGGACGTCGAAATACCTGCGCAGGCTCTCCACGAACAGGTCTTCTTTGTCCTTGAATTCCGTATACAAGCCAGATTTGCGCACACCTGTGGCCTGTTCAAGGTCCTGAACACTCGTCTCAGCGAGGCCATGCTTCCAGAAGACCGGGATTGCTTTATCGAGGACATCCTCTCGGGTGAACAGTTTTCGTCGTCCCATTGCAACATTATCGGTCAATTCGACTGCGAGGCTTGCAAATAAAGAACCGAATGGTCCATTATTACAAAGAGAGAGATTGTCCCCGGAGAACCCATGGCGCCCAGCCGTAAACAACAGGTCATCGATCTCCTGAAGTCGCTTGAGACCAAAGATCCGGTTCCGCTCGCATATGTCAATCCCAATAAGTATATCCAGCACAACTTGCAGGTGGGACCCGGTCCGGCAGGTGTCGCCGCGCTCATCAAGAATCTGCCGCCCGATGCGTCCGTCAATACGATCCGCGTCTTTGAAGATGGGGACTATATCTTCGCTCACACGCAGTACAACTTCTTCGGACCACGCATCGGATTTGACATCTTCCGCTACGAAGATTCCCTGATCGTCGAGCATTGGGATAATTTGCAGGAGACCGCGACCGAACCTAGCCCCGGCGGGCACACGATGATCGACGGTCCCACGATCGCTTCCGATCTGGACAAAACCGATGCGAATAAGGCGCTCATGCAACGCTACATGGAGGACCTTCTCGCAGGCCGTCGCGAGATCTTTCCGAGCTACTTCAACGGAATCGCATATATTCAGCACAATCCATGGGTCGCCGACACCATCCCGGGACTGATTGCGGGTTTACAGGCTCTTGCCGCCAAGGGGCAGGCAATCGTCTACAAGCGCGTGCATATGGTACTTGGTGAAGGTAATTTCGTCTTGGTCGTTGCCGAAGCTACTTTTGGTGGTGTGCCTACCGCCATCTACGATCTATTCCGCATTGAAAGCGGCAAGATCGCCGAGCACTGGGATACGCTCCAAGCGATTCCACCTCGCGATCAATGGAAAAATAGCAACGGTAAGTTCTAGTATGGTGCGAGGCAGAACATATGCTTCAAGGCATGTTTGGAAAAAGATTGGCGGAGCATTTTTCTCTGCTGGAGTCTTCCTCACTTGTGCTTGGTCCCAAGGGAAACTCTCAGATTGCGTTGACACGTATGCGAATGCCGAACGGCTTTCCTGGACCTACTCCACACATTCCACCGGAAAAGGCTTTTTCGATATCCGTGCACCTTCGCCGTCCCGACAGCATTAAGGGCTGGGGAACGTGGCTTGACGGACGCTTTCATCGTGTCACCGAATGGGATGCCGGCGGGATTCAGATATTCGATATGGAGTCGGAGCCGGTCGCATTGCGAACTTCAGGTTTCGACTCGGTTCACGTCTATATACCCCGGTCAGTTATCAATCGATTCAGTGACGAGAACGAGCAAAAGCGCATTCGCAACCTGCATTGCGTCCCGGGAACCAAGGATGACGTGATTCTTCATTGGGCCCGGATGATGTTGCAGTTCTCTGATCGTCCGCTTCAGCTTCCACGCTTAGTTATCGACGAAATGATCATGATGTTCTGCGCTCATCTGAGCCGCACATACCAGGGCCGGAGCCAGCCGCCGGAGGTTGTTACCGGGGGGTTGACGCTCTGGCAACAGGATCGAGCGATCGAGGTTTTGAACGAACATCTCGATGGTGATCTGGCGCTTGCTGATCTTGCAAAAGAGTGTGCGCTATCGGCGAGTCGTTTCATGCGCGCATTCAAAAGGTCGTTTGGTGTTCCCGTCCGGCGCTACTTGATCCATAAGCGAGTTGAAGCCGCAAAGTCTCTCTTGTTGCACTCGAACGACTCTTTACTAACAATCGCGTTGGAAGTCGGATTCGCTGACCAGCCAGCTTTCAATCGAAACTTCCGTGAGATTGTTGGAACTTCGCCAGGACGGTGGCGAAGAGCAAACGCACCTATGCCGAAGGCGTTCAACCTCCCCACGCCTGAAGAGAAGTAGAGGTCGTCACTCGTGTTTCCCACCCACTAAAGCCCAACAGAAACGCCAAACTGCGGCACTTTCATTCAAGACAAGGATTGAAACTTCCAAAACAATGGGATGCCTAGTTGGTCACAAAGGCGTCCTCTGACCCAGTTCTGTCTCGGGACATAGAGCCAGGATCGCGAGCAACGGCGAATTTTCAACCTGCCGCTTGTCCGCAATTCTCGTGCAAGACGTCACATGAGTTCTTCCAGATCGATAGGAGACGAAAATGGCAAAAACATATAAGGCGGTCGAGATAACCAAACCCGGCACTTTTCGCCTCGTCGAGAAGCCTGTCGTCGGGCCGGGTGAGGAACAAGTACGTATCCGGGTAGAGGCTTGCGGTGTATGTCACTCAGACGCGGGCACCGTTGAGGGACAACTGCCCGGCGTCGTGTATCCGCGTGTGCCGGGCCATGAAGCAATTGGCCGCATCGAGGAGGTTGGCCGGCGGGTTACGACCTGGAAGGTCGGCCAGCGCGTAGGAGTCGGATTCTTTGGAGGTGAAGACGGAACCTGCGAGACCTGCCGCCGCGGCGACACGGCATATTGCCAGAACCCTATTATCACTGGCGTGACGAGCGATGGCGGCTATGCGGAAATGATCATCGCAGAGGCACGCGCACTGGCTCTCATACCGGATGAACTCAAATCAGAAGATGCGGCCCCGTTAGTCTGTGCCGGCATCACCACATTCAATGCGCTCCGCAACAACGGACGTGCTGGCGATACCGTTGCTATCCAGGGTATCGGTGGTCTGGGGCATCTCGGAGTGCAGTACGCCAAGAAGATGGGTTTTCGCACCGTTGCAATCGGCTTCGGTCCAGACAAAGAACATCTGGCGCCCAAGCTGGGAGCGCACATTTACATCAACGCCAAAGATGAGGATGCGGGAGCTGCGCTGCAACAATTGGGAGGTGCCGACGTCATCTTGGCGACCGCCCCCAGCGGAGCTGCAATCGCCAGCCTGCTGCCCGGCCTCTCAGTTCGCGGGAAACTCGTTGTGGTTGGTGTGTCGGGCGATCCAATTCCACTCAACGGTGTTCCGCTCATTTTTGGTGGCCGCTCTGTCATAGGCAACTTGACAGGAAGAGCGATTGAGACCCAGGACACTCTTGATTTCAGCGTCCTCACTGACGTTCGGCCCATGATCGAAACGCTTCCTTTGGACAAAGCGGAAGAAGCGTATCGGCGCATGATGTCAGGTGCCGCGCGGTTCCGCATGGTTCTCACAATGGCCTAAAAAAACACAACGCCGCTGAAGACCGGAATCGAAAAACCGATGTGCGAAGGAGACTCAGATGAATCAGTTCCAGAAAATCTTCGACAAGCAGAAAGCATATTTTGATTCGGACGCGACCAAGTCTTACGAGTGGCGCATCGATCAACTGACACGCCTTGAGAACTTGTGTAATGAGAA
>Ga0206819_10078_pt1 | contig 35902 bp, 30 predicted proteins | sample Alteio_BWOrgCont_87_FD_152855 | JGI IMG/M metagenome (GOLD analysis project Ga0206819, IMG submission 152855) | Enriched cells from forest soil in Barre Woods Harvard Forest LTER site, Petersham, Massachusetts, United States -... | ecosystem: Environmental > Terrestrial > Soil > Temperate forest >... | reverse complement strand
CGCCGGCCTGTTGGAATATGGCGGCACCTACGGTGGGGCCTACCTTTTGCGTCGGGGTATGTTCATGCCGTGGGAACTCCCCAAAATCCTGGGGGGCGACTTGGTGCGCGAAGGTTGGAACGAATTGCGGTCCATCACCCGTCTTGATGAAAGCGTAAAAGAAATCCACTCGTCACAACTGAAAGTTTCCGCACTGGAAACGTGCTGGTATATGCGTCATCAACTCTTGCGCGATTCTGATTGGGCGAGCATGGCTCACTCATTGGAAATTCGCGTGCCACTGGTGGACATTGCATTATTACGCACGCTGGTTCCACTGTTTGCCCACGAACCGCGCCTGACCAAACGTGACATGGCCAAGACGCTTCGCGTCTTGCCTCCGGCGGCGGTGCTGACCCGCCCCAAAACCGGTTTTACCGTGCCAGTGCGGGATTGGCTTATGCAGTCAAATCAGAATTCGGAAATCAGGAGTCTGAAATCGGCAGAACGCGGCTTGCGTAGATGGGTGCGCCAGGTTCACCGACAATTTATTGAAAATTGATGTGAGTCTCCAGCTTGCTGGAACAAAGCATCGAACAGTGTAGAATGACTGATCTTTCTCTCAATCCGCCGCAGTCTATCTTGGTGTTTCGCATCGGGCAGCTGGGTGATACCATCGTAGCGCTGCCTGCGATGTGGGCGGTGCGGAAGCAATTCCCGGATGCAAAGCTCACGCTTTTGAGTGACCGGCATCCTGATAAACGATATGTGCTCGGGGCGGATTTGTTGCGGGGAGCCGGTTTATTCGATGCGTTTGAATCCTATGTCGTGGATAAGTCGGCTCGCGGCAAAATTACCAAACCATTCCAAATGTTGAAATTGCTGTGGCGGCTGCGACGCGGCAATTTTGATACATTGGTTTATCTGGCACCGAGCACCCGCACATCAGCACAAGTCGAGCGCGACCGAAGTTTTTTCACCAAGGTAGGCATCCGGCATTTTGTCGGAACGCGCGGCTTCGCCGAGCTGCCCCAAAAAATTCCCGGCCAGCCGTTGGGTGCTACGCCGTCAGAATCCGATTTGATACTTTTACGTGTTGCGGCGGATGGTATTGCCGTGCCGGAGGTCAGAAAAAAATATTTTGATCTGGGGCTAGGCGACGCAGACGAATCCGAAATTGCTGAATGGCTCAAGAAATTATCTCCTGACGGTGGACGAAAGTGGATTGGCATTGGTCCCGGCTCAAAAATGGCCGCCAAACGCTGGCCTGAAGAACGGTTCCGCGATGTCGTTGCAACATTGATTGAACGATTTGATGTCTGGCCTGTAACCTTCGGTGGAGCGGAGGATGCGGTATTAGGAAACCGATTGCACTCCGCATGGAAACGCGGTTATAATGCCGCCGGAAAACTTTCGCTTCGCGGCTCGGCTCTTGCATTGAGGCACTGCGTTTTTTTGTTAACCAACGACACTGGCACGATGCATTTGGGGGCGGCGGCAAGTGTCCCATGCGTTGCGCTTTTTTCTGCGCGTGAATGGCCTGGAATGTGGTTCCCTTCTGGAGAGAAGCATTGGATATTTCGTTCCAAAATTGAATGCGAAGGGTGCAGTTTGGTCGAATGTATTGAGCGTAAAAACGAATGCCTGCAACGCATCACGACCGCACAGGTACTATCGGCCTGCCAGACCATGCTGGCTGAAAATCCCCTTGAAATACCATTTTGCGCCGATACCAGTCGGCCAACGTAGCAACATGAGCCTTGCCCATCATGCTAAATCAGCGGTCATCTGGAACGCGGGGTTCAACATCTTCCGCAATCTCTTGCAGTTCATGGTGATGCTGGTGCTGGTGCGGTTGCTTCCGCCAGTTGCCTATGGGCAATTCAGTTTGGTGAATAGCATCATCGGTTTCCTTAGTGTTTTTTCTTTCACCAACTTTATCGCTCATACCCTCCAGGTAAAGACCGATGAGGAAGCGCATTTTCAGGACCACTTTACGGCGGGCGCCGTTTTGCAAATTGGAATGTGCCTCATGGCCAATCTTGTTGCCGCGGCCTTGCGTTGGTTTCCTAATTATGCTCCGGTCGCTCCATTGGTGCATGTGATGTCAGTGATTTTTCTTTTAGATTGGCCGTGCGAATTTCGTCGCAATATGATCCTGCGTAAATTTGACTGGCGTTCACTCAGGCTGTTGCAGGGCATCGGATTGTTGTTCACGGCGGCGGTGGCGATTGGAATGGCGTTGCTTGGTGCGGGCACATTTGCGTTGCTGGTGCCCGGCCTGATAGTAACATTGCCGTTTATTTATGATTTGCTTGTGCGCCAGCGATGGCGTCCCACTTGGGCATGGTCCTGGAAAAATTACCGGCCTTCTTGGGAGTTCGGGCTGACCCGCATCGGCAGCGGAGTGATGTTGAACGGAAGGCAACTCTTGGAGTCCGGCGTGTTGTCGGCGGTGCTGGGTTTTGCGGCGCTGGGCGTATTTAATCGCTCCATTGGACTGGCGCAGATATTTTGCTACCAGGTGGCGACGCAACTGCTCTTCGCGATTTATCCGGTGCTGACAAGGATAGGAGGTGGCGAAGAAAATTCCCAACGTGTGGGCGGATTGGTGTTGCGCACCGTGGCATGGGCAGTTCTGCCGGTGGCGGTGTGCTTTGGCATATTGGCGCATCCGATAGTAGAGACAATCTATGGAACGAAATGGATGGCCGTCATTCCCTTATTGCCGTGGGCGATGGCATATAGCGCAATGGCGTCCCTGGTTTATGCCAGTTATATGTTGTTGCTTGCGCGCCAGCAGCAACGAAAATGTCTGATGGCGGATGTTTTGAGTTTGACTGGCACGGGGTTGAGCCTATGGTTCGCGCTGCCGCACGGAGTTGTCGCCTATCTAATGTCTGTAGTTTCGGTGCAACTATTGATCATGGTCTTGCTATCGTTCTGGTCGCATAAATGCAAAGCAGTGGCATGGCGCGGTGTGGCTGAGGCGTTGCTGCCGGCGCTGGCGGGCGTGGTGGTGGCGACGCTTGGCGCGACGGCGTTGCTACGTTTTGTCTTTGGAATCAAGCCGGATAATTTCTGGCACGCGATGGAATGGGGTGTGGTTTTCCTTGCGCTATACGTGGGTGTCTTGCGACTAGGTTTTATCAATCAGCTCACGACTCTGATTTACTACTTCCCGGCGCGGGAGCGGATTGGCCGATTACTGCTTTTACCGTCGAGAGCATGAGTGGAATCTACATCGGGATGAATGCCGCAGCAGCAGAACAAGCGGCGCAGAAATTAAAATTTGCTCCTGACTCAAGGCATTGGACGGGGATGGCTGGGCCGGTGGCGTTTGCCGTGACGCGGATGGATTCTCCCACCTTATGGTCGCCGGCATATGATGCGAGAACCGGGGTGCAGGTTCTGTTGGGGGGACGGGTCGCCTTTGAAGAAGCCGACTGGCGGCGGGCGGAAACGCTTCCGTTTGAAGGCGGGCTGGCGTGCCGATTATTGATCGAGCTTTGGTTGAAATCGCCCGCGAAGTTTGTGGAAGGCCTCAACGGCGCTTTCGGCATTGTCATCCATGATTCCCGCGATGAAACGTTGCATGTATTTACCGACCGGCTCGGCGTTTTCCCGTTTTATCAGAGGGATCATGCGTCGCTAGCATTATGCACCCATCCAGATGTGCTCGCGGACTTGTTGCGGGCCGAAAATCAGAGCTGTGATTTTGACGAGACAACTCTGGCGGAATTCATCGCTACCAACAGCGCCGTCCAGCCGTTCACCTACTACCGTCAGATCAAACAACTGGAACCGGCAGCGTATTATCATTGGGATCTTAGGTCGAAACCGGCGAGCGTGCAGCGGACAACTTACTGGCAGCCGGCGCATCTTACGGAAGGACCATCTCACGACGCCGACGCGATGGCGGAAGAACTGGCCAAGGCAATCAGCAATTCGGTCCGTCGAAGAACCCAGCCGTGTCTAGGCCGGGTTGTTGTGTTGTTGAGCGGTGGTGCCGATTCTAGGTGCGCGGTCTTTGGAGCGGTTAGTCCACACGAGGTCAATTGTGTTACTCTTTGCGACGAACCTAATGAGGAGCTGGAGATGGCCCGGCGGCTCGCGGCAACCGCCGGTGCCCGGCATCAGTCGCTTCAACGTACCACGGATTACTACGCGGAAAATGCCAGCGAGGCAATGAGGGTGGCCGGCGGGATGTGGAATGTGATTGATGCTCACTTTCTCGGTTTTAAACAGCAGATCCTGAATAGAGACTGCGGTGCGGTTTTGACTGGATGTTATGCCGACTATATGTTGAAAGGATTGGGATTGAATCGTCAGCACCGCACATTTCTCCGTCGTAACCTTCCGCTTTATGATTTCGCACCATTTGCATTCCAGTTTTATCATACACACTATCCAATTGCCACCGAATGGCAGCAACGGGTTAGTTCTCGGTTGGAAACGAGGTTTCCAATGGTTGTGCGAGCAGACAATGCGAACGCATGGCTTGCCTCGGAAGACTTGCGCCTGCGTCCGTTTTCGCGTGAAGCCGACGCCGCAGGACGACTCATCTTGCTGCGTTGTTTTCCTTGGGAGCCATTTCTGGCCGATACGGACATCCTAAATGTTTGGGGACGCATGTCTCCAGAGATGAAAATCAATGGAATTGCCTTCGGGAAGGCAGTGGGCCGGGTCATCGGTTCCGCTGCGCGACGGATTCCGAACAACAACTACGGCACGCCGGTGGACGCCTCCGAGTTTGAGCGTGCCGTGTGGTTTCTCTGGGCAGTCCTGAAACGTAAAGCGCGCCGCGCGACGGGCCGAGAATCCACCGCACCCCGATTAGCGACCAGCGGTTCGTGGCCGAACTGGTCCTATTTTGTGGCGCACAGTCCGGTGCTGGCTCGTCTGTGGGCCGAGCCAAGTTCCGCCGAGCGGGAACTTTTCTCGGACATCTTGGGCCGTGACCCGTGGCAGACGACAATGGCAGACTGGGGCCGGACGGACGCAATGCTGTTCATGCGCCTGTTCAGCGCACGCTTGTGGCTGCGGCAACAAAACCTTTTCCAATAAATTGCGCACGCAAAATGTCGACGTGTTTGCCCCGCATCCTTTATTCTGACCATTAATCCCCATGGCCCTGCAACACAAATCAAAGATTTCGCAAACCGCCTGTTCCGACAGAACAATTTAGGCCTGGACACGCTCACCGCAGAAAAGTCGGGGAGCGCGCCGTTTGTTGGATTTGGCCACGACCGGCGAGCGATTTGCCGGGATTGAGCAGAGTTGTCAGGCGTTCGCACGGTGACCTGCTGTTCGATCCCGGTGCGGCGGGAGATTTGACGGCGAAGATTCTGATACTCTATCGTGACGCACCTCCTCGTGAGCAACTGGCAAGGAATGCCCGCGCGTTCGCGGTACGCGAACGCAATCGGGAAACCGAGATGGAAAAATTTGCGGTGGCGTTTGCAGAAGTTTGCCGCGCGCGGCTTGACGTGACCCTCAATTGTTCTAACAGAAGCTAAATGAATCCGGAACTTCAAAACTGGCAGTAAAAATGAAACTTCAATCGTGATTAAGAATTTACTTCGTCAGAGTGTTAATTTGATCCCCTGGAAAATGAGAGATCAAATCCGACGTGTACCGGGTCTGGCAGCGTTGCAACGCTGGGTGGTTTACCAGTTTATCAGCGGCGAGAGCTTTGTTCATCAAATCAATGCAGGACCTGGCAAGGGACTTAAGGTGATGATAAGATTGCCGGAAGATAAGGGGTTATGGACGGGCACTTATGAAACTTTCTTTGTCGGTGCGATTGCCACTGCGGTCAAGGTCGGGAGCACCTGTCTGGACATTGGCAGTTATCATGGTTTTGTTGGTGGCGTGATGGCTCAACGTGGGGCGGCAAAAGTGGTTTGCTTTGACCCACTACCTCAAAATGTTGCTGTCATCAAAGCATTAATTGGTTTGAATCCAAGGCTAAATTTATCAGTGCGAGCAGAAGCGGTGGGCGATCAGGATGGCACGATGGCGTTTGAAATAATGCCGCAAGCCAGCATGGGCAAACTGGCATGCAGCACTTTTCAAACAGGTTGCCAGGGATTGGAAACAATTACCATCCCCGTTCGTTCGCTGGATTCGCTCCTGGCTGACAACGTTTTTTCTTTGCCGAGCCTAGTCAAGATTGATGTGGAGGGAGCAGAAGCCGATGTTTTAGCTGGGGCCACCAAACTTCTGGCGGGAGGCAGCCCGATACTGTTTATCGAAGCACACTCACCCGCATTGGAAAAAAAATGCAAAGACATATTGCGCAAAGCTAATTATGAAGTAAAGAAACTGGCGGTGTTGGGAGAATCCAAGCTGACTCAAGGCGGCGTCTCGCATCTCAAAGCTTGGAAAGTTTGCCATAATACCATCGAATGATTAAGTCACTTTTAAGAACGTTGAGATTCATTAAATCCCAACCGCTGGCATCTCGCAACAAAAGCGATGCGCTGGACAGCTGGATCAGGGATTGGGATTATGTCGCGCAGAGGTGCCGGGAAGCCCAACACATAATTGTCAGTGGTATCGCCATTTGAATACACTTTGCGTGAAGCTTTTAATCGTTTCTCCCCACTTTCCACCCATCAACGCGCCGGATCATCAGCGCGTGCGAATGGCATTGCCGTATTTCAAGAAATTTGGATGGGAACCGGTTGTGTTGGCAGTGAAACCGGAACATGTCGAAGGAGTTCACGATTCTTTTTTGGCTCAAACCCTCCCGCCGGATTTGCAGGTTGTTTGGTCCAATGCCCTTTCGGCAAAATGGACGCGGCGGTTCGGCATCGGCAGTTTGGCCTATCGCGCCTGGGGACATCTTAAGCGCGCGGGCGATGCGTTGTTGCAACGCGAAAAATTTGATCTGATCTTTTTTTCCACGACGCAATTTCCGTTGACGGCGCTGGGGCCGCGTTGGAAAAAGTTGTTCAATGTTCCATATGTTTTGGATTTTCAAGACCCGTGGTTTAGCGACTATTACAAGCATCATCCCGAACGGCGGCCGCCTGGCGGGAAAGTGAAATATCAGTTATCGAATATTCTCGCCAAGAGACTGGAACCGCTGGTGGTTCGGGAAGCGAAACATATTATTTGCGTTTCAGCGGCTTATCCCAAAATGTTAAACCGCCGGTATCCCGATGTCTCGCTTGACCGGTTTACTACGCTCCCATTTGGCGCGGTGGAAAGTGATTTTGAATTTCTGCGGGCAAATCCACTGGCACAAAAGCAGTTTGATCCACGCGACGGAAAACGACATTGGGTTTATGTCGGACGTGGCGGCAACGACATGGCCGTTTCCTTGAAAGCATTTTTTCTGGCCTTGAAACAGGTATTTGCCACGCAGCCCGAGTTGCATAATAAATTACGCATCCACTTCATCGGAACTGATTACGCGCCGCACGGCCGGGGAACAAAAACAGTGGAACCCTTGGCCGCCGAATTTGGATTGGGCGATATTATGAGTGAAGGCACCGACCGCATACCCTATTTCGAGGCATTGCAATGCCTGCTGGATGCCGACGCGCTATTTATTCCCGGTTCGGACGATGCCGGCTATACGGCGTCCAAAACGTATCCCTACATCCTGGCCCGGAAACCGCTGCTCGCAGTATTTCATGAAGAAAGTTCCGTGGTGGAAGTCTTGAACAACACGCGCGCGGGAACTGTGGTTAGCTTTAAGCAAGAAGACTCGCTGGAGACTGTGGTAAATAAAATCCTGGCCACTGGCTGGTTGCAAAATCGGATCGTTCCGGAAACGGATTGGAGTGCCTTCGAGCGTTACACGGCGTGTGAAATGTCGAGGCGTCTTTGCGAAGCATTTGGCCAAACAAGTGATGAGAACTGAACCATCTGAATTGCCACGCTTGCAAAATGTGCGAGTGCTTGCCGCCCTGAATAGCATTGAATTATTTGGACACGAACGCGGCAATATTGAAGTGTTCAAGGCTTTAAGAGATGTGGGCGCCGAAGTTGCAGTAGGAGTGAATGCTGTGGATGATGGTGGGGCTGTTGGAGAAGAATTGCGTGATTTTGGATTTTATACCTTTCCATTGATATTAGGTAATCAATGGTCATGGCAATGGCTGAAGCGCGATCCTTTTTTTATATGGTGGAAAAAGGCAAAACAAGTCTGGCTTTCCAGCTGGGCGTTTGAGAAACAAATTAAAGAATTTCAACCCACTCATATTCATCTTGGCAACTCGCTGGTTTATTCGTATCTATCTTTGGCTTTGATGCGTTGCAAAATTCCACTTGTTTATCGCATGGGCGATGCTCCGCCCACAGATTCGCCCTTTAATTTAAGAATTTGGAAACTGGCCATAAAAAGGACATCACGGATTGTTGCCAATTCTAATTATATCAGGGAACTAATCATAAACCAAAGAGTCAAAGCCAATAAAGTTAACTTGATTTATAATCTGGCCCCGACCAGTAGAAGTAAGATCATTGATACCAAACAACAAAACTCGGAACCAAATTGTCGGATTGTCTATGTCGGACAACTTGCTGAAGCAAAAGGCGTCATGGACCTGATTGAGGCTTTCGCGCAGATTCATGCTGCCAAGCTTCCTGTCGTTTTGGATTTGGTCGGTGGTTCGATTTATGACCAATCGTTTAGGAATGCAGTGAAGGAACGAATCGCGGAACTTGGACTGCCAGCGCAAATTAGATTACATGGCCAGGTGCCCAACCCGGAATTTTTTTTCCGAGGTAATTGTCTCCATGTGGCTCCTTCGCGATGGGAAGAGCCTATGGCAAATGTAGTGTTGGAAGCAAAGCGGGAAGGGATTCCCTCTATAATTTATCCTTCAGGCGGCTTACCAGAAGTGGTGCGACACCAAATGGATGGTTACATTTGTCGGGAAAAATCCATTCCCTCATTGATAGAGGCTTTGAAATGGATGCTAGAATCACCAAAGCGTCTTGCGCAAATGGGAGTTGCGGCAAGGGAAGATTTTGAAATTCGTTTTAACCGCGAGCGTTTCCTCCGCCAGTGGGCGGAAGTTTATCGGAGCGTCTGACAGCATTCTTGAAAGCTAATCCGTATTTGCTGGATGGAAAACCCCTGCTGGCGGTGTTCCACGAAAACAGTTCGGTTGTACCGCTGCTGCAAAAGTGCGGAGTGGCGTATGCGTACCGTTCCGGTCGGGCGAACCGGCAGAGGCATCCGCGGAGCAAATCCAAAAAAGCTGGTTAGAACCCGAAAAGTTTGCCGCAATCACCGGGCTAGGTGAGCAGGCTTTTGAACCGCACACGGCGCGGGTGCAGGCGGGCATGCTGACGGAATTCTTCAAGCGAATTTTGAATTGAACAAAAAAGAACCATCCAAACGGATCACCAGCGTTGATGCCTTAAGAGGTATCGCGGCGCTGGCGGTAACGTGGTTTCATTTTACCAATGGATACAAACCAGAACATTGGCAACGGTGGTTGCTGGCTTCGGGAGCTTACGGCTGGCTCGGCCTGTATATTTTCTTCGTTCTCTCCGGTTTTGTGATCCCGTTTTCATTGTATGCGTCCGGGTTTCATTTGAGCGGGTTTGGCCGCTATGTCCTCAAGCGGGTGGTACGGCTGGATCCACCCTATCTGGTGTGTATTGGTATGATCATCCTCTTGGATTATGCCTCGGCGCGGGCACCAGGTTTTGCCGGAACCCCCTTTGTGTTTTCTCTCCCACAGTTTGCCGCCCATCTGGGCTATGTTAATTCGTTTCTGGGCTACAGTTGGTATAACCCCGCGTTCTGGACGCTCGCGATTGAATTTCAGTGGTATTTGTTCATCTGTTTGATTTATTCACTGGTTGCATCAGCAAACCCAGCCAAGCGCTGGCTGGCTTGGTGTGCCTTCGCTTGGTTGCCACAGCTCAACGATACCAATGCAACCTTGCTGCATTTCCTTCCCTTGTTCGCCGTTGGGGTGGCCACTTTTCAGGCGCGGATCAAACTCATTTCACGTCGGGAACACTTCGTTTTGCTGGCCTTGTTCGGCATTCTGAACAGTCTCGTCATGGAGCTGCCAGTTGGCATCCTGGCCGTGATGACCGCGCTGGCCATTTCCTATTGGAAAGCGAAATCTCGCTGGCTCCTGGCCGCCGGCACTATTTCCTACTCCCTGTATCTGGTACATATCCCCATCGGCGGGCGGGTCATCAATTTGAGCAATCACTTGCCGAAATCCTTGCCCTTGGCGCTATTGGCGCTGGTTCTGGCGATGGCGCTTTCCCTGGCTGTCGCCTATCTGTTGTGGCGATTGGTAGAGCAGCCATCCCTGCGCGCGGCCTCAAAAATTGGCGCTGCAAAGACCGATGACATCCGACGTAGCTCACTGGATCAAGAGCCAAAGGGAAAGCCTGCGTTGTCACGTGTGCAGCCAAAGTAATTAAAGAGCAGCCATTTTGACCATTTGGTTTACAAAAACTGAAAGCGGGAATTCGGACTGACGACCGACCACTGACCAATGATTTCTGACCCTGTTCCCATTCGCTTGGGAATTTTATCCAGTCATCCGATTCAGTATTATTCGCCGTGGTTTCGCGCACTGGCGAAACAGGTTGATCTGGAGGTCTTTTATGCCCACCGGCCGGATGCAACTCAACAGGGCGCGGGGTTTGGAAAAAGTTTCAGTTGGGATGTGGATTTGCTTTCCGGATACAAACACTATTTTCTAAAAAATATGTCGCCCCGTCCCGGCGTCAATCATTTCTCCGGCTGCGACACGCCGGAAATTGCGGGCATCATTTCTGGAAAGCAGAAAATAGAAAGGACTGGAGAAAATTTCAACATTCAACATTCAGCATTCAGCATTTCTCCTTTTGATGCCTTCATCGTGGTGGGGTGGTATTTGAAAAGTTTCCGGCAGGCCACGCGCGCGTGCCGGCGGGCGGGCATTCCGGTGCTGGTGCGCGGGGATTCCCAACTCCGAACTCCCCGCTCCCCGCTCAAACGCCTGGCGATGGAGGTGCGCCAGCGCTGGTTGCTGCGGCAATTTGACGGTTTTCTCTATGTGGGCCAGCGTAACCGCGAGTATTTGGCGCACTATGGTGTGCCGGCGAGAAAAATGTTTTTTGCGCCGCACTTTGTTGATAATGAATGGTTCAGGGGAAAAGCAGAAATTGCGCGAAAGCAGAAAGCAGAGATTAGAAAAAAGTGGGGGATTGCGGAGGGTTCATTCTGTGTGCTGTTTTGTGGCAAATTTATTTCCAAAAAACGCCCTTTCGACCTCGTCGAGGCCGCCCGAATTTTAACCGCAGAGAGATCGAAGAACGCAGAGGAAAGCAGCAAACAACCAGTGCATTTATTATTTGCAGGGAGCGGCGAACTGGGCGGCCAATTACGCGAACGGTGCGACGTCGTCTTTGATGCGGAAAATTCAGTCGAAAAACAGAGATCTTCCATTTCCAATCTTCCATCTCCCACGCCAGCACGTCCACAGGCGACGTTTGCAGGCTTTCTCAATCAATCGGAACTTCCGGAGGCTTATGTAGCGGCGGATGTCTTAGTGTTGCCGTCCGATGGTGGTGAGACCTGGGGATTGGTGGTTAATGAAGGGATGGGCTGCGGTTTGACGGCGATCGTTTCGGATGCCGTTGGTTGCGCACCGGATTTGATTGACGAAGGCAAAACGGGTTTTACTTTTCCAATTGGAAATTGCGAAGATCTGGCGAAACGGCTTGAATCAGTAAGGCAGATGAAAAATAAGGAGCATGATTTTGACCAGGCCTTGGCGGAAAAGATGCGGGCATACAGCGTTGCCGGGGCGGTAAAAGGAACAATCCATGCGATGGAGCATTGCCTCGCGGGAAGCGCACGCGGTTCGCGCATGGAAGCCAAGGTCGCGCCCGAATCTGCCAAAGCGCCGTTGCCATAGTGTGGCAGGCTTTCAGCCTGTCCACTATCCTTGGAAAAGAATGTCTATCCGATTGGCAAGATGCCTGTCCCACTAAAAACCAATGTCCATAGAATCACAAAACGAATTGACCGGCAAAGCTAAACCCGGCATTCAAAAACGTCGCCGACAAAAAACCGCCATTCCACGAAGAAGGTTGGATGGAAGCCAAGCAGTCTTTTTTCAATCGGTGCCGTTTTGGATCTGGGTTTTGGTGGGAGTGGGCGTGGTCTGGGCTATTTTCACGCCAAACCCAGTGTTGACTGTTAGCAGCCTTTTACTACTGCCACTACTTACAGGATTGTTATGGTTCCGGGGCGCACCGCCCGTATTATTGTTTGCGTGTTGTATTCAATGGTTGCAGGCGGCGACGGGCATTTTTTATTGTAACTTTCTTAATGTCCCGCTTTCCACCGGATTAGACCTGGGCGGGTCAAGAGTGGAAGAAGCGACGTATTTGAGTTTGGTAGGAGTGCTGGTGCTGGCAGTGGGAATGCGGATGGCTTTGATTAGATGGAACCGGAGGCAGGTGCAACAGGCACAGGCAGAGGCACGTTCTCTCCAAGCGGGCCGCCTCTTTGTCATATATCTTATTACGTTTGCCTTTTCGACGGCAATCAGGTCCATCGCAGCCACAATTCCACGGCTGACCCAGCCGCTGCTCGCCTTCGACACCATTCGGTGGGTGATGCTGTTTCTACTGGTGTATTCCGTGCTGATAAATCGCCGGCCCTATGTGCTGCTGGGATTGGCCATAGGTCTAGAATTGCTGGTCGGTTTCATCGGGTTCTTTGCGGGCTTTAAGAGTAGTTTTTTCATCCTGCTGATTGCCCTGGCCGGCACCGGCGTAGCCTTGAAAGGATGGAGGCTTTTCCAGTTCATCATCGTGGCGGCATTCTTATTTGTGTTTTGCATTTTATGGACCACCGTCAAGCCGGAATACCGGGATTATCTGAACCAGGGTACGGGCCAGCAGGTTGTTAATGTTCCGATCAAGCAACGATTGGATAAATTGGGTGAATTGACTAGATCATTGAACGCGGCGAAATTTGAAAATGGCTTTGAACTGCTGCTGCAGCGAATCAGCTACGTTGATTACTTTGCACTGACCATCCAGAATGTGCCAGCAAACATTCCCTATGAACGCGGCGAGTTGTGGTGGGGTGCCATCAAACAAGTCTTCATGCCCCGGTTGTTTTTCCCGAATAAACCGGTTCTTGATGATTCAGCCCGGACGAGTTATTATACAGGTCTGCGTGTAGCCGGTGCCGAACAAGGAACCTCCATTGGCATCGGTTACATGGGCGAGAGCTATATTGATTTTGGCCCGGTGGGGATGTTCGCGCCTATTTTTTTACTGGGATTATTTTATGGTTCCATTTATCGCCTGTTCATCACCCATTCTCCAAGGAAAATCATTGGCGTGGCCATCGCGGTCTCCATTCTGGCTTTCGGCGCATATGAGATTGAGACCTCGAATATAAAACTTTTGGGCGGTAGCGTGGTTGTTTGTGTGGCCATGATTTTATTCTTAAAATTTGGCGCAACGCCAGTTTGGAAAGCAATCGCCTCGCCCTACGAACGACCGCCAAATCAGCGCCCGCGCAGCCATAGGAAACCAAAAGACGGGAATGCCGAGGGTTAAATCACTCTCAGCTTGCTTTATTTTGTTTCTAATTTCACATTGAAAATTTTATTCACGATTACGATATTGCACGCTGAAAATGGCGGCCTATCGCGGAGTATATGGGCATTATGCGAAACATTGGCAAAAGCTGGAATAGATGAGAATGGCGGAACAATATGTCTGCCTCACGAATTGGCAAATCAAACTTACTGAACAAATTTTTGAAAATTTTACAGACTATCGCCAGTTGTTCTGCCGATGCGGGGGGGCCTTCGCGTAGTGTGTCGGCACTGGCTGCCGCAATTGCGGCGCCAGACTGCAAGGTGGAACTGATCACACTCGACACGGGAATTCCCAAAAGCCAGCTCGTGCTCCCGTCGGGACATTTTGTCAATACTCATTTGTGTCCTTGTCGAACTTCATTTCAAAAACGATTTCATTGGTCACCAGATTTTTCAAAAACGTTAAACCATTTGTCTCACAGTTCAAAACCTGTTTTAATTCACGATAACGGCGTTTGGCTGCCTACCAACCACTCCGCCACAGCCGTTGCACGCAGAAACAGTATTCCTTTGATTATCAGCCCGCGAGGGATGTTGACGCAATGGTCATGGAATTTTCGGCGTTTCAAAAAACGTGTGGCATGGTGTCTGTATCAAAGGCGTGATCTCTTAAGTGCGCAGGTGTTACATGCGACCTCGAAAGCTGAAGCGGATGATTTGCGGATGCTTGGATTTAAACAACCTATTGCCATAATTCCGAATGGGGTCAGGTTACCGGACGATATAAATAAATTGGAGATTAAAAATTGGAAATCGGGCGTGAAAATAGCTTTGTTTCTCTCACGCATTCATCCCAAAAAGGGATTGTTGGATTTGGTGGTAGCATGGGATAAAATCAGGCCGCAGGGATGGAAAGTCGTCGTTGGGGGGGGCGACGAATTGAAGCATCGTGCCGAAGTGGAAAGAGGAATTCAGCGGTGTGGCTTATCGGAGCAGTTTCAATTTATTGGGGCGGTTCCTGACACGCAAAAGTGGGAAGTTTATCACGCAGCAGATTTATTTGTTTTGCCGACAAAATCGGAAAATTTTGGTATCGTGATTGCCGAGGCGCTGGCGTCCGGTCTCCCGGTCATTACCACCCGCGCAACACCGTGGGAAGAATTGGAAACACACCATTGCGGTTGGTGGATTGAAGCTGGTTGGGAACCACTGGTGAAAGCTTTGCAAGAAGCCGTGGGTTTAAACGATACAGAACGAAAAGAAATGGGTGTGCGCGGAAGAAAATTAGTTGAAAATCGATACAGTTGGCAAGTTGTAGCCGGTAAAATGCGATCCGTCTACGAATGGATTGCAGGAAAAGGTTCAAAACCTTCATGCATAGTATGATGGAGTAACTCTGTCCATCCTCGGCTTCGGTCGGGCTTCGCCCTCCCTTCGCCAAGGATGCACAAAACCAAAGCGATAAATTAACATGAACCCAGTCCTTGGACTAGCACAAAGAGTGATACAGAAAAGCGACCCCGTTAAAGGCATAAATGAATCATATAATGTTCAGTTCGGCTGCGGATTAAACGCACCGGACGGATGGATGAATTTTGATTCGTCGCCTACTCTGAAATTGCAACGGATTCCAGGTTTAGGAAAAATGTTTCGAGGCGGCGGCCTTCCTGAATTCCCAGACAATGTAAAATGGGGTGATATTGTGAAAGGACTTCCGTTTGCGTCGGGCACGGTGGATCGTCTATATTGTTCACACATATTGGAGCATCTGGCTTTGGCTGATTTTCGGCTGGCGATTGCCGAAACCTATCGATTATTAAAACCGGGCCGTGTTTTTCGGCTGGTATTGCCAGATCTCGAATTTTTCGCAACTGAATATTTGCAATCCTCGCAGCCAGACAGGGCAGTTATCTTCATGGAAAGATCTCTTTTAGGCATAAAAAAAAGAAATCGCAGCCTTACCCAATTCCTTCGGGATTGGCTGGGCGGTTCGAAACATTTATGGATGTGGGATTACTGTGGAATAGAATCTGAATTGCATAGGGTCGGTTATCAAAGCGTAAGACGAGCAAAATTAGGAGATAGTGGCGAAGAGGCTTTCAAATTGGTTGAAGACGCTGGCCGCTGGACAAATGCCTTGGGAGTTGAATGCAGGCGATAAAACCAAAATCATATCTTGCTTAGGCAAAGAGCTGCGGGCGGAGGTCCGAGCTAAATGCGGAAAAATGATAACGAAAAATCAAAAATGGAGAAACCTATAGAATTAAATATAGCCGAAAACCGCCGGGTTCAAAAATACACTACCGGCGAACTGCTGCGTCGCGTGTTCTGGACATTTGGGCAATTACTTTTCCGTTTCAGCCCGCGCCCGTGCTTCGGATGGCGGCGGTTTGTCCTTCGCTGCTTTGGTGCTACGGTGGGAAAACACGTGAACACGTATCCTTCCACGCGAATTTATTTTCCGTGGAACCTGACCGTTGGTGACTGGAGCGCGATTGGCGAGGACGTGCTGATCTACAATCTCGGCCTGGTCACACTGGGCGAAAAAGTGACCATCTCGCACCGCGCACACCTGTGCGCCGGCACGCACGATTACACACAACCGGATTTGCCGCTGCTCAAGCCGCCGATTGAGATAAAGGACCAGGCTTGGATTTGCGCGGACGCCTTTGTGGGGCCGGGTGTGACGTTGGGCGGAGGCGCGGTGGTGGGCGCGCGCGCGGTGGTGATGAAGAATGTCGAGCCGTGGGCGGTCATGGCCGGCAATCCCGCGCGCGAAATCAACAAGCGCACCCTCTCCGCCCCGGTCGGGGAGAGGGTAGGGTGAGGTGTCGCTAGTTTTTGCCATTTAATTTTCCATCTCTGATTTCAGATTTTAGCCTTCAAAATGATCTCCGTCGTTATACTGACATTAAACGAGCAGGCCGTTCTTCCCGGGTGCTTAAGTTCATTGAGCTGGTGCGATGATGTGCTGGTGTTTGATTCGTTCAGTTCCGATGACACAATGGAAGTAGTGAGGCGTGCCGGTGCACGGGTGCTTCAGCGTGCCTTCACCAACTATGCCGACCAGCGCAACGCTGCATTGCGGGATGGTAATTTCAAGCATCCATGGGTCTTAATGCTGGATGCGGATGAGCGGGTTCCATCTGAACTGGCGGAAGAAATGAAGAGGGTTCTGGCGACGGCTCCCAAATCTGTCACCATGTATCGTATGCGCCGGAAAGATATGTTTCTAGGACAATGGATCAAACGAAGCAGTGGCTACCCAACCTGGTTTGGCCGACTCGTGCGGCCGCATAACGTCCGGGTTGAGCGGGAGATTAACGAAGAATACCATACCGATGGCGAGGCAGGATTTTTGCAGGAGCACCTTCACCATTTCCCGTTTGAAAAGGGATTCAAACATTGGATTGAGCGACACAACCGCTATTCCACCATGGAAGTGACGGCGTTAACGGCTGAAGCTTCTCTCCGCGTGCCGCTGACCGCATTTTTTTCGGCCAATCCGGTCCGGCGGCGGAGGGCGCTCAAGCTATTTGCCTATAGGATGCCCGGGCGGCCATTTCTGGTGTTTCTCTACCTCTATCTGTTCCGACTCGGTATTCTTGATGGGCGTGCGGGGTTGACCTTTTGTACGCTTCGAATGGTCTATGAATACATGATTAACATTAAAATGAAGGAATTGCGCCGTCGCCAGAACGGCTTGCCGCTTTGATTTTTTGTGCGCCGAATCCGTTATTATTTTTGGCGAGGGCTTGGCTTATTCTTCCTAGTCGTAGTATTGCTAGGGCTGATGTCCTACTTTTTCCCTCAACGCGTTCTGACGGTGGACAGCGGTGTGTGTAAGGCAGATGTGATAGTAGTTTTGGGAGGCGGAATGGCGTCGAGGTCAGAACGGGCGGTGCAGTTGTTCATGCAAGACGAAGCGCCAAAAATCCTCGTTAGCGGATTTGGCGACAATGTATCCAATGAGAAGGTGCTGGAGAACAATGGCGTGCCAGCGGGGGACATTTCGTTGGAATCCAAATCGCGGACGACGCGGGAGAATGCCGAGTTTTCCATTCCGCTGCTGCGGCAGATGGACGCGCACCGCGTCATCATCGTCACGTCGTGGTATCATTCGCGGCGGGCGCTGATGTGTTTTGAGCATTATGCGCCGGATATAAAATTTTACTCGCGTCCATCTTATTTCGGCTACGCGCGAACGGATTCAAACCGCAAAAAAATTAGTGGCTATATGAAATCTGAGTATTGGAAATTGCTGGGCTATTGGGTTTGTTATGGAGTTTGTCCAATCTAACGCAACGCATCTAGACCAGATTCCATCTCGTCGGAATGGCACATTGGATCCATCACCGCAAAATAGACGCATCGGCCAAATTGAAAATTCTCCTCCTTAACCAGGCGTTTTATCCCGATGTTGTTTCAACAGCGCAACATTTGAGCGAACTGGCGACTGAATTGGCGGCGCGCGGCCATCAGGTCACCGTCGTTACCGGGCGGCGGGCGTATGACCAGCCTGAAAAGCTATTTCCCGCCCAAGAAACATGGCGTGGCATTCAAATCTTCCGCATTTTTTCAACGCGCTTCGGCAAAAAAGCCAAATGGAGGCGCGCCGCCGACTTTGCCAGCTTCATTTTCTTATGTTGTGCAAAGCTCACATTCCTGCGGCGACATGACGTGGTCGTGGCCCTCACCACACCGCCACTCATCTCCTTTATCGGCGCGTGGCGAGCAAAATTGTGGCGGGCCGATTTTGTTTATTGGGTCATGGACATGAATCCGGATGAGGCTATCGCTGCCGGCTGGCTGCGCGAGGATTCATTCGTAGGCAAAATGCTGGAACGGATGTCACGGTTTAGTTTACGCCGGGCGAATTGGATCATTGCATTGGATCGCTTCATGCGCCTCCGCATCATGAGCAAGGGGATTGTTCCAGAAAAAATTACCGTGCTGCCGCCGTGGTCTCAGGACAACGACGTGCATTTTGACGCAGTGGGCCGGGAACAATTTCGCAAAGCGCATGGATTGCACGATAAATTTGTGGTGATGTATTCAGGTAACCATAGTCCAGTGCATCCGTTGGGTACTTTGATGCAGGCGGCGGAGCGATTTCAGGGCGACAGATCCATCGCCTTTTGCTTTATTGGTGGCGGGAGTGAATTCAAGCATGTGCAACGTTGGATGGAAGCCGGGAAGCGCGCCAATGTCCTATGCCTGCCGTATCAGCCTCTGAACCAGCTTGCCGCGTCGCTGTCGGCGGCGGATGCGCATGTGGTGGTAATGGGCGATGCCATGCTGGGTTTGGTGCATCCATGCAAAATTTACAATATCTTGGCTGTAGGTGCGCCGGTCATTTATATCGGGCCAACTCCCAGCCATGTGACAGAAATCTTGGATTGTCTTGGCGGCAAGCATCCGTGGGTTTGCATGCGGCATGGTGAGGTGGCAGCTTTATCGAGCGGTATTCAAAATTTGAAACAAAGAACGATGAACGACGGGCGATTTATATCGGAGAAAGCTCCAGCGGCCTTCTCTAAGGGCGTCTTATTACCTCAAATGATTGCCGGACTCGAGAAATTGGCCTAAATGGCCATAAAAGTACGGTTATATGAAGTGTTTAATTTATAGATTTTTGTTGACAGAAAATGCACAATCATTGAAAATTACTCAGTTATTGGAGCATGGAAAAGGTCTACTAAAAATTATGACAACTTTAAAATATACGATGCTTTTCAGCGTGGCCTCCCTTTTTGCTATGGCTATGAACGTGAATGCCGGTGAAAGCACGGCTGCCAATCCTTATTTTGTGGTATTGAGCGGCACAACTGCCGCTGAATTGCCCGCCAAAGCCGCGGAACTGGTTTCAAAAGCTGATTCCAAGCAACTCCAGCAGACAACCATTGAGGTAGTTGGGGCGGCTGTGCCATTAAACCCGGCGGCGGCTCCGGCAATTGTTGGTAGCATTGCGCAAACAGTGCCAGCGATGGCGGCGGTTGCAGCAGGAACAGCGCTCAATCTAGTGCCGGATCAGGCAGCGGCCATTGCTCATGCTGCTGCGGTAGCGGCCCCATCCGAAGCTGGCAAAATAGTAACGGCCATGTGCCTCGTGGTTCCCAAAGACTACCAGCAAATTGCAAACGCGGTGGCTGAAGTGGTTCCCGGCGCGGATAAGGAAATTTTGACAGCCGTTTCCACAGCCATTCCCTCGCTTAAAGATTCAATCAATAATGTGATTGCTGGTTATAATGGCAGTATTCCCTCAGTGAGTTCGGTGCTTAATCAAGTCAAATCAAGCCAAGACGTTGTAACGGCCACGCAATTGCCGCAAGCAACGTTTAGTTCGCCGTCGCTGTCGGGGCCAACCTTTGGGGGGTATTATATTGCGCCTTCTGGAAGTCATCATAATATTGACCCGACTTCCGGTACTCCAGTGCCTACAGGTGGGCGTAATTACTCATCGCCTTGATTCTGAAGCTTTTCACTTTAACCCATCTTCATTTGTTGAAGATGGGTTTTTATTTTGTTTCCACACTATTTTATTCGGTTTAAGCGTTGAAGCTTGAGCACTGCAACAATCGGGCAACCTCACAGTTTTGACTCGACTTTGGGAAGCAAGGAGGCTTTGCTAAGGATGTCTATGCAGAAGGCAAAAGTGTTCTACTTCTTTGCGGTTCTGGTGATGGCCGTCTGCACATCAAATGCATTGTACGCCCAACCCACGCTCGGTGACGCGCCGAAAGCTCCCACAAATATTTCAGGATTGCCTGACGGCGGGCTACGTCCCTTGTTCGTAACAGGCGGTTTCAACGTGAATACCAGTTCGCGTGAACAGGTGCGCGAATTTTATAACGCAATTTATACAGCATCTTTCGGCACGTTAATTGACTCGACAGCAAATATGGCGGATTGCTTTCCGGGCACCAATTCCACCGCGTTTCAGGAAGCCGTATTGCTACGCATAAACTGGTTTCGCGCGATGGCCGGGCTGCCCGCAGCGGTCACCTTTGATTCCGATGAAAACACCGAAGATCAGTCCGGGGCGTTGATGATGTCGGCGAATGATCAATTGCAACATACCGGGATACCGCCGACATGGAGTTGTTTCAGCATCGATGGAACCAATGCCGCGGCTAATTCAAATCTCGCCCTGGGTTATGACGGCCCGGATGCTATCACAGGTTACATTTGGGATTTCGGGACGAATAATTATGAAGTCGGCCATCGCCGTTGGATTCTTTATCCCCAAACGCAGGTGATGGGCACTGGCGACGTGTTGCAACAAAATAGCTTTAATCCGGCAAACGCCACTTGGGTTTTCGACGCGAATTATGGCGGACCGCGTCCGGCGACGCGCACTCCTTATGTCTCGTGGCCACCGGCTGGATATGTGCCTTATCGGGTCGTGTATCCTCAATGGTCATTTGCTCTGTCCAATGCAGATCTTAGCGCCGCGACAGTGAACATGCAGAGCAATGGGGTAAGCATTCCCGTGTCCATCCAGCCATACCAAACCGGTTATGGCGAAAACACTTTGGTATGGTATCCAACGAATCTTGACCCAACGGTTTCGAGCACTGCTTTTCCATTTAATGGCACGGACACAGTTTTTACTGTCGCGGTAAGTAACATTATAACCAGCGAAGGTGCGGAAAGTTTTTCCTACATCGTTACGGTATTTGATCCGGCGGTGCCGGGCGCGGGTTATGTCCCGATAATCATCAGCGGGACAAATCGACCAACGATTAACGCGAATAATGCCTACACCTGCACGCCAGTTGTCAACCCAAACATCACGGGTTATCAATGGCTGGTGGCGCAAAACACCAATGGTAACTTTTTCGACGGCGCAGAAAATGGGCTGGTAAATTTCACGGCTGTAACCACGTCCGGTTATTCTGTCATCACCAATTTGGCCGGAGAATCAGGAGATTTTTGCTTTTATCTTGCGATGCCTACGCCGGCATCGGATCAAATCCTTCAGTTAAGTGAATTGCTATTTCCGGAGACCAATACAATGGTCAAATTCAACAGCTTGCTCGGCTATGCCACCACAAACCAGATAGCAGAAGTGCTGGCGTCCACCAATGGCGGGACAGTCTGGCAGGACATTTACAGTCAGACCGGATCGGGCGGAGCCGGAGAATCTTCCTTCATAACTCAATCGCTTTCACTGTCCAATTACGCGGGCACGCCGGTTTTACTGCGTTTCAATTATCATTTTAATACCAGCGGGAGCGGAAGTTATTACAGTCAAACCCTCACCGACCCACCCGTCGGCTGGTTTCTCGACAATATCGTGGTTACCAATACGTTACAACTGATCAACCTTGTCACCAATTCCACCGTCTCGACCAACTTTACGTTTACGCCCGCACAAGCAACAAATTACGATCTGCTGGCATATGCGTTGATTTTCAATCAATTTCCGCTGGATTGGGGACCCATCAAACAGGTTGCGGCAATCGTAGGTTCGCCGGTTATTGCCTTGGGCGTGCCTATTGTTTCGGGGAACCAAGTGCTTCTCAATTTCACCATCAACACCGGCACAGCCTCCACGTTTCATTTGCTGCAAGCAAATCAACTGGGAGGGAGCTGGCTTACGAACGCAAATGCGTCGCTGACTACCAACACTCTCGGCAGTTCATATCGTTTCACGACCACGAACGGCTCCACCATGCGGTTTTATCGCGTTCAAACACCATAAACGACATGAAAAGGGGGGGCAGTCCAAAAAGAATAGGTTCTCGCAGAAATAAGCCAAATCCTTCGGCGCATCAAAAGGACATGCGATTTTTTACCGTGCTTTTTGTTATTGTCAGTGTTCTTTTTGCCAATCTTGTGATAGCTTTAATCTTTTGGGCTTTAAACCGATAATTTGTCATCATGAACTTTCTATTCAAATCAAATGGCAAATGGTGGATCCCATTGTTATGTGTTTGGCTTTGGGCGACCTTGAGCAGGGGGGCGACTTTCACAGTAACCACTACAGCGGATAGCGGAGTCGGCTCACTTCGCCAGGCCATTCTGAGTGCCAACACAAACCCTGGACCAAACAATATCATTTTTCAAATCAGTGGAACGCCGCCGTTCACGATCACACCAGTCACGGTATTGCCATCGTTGGGTAATCCGACAACCATTGACGGCACAACGCAAAATGGTTTCACGAACAATCCTGTGATTGAGCTAAATGGCGCTTCAGCGGGTGCAAATGCGGTGGGCTTGCAATTGCTCTCCGGTTTCAGCACCGTGCGCAGCCTGGCAATCAACAGGTTTTCTGAGCAGGGTATTATATTGAGCGGTCCGTCCAATACGGTTCAAGGCAATTATATCGGGACAGATGTGTCGGGAACATTGGCGCGGGCCAACACCAGTTATGGCGTTTGGATTGAAAGTGTGGGGAACCTCATCGGCGGGACAAACACCGGTAACGGCAATGTAATTTCCGGTGGCAACGACACGGGAATTTTCATTCTAAATGCGGGGAGCAACACCATCCAGGGAAATATGATTGGGGTTGCCGCAGCAGGCACAAATGCGCTCGGCAATGTGAATAACGGCGTGGTGATTGATGGAGGCACTGGAAACTTGATTGGCGGCACAAATTCAGGTGCGCGTAACGTGATTTCGGGCAATGGTCAGAGCGGTATCTATCTAAACGGTGGCACGTCGATAAGTAATTTGATCCAAGGCAACTACATCGGGTTGGGGGCCTCCGGCAGCATCGTGTTGAGCAACGCGGCTGACGGCATCACCATCAATGGCGCGCTGGGCAACATTATTGGCGGCGCCAACGTGATTTCCGGCAACGGATTTTCAGGTGTTTCAATCGAAAGCGGTTCTTCCAATAATATTATCTTGGGAAATTTCATCGGCACCGACTCGACGGGGGAAACAGCCCTGGGAAATCAAAATTCCGGAGTGGTGATTTCGACCGCCGCCTGGAATCAATTGGGAGGCACAAATTCCAGCGACTGTAATGTGATTTCAGGAAACATTCAGGATGGAATCTTTTTGATCGGTGGCGCAACACGGAACTTGATTGAGGGAAATCTCATTGGACTTTCGGCGGGAGGCACGAACGCGGTGCCCAACAGGTTCAACGGAATCTCATTGAGCGGCGCTGTTTCGAACATTATCGGCGGCGCTGTGACCGGCGCGCGCAATGTGATTTCTGGCAACACCGACAACGGCGTCGGAATTTTGATGGTCACGGACACATTGAACACAATTTGCGGTAATTACATTGGTACGGATATCACCGGCAAAAGGGCTGTGGCCAACGTCCTGGCCGGTGTCCTTGTCCAGGGCAGTTACAACGTCATTGGCGGTACGACGGCAGGCAGTGGCAATGTCATTTCCGGCAATGGCCAGGAGGGTATCTTTCTGGCGGGAAACAATGGCAACGTGGTCGGCAATATGATTCAAGGCAATCTTATCGGATTGATTGCCACCGGTGGAAGTGGCTTGGGCAACGCCCTGGCTGGTATCGGTCTTTCAGGCGCAGCCAATAATCAGATCGGCGGAACAACCGCTGCCGCGCGCAACGTGATTTCAGCTAATGGCAATCTGTCTTCAGGTCTGGGCGGTGTCTTTTTCTTCGGCACGGGCACGACGGGTAATGGGTTAGAGGGAAATTACATCGGTACCGATGTGTCAGGGATGATGGCTGTGGGCAATCTGAACGACGGAGTTTACTTGCAACAGGTGGTCACGAATTTCATCGGCGGCAGCGCCGCTGGCGCCGGCAATGTCATTTCGGCCAACGACGTGGACGGCCTTTACGCGACCAACGCCTCGTGGATTCTGATCCAGGGAAATTTCATCGGTACCAAGGTGGGTGGGACCAACGCGCTCAGAAACACCTTCCACAATGTGGAACTGGATGTGAACGCCATCAACAATACAGTCGGTGGTTCGATGCCGGGCGCTGGCAACACCCTTGCGTTCGCCAACCTGCTTTATTCCGGAGTGCGGGTGCGGAATGGCAGCTTCAACAATTTAATCAGTGGCAATGCGATTTTCAGCAATGGGGAACTGGGAATTGACTTGGGCGCCTTTGGAGTCAACCCCAATTATGATTGCGAAAGCGGCGTTCCGGTGGGAGCGGCTAATACGGGACAAAATTATCCGATATTGACGGCAGTACTTAGCAGTGGTTCGGGTACGATCATCACGGGTTCGCTCGACAGCGCATCGGCCAGGACTTATTTGCTCCAGTTTTTTTCGAATTCATCTGGCGACGCGCTGGGCTACGGCCAGGGCCAGTTTTTTTTGGGCCAGACGAACCTGACCTTGGGCGCGGCCTGTTCATCCAACTACACGGTGTTACTGCCGGTCTCTGTTCCGGCGGGATGGGTGGTGACCGCGACAGCAACCGATCCGGCCAATAATACCTCCGAATTTTCAGCATGGGTTTCAGTGATGATTGTTCCCCAGCTACAATTGAGCATGGTCAACCGCGCCAGTCAGGAGCTTTCTCTGTCCTGGACAAACAATGGCGGAAGTTATGCTTTGCAGCAGACATTCAACCTGAATCCGCCGGTGCAATGGACAACCATAACCAATATGCCCTCCTTGACGAATGGGTTTTTTATGTTGGCTGTGCCAACGACAAACATGAATGCTTTTTACCGTTTGGAAGCGCAGTAAAATGAAGAGGATTTTGAATCTGTGACCGCGGCAAATCTTGTTTTAAACCCTACGTCGGCGCAGCCAGTTCAATCCCAGAAGCAATGCTGCACTAACAGCGCTCAAACTAAGAGGAGATGGCTCAGGTGTCGCAGTGCCATCAACTTGTGCGCCAAAAGCTGTGGGGGAACTGCCGTTCAGCAGTTCCCAGCTGCCATTGTTCAGCCAATAATCCCCGTAATTTGAACCTGTAGTTGCCGGATCAAACAGTTCAATCCCGACGGAATCGCCGCCGGCGAGCCCTGTTACTTCAACGGCCATAGTAAAGTCTTGCGGCACAGTTACCGGCGACAATGAAAGATCAAAATTAACTGTCCCGACGTCTGAATCATTAAAAGTTAAGGGAGTGGGCAGGGTGAAGAACCCGCTGTTATAAAGCGGCGTTGCGATGTTTGGCGTGGGGTAACCGTTGTAAGTAGTGCCAGTATTCGGGAGCAGGGAAACATCCATCTGAACATCGCCAGAAAAAGTGGCGTCCGGGCTGTAAACTTCAAAAGAAAAAGCAGTAACACTGTAGGAAGGAGAGGCAGGACCCATGAGGATCTCGTCGCCAAGCGTAACGCCATTAAGCAAAGTTAAGCTGTTACCCGTGTCAATGGTGCTATCATTGTATATATACTGGCCGTAAGCTCCGATGCTGGCCGCCAAAAACACTACAGCTCCTGCTGCAAATGATTTCCCAATAAATGTTTTCATATTATGATTTGCCATTTCTTCGTTGTTTTCAAGCTTCCCCTGCCAATAAGCTAAAGCATTTTTAGCAGCTCTAATAGAGGTGTCAAGTGTTTTTCCAAAATAATTCTTGCTATTCTCTGACGGTCTTTCTTAAAGTATCGAAGACGGGGTAACGTATAAGTGACATTTAGAGGTTCGGTTTGGTATTGATGAAAGCAGTCGGAAATCGAAAATATGGTGGGGCAACTCTTAATTTGCGGATTGTTAGGTTTCAGTGTCAGCTTTGGCGTTATTTTGATGACACTGCGCTTGTGGCGTCGCGTCAAATTCAAGTCCGCAATGGGGCGTGTGGATTTTCATCATTCACAGATTGCTCCAATTTCCCGATTGGGTGGCATTGGGCTTGCCGCCGCCTTTATCTTCGTTGCCACCCTATCTTTGACGGTTTTTGGTAACCAACTCTCAAAAGGGGCAAGTATCGTTTGTGTGGCGCTCGCTATGTTCGGATTGGGTCTGTGGGATGATTTGTATGCCTTGGGAGCCAAGCGCAAACTTTTCGGTCAATTGATCATTGCCACCGCCGCCTATTTTCTCGGAATTAGCATCAGCCAATTCAAAATTCCATTGACCGACCAAATCATTGATTTGGGATTCTGGTCCTGGCTGGCCACCGTCTTCTGGATCGTGGCCATGACCAACCTGATTAATCTGATTGATGGGGTGGACGGCTTGGCGGGTGGCATTTCTCTGATGTTAATGTTGCTCATGTCCGTGGTGGGTGCAGGGACCGGCTATGTGTCGTTCTTGGCCGCCGGTATGGTCGGGGCCTTGCTCGCCTTTCTGCGGTTTAACTTTCCACCGGCCAAAATTTATATGGGCGATGGTGGCGCCTATTTTCTCGGTTGCCTCATTGGACTGCTCACCATTGCCAGTTCCCACAAAGGCACCATTGTGGCGGCCTTGCTCGCACCGTTGTTTGTGCTGGCGTTGCCTATCCTGGATACCTCGCTGGCTATCGTGCGCCGGGGATTTCTTGGTCTGCCGCTGTTTCGCGCCGATCGCGGGCACATTCATCATCGCCTGCTGGAGAGCGGCCTGTCGCGGCGAGGGGTCGTGTTGGTGGCATATGCCTTCACGGTATTTTTTCTCGGACTGGGTTTCGTCGCTTTCTGGTGGCGCAACCAGTATCTGCCGCTGGTTATGGGCGGCGGGGTTCTGGTGGTACTCTTGGCGGCAGGCTGGTTTAATTTCAGCCGCGAATGGTTTGTCGTCGGGCGCGTGCTGGGCAATTCCTTAAGCCAGCGTTCCGAAATCCAATATGCCCTTGCCCAAACCCGTTGGCTCGCTATGGAAGGATCCCGTTGCCAAAGCCTCATTGATCTCTGCGAGGATACGGTGTTCGTCGCCCGCAAGCTCGGCTTTGATACTGTGCGCATTCGGTTGGAAGACGATGAACGGACGTGGCAGAAGAATCCCACCGACGGAAACAATCTTTGCCTTTTCCGGCACAAGCTAACCGGTCAACGCTACTGTTTCGTTGAGTTGGGCGTTATATGCCCGACGGATAGTGTAAATATCGGCACAGGAGACTCTGCAAAAGACTGCGTATCCGACTATTCGAATGGAAACAGCACTGAATCTGAGGACATTGCGAAAAAATTTAAAATCCTAAGCGAACTGCTGGCGGAAGGATGGGCAAAAGCCCTCTCCTCGTGGAAAAAACAACATCAATTGCCAGCGCGTTTTGATGTCCGACGGACCATGTCTCCTATGGATTACTCTCAGAGTCTTGTTTCTGCGTTGCCATCAGCGCAGAATAACGAGCCGATAAGTTAAATTCTCACCAAGAGTCGTAAGCTCGCGAAGCCAAGTTGCATCAAATCGAATTGTCCCCGCGTGCGCAAATAGACGCCGAAAAATAGGTTGCGATGGTCCGCAGTTGTGATATTTGCCTGGCATGAGAAAGCATCGCAAATCAACGGGATCGGCGGCGGATCCGATTACAGACATGGCGGCAACTATGGCAAAGGTCATGGCGGAACGGACACGCATGATTCACGAACTACTGCCAAAACTGGCGTTGGCTGTGGCAGCGAATGAGGCAATCCAACAAAAATTCATGACGGCGGTTCTGACTAGGCTTTCGAGGATTGAAACAATGGTGCAGATGATTATCGGGGGACAGATTGTTGAAGCGGAGGGGAGGAGCCCTGTTTGTGAGGAGAAAGTAAAAAAACATGTGCAAGAGGCCGAAGCATTCATCTCATAAAAAAGCAACGAACTTGCTCTGGCTATGATGAAATTCATCTGCGGAGAATCAGAGGTACCAGGCGCACGACGCGAGGCTCGGCGAAAGCGATCTGCCCGGACAAAAAAACGGAATAATATTAGATTGGACAGGTATTATCCCGGTGGGTGGGGCAGACTAACTAACCGTATGCTGCGAAAGGCCTGTTGGCGCCGTTGCTTATCATGGGTGGCGCGCTGGGTGCTTGGGTCGGTTCATGGATTCCGGTTGGCGACATCGGGCTTTGGGCTTTGATCGGCATGGCGGCGATGATGGGTGGCACCATGCGTTCGCCACTCACAGCGATGGTTTTCGCTGTGGAGTTGACACGCGATTTCAACCTTTTCCCCGCGGTATTGGTTGGTTCGGTGGCCGCCTTCGGTGTAACCGTTCTGCTAATGCGCCGTTCTGTGCTCACCGAAAAACTTGCACGGCGCGGGCATCATATCACACGCGAATACAGCATTGATCCGTTTGAATTTGCGCGCGTGCGCGACGTGATGGACAAGGATGTATCAAGCGTTCTCTCCACGATGAAACTCACGGAACTGTCGGACCGGATTGCCAATGGCGATGTCAATCTCAACCGGCGTCAAGGCACTTTAATTATCAATGAGCGGAATCAACTTGTCGGCATCATTACACGTGGGGACATCGTCCGAGCTTTGCGTCGAGACCACGCTGAACAAATGACCGTAGCCGAAGCAGGCACCACGGACTTGACGGTTGCTTTTCCTGACGAACCATTGCACACAGCGCTTTCAAAAATGTTGAACCGCAACATAGGTCGATTGCCAGTTGTGGAGCGTAGCGACTCCACAAAGATAGTTGGTTACGCGAGAAGGAATAATATTGTAAGCTTGTCCACCAGCTATGTCCCCTGATAATAAAAGCATCAATGGACTAAATCGAGAAAGAACTGCCGGAAGAGAAATATTCGCAGAACAAATATTCCCCAAAAATTGTTCAATTTGTGGGATAACTACGGCCTCCTTCATTTTAGCAGGAAATAGCGGGAGTATTTGTCTCATGCTGTTTTTGAATGTTCTAACTTTAATAACCGGCTTCATATCTTGAATATTGAGAGATGTCTCTATTTCAACATCCCAATCAGTTGATTCCGCTTCAATCCGTTTGTGGTCAATAAAATTGTTTCCAAGCTTGTATTTCAAATGCTGTTTTACGAAGACAACTGGTTCTAGTGTGCCTAGGTATTGCAGAGTGAACCCATAATCGTAAAAGGCAAATTTTCCTTTTATTTGATTATTGACAGGTAAATGAACTCTCAAGTTCTCGCTGAAAGGATAGCTGCCTATTGCCCTCGCTGATATTATTGTTTGGTAAGTATCTTTTACTCGCCTCAAGATTGCACCTGCACCACCAAGAAAACTCGTCGCTTCCGCTGGATCACTTTCAATTACATGAGCAAGAAATTCAAAAAAAGAAACAATGTTTGTTTTACCTGTTCCATTCGGGCCGACCAACACATTCAAACCTGGGTTTAAGGTCATTTTGAAATTGGATAAAGACTTATACCCATCAACTTCGATTTGTGTGATCATAATAATGAAATTATCTTTACTTCTATTTTTCTAAATACTCCCGTCACCAAATTTTGTCCAGCACTTTATGGGGGGGTGCAGGTCCAGATACGTCCACGAATCGTGTCATGGCGCGGAGCGTAGCAAACACATCAACGGCAGGGCAAGCCAGCCATTCTTATCTGAATCATCGGGAGGGAATCGTAAATTTCAATTTGCTCGCGCCAGCATCAGACGCAGTATCGGAACTCTTGAAAAATCCCAATTAATCCCGCAAAAGTTATTTGTTCTATCAAACCGTCTTTTTACAAAATCTGATACTGCCATCTGATACTGAGCGCCCGTTTTTGGGCAAAAATGGAGAAATATTTCAGAACATGGGACAGGAGCAAAATTGAAAATCTCCAATGATGACAAGCCGAAAATAAGTTTTTGAAAATGAGAAAAATTGGGCGAAAAAGCGCTTCTCAATTAGCAAACCATCGCCTTCAGCCACTCGGCCATCTCTCCGCTTTTGCCAGTAAAACCCGAATCCAGCGGGCGCTCAAGGAAATTCTCAAACATTATTGCGCGGCGTTTAAAAATTTCAATTCTGCCGCGGCGCTGGCGTATTCGGTAAATTTTTTTTCGCCGGTATCGAGGCAATGTTGGAAATAATCTTTCGCGACCGCTTTGTTGCCATCAAGCAGCCGCTTTTCACCGGCGTAAAAATTGGCCTCACATTTGCAGCCGGTACGGGTGTCCGGGGAGGCTTCGCCGGTAGCGGCAAACAATTCCCGCTCATCCATCTGGCCGGTCAAAAAACGTTCTACCATTGAGGGCCAATCGTTAGGCGTTCCGGTTTTTCGCTCGCTCCAATAATTTACGAGGTCGTCCGTCGCAATCTTTTTATCACCGAGCCTGGCGCGAATGAGCCAGATGCGGAAACGGACGTAATCGTCGGTGGCATCCAGGTCGCCGGCCTTTTCAAAATCGATCAACGCGTCCACAAAGGAATGCATGTCAAAGTGCAAATAGCCGCGGCTTTTGATGGCTGCCACATCGGTCGGCACCAGCTTGATGTACTGATTGAATTCAGCGATGGCGCCGTCCAGATCGCCGGCGGCTTTTTCGGCGAGGGCGAGTGTGTTGTATGCGGCCGGGTCATTGGTGTTCAAGGCGAGATATTTTTTGAAATCGGCGGCCTCGGCGGCAAAATTACCGCTTAATCGCTCCGCCACACCGCGGTTTTTGTACGCGTCGATAAAATCGGGCTGGAGCCTGACCGCCGCGGTGAAGTCGGCAATGGCGCCGGCAAAATTGTTTTTGCCGGCTTTTAAGATGCCGCGGTTATTATAGGCATCAGGAGCGTTTGTTTTTTCGGCGATATAACTGCTGAAATCGGCAATGGCGCCATCGGCATCACCAAGCATTTGTTCAGCCAGGGCACAGTTGTAATGGGCGTCGGCAAAATCGGGCTTGAGCGCAAGGGCTTTCTGATAGTCGACGATGGCGTTTTGCAGGTTGCCGATGTTTTGCCAGGCAAATCCACAGTCATAGAGAAGGTCCGCGTCCGGATGCTGGCCGAGATATTCTCCGAGATCGGAGATCGCGCCGGTCGCATCGCCGGCATGGAATTTTGCCAGGCCGCGATTTTTGTACGCGTCCCAAAAACCCGGTTTGAGCGCGATGGCGTCGTCATAGTCCGAAAGGGCTCCGTCCAGGTCGCCGCTCTTTTCCTTTGCTTCGGCGCGTTTGAAATAAGCCATGGCATCCCCGGAGTTCAGATCGATATATTTGTTGTAATCGGCGACGGCGCCGGACCAATCGGCAGCGGTGCATTTGATGGCAGCGAGGCTTAGCCAGGCGCCAGCCAGGTCGGGTTTTAATTCACCGGCTTTGGTGTAGTCATCAGTCGCACTGCGGACGTTGCCCTGGGATTGTTCAATCTGTCCGAGTTCAAACCAGGCCCGGGCATTGCCGGGGACCAGGCGGATGTTATGTTCCAAATCATTGGTGGCGGCATTTAAATCGCCAGCGTTCTTTTCGGCCAGGGCGCGATTCAAATAAGCCATGGCGTCATCCGGTTTGAGCGCCAGAGCTTTGCCGTAGTCGGTGATGGTGTTGCTCCACTCTCCGCTTTTTTGTTCCAATTGCGCGAGGTCGTTCCATGCACCCGCATCATCCGGTTTGAGCGAGAGATATTTATGGTAGTCGGCCAGGGCTGCGGTGAGACCCTGGGGCACGGGTCTGGCATCCGCGCGCAATTTATAGGTTTCCGCGTCTCCGGGAACGAGGGCGAAGTATTTTGTGAGGTCATCCACCGCGCCCGGCCGGTCATTTGCGCTTTGTCGAGCCAGAGCGCGGCCTTTGTATGCGAGGGCGAGGTTTTTACGGGCCGTGGCAAGATCCGGCTTTATTGAGATGGCTTTGTCGAAGTCGGCGATGGCTCCATCAAAATTGCTTCGGCCTTCTTCGGCTATGCCGCGGAGAAGATAGGCGGGCGCAAAATCCGGCTGCAATGCTGCGGCCTGCGTGGCATTGGTGATGGCGCCGGCGAAATCACCGCTCCGTTCCTCCTGCAGGCCGCGGCTGAAATAATCAGCGGCGTTCTGGCAAAGGGCGACGCTGGCCGGCGCCAGCAAAAGCGCCAGGACCATGAGAAATCTGCATGTAACCGCGGTGCAACCCATTTTCCATTATTTCAAGCTTGAATATTTGGCATTCATGGGAAAGACTGCGCGTTCATTTATGCAAGCGCAAGACGCAACAACAGTATATATCCTCAAATTGTGGCCCTGGTTCGAGGAAAACAAAAAGGCGGTCACCATCGGGGCGGCAATCATTATCGTCGTCGTATTCTTCTTTTGGTTTTCGTCGGTGCAACACAGCCAAAGAGAAACAGCGGCGGGCACCGCCATGTCGCAGTTGGTGGTTTCTCCAACGGGCCAGTCGGCTGATGCCTATCTGAAAATCGCTTCCGAATATTCGGGGACTGTCGCCGCGCAGCGGGCGGCCCTTCAGGCGGCGGCCCTGTTGTTTGCGCAAGGCAACTATGCCGACGCTCAAACGCAATTCCAAAAATTTATCGATGGAAATCCCGACAGCCAATTTTATATCCAGGCATTGTTTGGGAATGCCGCCTGCCTGGCGGCGGAAAACAAGCCGGACGAGGCTATCACCGCCTATCAACGTGTCGTCAACAGCTCTTCTGTCGGGCCGGAAGTGAATTCCTCAAAATTCGCCATCGGGGGCATCGAGGAATCGGAAGGCCGATTGAGCGATGCCGTTACTTATTATCAAGACGTGGTCGAGGCTGACCCCTCCGGCGCGCTGGGCGCTGAAGCCAGGCAGCGTCTGATCGAACTGAGCGCCCAAATGCAGGGTTCTGGCACTTCGCATTCCTCTCCACTCCGGGTAAAGTGATATGAAATTGACGATCATCGGGACAGGCTACGTCGGGTTGGTGACGGGCACCTGTTTCGCGGAAGTCGGCCATCAGGTCATTTGCGTGGACAACGATGCCGCAAAGGTCAAATTACTGAAGGGCGGAGGCATCCCGATCTACGAGCCGGGTTTGGAGGAACTGGTCAAAAAGAACGCCGCCGCGGGGCGGCTTTCCTTCACGGAAAGCACGATGGAAGGGGTGCAAAAATCCGACGTGGTTTTCATTGCGGTGCCCACCCCGCCGCAATCGGACGGCTCGGTGGACCTGAGCTTTATCGAGCGTGTCGCGCGCGATATCGCCATGGCCATGACGGAATACAAGGTCATCGTCGATAAGAGCACCGTGCCGGTCAAGACCGGCGACAAGGTCGCCGAAACCATCCGGCGTTATTGCAAGGCCAAAGTGGATTTTGACGTGGTCAGCAACCCGGAATTTCTGCGGGAAGGTTTTGCCGTGGGCGACCTGATGCAACCCGACCGCATCGTTATCGGCGTGCGCGGCCAGCGTCCGGTGGCTGCATTGATAGAGATTTATGAGCCGTTCAAGGCGCCCATCATTGTGACGGACATCAATTCCGCGGAACTGATCAAACACGCTGCGAATTCGTTTCTGGCCCTGAAAATCTCCTATATCAACGCCATCGCAGCCATTTGCGAGGCTGCCGGCGCCAACGTGCAGGAAGTGGCGCATGGCATCGGCCTGGATGAGCGCATCGGCCGGAGATTTCTCAATGCCGGGATCGGCTTCGGGGGCAGTTGTTTTCCGAAAGACCTGAGCGCGTTCATCAAAATTGCCGAGCAGATCGGATATGATTTCAAATTGCTCAAGGAGGTCCAGATCATCAATGCCGACCAGATGGACCGGTTCGTGAAAAAGATCACCGACACTCTTTGGGTCCTCAAAGACAAGACCATCGGCGTGCTCGGCCTGGCGTTCAAACAGAACACGGACGACATCCGCTCCTCGCCGGCCATCGATCTATGCCAGCGGTTGCTCAAGGAAGGCGCCAAATTGCGCGTGCACGATCCCAAGGCGATGGAAAAGGCCAAAGCAGTTTTGCCGAATGTCACTTACGTGGACGATATGAATGCCGTGCCTGACGGCTGCGACGCCCTCGTCATCGCGACCGAGTGGGAGGAATTCAAGAAACTGGACCTGGACCGCGCGCACAAATCGCTGGCGCACCCGATCATGTTCGACGGGCGCAACCTGTTTGATCCGGCGGAGATGGAAAAGCGCGGCTGGATCTACAAAAGCATCGGGCGTTGAAGCTTGTGGACGTTAGTGCCGCGCTCATCTTTCGTCATGGCAAATTATTGATTGCGCGACGGCATAAAGATTCTCACTTGGGTGGTCTTTGGGAGTTTCCGGGGGGCAAGCGCGAGGCACGGGAGACGGACGAAGAATGCCTGGCGCGGGAGATCCGGGAGGAATTGGGGGTGGAGATCTCCGTCGGTGAACTTTTCGAAGAGATCACGCATCATTACCCCGAAAAGACCGTTCATCTGAAGTTTTTCCTCTGCCGGCTGGTTTCCGGCGAGCCGGAACCGCTGGGTTGCGCGGCGTTCAAATGGATCGGTAAAAATGAACTGGCGGACTACCCGTTTCCTGCGGCCGATGCGCGGCTGCTGAAAAAATTGCAGGCTTACACCTTTCCGTAGGCCTCTTCGACAACCTGTTTGAGGTTGTTTTCCCCGACGTTGACGATCTTGAATTCACGTTGGGCGCTCTCCACGGAATCGCTGGCGTGGGCGGCGTTGACCATGATGGTGGAACCGAATTCACGGCGGATGGAACCGGGCGGCGCCTTGGAGGGGTCGGTGGGGCCGAGAACGTCCCGGATCTTGCGGACGGCGTTGACGCCTTCGTAAACGAGGGCGATGCATTTTTCGGTGCCGGGCTTCTGCATTTCCTCTTCGGACGTGCATTCGGAAGGGGCGCGGCCGGACATGAAACGCACGATGTTATCAAATTGATTGTCGCCGAACAGCGGTCCCAGGGCCGTGCCGAGCGTCTTTTCCACATCGGGCGGGATCTTGAACTTAAATTCTTCTTCGATTTTCGCTTTGGCGCGGGCGGCGATGGTATCGACCAGCTTGATGCGAAGGAAATCCCGGACCGGCCCGTAAAATTCCGCGGCCTGGTTGGTACTCATGTGGAGAACCTTGGCGCCGACGATATAAAGGCCGGTGCGCGAGAAGAAATCGATGACGTTTCCGGGGCGGCCGGTGGGGAAACGGAAATTATCCGGCTTGATCAGCACCAGCGTGCGTTCGGGCACATCCCCGTGCGGATAGGTGGTGACATTTTCCAGGATGCCGCCATCGGCATCGGAAAACCGCGCCCACAATTTCAGCTTGGTCTGGGCCTCTTCATCGTTGGGGGCGGCGAGCACAGCGGGTTCGAAATAGCGGACCTGGCCGGTCTCATCATCCAGGATGAGGTCGCCATAGGTGCCGCGGATGGTATCGCCGCTGCGGCGGTCTGGGCTGAGGTTGCCGACGACATTGCGCACTTTGCGGACGGCTTCATCACCGCGGAACAGCATCATCATGACGCGGCGGCGGCGGCCGGTCTTGGGGTCGGGGACAAATTGATGGAGGATGTAATCTTTGAGCAGCTCCTGGATCTTGCGGTCCTGCGAGTCATGCGCGGAGATGATGTTCTCGGCATATTCCCTGGCCAGCTCGGTGCTGGGGGCAAACATCCGGATCGCGCACAGATCCAGCCCCGTGCGCGAGATCAGGCGGCTCAG
>Ga0206819_10075_pt1 | contig 36888 bp, 29 predicted proteins | sample Alteio_BWOrgCont_87_FD_152855 | JGI IMG/M metagenome (GOLD analysis project Ga0206819, IMG submission 152855) | Enriched cells from forest soil in Barre Woods Harvard Forest LTER site, Petersham, Massachusetts, United States -... | ecosystem: Environmental > Terrestrial > Soil > Temperate forest >... | reverse complement strand
ACTGTCGCCATGTCCGCGAAATTCAGGCAGGAAACACCGGTAGCCTCTGGATTTCAACAAATCGACTTGCGGACGCCACATCTCGGAGTTAGCGCCTGTTCCATGAATCATCACCAGATCAGGCAGCTTGACGGCCGGCAGATGTTGAGGAAATTCCTTCTTTACGGCAAGTTTCATCTCTACTTTTTCGCCTCGCGCGAATGGCCGGCTATATTGAAAATACAGCAAATCCATTCGAACATCTACGCCGGCAAACAGTTGCGCTTCTGTTAGTGCCGCTCGACTTCGGCTTTGGATCGATCTTCCAGCGACGATTGATAAGCCGGATCGCAAAAGGCCAGCGCAGCTCGCGCCATGGAATAGACAGCATCTGTTTGATCGAGACTATAGGCGGTCGGCAAGACAACAGAGTCCCTGTCTTTTACCGGTTGCATATTCTCAACGATCTCGACGATGTCGTGCGGCCGGTACACCGCGCTGGCCAGTCCCTGCTCGACAATAATCTTCACATTGCCGGCTTCTTGGGGCATTGGTTCTGTAATCAAATCGATGGCCATCGGCAGGCGTCTGGCAATCGCTTCGAATGTGGTCAATCCGCCGGCTTTCGTCACCATCAGATCGACTGCCGCCATCAAGTCAGACATGCGATCGTGGAAGGGCAGCACCGCGGATGGTATCGGACAACGCCGCGCTTCCTTCCTCACCTTTTCGTACAGGGACTTGTTGTGCCCGCACAAAAATATCGCTTGAATCGGCCGCCGCACACGGCTCAGCTCCCGATAAATCGCCAGCATGTTGCCACCGCCGGCCCAGCCCGCGTTAATGCACACAGTCAGTCGATCGCCGTGCAGTCCGAGGTGATTTCTAAAATCGACTTTGCTCACAGTCGGCGGTTTGATGAAGTCAGGATTGACCGGCATACCCATGATCCGCACGCGCTCGGGCTCAACACCCCAGGCGATTAGCTGATTTCTGGCCAGCTCATTCGGGACCACAGTCAGATCTGCTTCCGGGCAGGCCCAACCACGCCAGAGCTCGTTGCTCGGGTCGGTCACTACCGTCATCAGCTTGACCTTGCCGGACATGCCCGTGCATTTCAATGCCTTGGCAAAGTATTGGTTGGACATGGGATGCACCGAGATCACAATGTCCGGTTGCTCACGCCGCAACCAGTTCTCGATGTACGGACCGGAAAGGCTATAGCCGAGTTTGGAATCGTTCGGTTTGGTCAGATGAATGAACGCATAGTAATACTTCATCAAGCGCTGATTGTTGCGCAGCAAATGATTGTAAAAGTCGACGAAAGCGCGGTTTACCGGATGCGTTTTCTCGACGACGTTGTCAGTGACTAGTTCGAAGTGGTGGCCGTTGGGCTCGTTCTTGACGAGATCTTGAATGGCGCAATGAATTGCGTCCGTTGCGCTTCTGTGCCCGCCACCTGTATCAGAAAAAACCAGACCGATTCTAAAGTTTGCCATTAATATTTATCGATTGAGGGAATTCCACCGGTTCTGGGAAAGAATTATTTGATACTCTGAGACGTTGTCCGGGCTATTCATCCCAGAAGAAGCAGCATCTTTCCGCGAACAAAGATAATGTACCATCCTAGAAAAAATATAATCGTCAGGTTCGCTCTAACTGCGCTCTCCATAGCGCTTCTTGGCATCTATTCCACTGGACTGGCCCAGGCCGAGCACAGCCTGCTGGCGCCCAATCCGCTCAACGGGAAGTTGAGTTTTGTCTCTTCAGATTTCCCCGCTCCGCCACTTGGCAAGACCCTCAAGAAGAAGCCGAGCGAAATCAGAATATATGAATACGACAGCAAACCGCTTGGCGACCGCACACCATTTCTATTGGTGCACGGACTGCGCGGCGAATATTATCCGACCTTCCGTTGGGACAAGGTGATCAAGCATTTCAACAGTGACACCCGATTCGCAGGCGAATACAAGGTGTACATGCTGCGTTACGACAGCACCGCCCGGCTCGAGACGACTGTGCCGCAATTTCGCGCTGCCATCGACGATCTCTATCAACGCACGCAAGAGCGTCCAATTACTGTAATGGCGCTTAGTATGGGCGGCAATCTCGTTTACGAGGGGATGCTCAACGCCGACACCGACAAAAAAGTACGGTTGGTGATGACATTAGGAACTCCGTTTCGCGGATCGCCCTTGTTTTGCGCCGACTGGATGAATTACAGCATTTACAAGAATCTCTGCTTCCCCTGGACGCGCGTCGACCACACTGTCGCCTACAAATTCTACTTCGAGCGCAATCGCAATCTCCTCCAGGATCTTGGCTGGGACGACGGCGACAAATCAGTTCCTGATGTCGGACCGTTCTCCTCCCATCTTCCTCTTGGTCCGAAAGGCGATTTGACTTTGCAAGATACGGTTAACACGCGGCTGGCCAAACTAGAAACCGAACACTTCGACAAGAAAAAACTGATCGCTTATGGCGGTTATTTACAGAATCCGTACATGCTGCCACACTCGGAGCGGGTCGTGGAAAACACGATCATGGCGCCGTACACGACAGTCTTCATGAAAGGCCCCGCCCACCTCGGACGCGAGCACCCGGTGTTAAAGCTGCTCAACAAACAGATCAGCACCACGGTGCCATCTAAGTCTGCTGCAGAGCGCGCCGGCACGCAATTCATCTATCAACTGAACGACGGCATCACACCAGTAGCCAGCGCTATCTTTCTGCCCAAAAACTGCGGCGACCTGGTCTCACGCGAAAGCGATTTGCCCAAAGCGAAGCCAGTCGTTGACGTGAGAATGGCGCGCGTCTTCAAGAATGTCGACCACCTCACCTTCATTGACGGCTATCGTCCACTGCGCGCGCCAACGGCTGTTCGCGACGAGCTCAATCCTGACCAAGCCGCCAAGCCGATGTTCGACTGGATGCTGACTGACCTTCTCAATCCGCCCACCGACGAAAACAGAATCGCCGAAGAGTAAGCTGACACAGTTCAGTAGTGAGCAAGAGCGGCGAGGAGCCGGTCGCAGCGAAACGAGGGAAGCGCGGAGGAGGCGAGGGACGATGCCGACGGAGCGCATAAATGGGAACGAACTTCCTGCAGTTACAGTCCGATAAGAAAGATTGCCAGCCGGCCAGCTCGACACTAAACTGTGTTCGGAGGCAGCTAATGCAACAGTTTTGTCAGCAAATCAAATTCGCTCTAACGGCAATGCCTGCCGTGGCGAATGCTGCCGCCAATAATTCCGACCGGGACGCTAATCGACTCCTGCGGTCGGAATGCTCGCGTACGTAGAAATAAGTAAAGCAAGCTTCGTCGACCGCACCACTCAGTGATGCGGTCTTTGTTTTTTTGAGGTGAAACATCATGAGCACGATCGAGATTCAGTCTAACCAAGCATCCGCCTATAAGGGACACACGGTGCGCCTGAAAGGGCATGTGATGGCGGTGCGCAATATGGGCAATCTGGCTTTTATCATCGTGCGAGATGGAGATGGAACGATTCAGGCTGTCGCCGACAAGCCCGAAGTGATGAAGATCGCCAGAGAACTGACGGCGGAAACGGTCGTATCGATCGAAGGAACGGTGATCCAGCAACCAAAAGCGGTTGAGCAGATGGAAATCTCTATCGATCGATTGCAGGTTTTGGCCCGGCCCAAAGAGACGTTGCCGATCGAAATCGCCAAGAGCAGCAAAGTCGATGGGCTGGCGTTGACGACGATGCTGGATTATCGCCCACTGACCTTGCGCAGCGAAAAGGCGCGCGCCATCTTTCGCATCGAAGCGGAGTTTTGCGCTGGGTTTCGCGAGTTTCTCGGATCGCAGAGATTCGTTGAGATACATTCACCGAAGATTGTTTCCACCGGCACCGAGGGTGGTGCCAACCTTTTCGCCATAGATTATTTCGGCAAACGCGCATACCTGGCCCAGAGCCCGCAGTTCTACAAGCAGATCATGGTTGGCGTGTTCGAGCGAGTCTTTGAAATCGGGCCGGTTTATCGAGCCGAGCAGCACGACACGACCAGACACTTGAACGAGTACATCAGCATGGACCTGGAAATGGGTTTCATCGACAGCGAGCAGGATCTGATCGAAATGCAGACTCGATTGCTATCGCACATGTTCGAGCGGGTGAAAGAAAACTGCCGGCGCGAGCTGGCGCTGTTCCAAGCCCACGTGCCGAAGTTTATCGAGATCGCCCAGGTGAAACTGTCGCAGGCGATCGATCTGTTGCAGTCAAAATTGGGCTGGTCGGGCGAATCCGGTGACCTCGACCCGGAAGCCGAGCGCCTTCTGTGCCAACATTTTGCCGGAGAAACCGAATGTGATCTGGTTTACGTTACACACTATCCCCGTTCAGTGCGGCCGTTCTATGCCATGCCGGCACCGGCGGGGACAGATGGAGTCGAGCTGAGTCACAGTTTTGACCTGTTGTTCCGCGGACTGGAGGTGACAACTGGTGGACAGCGCATTCACCTCTTAGACGAGCTGACCGCGAGCATGACCAGTCGTGGTCTGGAGCCTGAGCAATTCAACGATTATCTTCAATGTTTCCGCTTCGGCATGCCACCACATGGAGGGCTGGCAATCGGTTTGGAAAGACTGGCAAAACAACTGCTCGGTCTTCCCACAGTCAAACTAGCCTCACTGTTTCCCCGCGACATCAACCGGCTGACGCCGTGACTGATGTCACTTGTGCAGCAGATTGCCGACTTTGCTCTTGATCTCTTGCAGAGCAAATGTCGGCTGCGGCTGTGTAACATCGATCAAACCACGGTGAGAATAATCAATCACCGTCTGCCTCAGTTGTCCAAGCAACGGCTTGAAGCCATAGGCAACCATTTCGTTGTATGTAGCATCTAAGGGCCAACCCTGTTGCGTCATTCGATAGATACCACACATGGTGCCGGTGCGATCCTGTCCGTGCAGACAGTGAACGTAAACCGGCTGATTGTTCGGATCGCTCACTGCTGTAAGGAACTGGCGCACAGCCGCATCAGATGGGCGATTAAACACATCCATCGGAATGCTGACGTAGTTGAGACCCAAGCTTCGAGTTTGCGCTGCTTCCTGGCTAACTACCATTTCCTCGTTGCGCAGGTTGATTACAGTCTTCACGCCTGCTTGTTTGAGCAGGGTCAATCCTTGAAGACTTGGCTGTCCGCCGCGCAAAAGCCCTGGCGTCACCATGTGCACGTTGAAGATCTCTTGTCCTGCTTGTCGCAGCACAGGCAGGTTCCACTGCGATAAATCTAGATTGGCTTGAAAGTTGCTCGGTGGTTTATTGAAATTAGCTCGCCCTGCGCCGTTCACAGCAAAATCAGAAGGTGCTAGCACTGCCGGAAAATTTTGTATAGCAGCGGAATGGCCTGCAGGAAAGTTCTGCGCTTGGGCGGGAAACAACGAAAACAGGCAGAACAACACAAGAGACTGCGTAAACAGCACCGCGAACGAAATGCAGTTACGCAGAACAGTGCGTCTGGCGGTCGCAGCCTTCGTATGGCCCACGCGCACGCTTCGCACCAGGCAACAAGATTGTTGCCGATCGACCACAATTAATCTGATCCCTGCAGCCATTTCGTAAAAACAAAGCCCTGTCACTGTGCGGATCGCCGCATCTATTGACGACCGGCGCAGTCTGGTGTTCCCGTGTGGGTCTGCCATTTCAGCCCATTAGTAGAGATTAACGAGCAGCGGGTAGGATTAATATTGGCAACTATGGGAATGCACTTATACTTCTCCTAAGCGATGGCTTAACCATTCCTTCATGATCGGTGCCAGTTCCCTGGCCTCGCTGGAATCCGCAGATCCATTCATATCCCACTTACGAAAGGAGGGTCTTTCCTTATGCGGGTTGAACTTCTATACGCTCCCAATTGCAGCACGTACAAAAGAGCGCGGAATACCCTGGAAACTGTCATCGCAGAAGAAGGTCTTCCTGTGCCAGTCGAGCTGGTAGAAGAAACCACTCAAATAGACGGAGCCCCAACACTGAGAATCAACGGCAACGTAGTACATTCGGTCTCGCATCATATCGAGCATGTGCGAGATGCCATCTGCAATCATTGGAAAGACTTGACCGAAAAACCCCTGGCTCGCCCAGTCTAATTAACTCTCTGGGCGAATTAGACTCCTTGAAGAAATTAACCCGGCTGCGCGATCAGCTGGGTTTTTTGCTGTATGGAACCTGCCAAAGCCCCAGCATTTACCGAGTTTAAGGTGATCCCAAGCTGCGCCAGTTATCATTGACAAGCCAGAGAATTGGGAAACCGCCGCCGGCAGATGCTGTTCAACTCACTCAAATATCTGCTTTTCTTGCCCATTGTCGTCATTCTGTACTGGGCGTCGCCAAAGCGTTTTCGCGTACCAATTCTTTTGATCGCCAGTTACGTGTTCTATATGAGCTGGCGTCCGGTCTTTATCTTGCTCATTTTGGCGCTGACAGTCGCCAACTATTTTTTCGGTCATGCGATCTGGCGCTCGAAGAACAGGAAAAAACTCTGGCTGACACTTTCCGTCGCCCTCAATCTGTCGACCTTGGCATTTTTCAAGTACGCATATTTCTTTGACGATCTAGCCGGGCAGCTGCTCAAGCCGCTAGGAATCGTCGTCGGCAAAATGCCTTTCGATATTATTTTGCCTCTGGGTATATCATTTTTCGTTTTCGAGTTTATCCACTACGTCGTCGACGTCTATCGCGGCAGCGAACCGATCAAATCGTTTCCGGCATTCGCCCTATTCGCCAGTTTTTTCCCTACTCAGATCGCCGGACCAATCAAGCGTTTTCAGGATTTCATTCCGCAGTTTCTCTCACCGGCGAAATTTTCAATCGAGCATTTCGATGAAGGAATTTCACTGATATTGCTTGGACTCTTCAAAAAGGTCTTGCTGGCGGACAATCTCTCCCTCTTCGTCTGGGGCGGATTCTCACATCCTGAACTTTTCGGCGGCTTGGATCTGTGGCTGTTTACCTACGCGTTCGCATTTCAAATCTACTATGATTTCTCCGGCTATACAGACATTGCGCGCGGCTCGGCCATGCTGTTCGGCTACAAGGTGCCGATCAATTTCAATTTGCCGTACGTCGCCGCGAACATCGCCGAGTTCTGGCACCGCTGGCACATTTCGCTGTCGACCTGGTTGCGCGACTATCTCTTCATTCCCCTGGGCGGCTCACGTTGCGCGCCCTGGCTCAGTGCGAGGAACTTGCTCATCACCATGACACTGGGCGGCCTTTGGCATGGAGCGGCGATGCACTACATGATCTGGGGCGTGTTTCACGGAGTGCTTTTGATTGCGCACCGCGAATTCAAACGCCTGAGAGAATCAACAGCATGGCTCGGTTCTCTCGTTTGCAGCGCGCCAGGCCGAATCGCGTGCACACTGCTCACCTTCCACGCTGTTTGCGTCGGCTGGGTGCTGTTTCGCGCTGATACTGCAAACATCGCCTGGCAGATGCTGGTCAAGATGTTTTCGTTCGCGCCCGCAGCAGACGGCGTTACCGCATGCAAAATGGCGCTGCCCACCATCAATTATCCGCTGATCTACCCGACCATCTATTTGCTCCTGCCACTATATGCGGTGTCACACATTTTCATGAGTTGGCTTGACAAAACAACTCTGGTAAAACGTTCGCCCATACCGCTCAAAGTAGTCTGGTGTGCGGTAATGATGTTATTGGTCGTAATCTTTTCACCTGACAAATCGCCGCGTTTCATCTACTTCCAGTTCTAGAGATTAATTCTGCCGGGAAAATTCGAGCAGCCTCAACTGAGAAGGCAAGCAAATAGCCTTGCTAACCGTTCCTTCTGGTATCCGCGTAGATACCTCGGGTACGCCTGGTGCCTACTTGTAAATTGATACCAAAAGGCAATACGATCATCGAGTTGAACTTTACGTCGCTCCCGAGTTTTCGTGAGCCGCTTTGCGGCGCCCGAAGGAGGATTTATGTCCGTTGAAACAGTAAACAAGACCGAAGATGCTGTCAGCTTTTTTCAGGCGAAACTAGCATATGAGATCGGCCCCGTCGGTCTTGACCAGGCGATCAAGAACAAGGAACACATCCAAGTTATCGACATGCGCACACCAGAGCTCTATGCCAAAGGACATGTTCCAGGCGCCATCAACGTTTCGTTGGACCAGATCGAACGCAATGCGCATCAGCTCGACAAAAACAAAACTGTTGTCACTTACTGCTACAACATCACTTGCTCCCTGGCCACGAAAGGCGCATTGGCATTGGCAGAGAAAGGATACAAAGTAAAAGAGTTGGTGGGCGGCTGGCAATCGTGGCAAGAAACCCAAAAGTACACGCAAGAGATTGAAGCAGCGAATTGCAGCACCACAAAAGGACATTCTTGCGGTTAGGCTGCCACCTCGCGTAGTGCCTGAGCAAAATTTGCTTGAGTGCGCAGGACAGCATCTAAATCGACCTATTCCTCAAGATCGCACCTCCCTGATCCAAAAAGAGCAATCGGGCAAATTTGTCCGGTTGCTCTTTTGCCACGCATTGCCACGCGGTAAAATGTCGGAAGGGAGCAATAATTCAAATAGAGCGATGCGAAACAGCTTGACCAGTCAAGACGCTTTCCTCTTAGCGCTGGGAGAGGCAATTCACGAGCGGCGTGTCCTTTTGGGCATGTCGCAGCAGGAGCTGGCGGACCTGGCGGGTGTACACCGTACCTATGTAAGTGACATCGAGCGTGGAGCGCGCAACTTAACAGTAACAACGGTGAGTCGTATCGCCTACAGCCTAGATCTGACCCCCTCACGTCTTTTCCGCCTGACTGATGATCGGGTCGATGCCGTCACGGCTGAGGATCGGTAGCCGGGCCAGCCCGGTCTGAGCCATAGAAACTGTCCAGGCAAAGGAACTAGCCAGTATCAGTGCGCGTCATCCATCTGGAACGTGGAGGGATGCATATGAGTCGCAAAGTTAGCGTGTCTGAAACAGGACAAGACAAGCCCATGCCAACGCGTGCTGAACGGGACGCAGCCTGCTCCAGCGACGCCGGTAGAAAGGCGGTAGAAGAACCGATCAAAGAACTGCTGCCAAAAGGACAACGGCCGGAAGAGCCAATTGGTCTGGAGATGGAAACAGCCGGTGACGAAGACGTCGCGAAAGTTAGTCAACAGGCGAAGTAGAGTTAGATTGGTCAAGGGCTGTTGATTTGTTTTTTGCTTTGATCGGGATCAAGATGCTCCCAGCCCAGTTTATCGAAAGAAAGCGGAGCATCTTGCCAATCATGAAGGTCGATATCCGGTCTTTGATTTTTCAATCGCTCCACTGCCGCAGCACTGAAGCGGCAGCGAAACACCGTCAGAGACCGCAAATTTGGCAATTCCGCCAACTTCTCTAACGCTTCGTCGCTCAGCTTGCTGTTGCCGGAAATATCGAGCATGACCAATTTCGGCAGCCGTTTGAAAATGTCGATACTGGCGTCAGTCATTGAGTCGCCTCGAACCGTGAGCTCTTCTAAATTCGGCATCTGGCTGAGAAACGTCAGTTTCACCGGATCGATGGACAGAAAGCTGATGTCCAAACTGACCAGATCCTTGAGGGCGGTCAACTCTTTCAGCCCAACTATTGAGAATTTCGTGCCGTCAACTGAAAGATCCATGAGCTTGGAAAATGAGGCGATCGTAGACGCACTGCCATCGCCAATAGTCTGGTCGCTGCCGACGTTTAAGGCCGTCAGGCGTGCTCCCAGCGGTCTGAGATAAGAGACACCGCGATCGCTCAAATTCATGTTGCGCAGCCTTAGACAAGTCAAATGCCGCATTGTCGCTATTTTCTTCATGCCCTCGTCGGTGATGCGCGGAGCGTAGTGAATACTCAAGTCGCGAATTGGCAATTGATAGAAATAATCGATTGCCTTGTCGGTGATGTCCAATGGTACGTCCCGAACTCCGCCCAACATCAGTCGGCGCAATCCATATTTTTTGCTCAGTCCTTGCAGATCAGAGTCGCTGACCGTCCGCGAGGAAAGCATAAGATTATCGTTTGTCTCGTTGCGAATCATGTCCGCCACGGTCATATCCGCTTCCTCGATATGCTGGGGAGCCGCTGCAGGTGGAACTTTCGCCTGGAGAACTGGCGCCTCCATCTTCTTTTCCTGCTGTGATGCACAAATCAAGTACGTTGTGTATCCGATGCTGCCGAAAGCGAGAAGAAGCCCCAGAGCTATGAGTGTCCATCCAAGCGGTCCGAATGATACTTTGCGATCCCAGATCAAGACGCCGATGCCAGTGGAGCGCCAGCGAGTCAGTGCATGTTCGAGTGCCACCATATTGCGAAAACGCCTATCCGGATCTCGCTGCAAGGCGATCGAAACTATACTCGACAGGGCGCCAGGAATCTTTCTGTCCTCAAGCTTGGCCAGATCGGGAGCGGCATCTTGCATTTTTTTCATCATCACATCGAGTGGATTTTCACCACGAAACGGAGGACGACCGGACAGCGCTTCAAACATGATGCAGCCAAGCGAATACACGTCGGTTCGCTCGTCTACCCTTTTGCCCTGCGCCTGTTCAGGGCTCATGTAGAGTGGACTGCCAAAAATCTCACCGGTTTTCGTCAAAGAAGAATCGATCTGTTTGTCTTCGGTCAATTTAGCAATGCCAAAGTCGAGTATGTATGCCGTCATATTCGTGCGGCTTTGCGGATAGACGATCATCACATTGCCTGGTTTGAGATCGCGGTGAAGAACACCTTGACGGTGCGCATAACTCATCGCTCTAGCTAACTGAACAGTCACATCAACAACTAGAGACGGCGATAGGAAGCGCTCCTTGCGAATCAAATCCTTCAGTGTGACGCCGTCGATGAAATCCATCACCATGTAGGGAACGTTATCTTCGGTGACACCAAAATCCACCAGCGAAATCAAGTTAGGATAGCGCAGTTTGCTCAAAGCCACGGCTTCTTGATGAAAGCGGGCGATCTGGTCGGGCGAAAGTTTTTCCAACAACAGCATTTTGATGGCAAAGACCTTATCCAGATATCTCTGTTTCGCCTTATAGACGACGCCCGATGCGCCGCGCCCGAGTTCGCAGACGATTTCGTACCTTTGACTGAGCGCCAATCCCAGGCTGGGCGTCCCATCCACCGACGACGTGCCGTCGCGGGGACAGGTAAGTTCGACATCTGGCACATGCTCTCCACATGTGCGACAAAGCCACTGGGTATCAGCTAATGGCTCGGTTTCTCTTCCCACTTATTGGTTCATCTCACCATGTTTGCTCTATATATTTGCCACTTTCGCGGCGAATTTAGCCATGGCATCGGCGCCGGCAGCCTCTATTTATCCGAAGCGGGCGCCCCTTGCTCTTCTTCTAGTTTCGCCAATTCCTTTTTTAGCCGATCGATTGCCAGATCGAAATTAGGCAGACAATTCGAGTGCACCGGATTCTCAGCGTATTTCGTACCGTGAGCCGCTCGCTCCCGTTCGAGATGCTCGATTGTTTGTTTCAAATACATTCGATCCATACAACTCTCCTGGCTTGATGGGCGACCGACTTCAATGTTTCTTCGATCATTGCCTGGGCGACAGCTTAAGGTTAATCGGCGGCGGTTGGTTGGATCGAGCATGGCAACCAATCATGTGAAAGCCAGCCAGCATTGGTTTGTGCGTCTTGACTCCCAGTCCGACCCAAAGACTCAAGTAAAACGTCTGGTCGGTCGAACGATATTTTCGCATGCTGGAACGTCTGTGCGCCACAACAGTTACAGGAACAAAGCCGATGCCGCGGGGTTGGCTGAACTGGACTGATTGAATCTCTAGGCGCTTCGTCGTTTCGCTAGCGCTGGGCGCCAGCTGCGAAGCGCAGGCGGCAATGGCAGATAACGCGCCGGGAGAAGCGACTTCGGTCAATTGCTCGGTAGGATGGCGCAACTCATTTTCGGATAAGGTCAACAATTGCTCGGTGATTTTGTAGCCAAAGCGCTCAACGGCGAACCATAAATGCGGCGGCGCTAGAGGCACCTTGATCTGCCCTAATTGGCGCTCCACCGATTTGACAGTGTCTGGCTGATTCAGTTTACGCAGGACAATGATTCGCCGTTTTAAACAAGATGCAATTAGATCCGGATCGATATTGTGCAGCGAAAGAAAAATCGTGCTCGCCAGGCTGTACTCCGCGTCCGCCGCTGCATAGTTGGCTGTCGCGGCATCGACTTCACCCTCCCCATATTCGATTGCGGCGATCTCGTATGACGAATCTTTTTGCGCCTCCATCAGATGCAGAGCATTGCCAAGAATGTTTCGCGCATCATCGTAACGTCTGTCCTTGCAGTAAATAATGCCGAGCCGCAGCATGATGTCGCAACGCTCACGCGCGCTGGCCTTCTTTTCTTCTTCGAACTTGAGAGAACTCTCGTAACATGCGGCAGACTCGGCGTAACGGCACTCGTCTGCGTAGAGTTCACCCATCTGTGACAGGGCGTGAGCAGTGCGGCTGTGGGCGTGGTCATACTTGTGCGCCTCGTCTAACCCGCAATGGATCATCTCTTCCGCAACTTCGAATTTTCCCACTTCCAGCGCCTTATGCGCCATGTGCAGGTAACAGAGATATGGCACACTGCGGGCAAACACCAGCGCACCGCCAATTATGAACGCTGCGTAGATGACTGCGCGCACCCAGCGCCGCTCAGGCGCCATGAGCAAGCGGCGCAAAACCGCCAAGACGGCGAAAATGGCCAGCCGCCATCGCTGGAAAACCTTTTTCTCCTTGTTATTCAACTCTGTTATAACGATACCTGGACCGGTTTTTAGCTGCCTACACGCCCTAAGCGATAATACAGCAGATGACCGAACCGGATCGTTTGATGACAAATTGCCAAGCCCGAGCGCAGGCTGGGAATAATGGCTTATGAGCAGGCAACCGAGGAACGCAGTTTCATGAATCGACAGCACTGGCGCTGCGTGACACTGTTTCTCCTCTTATTCTGGGCGGTAAGCGCTTCAACTGCCAACGCCGTTCCGGTTAAGCCGCAAGAGCAGCCGTCTTTGCCGGCGAAAGCTGCGGCAAAGGCGCAGCCGGCCCCATCTACGAAGCCGGCGGGGCCGGCGGCTTTGCCCGCCAAGTCGCAGTCCGCGCCGCTAGATCCTTCCATCAATGACGATCGGGCGTTTTTGGATCAGCTGGATCAACTGCCGTCACCCCAGTCGTTGACTTCGGATCCTCTCATTCAGAAGGCAATCGAATGCTATAAGTCCGGAAATTTGGCAACGGCTGTTCCGCTTCTCGTTCAGGATTTGAAGGAGCATCCGGAAAATGGCACAGCTCATTTCTACCTCGGTCTGGCGCTCAAGAAGATGGGTCAAGATGCAAACGCTATCAACGAGCTGGAAACTGCCATCAAAATATGTCCGCCCGGAGTCACCCAAGCACTGGCAAACCAGGCTCTTCACGGCAGTCTGCCGCCGGCGCAAAAGAAAGTAGCACCGCCTATCTGGTCAACCGTGCTGGCAGCCGCAAGCGGCACACTATTCGGGGTAGAGACCACTGCTACCGCCCATGGTGTGGCGTTCAAGCCGCCGGATATTGCCGGTCCCGTTAGTGCCGCAATCAAGCGTGGGAAACAGCTTTTGAAAAATGGTGGAAAGATGCCACCACCTCAGAATTTTCAACCTGGGGCGCCTCGTCCATATAGTTCTGCTGCCGACGTAATGTCTATGGGCGATTTGATGGAATTGGCGGCGAGGAGCCGATCGATAGATCAAAAATGGCGTAGCGATTCTTTTGGCGTGATTCGCTTTGCTCAAGCACCAGAATTTACTCCTGAGTGGGACCGCTGGATTATGGCGTTTCGCAAGACCTTCAACCGCCAGCTTTTAAGACATCTCGGCAATGACTACCAGAACGAGACCAGCGGCACCGCCAGCATGATCTTCAGCCTCGACAAAGAGGGACACCTGCGCGGCTGCATTTACCAGAGCACCGCCGATGATGTCTGCAATCAATGCCTGATGAAAACGATCAGGGACATGAACGGCACATATGTACTGGCATTCCCACCGACGACACACATTACCGGGTGGAACTTCAACATCAATTGGAATTTCACGCGCGCGCTCGCTTACATCAAAGCACAGAAAGAACGGCAGGCGATCGCTGAGGCCAAAGCACGCTCTTTGGCAGTCGAGGCCAAGTTGAAACAGCAACAGTTGGCCGAAGCTCAGAAGGCCAAAGCGTTGAAGCTGGCCCAGTTGGCAACGGAAGCGAAACTCAAGTCAGCGTTGCAGGTAAAACAAAAGGTTTCTGCTCTTTTGCTGCCGAAGGCGAAGCCGGTCGAATTGAAAGCGACACCAGTCAAACTGACTGATTTGCCGGCGGTCAAACGTATCCCTGAACCCGCCACGCCCTTGACACCCACGCCCACGGACTCATTGACACCGCCAACTTCGCTCACCATGGACGATATTCAGGACGACGACATGGATGTCAGCGATCTCTTCAAGTAGCACGATCAAAGGAAACGAAGTTGTAGCGAGGGCAAGGCGGCGAGGGACGAAGCCGACTTAGCGATTAGAACAGATCACGATGCGACAGCAACCGCGTCCGCCAACGACACGGGCGTGGCATGGGGAACTTCGACAAGCAGTCCCAGTTGGGCGAAATACAGCGACGCAGTGAAGTGCAGTCCGGTCAGCGCATGCAAATCGTTGGCGTACTCACTCAACTGCCTGGTGTGTTTTTGCAATTGCAGCTGTACTTCGGCGCCGGACACATGATCGGTTTTGTAATCGATGATGTGCCACCGCCCCTGGTGATCTTCAAGAATCAAATCGGGACGTTTGAGCTGGACATCCTGACGGGAGCTGATCGTGTACGGTACTTCGTGCAGCCGGCGGCGAGCATCCTTCAGCATCTGGCAAAGATCGCTGGCAAAAAATGTTTGCAATAACTTGGTCCCCTCGTCCAGCAACTGCTGCAGCATCGGGGCATCAGCCACAGCTACTCCCTGCTCGAATGCCAGACTATGCAGCAATTCATTAGTGAACAAGGAGGGATCGTCTGGCATGTGTTCCATCACAGCGTGGAAGAAGGTTCCCACCACCGTCGATTCCAGATGCTGCCGGCTGACCGCTCCGGTAATGCGCACCCCGGCTGAGGCAGGGGGCGGCGCCACCTCGCTTTCCATGCCGTTCCAGACCAGATCCCACGAGATGCGGATGTCTTGTTCGAGGCTAGAATCAACTTCGCCAGCAATGGCCGCCTCAGCACCAGATTCGGTGTCGCATACGTCAGCCGATACGTCGATGAATCTGACCGAACAAATACCTTCCCGTTGCGCACGACAGCTAATGGTGTCATCTTCGCTCGCTGCTTCTTCTTCAAAACCGAGCCACTGCCTGAGCCAGAGGCGAAACGACGGCAGGTCTCGGGCGCTGCTATCGAAGAACATGCCCAGATAGTCACGGGCGCGCGTGGCGGCGACGTAGAATAAGCGCTTCTTCTCCGCTGCCTCCAGTTCGTCATTGATGGAACACGCCGTTCTATACCATGAGGGTGTGATGTCGTCGTCGCTTCGGGCGGTGTTGAACGCCAGTCCGTAGTCGCGGTGGAAGACGACCCGATCGTTTCTGGCAGCGGCTGAGACATCCAACACAGGCAAGATGACGGCGGGAAACTCAAGACCCTTCGAGCTGTGAATGGTCATGAGCTTGACCGAATCTTTAGTATCCAACGGCGCATCTGACTGCTGCACTTTCAGCTCGCGCATCATCCGCAACCGCTGGGCCAATTCGCCGCAGGATAATTGGTCCTGCTCGTTAGCCAGAGCGACAAGTTTCCACAAATTGCGCGAGCGCTGATGACCGTTCGGCAAAGTCAGGAGCACGATATCGTATCCGGTGCGCTCGACGATCTTGCGCACCAATTGACTCAGCGGCAAACGCCCGGCGTCATGGAGAAACATTTTCAGCTGCGCCACAGCGGCCTTGATCGGCTCAAACCCCGGCTTCCGCTGCCGCGCCGCCGCCAGTAAACTGTGCCACAAACTGGTATTGGAGGAGCGTGCGGCACCAACTGCATGCAACAAGTCATCGCTCACCGCGAACATCGGCGAGCGCAACGCAGCCAGAAGGGCATGGTCGTTCATCGGCTGGGCCAGAAACGAAAGAAGATTCTCGACATCAAAGATTTCCTGCCGATCGAGGAAGTTCTTGCCGCCCAACATGACGTAGGGTATGCCGAACTGCACTAGAGCATCTTCGATTTCAGAAAAATCTTGATTACGTTGAACGAGAATGGCGAAATCGCCGTAACGAATTGGCCGCTCTTTGCCGTCTTTGGCGGAAACCGGTGCAGAATCAGCCACCTTTTCCAGGATCCAATTGGCTACGGCCGACGCCTCTGCTGCGCGGCTGACCTGGGAGCGGCGACGAGTCGAATCGTCCGATACAGGAGTATAGCAAACGACCTCGACACGGCGAGACTGATTCTCAGTTTCGTTGCGGGCTGCTTCGAGCCTTTCGAATCTGGCATTGAATGTGGTGCCCTGTGCCTGGCTGTCATTCATAACGGCAGAAAAAAGCGCATTGATAAAACAAACCACCTGGGGATGGCTCCTGAAAGAACGACTGAGGCTGAGCAGTGCGCCGTCAGCGGCTGCGGCAATGCGTTCTTTCCATTCGTTGAAGGTAGAAACGTCTGCGCCTTGAAACTTGTAGATTGATTGCTTATCGTCACCAATCAGGAATAAGGTGGTCTGCTCTCCCGCCAGAAGCCCGAGCAACTCCGACTGCATTCTGTTTGTGTCTTGAAACTCGTCGACGAGAATCTCAGCGACGGAGTCGTTATATGCGCTGCGGGCAGCGGATCTCTCCTTCTTCAACGCATTTAGCGCGAATACAATCAGATCGTTGTAGTCGGCGGTAAACCGCTCTCGCTTAGCTGCACCGTATATGGTGTAGGCTCTTCGGGCCAGAGCGATTAGTTTCAAACAAAATTGGAAAGCGATGGGATCGCTCTGGCTAAGCTCGGCGGGGATACGCTTAATTACATCACCGGCTAATTCGCGCAGGCACCTGATCGCAGACCGTGTTGCCTTAGCTTGCTCTTTGTTGCCACCTGTGTTTTTCGGCTTTAGCTCCGACAACTCGATTAATGATTGCCAGAGATCGTCAGCGTTTCCATCGTTCGATTGGCATGAAGGATTGACCGTATCGATTGGCTTGCTCGGGTCAACTTGTTGCGGCGGCCAGGTCTTCGCACCGACTATGCACAGCGCGTGCTGCAGCGCAGTCAGGCGGAACTGATCTAATGTGTCCGTCATCTGCTGTACAGAACTGGATGCCAAAACGCCGATCGCATGATGCCAATTTTTGTTCTGGCGCAAGCATGCGAGTGCACGCAGGCGAGAGCGAACCATGATTGCCTGTGCATGGGCGGAGAATTCTGCCATTCCCAGGTGCTGCAGGGGTGCGATCGCTTCGCTGAATTGCAGCGAAGATTTGAGCGCCAGTGTGAGCCATTGGCGTATTTGTTGCAGATCGAATTCGAGCAGCAACTCATTCTCGGGCAACTGCTGGGCAATCACCTGGCGAAAGGCTTGATCGATGCTTGCTTGCAGCAGCTCAGCCTGTCCGAGATCGTCCAAAACCTCCAACTGTGGATCGACGCCCGCATCCAAAGGAAACGCCTTGATGATCGACTCGCACAGAGAATGGATGGTACCAATCTTGGCACCGTCAATTTCCGCAAGACAGGTAGACCACCTCTCACGCTCATCCTCAGCACACTGCTCAAGCAGGTTGCGCAGACGGGTCTTCAGGCGAATGCGCATTTCGTTGGCGGCTTTACGCGTGAATGTCACGGCGACTAACTGGTTGACCGAGAGGTTGGCATCGCGCTTCAATCGTTCGATATAACGCTCCACGAGCACGTGAGTTTTGCCAGAACCAGCGCCGGCAGAAACGAGGATGCGCGTGGCGCGGCTAGTAGCTGCAATCAGTTGTTGCTCGGTTAACCCAGGCATGGTCTAAGAACCTCCCTGTTCGCTTGTGCTGTGTTGCAACTCTTTGATGCGACAAACCGCGCGATGATCGCATTTACTACATACGGCTGTGCCATTCGGTCTAACCGTGAAGTCACCACTTTCGATACCAGCAACAAAGTTTTTCACGTGCTGCTCGACGACATCGATCAGATTGATGTTTTGTTCGTCTCGCTGCTCGCCGGCTGAGGGCTCGAAGTTGAGGCGACCGCTCGGTTCACCGGAGGAAACGCTCAGGTACATCGCTGATGCCACCTTGCTGCCCGGCATGATGGCGCGCTCGACTGCCAGTGCATAGAGCGGCAATTGAATGTTGCGCCCGGACATTGCATCATCTCGACTGATCGCCGCCGCTCCGGCCTTGTAGTCAACCAGGCGCACTCTCGGGCTCGCGGAGCCGATCGTGTGCGCGGCGACATCAACTCTGTCGATCCGTCCTCTGACCAGTATCTCCTTGCCGTTGCGCAGTTTGATCATCAGTTGAGGATGGGGCTGCGCATCCAGGCGCCCAAAGCTTGCCTCCAGCATAGTGGGAACGAACTGCTCCTGGTCGGCGACGGCACGCTGCCACTCCTTCACGAAAAATCGATTGAGCCGGAAGATAATTTCATTGCGGTCGAATTGCCAGAATTCACCATGGCGCACGTCAGGTCGCTGCTGCAGTAGCGCCAGGGCGGCGTTGGTGGCAGATTGAAACAGCGCCATTGCCTGTTCTTGCGGCATCGCCGCCAGAGTGATCTTGCGGGCGGACAGTGTGCGGTAGAAGAGTTCCAGAGCCTTGTGATATGTCTCACCGACCACCATTGGATTCAGCCCTGTCTCGGGCTCTGTGTGCGGCTGGGCTCGCAGCACGTGTGAAACCCAATAGCGAAATGGACACTTACCATATTCGTTTAAACGACTGGCGCTCCACTGCTCGGGCTGGCGAATTGAAAGCGCACCGGCTGCCACCAGGTGCCGCAAGTCGCCGTTGAATTCGCCGACTGCGCCGAACTGCGCCCGGGCGCGCGCCACTCGAATCGGCTCGGACAGCGACTCGACCAGCGTCGTCAACGGCAACATGGCACGCAGTTCGCTCACATCGGTTGATGGAGCAGTCCACAGCAAAGCGGATAAGGCATCGCGCGACGAGATCGGTTTTGACCGGGCATGCACAAACGGGCCGATCGCATCCAGCGATTCCTCTTCTTGCCCTCCGGTGATCAGATAGGATGGCACCAATTCGTCGCCGCCGCCGGAGAACATGGGACACGACAGATGCACTTTCGATTTCGCTCGCTGAACCAGCGATGAGAACAATGCAGTTTCGAACGAGGCGTGAAATCGCGGATTGCGCAAATCGATACCGAAAGTGAGCCAGCGCTGCACCTCATCGGCGCTGAGGAAGCCGCCCTGGCGCGAGCGTTTGGGAAATTCTCCTTCAATCAATCCGAGAATGAAAACTTCGTCGAACATGCGGTTGGGCGCCAGGTCCGCACCGCATATGGTGACACTATCGGGGCTGCGCGGAACTCTCCTGAAGTTGCTGCGCTCGATCAAGGCGCGCAATCTTGCCAGGAAATATTCAGCTGTGCATATGCTTTCCCCGGTAAAACGCTCTTCGTAGATCAAGCCGGCTAGACACCGCCGAAACTCGCGCAAAGAGCGCTGCTCTTCCCAGATATAGAAAGGATCGTCGCCTGACTCGGAAGAAAGTTCTACATATCGGTCGATCAAATCCTCGACCCAAATAACATAATCGCGAATCGAGGCGTTCGGTCGCGGAATCACTTCCGTTATCAAATTGGCAAACACTTTCGAAAAATCCGGCGAAAGTTTCTCTGTACTGGTCGCCAGAAGGTCCAGCCACTGCTGGCGAGAATCAACAACATTGGCGTGATATGAAAGTTGATCGAGCCTGGTCAACTCACGTTCGAAATCTGCCCGCGACAGCGAGGGCAACTTGAAGTTGGCGTTGCGCAGGCAGGCAATCACGTCGGCGCGTTTGAAATTGCCAAGCGACGACAATTCAGTCAGTCCCATAATTAACTGTACGACCGGAAACGCATTCAAGTTCGCGGCTTCATCGAGAAAATAAGTAATGCCTGCATTCTCGCGCCCGAAGGCTGCGTGCACTGCCGCGCCGTAGTCGGACAGGCTGCGCGCCACGACAAGCATTTGCTCGGGTTTGACACCATCGGCGATGCGCTGTTTGATCACTCTGGCGACTTCAGCGCACTCAAAAAATCGATCGAGCACCCGTACCTTTTTTACATCAGCCGCCGGCATTCCGTCCTGCACGCGTTCGACCAGGCGCCTATCGGCGGCGGCAAATGCCGAATCAAGCTCGGAAAAGCTCTGCTCTTTCCAAGCGTAGTCGCCGGCATCGTCTTGCTCGGGCGGCAGATAGTCGAAAAGGACTCGTGTGTGCGCCGCTCGTTTTGCCAATCCTTCAAGAACGCTCAATTGCAGCAGATTGAAACGGTCGAAACCATCGGCAGCAACAAAGCCTAGCTCGAGAACATGCTGGCTATGCGCCAAGACTTTGCGCGCAGCAAACGCCGCTCCGCGCTGATCGACATATCCTCGGTCTGACAGAGTCTGCCAGTATCGCTCATAGATTCGCGCCAACTCGAGATAGCGCGACTCAGACTGGGCTGTCTTCTCCAATTTTGTCACAACGTCTGAAGGCGAAAGAGCAGCCCGTTGCATCTCGTCGATCAACTCCAGCAGCGCCGCATGTGTGCCGGAAAAGCCTAAAATCGGCGCCAGCGTCTGAAGCTGTTCCTCCGCGTTCAACTGATTCAACAGACGGGCAATGATGGCAACACGCACCTCATCTGGTACGAGAGTGAAGGGAACGCCGGCCTTGCGCAGAACGAATTGGCACGCCTTGTAAAAAGGCAGCACCTGCAGTCCGAGAATTCCCGCTGCCTTGGCTGTCCCCTCGCGCCGCAGTTGCTCGTGCAAGCGTTTTTCAAATAGCGTTTTGTATCTTTGCGATGGCACCACCACGAGTGCAGATCCAAACGGATTTTGCCGGCAATACTCAACCACCTCGGCAATCAAAGCGGTTGTCTTGCCTGCCCGGTAAGGCCCGAGAATCAGCTCGACACCTGGCTTGAACGACGGATGTGTTTCCCCACCGCCCGCCAGGAAACAATCAGAGACCTTAGCCAACTCAGAATTCATTGAACCACCTCGTCATGGCACCGAAATGCCGGCCGCAGCAGCCCGGGCGCCGAATGGTCGAAACACAGCGGTGCCGGAACTCTCGCCGAGCCATCGAGCTCGGCCTACATAGTTTTCGATTGCGCCGTTCATGACAAAAATTCTCGCAAGTGCGCGTCGCAGCGGCGGCGAAGTTTTTGCATCGCTCGCAGCTCAATTTGACGAACTTGTTCGCGGCTCATGTGCAGGGTTTTGCCGAGTTCTTCCAGACTGAACGACCGATTGGAATTTAGCCCATATCGCAATTGGATGATCTCCTTTTCGCGATCGGTCAATTCGGCCAGGACGTCGCTCAAATGCCCATGCAAAAGCTTTGCCGCGGCGGCTTCGTCCGGCAGTGTTCCTTCGGAATCTTCAATCAGATCCGCTAGCGTGCTATCGGACTCTTCACCGCATAGTGAATCCAAGGACAACGGCACCTTGGCCGAGCCGAAAGCAAGCATCACTTTTTCTTTTGACAATCCCGAGAGTTCGGATAATTCGTCCGGAGTCGGCACTCGCCCCAATTCTTGTGAAAAATCTCGCGCCGATTTTCTGAGCTTGTTGATCACTTCGTTCATATGAACCGGCACGCGGATCGTCCTGGACTTGTTCGCCAATGCGCGAGTTACCGCCTGTCGAATCCACCAGGTCGCGTAGGTTGAAAACTTGTTGCCTTTCTCCGGATCGAATTTTTCCACAGCCCGCATCAAACCCAGGCTTCCTTCCTGGACTAAATCTTGAAAGCTGAGACCGTGGTTTTTGTATCGCTTCGCAATGCTGACAACAAGTCGCAGGTTCGCCTGGATCAACCGGCGGCGGGCCAGTTGATCTCCGCGCTTGAGCGCTCTTGCGAGTTCGATCTCCTCTCTACCGTTGAGAAGTTTGTGGCGAGCAATCTCTTTGAGGTAGACCCTGACCGAGTCATCCTCGCCCGAGCCAAACCCGATGCTGGTATATGCTCCCGATTCCTTTTCGTCGCTGGCCGCTCCCTCGTCTTCGAACGAAAGTGATTCGGCAGGCACATCGCCATCTTCGCGTGGCTCCACTAAATCGAAGTCCGAGATGTCGAGGTTATCGACTCGCATCTGGTCATCGACATCGAAGCTAAATTGCTTGCTCTTTCTTCCAGCCATCGCGCGAGTTCGCCGTCACCCCCTTAACTCTGCGCTCACTTATATATACGTACGGTGAGTGCAAAAAGTTCAACAGTATGGTGACATGAACTGCTTGTCTCGACTAGACACAGATTTCGCCGAAACCGGCATTTGATATACGCTTCACACGCCACCACATATGGAGATGGCGAAAAAAGAATTCTCATAAACCAAAAACGGAGCGAAAATGCGATACACCCAAGTCGGTCTGTCGGCATCTAGGGAACAAGCCTCCCTTAAATGCAACACCGCAGCTCGAGAGCGGTTCGAATAATCGGAGCGAGGAGAGAACTTAAGCGCCTTCCTTTCTCTTCTCTTCCTCAATTGCGCGACGAATCGATTCAGCTAAAGTCAAAATGTCTCCGGAAACAGCACCAGATTCGTCCGCTGCGTTCATTTCAGTTGTTAAGTACACGGCATATGGACGGGACGAACCGGCCACGCCGAAATCGGCGGGGGAACCAGCCGGATCACTTTGCCGTCCAGCCGACTGCTCTTGTACCAACAGTCGAAAAGCCAGCAGTGCATCTTTGTCGTTTATCAAATGAGCCCGCAGGAATTTAAGATTGACTCTGCGATTCATTAATATGTGCTCTGCGCGAAACGTGACATATGTTTCGTCGTCAAAAATCTTCTCGAAGAGCTTATACCGTCCAGCCACTTCGGCGCCAGCCAGCTCATCGTCATTTTCATGGGTCCACGTGGCGTCGTCACCGCCGCCACTAGCGGAGGGTTTTGTCTGGGACTCTGTGAGCTTCTTTCTAACCGCTTCGGTCAGTCCCACTGTTTCATCTTGGTCGTCGTCCATTGCGTCGCTCCGGCTTTGCACAACTTAGTTATGCACCAGCGCAATTTCCGATAAACCCGAACTGAAATCTATCGATTTTATGCTCGCCCGCTGTCCGGGAAAACTGAGTCCGGAATCTTGGCATGCAACGCTATCGAGAAAATTCACGCCCAATCCCACTCTGGCATGGAAACACAACCAGCCTAAACAAATACGCGAAACCGGAGATTCTTAATTCTCGCCTCGCGACTAGAATGATTTGCAAAGGGAGTATCAACGACGAAAAATGTACAAGTCATACAAAGAAGATTGCCAGGACCTCAAGCAGAAATATCCGGATCTGGCGGCGCAATTTTCACAGTGGAGTTTTTTGCAAGATGCTCTGCGATGGGCAGACGGACAGGATTCAAACGTTGGCACAATGGACTTCCTGCAGCAGGACGAGTTCTCTCATGATGTAGTTCTGCACTACCATCCAACCGATGAATACATCGTCTTCGGTGTAACATGAGTAGGCGGTTTGATTGCGGTCGCAATCTTCGATGAAAAACCAACCGCCACCACACTGCTTGAATTGCGCTTGCAATCGGGCTGGCAACCACAAGTTTCCGCTCTGGTGAGTGGTGATGTCATTCTCGGTCACGCCGCCTGCCTGATTGGCAAGCCGGAAGGCAGCAGTTGCCACTCAAACAGTGCGCCGAACGCGTGAGAGCACAGTCATGCCCTCGTCTGTGTTTAATCCGAATTTGCCACCGAATTTGGTGCTACGAACTCGATGCACCGATTTTGCTGCGATCGAATTGCTCGGCGAAGAGTCGCATGGTGACGTCGGCGACGCGGGCGCCGATGGCTTCGACGGATGATTGTTGTTTCTCATCAACAAGCGTGCCGTCGTCTTTGAAGGCTTTATTCGCTTGTGAAACGGCGACTTGATTGGGAACCACTATTACGCCTATATTTTCCAGAATCGAGCGAACGGTGACAAGACCGCGCAGTCCGCCAAGCGCGCCCGGAGACGCGCTCATGATGCCGGCGACTTTGCCTGTAAAGCAGGCCAGCATTTTCTCATCGGGGGTAGCGGGGCGCGAGACCCAGTCGATTGCGTTCTTCAGCGCGCCGCTGATCGAGCTGTTGTATTCCGGTGCGGCAATGAGAAATCCCTGGCTGGCAAAAAACAACTCCTTCAACTTGCGCGCGTTCTCCGGCAAGCCTTGATCGGCTTCGACGTCGCCATCGTAAACAGCCAATGGCAAATCTTTCAGGTCAAGATAGGTGACATCCGCACCCGCTTTTTTTGCTCCGGCCATGGCGATCTGAACCAGCTTTTTATTAAAAGAGTCGCGGCGGAGGCTGCCTGCAAAGCAGAGAATGTTCGGTCTGTACGTCGTCATGTCCACCTCCCCATAGTGGCGTTGAAATTCTCAGTTCTTACAATTGTGCAATCATATCCGGAGTTTGCACGGCGGTTTCAAGTAGTCATCCCATGAAATACGAAATTCAACACAATGGAGCCGGTTCGATTCTTAGCGTCGAGCTTGAGAAAGGCGAAACGTTCAAAGCCGCAGCCGGGTCGCTTATGGGCAAAAGCAGCACGATTAATTTAGAAGGAACGGTGGATGGCGGAGCGCTGGAGGCTGTAAAACGCGCGTTGTTAGGCGGCGGCACCTTATTCTTCGTAACATTGAAAGCGATCGAATCCGGCGGCGGCGCGATTATTGCACCGGCGCTTCCGGGTGCAATCAAGATTCTGGAAATAGGCGAAGCTGACAGCTCAGGCACATATTTGCAGGGTCATTCATTTCTTGCAACTTTAGGACAGGTCACCCTGGATACGGAGATGCAAGTGGCACCGGTTGGACTTCTCACCGGTGAGGGACTGTTCGTTCTGCACGCCGCCGGAAAAGGCGCGCTGGCAGTCAGTGCCTTCGGAGATCTGCATTACGTCAAGATTGAGGCAGGCACCGACTACCTTGTTGACAATGGACATCTAGTCGCGTGGAGGTGTGACCACAGTTTCAAAGTCGAAAAATCGAGCACCGGTTGGCTTTCCAGCTTCGTCAGCGGCGAAGGACTGCTCTGGCGATTTCAAGGACCAGCCGAGCTCTGGCTGCAAACTCGCAATCCACACGCATTCAGCCACTGGATGAAACATATGATTCCAACTTCGTAAGGAAAGGATGCTGCCAATGTTCATCAACTTCAAAATGCCATCGCATTTGATACCAAGCCCCTGGCCTGGCCGGCCGGAGTCGTTGCGAAGATCCAACGCGTACCACCAGGTGGCAGCGCTCGCCCTGGCGGCGTGTGCGACGGCGACACAAGCCAGCTTTGCCGCTTCCGACGGTGACCTCGACACAAGTGCTCCGCCACATTTCGGATACATCGACAAAACCGGCCGATTTGTCATCAAACCAATCTACGATTCAATCAGCCCGTTCTCCGAAAATTGCGCCATCGTCAAGGCCGGCAATGAACTGCAGGTAATCGACAAAACCGGCAAAGTTCTGTTTAAGCGCGATACGGGAGGAGCGCTTGCCAGCGTTCCTGGTCCTTACAAGGAAGGCCTCTCTCTGACGAATCAAGGCAGCGACGGATACGTGAACAAATCAGGCACATTTGTCATCGCCCCAAAATTTCAAATGGCACGCGACTTCTCCGAAGGCTACGCCGCCGTAGCTACAGGAGAGCAACCGATGACCTGGTCCTTCATAGACAAATCCGGCAAGGTCGTGATTCCCGGTCCATTTCAAATGGCTCTGTCATTTTCTCAAGGTCTGGCACCGGTAATGGTTGACAACAAATGGGGCTTCATCGATCAGACAGGCAAGTTTGTCATCGCAGCGAAATACGCCGAAGTATCATCGTTTGCAGATAACCTCGCAGCCGTACAGGACCTCGATGAACAGTGGCATTACATCGATCGCAGCGGTGCGCCGGCGTTCGATGGAACCTTTGGTCTGGCCACACCATTTGCAGAGGGCACAGCGTTTTTCGGCAAAAAGGATTCTCCTGATTTGACCGGCTGCCTCGATTCTCACGGCAAAACAGTAGAGCTGAAAGACACTATTGGAGTGATTCCGGCCGGCAAGTGCTCGAACGGATTAATACCGGTCAAAAACAAAGACAAGTTGTTTGGCTTCGCTAATCCGACAACAGGCGCGATCGTGATTCAACCTCAATTCCAGGGGACATTCAGTTTTTCCGATGGATTGGCTGCTGTCTGCCTGAACGGCAAGTGGGGCTTCATGGATCCGGCAGGCAAGCTGGTTGTAGAACCGACCTTCAGCGAAGCAGATTCCTTCAGCGAAGGACTGGCCGGTGTGGGTGAAGCCTCACCAAGCAAATAGGATTTAAGCCGCAGCGATCACGCTCGCCGACGCCACTACATGTGGTGCAGAGCCGTTGTTCGACGAATTGATGATGAACAGCGGAGGAGGCGAGGGACGAAGCCGACGGAGCTAATAAGGAAACGAAATCAGCAGCGAAGGCAAGAGCGGCGAGGAGCCGGTCGCAGCCGCAGCGGATGAACAGCGGAGGAGGCGAGGGACGAAGCCGACGGAGCGGTTATGAATTAATCAGCAGAAAATACGTGCCTGTTGAGATTCGAACTCAAGGCCTTCGGCTTCGGAGACCGACGCTCTATCCAGCTGAGCTACAGGCACAACAAGGGTCAATTATATATGAACAGCAGTGATATCGGTCGGATATGCCGCCGCGCCGTTTACTTACGGTTGCCGAACCATGTCCTCAAGAGCATCAAGATTATGAATCGTCACGCGCTTGGACTCGATTTCAATCCAATGACTCGAGCGGAATCTGTTCAGGATCTGCGTCACGGTCACACGCGACGAGCCGACCAGATCAGCGATCTCCTGGTGCGTCAGCGGAAATTCCACGCGAATACCGTTAGGTGTTACCTTGCCATGCGTCTCTGCCAGGGTGAGAAGCAGCCGCGCAACGCGGCTTGGCACTTGACGAAATACCAGATCTTCGATGCGAGCCTGCGCTTGTTTCAGCCGAATGCCGATAATTTGAATCAAGCGCAAACCGAATTCGGGGTTTTCGCGCACAAACGCTTGAAACGCCTCTCTGCCAATTTGATATAGGCGTGAATCTTCCAACGTTTCTGCATAACTGTCGTGCTCACCGGTTTCCCAGGCGGCTTCGCCGATCAGGTCGCCGGGACCGAGCAACGCCAGAATCACGGTCTTGCCTTCAGGCGATAGGCGGGTCAAACGCACACGACCCTTCTCTATAAAATAGATGGCTTCCGAGGGAACGCCGGGCGAAAAAATAACATGATGTTTTGGCAGCTCGAGTTCTTCAAGTATGCCAAGGAGGCGTCCCAGTTCCACGGGGTTGAACGACTCAAATATTTCGCTGTGCCTCAAGCTAAAGAGCTTTTGAGCCGCTTTCATATGCCGTACTCCGCGTTGGATATGTAGGACAAATACCCGCCCAAAAATCGATCTGGGCCGAATTGAACTTTTTGGCCAGTTTTAGACGTCTATCTGATTACTAGCCAGCAATAAATTTGTTGGATAGCAACCTTTTTATACCCTCGACAGGGGCTTTAAAACCCTCGGGCTCGATTGGCGGATCGGATCGAAACTGGAAAGGTGTATTAAAAGGGTATATGCAAAACGCTCCCAAGCGAGTATTGGTGTCACTTTTAATTGGCTTCGTGCCTGCGAAAGCAGCTATAATCCACCTGTGATGTGCATCTCAAATTGCACAAAAACTTGTTGGTAATTAGCGTGTTTTATCGCACCGCTCGCTGGCGTTCATGCGGGTCGAAGCTTACTGGCGATTTATGCCACTGCAAGCTATAAAGGAGAGAAGAAATGGCGGTAGTAACTAAAGACAAAACTGGTAGCGACAAAGCATCAGACAAACCAATGCATGACAAATCCGCGGACAAGGCGCCGGAAAAGGCGGAGAAGGCTGCGAAGAACTCTGCTGAAGCCACACATCAAGAAGAGAAGAAATCTCCCGCTAATCCCGAGCGCACAAAGGCTCTTGGACTGGCGTTGGATTCAATCAAGAAACAATATGGCGACGGCTCGATTATGCGGCTGGGCGATTCGCGCCAGGCTGGCATCGAAGTCGTTCCCACAGGCGCACTGTCGCTCGATGTAGCGCTCGGTGTCGGCGGATTGCCGCGCGGCAGAATTGTCGAAATATATGGACCGGAATCGTCGGGAAAAACCACTCTGGCGCAGCATGTGGCGGCAGAAGTGCAAAAACGAGGCGGTATCGCGGCGATCGTCGATGCTGAGCACGCGATGGATCCTGATTATGCACGGGTGCTCGGGGTGAATGTCGACGAACTGTTGATATCGCAACCGGATACCGGCGAACAAGCATTGGAGATCACCGAGCAGCTGGTGCGCTCCGGGGCTGTGGATCTGGTGATCATCGATTCGGTGGCGGCCCTGGTGCCCAAAGCGGAAATCGAAGGCGAAATGGGCGACAGCTTGCCCGGGTTGCAAGCGCGCTTGATGAGCCAGGCCCTGAGAAAGTTGACGGCGATTGTGAGCAAAACCAATACAATCGTCATCTTCATCAATCAATTGCGTCAAAAAATTGGCGTCATGTACGGCAATCCGGAAACCACCACCGGTGGTAACGCCCTGAAATTCTACGCGTCCGTGCGACTCGATATCCGCAAGATCGAGACGTTGAAGAAAGACAGCGTCGAATACGGCAACCGGGTGAAAGTCAAGGTCGTCAAAAACAAAGTAGCGCCTCCATTCCGTATCGCCGAATTCGATATCATCTACGGCAAAGGCATCAACTCCGCCGGCTGCATTCTGGATATGGCAGTTGAACTGGAAATCGTCAAGAAATCCGGTACCTGGTTCAGCTACAAAGACGAGCGCATCGGCCAAGGACGCGACGCATCACGCAACTATCTCGAAGCGAATCCGGCACTGCTTAAAGAGATTGAGGCGCGGGTCAAAGCCGAATTGCCGCAGCACAAGCCGGCGAAAGAACAAACGAAAGAGCAGGCTTAGCCGCAAGCACTGGCAATAGAAACAATGACGATCGAGACAGCCGCCTCCTGTAAAAAGGACAAGCGGCTGTTTCGCCTAACCGAGAGTTGCAATACATGCCGCGAATAGATCTAAGAAGCGATACCGTGACGCATCCGACGCCAAAAATGCGGCAGGCGATGTATGAAGCGGAGGTCGGCGACGATGGATTCGGCGATGACCCGACGGTCAATCGCTTGCAAGAGATGACGGCCGAGTTGCTGGGCAAGGAAGCGGCGCTGTTCGTCGCCAGCGGCACGATGGGCAATCTCGTCTCCATATTGACACAGTGCAGACGCGCGGATGAAGCCATTCTTGGTGCGCGCTCACATATGTTCCGCAACGAGCAAGGTGGAATGGCAGCGCTCGCCGGTGTTCACGCTCGCAGCCTGCCCAATCTGCCCGATGGTCGCCTGGATTTGGATAGCATAAGGGCGTCCATCAATTCGCCCAGCGTTCTCTGGGCGAAAACGCGCATAATCTGTCTGGAAAACACGTGGAATGGACACGTGCTTACTCCGGACTACGTACAACAGGTGAAAGCGATCGCTACGCAGCACGAGTTGAAAATGCATCTCGATGGTGCTCGTATGTTCAATGCCGCTGTCGCATTAGAACTTGAGCCCCAAGCCATTGTTGCCGACTTCGACAGCGTGCAATTCTGTTTTTCCAAAGGGCTGTCAGCCCCGGCCGGATCAATGGTATGCGGCAACGCAGCGTTCATCAAAGAAGCCCGCCGCAACCGTCAACTGGTTGGCGGTGCCATGCGCCAGGTCGGCGTGCTGGCGGCTGCTTGTATAGTGGCACTGGAAGAGATGATGCCGCGACTGTCCGAAGATCATGCCAACGCTGCGCGTTTAGCTGAGGGGCTAGCCCAGTTTGGCGATCTGGAAATTGATCCCGCAGACGTCAAAACCAACATCGTCTTTTTTAGAGTACGCCCGGGCAAATTCACCGCTCCGGCTCTTGCCTCAAGGCTTTCCGAGCACGGTATCTTGGTTATTCCCTTCAGCGATGAAGAGATCCGGGCCGTCACCCACTATGGTATCAGCGCCGGTGACATCGACCAGACTCTAACGACGTTTAGCTCGGTTCTTTCGTCAGCTGCGGCAGCCAAGAAAAAGTGAGATAATTGGCGCGGAAAAGAGAAACGGATGCCAGCCATCGCACAACCAAAAGGTAAGAAAGCCAAAACGCCGAAAAACGGCGGATCGCCGCCGCCGCAAGACAAAGAGCTAAAGATCCTTGCTGCTCTTATTGCCGCCGGCGCGTTTCTGGGATTATCTGCGCCTGGCATCAATCAGTGGTACATTGCCTGGTTCGGGCTGGCACCACTGTTAATCGCCATCGCCCTTGCCACCGGCTTTCGCCAGGCCTTTCTCCGCGGACTGTTCTTCGGCACCAGCTATTGCCTGATGTGCGCACATTGGCTATTGGGGCTGCATCCGTTGGATTGGCTGGGTTTCAACTGGTGGCAGTCATACCTGCTCGCCGGTTCGGCTTGGATTATCCTTTGCTTGCATCAGGGATTGATCACTGCGTTATTTTGCGGATTCGTCCGCCTGTTGCCGATGACAGGCAGTTTCGCCATCAAGAAAGAGAAGAAACGGCTGACCTTCCCTGCACTGCTTGTGATACCACTTGGCTGGGTATTGTTTCACAACATGATCGGCAATGCTCATGACGCTCTCGGTATCCCCTGGACGATGTTGGAGTACAGCCAATACAAGCAGCACTACGTCATTCAAATGGCCAGCGCCATCGGCGGCATTGGCATTGGTTGCCTGCTCGTCATGTGGAACACAGCTCTGTCAGCACTGCTTTTGTCTTTGTGGAAGAAGAAGAGCAACACAATTTTGGCGGTCGTTGGTCGAGAGCACGCCTTTTATCAGGTGCTCGGCACTGCGGCAATACTCACATGTTTCATGATGCTGGGCTTCTACCTGGAGAGCCAGAACAAAGTAACAATGAACATGAACGCATCGATTCTGCAGGGCAACATCAATATCGACATGCAGAGAACCAAGCACCGCTACTCACTGCCTGAGCTGCTCTCGCACTATCGGCCGCTTGTGCAAAAAGCGCCGCCGGGAATTTGTGTATGGAGCGAAAATGCTCTGCCGACGTACCTGCGGTCAGAAAACATCGTGCAGCTGGATCTGGCTGATGTAGCCCGTCACCGCCAACTGGACATGATTGTCGGTTCGATGGATCGAGACAGCGTCGGTCGTCCCTACAACGCCGCTTATGGTATCGCTCATGATGGCAAACTGCAAAGCATTGTCTATCATAAACGGTATCTGGTACCGTTCGGCGAATACACACCCTGGTTGATAGAATACTTTCCTGAATGGATCAAACGTCTGACCAACACTCCAGCGGGCGGCGGCTTTGCCGCCGGGAAAGAGCCTGTCGTGCTGAGCTTCAGTAACGCGGGCATTGCGCCCCTCATTTGTTTCGAAACATTATCACCTGAGCTGGTCGCTTCAAGCGTGCGCGCCGGTGGGCAAATCCTCGTCAATGTCAGCGATTTGGCTTGGTTTCACCGCTCGATCGTCGGCGACCAGATGATTGCCTTTTCCGTTTTCCGGGCAGTAGAAAATCGTAGATGCTTTATTTTTGCGGCAAACACAGGACCCTCTGCTATTATTGAACCCGACGGAAGAATCCAAGTACGCTCCGGATTAGAGCAGCCAGATATTCTGATCGGCAGAGTAGGACCCAATTCAAGCCTCACTGCATTTACACGCTGGTTCGTCTTTTAGGAATGATCATTGCGCTTAATTAGCAACTTACTGCCTGTCGCAGCCGGTCTAATCATCGTTTGCCCGTTAGCGGGCAGCTGCAAGTCGCACTCTGATGCAAACTCTCTGGCTTCACTCGTTCCCAGCACAGCCCCTCCAGCTGTGTCACAACCGATGAGTTCGGCAGAGCAACTGAATAAGAAAAAACACGTAACGCAAGGTGTAACTCAGATCGAGATCAATGCACCGGCAAGTGTTGTTTGGTCCGTCCTGACTGACTTTCAGCAATATCCGCAAATCTTCAAAGGCATTCAATCATGCAGAGTGACTAAACGCGACGGCGGGCTGGTTTTCACCGAAAGCTATCTCAAGCCTCATCTGTTTCTCAATCAGCCTTGCCAGCACGCCGTCAACGACCTCTCCGCCGCTCCTCAGGCTCTTACCTGGCATACACTCGACGGCAACTTCAAATCGCTCGACGGCAAGTGGGAGCTAAAACCGATGAGCGGGGGCCGCTGTCTCGCCACTTACACTCTGTCGGTCGATCCCGGATTATGCGTGCCGGCACCTTTTGTGGGCATGGCATTGCGCAGCATGCAAAAGGAGATCGTCGCCTCTTTGAAGAAATCGGCGGAATCACGCCGCGATGACATCCGAACCAAGACTTCGGGCGTGCCGCAAGATGCAAACGCCGGTTAGAGTCCTTTGCCTATCTTGGTCGCGTTCTTCAGCTCGATGTGAACGATCGTCTTGCTGCCTTCGTTTTCAACCGCTTTCAGCCGCCCCATCGCCACTTCGCCCCACGTATCGGAGGCGGGCGTCATCCCTTCTCCGGGCTGAGCAATTTTGATCCAATCGTCTTTGTCGTTTTGTTTGTTGAACGCGCCTACAATCTCAACGGTAAGCACCGTGACACCGGCTTTAATCTTGGGTTTGGCTCTGAGATTGCCTTTTGCCACCTCGATCCAACGTTGATTCATCGTGGTGGTTCCCTCTCCCCACTCAAGCAGCTTGACTTGCTTGCCGAGTCTGATCATGCAAAGTACCTCAGGCGCCTTTCACCGTTAGAAATTAGCACATCCAGTTCCAAATCCCCTGATCTGATTGTAATTCGCTCCGTCGGCTTCGTCCCTCGCCTCCTCCGCTATTCATCCGCTTCGGCTGCGACGGCTCCTCGCCGCCTTGCCTTCGCTGCTCGTTCGAGTTCCTATGTCATCATGTGAAACGCTCTCAACGCTTCAATGAATAGCCAGAATCTTAGTCAAATTGGGCTCCAGCGGGATCAGCTTGATGTTGAAATAGTCTTCCAGAGCATTTTCGGCGGTGGTCGAATTAGACAACAATAACTGTAAAACCTCGGTACTCAACGAGTTCTTCGGCAAGAACTTGCTCAGCCCGGAAGCAGCTTTGGCGGCAGTCGGGCTGGGAATGTTCATGCTCAGTCCCGGAATGCCCAGTGACCGGCGCGATACCTCCATCAATTCTTGGATCGAAAGTTGATCCGGACCGGCCAGGTCGAAGCTGTTAGCAACTGTGCCTTTGTCATAGACCGCAGCCACGATCGCTTGCGCAACATTGTCGACGTGCACCGGTTGAATGTTGTTCTGTCCACTGCCGACAACCGGCATAAACAGCCGGAATTTGATCAGCGGCATGATCACATCGAGGAAGGGAAACTTCTCACCAAAAATGTAGGATGGTCTGAAGATCGTCCAATAGAGCTTGGTTTGGCGAATGAGATCTTCGGCCTCGTGCTTGGTGACGAGGTATTCGCCGTCGGCTTCGTCGCCGGCGCCAAGGCAGCTGACATGAATCAGCCGTTGAATTTTGCGGCGCTTCACGACTGAGAGAATGTTTTCTACCACCGTGATGTGCAGCGCATGCAGGTCGACACCAGGTTGTGGCGGCATGCTGCCGACCAGATTGATCACAGCGGTGCAGTCTTCGGCCGCGGCGTAAAGACGCTCGACATCAAGAGCGTTGGCGATGATTACTTCGATGCCTTTTTGACGCAGATCGTGCACGGACGCATGGCGCCAATCACGCGATCCGCGAGTGTAGAGCCTGACCGGATAACGTTCGTCGCGCAAACGCCGCAGTACCTGACCGCCCAGCAGTCCGGTGCCACCCATCAACAAAATCATGATCGCGCTCCGGTTCTATTCTCTATGGCCACATGCCAAAACCGCGGCCGACGCCCATACCGGTACCGACGCCCATGCCGGTGCCGACGCCCATACCACCCATGCCGGTGCCGAAGCGCATGCCACTGCCCATCGGGCTGAATCCATTGCCAAAGCTGGGATAAGGATAAGCACCGACCGGCGCCATACCGTAGCCCGGCGCCCCGTAAGGCATGTTGTTATAGGCGTTGGTGACGCGGCGGCCGATAACCATGCCGGTTGAGGGATCGATCAAGTTGCCGGTGCGGGGGTCGAAGAGCAAGCCGGTTGAGGGATCTGTCGTCATGGCGCCGTTCATCGGATAACCGCCGGTGAAACCACCATTCATCATGTTGCCCAGTCCCTTAACAATGCCGCCGAGTCCGCCGCGCTGCGGCGCCACTTGCGGCAGGTCCGAGTCGAGATCGGGAAAGTCGGGATCGTGAGAACGCTGAGCCAGGCGGCGCGAATTAGGCGGTGCGCTGTTCAGTCCCACTGTCGCCACCAATTTGCCGACTCGATCCGGCAGCGGCTTGCTGGCTGCGCTTTTGTCGTCGGGAAAAATAGCTGCTTCCAAACGGGCGACTCGCGCCGGCAATGCTTCTTTAGCGTAGGTCTTGCCCAGCACTTCGTTTTCCAGAATCGTCACTTGCCCCGTCAAACCCATGTTGGCAGGCACCGCATTTGGTGCACCATATCGGCGCGAAATCTGTGGCGCCGCGGGCGGCAGATCGCCGTCGTCGCCGAAGCCGTATGCACCTGATGCACCATTAGCGCTAGAACTGCGCGTTGAGCCAGTGCCCATCCCATAAGAACCGCCGCCGGTCGACATGCCTCCGAAAGACTGACCGAAGTTTTTAAAGTCCTGGCGCAGATTGCGCCCGCTAAAAGTCATGCCGTCTTCGCCGTCTGCACTGGCTGTCGGCGGCGCGCTGCGGGGCATGGCCAATGAACGGCCGTTGCCGGAGGGCATAATATCGTCTTCATCGTCGGTCCAGTCGCTGCCGGTTGGTGGACGGGCTGCGACATCTATGCCTGTGCTTTGTTTGAGTTTGTCCACCCGTTCGCTCAAATCATCAGAGCGAGACGGTTTGCCGAATACCTTTGCTTCCAGGCGGTTCAAGCGCTCTTCTACCGCCTCGTTTTCATAGGTTTTGCTCAAGACCCTGGTTTCGATGGCGGTCACTGCCGGGTACTTGCTGCTATCTGGCGGTGGTGGAGCAGCGGCCTCGACGGGTGGTGCGGCCGGCCTGGTGGCGTGAGGAGGCGGAGTAGCTGCTGCTGGTCTGGCGGCGGTTCTTCGTGGCGCGGCGGCGGGCGCAGTCGTTGGCTGTTTGGCGGGCGATTCGGCAGTCTGCGGCGACTTGGTCGCCCCGTCTTGATCGGGCAACCCGTCCGTCTCAGCGGGCACGGCTTGAACCAGGCTGTCTAAGCGCTGTTGATCGCTGCCCTTTCTCGTTTCGCCAAAAACCATTTTCTCAATGCGCTCGATGCGCTCTGACTCGGCGTCTTTGGCATAAGAGTGCTGAAAGAACTTTTGCTCCAGTCGCTGAAGGCTCGCATCAGGTGATTCTTGAGCCCTAGCCCCGCCGGTAAACGCTAAACACAGACAGATAGCCAACAAACCGCTATACGCGATGTAGACCCCGCGGACAATGCCTTTTTGCGGATGTCTCGAATCGGTGCAGTTGGATAACATGCTTACTTCCGCTCACTGAATCTTGAAAAGACTACCGAACTAAGGACTCGAAATCATTGGCACTAAGTCATCAATGCGTCAGAAACTCTACGTTCAGTACCTTATATCAAAGTCATCTTACCATGGGCCTCTACCGGCGATCCTGGTTCAATCTGGCTCCTGGCGGGATTGCCGTCGTAATTTGCTCACTGAAATGCAGAGGATATATCTAGATTCACAGACGGCCGGTTGAGCTTTATGTTTCCAAGCAGAAACGTTTTGCCTGGAGTGCCATACGAGCGATGAGATTTTCCGCGGAAAATCTCACAGCCTGGTGGCGGGTAACCCCAAACTGAAGACCGCTGAAGAATTGCCGGCAAATTTGATGTTGAAAACCTGATTCGTGCCTGTCTTATGCTAGCCTGGCAGCGAACCGTCAATCTTCAGCGGACCCGAAAACAGCGCCGATCGACGGAAGACAAGGAGTCCGAGAATGCCCATTACTCCGGCGACTAAAATCGCCGCCTCCGCCGGACCGATACAGCTCGACGGCAACAGTCTGACATTGGAAGAGGTGGAGCAGGTCGCGTCACTAGGCAGGACCGCAGTGCTGGCGGAGATCGCTAAAGTGCAGCTTGGCAGCAGCCGCGCCATCGTCGACCGCATTCTCGCCGAGCGCCAGGTCGTTTACGGCATTACGACCGGATTCGGCAAGTTCAAAGATGTCTACATCGCGCCCGAAGACAGCTTGGCGCTGCAACGCAACTTCCTGGTCAGTCACGCGGCCGGCGTCGGTGCCCCATTTTCCACGGCCACCACCCGCGCCATTATGTTGCTGCGAGCAAACGCCCTTGCCAAGGGCTTTTCAGGCATCCGCCCCCTGGTAGTCGAGCTGCTGTTGGACGCCCTCAATCGCGGCATCCATCCGGTCATTCCCTCACAAGGTTCGGTAGGCGCCAGCGGTGATCTAGCTCCCCTGGCGCATCTCGCTCTGGTTCTCGTCGGTGCCGGCCAGGCCGAAGTCGACGGACAGATCGTCAGCGGCGCGCAAGCGCTGGCGCAAAAATCTCTCCAGCCTGTCGCCCTACAAGCGAAAGAGGGATTGGCTCTGACTAACGGCACTCAAGCCATGACGGCTCTGGGTGCCTT
>Ga0206819_10074_pt1 | contig 37617 bp, 23 predicted proteins | sample Alteio_BWOrgCont_87_FD_152855 | JGI IMG/M metagenome (GOLD analysis project Ga0206819, IMG submission 152855) | Enriched cells from forest soil in Barre Woods Harvard Forest LTER site, Petersham, Massachusetts, United States -... | ecosystem: Environmental > Terrestrial > Soil > Temperate forest >... | reverse complement strand
GAAAGCGGCAGCCCGGTTAAAAGAGGCAGCCTGGTTGAAAGCGGCAGCTCGATTGTAGGCGGCGGCTCTCTCGTTAGCATATAGGCGCTCCCGGTATGGCTCGGCGGATGCTGCTTGCAACAGAGCCATTCCTATTAATTGAGCAGATACTGCACAAACTAACAGCTTGCGCGACTGACATTCCGTAGCACTCTTCATACTCATTACCTATTGCTTAGCTGAGCAGCCCACACTAAAGCAGACGTTCAGACAGCACACATGTTTCCGTGCCAATCAGGTATCTTTGGCGCGGAGGCGGTTGTTAGAAGAAGACTCAACCACGATGTTTTTCCATATGGGACGAATAAGAATTTGTATTCTCCAAATATGCGTTCACCTTAGCCATGTTCCATCGCTCGAACGGAGAGGTTCTAATTGCGAGCAAATCATTGACCTTCGCTTGAATGTCGTTCTGAATGTCGTTGGCAATCTCAGCAACTAAATTCGCATCATCAGCCGCCTCTGGTGGATACCTCAGCTTAAATGGACGCCAAACACAAATCATAATTTGTATCGGTAGTGGAATTGCATAGAAGGGAAAAGGCAACCACGGAAAGAATGGTGTGATAGGGAAATATGGCCATTTCAATAATTTCGCAATGGGTTTGATATTTGCCAAAATGGGATATATTTCGTCACCACCAATGGTGACAATCGGAATCAATGGCGATCCGGTCGCTATAGCTGCCCTAACGAAACCGGCGTGGAAATGGACTAACCTGTACCGCTTTTTGAACAGCTTGCCGGTTCCTTTCTCGGCTTCCGGATAGAACAACACCAGCTCCTGCTTGAGCAGGAGCTTTTTCGCAGTTTCACAGTCGGGCGGAATACATCCAAATCCGCGCAGGCTCTCTCCTACTAGCGGTGTCTTCAACAAAAACTTAGTTGCTAAAAAGCGGATCCGACGCGGACTCGGATGATAATTGATAATGCCATCATAAAGAAGGTATCCATCTAGCGGCAGACCGCCGGAATGATTTCCAAATAGAATGGCGCTTCCCTTCGCTGGAATATTTCCGAGCCCAGCAATTTGAACCCCAAACCAATTTTTATAGAGGAAGCGTACAAACGTTTCCACGCCTGCGTACGACGCAGGATTGAAGCCATATTCGTCACGGTCGTTTTCGTAACGTTTGAAAAAGCGAGTTCTGGATGAATCTTCGGTTGACTCAGCTGTGGCCAAATTTACCATTCTATTACTCCGCAACTTCAAAACAAATGCCTAAGACTGCGAATTCAGCAATCTGGTTCCAGACTCATCCTCTCCGGAGGTATCTCTGGTAAGGCTTTAACTGAACGCGCTGTAACGCACAGTCAGATAGAAAATCTGCTTGCGCATGAGATTGAGCAACTAAAGGGAGCGCGGCATCAAAGACGGTTGGCATCTACCTTTTGAAACATGTTTTTGCATGATCGTCGACGATACCGATGGCCTGCATCCAGGCATAAACAATTGTCGGTCCGACAAATTTAAAGCCACGTTTTTTCAATTCTTTTGCAACTTGCACCGAGAGGTCGGTTTGAGCGGGAAAGAGTACACTCGATCTTGCTGCGCACGGCGTTCGTGCAATGGTAATTAGGCTATCGCCGTATGTATATGGACGGGGAGGAAGCTACTTCGTCCCGATGGTCATGCAAGCTGCGGCTAAGGCTGGGTTCGCACCTTATGTCGGCGATGGCACCGCGATGACAACTGCTGCTGATGTTGATGCTGCAGCGGACATGTATTTGCTGGCGATGGAAAAGGGCAAAGCCGGTTCTGTCTACAACTGTGGTACCGAGAACGATGTCCGCATTAGGCAAATCGCCGAAGCCATTGCCACCGCTCTTGGTGTCAGCACAAAGAGCGTAAGTAGTGAGCTTGCCATCGAACTTTGTGGCCATTTTGTAGCCACCTTCCTGCAGTTGGAAAATCGAGCATCAAGTGCCAGAGCACATCAGGAACTCGGATGGGCACCAAAACCTAAGCACAAGATTTGCGATGACATTGTGCTCGGGAGTTATAAGCCACTGGCAGAACAGCTGCAAGCGGACATTAAAGTTGCGCGCTAGGAACTGTCCGACAAACTTTCTCAACCGTTTCATATTCTGATCATCGAAAAGGGAGAGAAGCCTGTTGCGCGGGGTTATTACAGGGCGGAACATCGATCGAACGATCGTTGTGAATCCAAGTGACTCACTGAGCGACGGCACGCAGGTCAAGGTTGAGAATCATTCGTAACAGATTTTTCCAGGAAACCAAATATCCAGAAATGAACCAAGAACGGCTATTGCGAATCACGAGAGCAGATGCTCGATTACCTCAAGCACTGTTGTCCATGCGGCGGATCGGGGGTTAATTAGATCGAAGTGATCGGCACCGGGAATTTCGTGCAAATGCACCTCCTCGTGCTGCTTGTTCTTCTTCTCGAAATAATCTCTGCTCAATTCTGGTGGCACAATATCATCACTCAGACCATGAATCAAATGCTGATCGGCAGTGATTTTCAGTTGCATCGGGTCAGCCTCCTGGTAATGCTCAGCCACCGCAGATGGTGTGCCACCAAGAAATTCGGACACAGCGTCGTAGCCCAAGTGAAGCTCCCAGGCCCGGTGCAAATCTACAACTCCTGCCAGCGCCACCACACGAGTTGTCGTCGGCACATGCGCTGCAAGACAAAGAGCCAGCTGTCCGCCTGCAGAGTGTCCGACTACGACGATACGTTCACAGTTGACTTCTTCGTATTGGTTGCCAATTTGCTTTGCGAACCTGTGTGCACTGACGATGTCATTGAAGCTGCCTGGCCAGCCTCCACCAGGATTGCCTATTCGCCTGTATTCGACGTTCCAGGTTGCGAATCCGTTTTTAGTGAGAGCTGCACAAAGATGTCCCGCATGCGTCAGGTTAATTTGCCCGCGCCAGTAGCCTCCGTGCACGTTCACGATCAGAGGAAAAGGACCGTGTCCCTTTGGCAGTCGCAACTCTCCAAATTGATTAGGATCGGAACCGTAGGAAAGTTTGATTCCGGCAGGAGGAGTAGTAGTTAAAATGTCGTCAGAAGCCATTGTTGTTTACTTGGGCCAACTCTCCGATTGTGGACATCGCCGGCACTGCGCCAAAACCGGCTATCGCCGGATTGCGTAGGCGTGGCCTCACTGATGAACTATGTGGTCACCTATCAACTTCGACAGGACCTTTTGTCATATTGGAACCGCAAATGTAGCAAGGCTGGCCAAGACGATGCCTGGCTCCGCAATTTGCGCAGTGGACATAACTCCAACCGGTGTGCCCGTGGCCTGATGAATATAGCTCTGAAGTTCCCTTGGAAGCAGCATCAATTTCGCTGGCTCTCTTGTCGAAAAGCCGACTGCATTCCGCAAGCTGGCTTTCTGCCTTAGCACTGTATTCTCCCCCTCCCATGGCGACTACCCTGTGGAATTCAGCAATGGCATTTCGCAGCTCCTCAGGATTGGAGTTGCCCGTCGCAGTCGCAGCCATGCGATGAACCACTCCAGCTTCGTAGTGCCAACGAGGATTTGTCGGTTCCCAGTTTTCTAGCCGTTGGAAAAGAGGTTGAAGCGCGTAGACACGACTGGCTACAGCAGTTGCGCCTGCGAAATCATGGCTCACGTGCAGATTTTGAATGTTCTGCTCTATAGATTGGATGCACTGTTCCGCCAGATCTGCGTAACTCATATCACCAGCGGCAGGATCGCGTTTCAACAGCTCGCAAGCTTGAGTCTCCTGCATAACACCCATCATGTAATTTCCTTGCTTGAAGCTTGCCGCTGATTGATCCAAGTCCCGTATTACCTGAGGAGTGTTTGCATCGTCAGCATGTGAAGGCACAGAAGCCAGGCTGACTACTGTCAGAAGCATCAATAGCAGGCGCAACGTCTTCATTTGGGCACCTCATTTTCCACAGCGTGATAACGGGAATTCCGTCGCTTACCCGGGGTAGCAGGCTTCCCCTTATTTTTGCAGAAAAACGCGTTGATAGTCTGACTGGTTGACAGAAATTAAAAAATTTGGGTTCGATCTGTTTGCGCGGCTGCGATGTTGTTGCCATTTGCCTGGCATCGCAGATAAATTCTCGATTGCGCTCACTGTATCTAACGCCAATTGGATATACTTGGCGGTCAAAGTTTGCTGCGCCCTGCGCAGTCGCAGAATGAATCGAAGAGGATACCTCATGAAAGCAGCAGTAGTACCAGCGCCAAACTCAAAGTGGCAAGTGAAAGAAGTTGATCGTCCGACACCCGGCCACAATCAGGTGCTGATCAAAATCGGAGCGAGTGGATTGTGTTACACCGACGTGCACATTACGGAAGGTCACATTCCAACTCAATTTCCGTGCACTCTCGGACATGAGCCGGTGGGCGAGATTGTCGAGCTTGGTGACGCTGTAACCAGCCGCAAAGTCGGCGATCGCGTCGGTGTTCCGTGGCTGCAGCATTCGTGCGGACGGTGCGAATGGTGCTCGCGCGGGCGTCCAATGTTCTGCGCGAATCAGGTCGGAACCGGCTTGCAATCGCCAGGCAGTCACGCCCAATTCATGTTGGCTTACGCAGACAGCACCATGCTTCTTCCCGACACATTGACGTATGAAGAAGCTGCGCCTATTTTTTGCGCAGGCTTTACTGTATGGTCCGGGCTGCGATGGGCGAATCCACAACCCGGCGAGCGCATCGCCGTGCTGGGCATCGGCGGGCTCGGCCATCTCGCCGTGCAGTATGCCCATGCTGCCGGATTCGAGACGATCGCCATCTCCAGCTCGACTGACAAAGAACCGCTGATCAAGAAACTTGGCGCGGATCTGGTCGTGAAAGACGGCGAGGCGTTGCAGAAAGCCGGTGGTGCAGACGTGATCCTTCACTGCGGCAACTCATCGAAAGCGGCTAATGCAGCCATACAAGGGCTGCGTCCAGACGGACGACTGATTGTTATGGGTGCTGATGTCGAACCGATCATGGCATCACCCATGGATCTGCTGATGCGTCGAATCAGCATCATCGGTTCACAGCAAAACAAACGCGAGTATCTCTATGAGGCACTCGAATTTGTTGCGAAGGGCAAAGTCAAACCGATGATCGAAGTCTTCTCTCTGGACCAAATCACCGATGCCTACAAGAAGGTAGAAGAAGGCAAAGTCCGTTTCAGAGCCGTCATCTCAATGAGCAAATAGTCTCAGGACTTCATCTCTGCTGATTCTTCAACGCAAGCTTTCACAACACGGGGGCTTGCGTTAAAGAGACTGCGCCCCATACAGTCCCACTGTCACTGTCTCGAGTATGAGCTTGCCTATATCAACCCAAACCGGATCAGCCATTGTTTTATCTCAACCTTCTCTGATTTGACTACAGACTTGGTGGGCTAGGTTCTATCAAGATAATTGGATCCGCGCGTCAAAAAGACACAAGCGACGCAGCTTCTTTTGCCGAGTGCGCTTTGAGTAAATATTGCGTCGCCTCATCTCTGTGTCCCAGCCTTTCGGCGTCTACGCTCAACGCTGCAAATTGAGCGGATATTTGAATGCCGTAGCCGTTGTTATGCTGGGTTATTGCCAGATTTTTCAAATAATAGATGTATTCCTTTCGCATTTTCATGGCATTGGCGAAGTCCATATCGTTCTCGTACAGCGTGGCCAAATGCGGAAAAGCTTCGGTGTTGTGCTGTGGCAGCAGTTGTTTCCATGTGGCAATCGCGGCCTTGGTATCGCCAACCTCTTCATATGTGTTGGCGAGGTCTATCATTGCGTTTGGATCGGGCAGCGCCTCCTTAAGTAGGGCGATGGCTTGCTCAGTTCTTCCTGAGGATTTGCAGGCTTGCGCCAGCTCTTGCAACAGTTGCGTGTTCTTTCTATCTTTTGGGGCCATGCGAAGAAGCATTTCCAAATATTTGTCGCTGTCGTTACTAATAGGCTCATTGGTTGTGACGGAATAAGCTTTCGTCAATAGACGTACCATTGCGTGGTCACTGTCATTGCCCTTCATTAGTCCAATCGCCTGATCATAGAAAGCTACTGCCTCGTTACAGCGTCGGCTGCTTATGGAAATCTGCGGTGATTCCTCTCTGTCCAAGAGCGTGACTGCCACGGACTGATTTAATGCAACCTGATAAGATGGTAGTGAAATCAAGTCGTCACCAGCGCGTTCGTTCAGCTCGGACAGCTTATCTTTCGGCCAGTTCGACTTCGCGGCCAGGTTGATCGCGGCGTCCCATTCGCGCTTGACCTCGTCGTAATGCTGGTGAAGCATTGCCAGGTCTGCCCTATCGATGTATGTTTGCACGCTCACAGGCTTGATCTGTGATTGGAAGAAGAATGTCGTTCCTGCGACAAGAATGGCTGATAGTATCAGGGGCGGTGCCCAACGACGCCGCGTCTCGACAAATCGGCGGGCAGAGCGCCAGGCGCGCACACGCATATGACGGCAGGCGGTGCTGATGCGTGCACCGACCGAGCGCCCGCGCATCGAGAGTGAAATACGCTTCAACTCATGGTGCAGCGCTGCAATGGATTGATAGCGAAGTTGAGCATCCTTTTCCAGGCACGTCATGACTAAAAGCTCGAGGTCTGGTGGAATGTTGAAGTCTGGCCTCAGTTGAGCGATTCCTTTTGGTTTGTCTTTCAAATGCCCCACGATCACTTGCGCTGCACCATCGCCTCTGAAAGGCGTTGCGCCAACTAATGCTTCATACATGACCACGCCAAGGGAATAGACGTCAGATCGCTCATCGAGCTTTTGTGTCAAGCACTGTTCTGGGCTCATGTAGGCTGGGCTGCCGAGGATTTCGCCGAGCTGCGTCAGCCGCACGCCATCTTTGCTCGCTTGTTGAAAGACGCGCGCGATGCCGAAGTCTAACAACTTTGCCAGCTCGAAGCCGCTACCTGCTGGAGATAGCATAATGTTGCATGGTTTGAGGTCTCGGTGAATGACGCGCTTTTCGTGAGCATGCATTAGTGCTTCGCAGACTTGCTCGAAGATGCTGAAAAATCGGTCGAGGTCGAGATAGCCTTCTTCTCTGAGTATTTCTTCTAGAGTCAGGCCGTCGAGGTATTCCATGACAAAGTAAGGGCAGCCACCAACGGTGGTGCCATTATCGTAAATAGGAACGATGTTGGGGTGTGTGAGGCCGCTGGTCGTTTTTAGCTCTTGTTGGAATCGTTTGACGTTTACGGGATCACTGGCAAGCTCCTGACGCAGCACTTTCAATGCCAGAATATTGCCTGCACCTTTGTGGCGTACCTTATAGACAATACCCATACCGCCAGAACCGATCCTGTCGATTATTTCGTAAGGACCGACTGATTCTGAATTTTCTCTTTCTGAGTTCGTTGAAACTTCCGCGACGGGCCTTTCTGCCAGCGAAACTTCGTGGTTCAGAGCTTTCTCGTTGGGGACTTTTTCACCAGGAGCTTCTTCGGTAGAAACATTTGCGCCATCTGGTTCTCCCCCCAAAACATCCGCGTCGGGGGCGGCGGCAACTGATATTGCATAACTTTCTACTTGGCTGCAAAGCGCGATCTTTTCTTGTAGCTCTTTCGTCTCAGTACTCATGGTTCACTCCAAGCGCGCGTTCAAACAGCGAGGATTGCTCCTCGCGATTCTGCTTACCCGAAGCGATTATTGCCGATCGCTCTTTGAAAACCTACAGGAAAAACCCGAGGGTGCAGGCAGTAAGATTGGTATTAAATCAAAGCACAACGCTACAAGAGCGGAATTTCTTATGCACTGGAGCGTTGCTTCCGTCTATGCTCTTTTTCCAAAGCTCGCTGCGAATGGATTGAAGAGTCTCGGGAGAAACTCAGGGGGTTGTACACCCGGGATGATCTTTAGAGATCACTTCACCTCAATGTCATGAAAAAGTCAAAGTTATGCCAAAGGGACGCCAAAGGCATGAGCTATTGTGATGGCAGATAAAACAAAGTCGCACCTTCTGCAAGTGGGTGCGCATTACAGTGGAGCAGACGCACCGCGTTGCGGAGATTCTAATTTGGAACCGTTAAATGACAATCAACATAGAGTGGTGGAACATTCGATGCCGGCTGAAAAGCAATCGTCATCGGAGGCGACAGTTGTCCACTCATCTAACAATGCATCACAGAAAATGTTGGACGAAACCAATAGTTTGCAGCGTGAGGGCGATGGACACGCCTGGTTGGTTGGAAGAAAACCATTTCCTCATGGAGAAGGAGATATCCTTGTGGTGTCTCCTCTGTCGGCTTTCCTACCCTCCGGCAAGCAAGTGGATGTGCCTGATGAGCCCATAGATTCTTACGATCATCAAGGCAACCATATTCAATACCAGAGTTGGAAAACCGAATTTCATCCAGATGGTGGCTCATATGACCCATATGAGGGCATTGATGTTTACCAAAAATTGCATTTAAAGGATCCGGCCAAGAGTAGCATGTTCGATCTGTTGCCTCTGCAGCATGTTCCCGGAGGTGAGTCAGAAGCGGAGAGGAGTTCACTGCAGCTCGCAGATGCCAAAGCATATGCAAGTTCTGCTCAAGACCTACTCCATCGCGCGCCGAAGGAAAAACTCAGCGAAGCGACACTCGACAAACTGGCGCACGACCCTTTGATTCCACCAGCAGAAAGAGCGGTGGCTGCGAATATGAATCTAAATAATCTTGCCATCAAAGAAGGACTAACTCGCTTCTTCAGAGATATCGATAAAGAGGACGTAGAGCGCCTAGCCAAAAGAGCCGAAATCACAGAAGTGAGCCGTCAACACACTGAATTGCATAATCCTGCGTATCTCGCAGATGCATGCGAAACTCTGATCGCAAAACATGATAAGAAACCGATGTCCAAAGAATGGCTCGATGAGGCGGCTCAGTCAACCACTGGAAAGTTTACGGAACGAGAGCGCGCTGCCGCCGAGTTACTGAGACAAAACTACGATTTGATTGCGTCGTTTGATGCTAAAGAAGGAATCTCTGCTGAAGAAATAGCGGCGCTCAAAGACACCAGCTGGTGGACGCATGTGCTTGATCCAAGAGCAACTGGCCAGTTGGATAACCAGATCTCGAGTCCCGAGGCAGTGAAGGGCAGTCTGAACTTGTTTCAAGGGACTCCCGTGTTGCGTAACTATGATCATGAATCTGTCGACAGCTATTATGTTAAACATCCGTACGAAATGCATTCAGCAGATTCTTCTTCTGACTGCAATGCTCTGGCCAAAGGCATTGGATATGGTGCGACTGTCTATGCGCTCGAATCGCTACTGGGCAACAATCATGCTGCTGGTTGGGCAATGGCTGCCGGAGCAGCCCGAACGGTTGACGCGTCATCTCACTGCAATGATTCGAAGTAGTGGATTAGCGCCTATCGCTGGGATGTTTAGAAGAGTTCTGCGCGATCTTTGGAAGTCTTGACCCGCTCTCTTCGTTATAAGCGACAAGTCGACTGATATATCCGGCTCGCTGAAAGCCTTGCCGATTTCAGTTCATCCCTTTCCAAATGCGCGTGACCTGCTGTTCCGGAGTTGCGGATCAAGCGTCGGACAGTTCCTCGGCCTCTCGCTCGACAATATCATCGCAAGCTTGCACTAACTCTCGGACATATTCTCCATGTGGCAATCCATGTGCTTTAGACAGCCGATCGATCATTGTGGGTGTTAAGTCTTGCTGTCCTTGAATGAGTCGATAGAGATGGCGTGCATCTGGCCCGCCTTTCTCTCTAATGGCAGCCTGCGTCAACTTGTGATCGGACATAACTACTTCTATTGCTCTTCCTAAGAATTCGTTGTAGTCTGACAGCGCGTCCCTATCCTTGGCTGTTCGGAACTCACTATCTACGTTGTATCGAACGGCATCCAAATCTATCGACACATTTCGCCCCGGCCAAGATACATGGTTTCCCAACTCATCAATCTTAAACTTGTCGCGCTGTTTGTTTGGCAATTCATACAAGCCCGGAAAATCGGCGAACTTAACGCGATAACGCTTTAAGTCACAAGCCTGCACAACGAGCTCATCGCCTTCGACATACGCACTGGCAACGGTTAGATCAGCTCGCTTGTCACACCATGCTTGCAAAACTCTATTGATTTGCTCGGCGGCAGTTACTCTAAATAGCTTGCGCAATAATTCCGGCTTATCTAGCTCTTGCACTTTATCAAAAAATAGATCTGCATTGGCATCAACGCGAACAAAGACAACCCTCAGATTGCCCATTGCCAATGCTTCTTGAATCAGCGTGTGGGCGAACTGATTCAATGTGCTGGACTTGAGCACGAGAAAGACATCGGACTTCTTATCTCTCGCTTCGACTTCAATTCGGAAAACAAAATGCTCAGGTTTTTTTACTTCCTTTTGCACCATCCGTTCCGGATCGATCACAACTGGCTTTTTGTGCGCTACCGTCATCTTTCTTTCCTTGCGTGTTTGGATGCAGTTCCTTCCATTGCTTATTGAGAGATTTGCGATGCTCCTTGATCAAATTCAACAAGATTTTTCTTTCATCACTCTTTAGAGGACACTCGCTCAGATTGCCGGGGTATTTAGAATCCCAGACGATATCCTTCTGAATAATCGAGAGATTGAACTTGATCCTTATGTTCCAATCGTCCTTGATTATATGAAAGTGTGGTGGCGAATGGTCTTCCGGATACATCTGCAAGACAAACCCAGACAACTGAAACGCTGCGAGCTGCGCCATGAAGACTCCCTCTGGAATTCTATCACAGATCGGACATTTTGAAAGTGGATACCTAAAAATGTCCGACGAGCAGCAGAGGGGTCAGACAGTCAACATACAGCGGTCACGCTGAAAGAACGCTCACGCCGGGCTCCAGAGCGCTGAACGGATAGAACGGATCGTAGCCGAACTCAGGATAATTTGATTTTTCGCAGTTGTAACTGTGGAATTGTGCACTACCGTCCATGCTGAGATGGCATGCATATCGACCGGCGACGTTTGCGACACAGAAGTCTGCTAGCATTTATTCCGTGGCTCGACTGGGCATTTCACTGGCAACAGCGGTCCCGAATCAATTCGTTCGGAGGACTTACTATGGCTCGATCCCGTATGACCTTGCTGCTATTGGCTGCTCTGATGACACTGTTGATACCGCGCGCATTAGCGCAACTTCCCGACGCGCCAGTGCCTGCTGAAATAGTCGGGCGCCTGCCGCACTCTGTCGGCAACGTTACTTTTACGCCCGACAAAAGAATAATCTACAGCCAGCATCCGTTTTTCAAGCCGGACATACGTGTTGTCGAGATGACTTCCGCAAGCACTTTTAAGCCGTTTCCTGATCTAGCGTGGAATACACCGCGTCCGGGAACCGATCAGTATTTTGACAGCGTCCTGGGCCTTCGTGGTGACGAGAACGGTATCATTTGGATCCTGGACATGGGCACCAGACTTGGACATACTCCGAAGATTGTCGCATGGAACAGCAAACGCAACGCGCTTGAGCGGATCTACTATATTCCAGCACCAGCCTCGATACCAGAGTCTCAGTTAAACGATCTGGTCGTCGACAACAAACACGGTGCCATTTACATAGCCGACGAAGCAGCGACAAATGGTGCTGACGGCAGCAAGGGGGCGCTCGTTGTGGTCGATATGGTGACTGGCGCTTGCCGGCGGGTGTTGGAGGGACAGCTCAGCACCAAGGCTGAGAACGTGCCAATTACGGTGGACGGAAGAGAGTTGACTGTAAAATCTGCAGACGGCAAGACTGCGATTTTGAAAATCGGTGCTGATGGTATCGCAGCTGATAAAGATTTTGTCTGGCTCTATTATGGACCGTTGAATGGACATTCACTCTATCGCTTACAAATAGATGATTTGCTGAATACGAGTCTTTCAGACAAAGAGCTAGATGCTCGAGTCGAGCGTTATTCGGACAAACCAAACAACGGTGGGTTGTCGATGGACTCCGCCGGTAATATTTATTCTACTGCTGTGGAGTCCAGGGCCGTCGGTGTAATAGGTCCTGACCGCAAGTATCGAGTGTTCACCACGGACCAACAGATGATTTGGCCTGATGGCGTGAGCTATTCGCCTGATGGCTATATGTACGTTTCTGCCGCACAAGTTTCGGAGGCAGAGCAATTCAATGAGGGTCAGGCTCGAAACAAGGCGCCGTATTTGTTGTATCGATTCAAGCCACTCGCTCCCGGGCGCATCGGGCATTAGCTGGACTTTTGAAGTTTGGACCTTTCGCGAACAGCTTAAATCATGCGCTGCAGAAGCTCGAAGGGCACTTCATTTCCGGATATGGAGATCACGCAGCGGTGGGAAAGCAAATCATGATCACTGGCGACCTGGAAATTCATGCGCGATATCTTGAGGCAAGAGCTTGGCCCTGGCAAAGTCGTTGGCGGCTAGATCAGACCGGCCGATGAGCCTGTACGCTTTTCCACGGTTCATAAAGTTATCCGAGTCACGCGGTCGCAACTCGATAGCCTTGTTCAAATCGGCAATCGCCGCTCGATAATTTCGCAGCTCTAAATAGCAATACGCTCGATATTGATAACCCATAGCAAGGTGAAAATCATGGGCAGCTTTATCTTCGTCTGGCATACTGCGCGACTCAGCGTTGAATGTATCTATGTATTTGGTGAACTCTTCTAGTGCGTGCGGGTAATCACGATGCCAGGAATAGCTTGATCCTTCGGAATAAAAGCTACTTGATGAAGTATGTCTCTTGTCCAACTTGGGGACGTGTTTGGTGGTTTCTTCGACTTGTGCTTGTTCTTGCGCTTGTGCTGCTGTCAATTTTGGCTTCCATCCCGGCGGTGGGACTAGCTGGCGTCCTCCACTTTTTAAGTGAACAACTTTAGTTTGCGGAGGCATACCGAAGGCCTTGATCAACTGGTCGTCAGTTATCTGGTTGGCGTTAGGCGTCTTCTGGTATTTATTCTGACCGAGAGCCGGAAACGATAGAGCCAGCTCACTCAAAAGCAGGCAGCTCACGCAAAGCACCAGCAATTGGGCGAATAGAACCGATTTTGCCTGCATCACAAATTCCCACCGCGATGTCTATCACTACACTACCATCGGAATGTCTTTTGGTGGATCACCTCTTTCGGGATGCAATAGTCAATTAACACCACAGGTGTCACTTTCGCACACCGGCAATTTTCCAAGATGTCTATTACTCGCTGATTTGCATCGACCTGAAAGGCGATTTTGAGTTCGCTTCAATCATTACTTTGACTGATGTCGGCAAGTCGGCAGCGAACTATAATGATCTTGTGATAAGGAAATGAACTTAAAAGAAAGGCAGTGGTTAAAGAAGAAGCCACAAAGATTTCTCAAACGGCCGAACCCAAGCATAACCCTCTTAAGGGCTGTTTTTCAGGGGCATCGGCCGTTTCTGCTGCGTCTTGTTTAGACAATATTCGGTTGGACAGATTCTGGCTTTGTTACTTTAGGGGACTATCTTTGACATACGCAATGTACGCCTTGAAGGTACCGAATCGACATCGCAAAGATATGCGATCCCGGCATGGGCAGCCGACTTTGTTGATCCGGCGCTTGTTAATCTAAATCGTATGTGCAGATGTTGGCCAACAGCCCGCCTTCTCGATGCCAAGGAAGCGATCTTTAAATAGTCTCTGGGGTACTGGAATATATTTTCGTCTGCGATACACTAATTGCATCAACGGTGAGTGCTTACCAAAACGAGTTAAGCACTTTGAGCCGAGGGGCTTTGCGGAAACGACAGGTCAGCGCTGACCAGAAACCGTAGCAAGCAGCCCGATGTACGTGAAGGACTGACTGAAGCGTACATAGATACTGAGCCCTTAAGCAAAGGGCAGCCAGGCAGTAGCAAGAACGCCCTCGCGAATGCAAATTCGGAGGGCGTTTTTGTTTGCATTGATGGAATCTTGATGATTCCGCAGGTGAATTGCATTAAGACACAGAACCAGTGCAATTTGAAATTGGAAAGTACGCACTCTATATGTTTTTACCGCTTGCGCAATATCACGTTCGTCACACGACCATCGACGCGATCCGCACTTCAATAGTTACATGGATAAAACTCGTTTCTGCAAGAACGCCTCCGGCGACGGCAGCCAGACAAAGTGTGTAATCATCGCTGGTGAATTATGCACGAACGCAATTGCCAGCAGCGCAATGCACAAGTTGAACCAGATCGAAGACTTGCGCTTCACCCAGCCTAAGAAGCCGCTAGCCAAGATCGCCAAGAGAGGGAACAGCTGCAACAAATATGTGGCCTTAACCATATCTCCTAACGTTCCTGGTTCAGCATATGCGATGAGAGACCAACCAAAGGCAGCCAGCGTAGACGTAGCTAGAAACAATACTAAAGTCGACCAGGCCGCTTGATCCGAGAATTGGCGTTTCATCAAAAAGGTGAAGCAGTTTCTCAATGCGAACAGAATGCCACCAAGAAAGACCATCGTGGGAACAATCGCGAAGGCATTTACCCGACCCAGATACTCGCCCATCTCTAAACGATTGGTCGTCAGCCAATCAGGCTTGGCACCGTCGCTAACCGCATGCCATAGATCACGACCTTGCAGAAAAGTGTCGTCTCTCTTATCCAACCCGTAGACGAGAAAATACTCCCAATAATCGCCCCAAGTGTCCGAATACAGGATCGGCAGCAACTCATTATCGAATGTGCTACGCACCGGATCGGTAAACAACATGCCGTTGCCAGTGCCCAAATAAAAGCTGGAAGGATTGTTGTTCAGTGTGACGGTCGCAGACGCTGTCCTATCGAAAGCGGCCGGCGTCCCGTACCGTTGCCAGAGACTGATATAGAATGGCGCAGCGAGCGCCGCCGCCATGAGCAGACTCAACACTAGATTCTTGCAGTGAGCCAAAGCTAGTTGCCGTTGTTTGCAGCAGAGCAACACGACAAAGGCAACGAGCCCGGGAATCAGCATTGCGCCCAACTGGCGTGACAAACCCAAACAACCTAGAGTGGCTCCCAAAACAATCGCAAATTTGGATTCGCGCTTGATGAAAACACGCGCTGCAAGGTAAGCCGCAATCACGCAAAAGCTCGCTACAAACGGCTCACCACGTACGAAAACGAAGCTCTTATAATACGCAGGCACACAAGCCAACATGGCCAAAGACGCCGTTGCCGAATACGCACCGCCGCGATCGATCAGGCGGCAGATCTTGCACACATATAACGTGAGCACCACAGACAATACCGCTTGTGAAAGCTGCGCAAGTTTTGCCGCAGCGAAAGTCGACATCTGCGTGAGACATTCGAGAAGCGCAGGAAAGACATATGGAAGCGGCGGGCAGAAGTACATGCTCGTATCCGCTCTGGTCGGAAGTTGCATCTTTGACAGCGCTTCGATGTAACGCAGGTGATATACCGAGTCGTATCCAACCGTCGGATCGTGAAGAAAGGCGTTGACAAAAACAATGCCATTCAACAGAACAAATATCGCCAACAAGAGCGATCGAAAAGCACGTGCCGGTCTGGCGCCGATTGGCGCCTTAGCTTCAGCAGTTGTATCATGTGTGGCCGTGAGCAATTTGAAACCTGGCAGCGGCTCTGACTTCGGCATCGCTGCTGATTTTATCGGTTGCGCTATTGACTATTCTTTATTTGATTTAACCGAGTTCGGCTTAAGCAGAATCGCCGGCAGCCGGGTCACTCCCGTTACGAATTAAAACGAGTCGTAGACCTTCACTGGGAGAGGTCGCCCGGGTGGCAAAGGCTTTGCATGAGGCCAAATTAAATGCAATAATTGTTTCTCTTTTGACATTCTCCCGCCGCTTCCTTTGCTATCCGAGCTGCGCCATAACTTCGCCATTCATTCGTCACAGCTTTGCCAGCATCTTCTCAGTATGCTGTCAGAACCTACACTTACTACATCGAGGTCACTGACAGCGATGGCCATGACATATACAGGCGACCAGATTGCGCAGGCAATCAGTTGCGGCGACAGCGCGACGGCTCAAAATGAGCTGAATAGAGACTTTCAACAACTCCTGCGTTCCCCGGCGGAATTCAAGGCGATCGTTGATCGAATGCTTGAAGTGAGTAGTGCCGATAAAGGCGCCAAGCATCATGTACTAGTTGAGAGGGATGGGCAAGGCAACCCCACCGCGATCGACATGACAAACGAGGTGATGGGCTTGAATATCTACAGCACATCGCTATTCAGGGCGTCTGATCAGCAAGCCACAGCCAGTAACACGCTGGTTCCAACTGCAAACTTCAACAGGATCAGTAGGATAGTGGGAGGGGCTCTCCAACAATAGATTGCTTCCGGTGTCCCCCACCCCGAGCCACTTCCCGCTGAGCATGGAGCTAACGCGCCTTGAGTACTTCCAGGTGTTCTTTCGCTTGCGCAGCACGCGGATCGGTCGGACTGCAAATCTGCAGAAAATTATTCAGCTGTTCTATGGCGCCCTCGCGATCACCGCTTTTCTCCATAGACTTGCTGAGCAACCAGCGCACATTGGCATCGTTCGGTGCCAGTTTTAATGCGTCTTTGTAGGCATTCACAGCCGGAACTACGTATCCCTGCACCATAAGCACAGAGGCCAGTGTGGTGTATGCCGAGGCCGACTTGGGATCAAGGCGCACCGCTTCTTTTGCCTGCGCTGCCGACTGAGGGACATCGCCGCCTTTCAAAAGCGCATAGCTGAGCCGCTCTCGCAAATCGGAGCGGGACGGATAAAGATCGACAGCTTCTTCAAGATAACGAACTGCGTCCTTTATCTTATCGCTTGTGAGAGATTTGTTGGCCATCGTCATAAGCACCGACATGTCTTTCGGATTCAGTCTGTATGCTATCTCTAATTCTTGCAAGCTGTTGTCCTTTTCGCCGAGCTTGTCCAAAACTCGTGCATAATTGAAACGAAACAGCTCATCATCAGGACGAATAGCAATTGCCTTTTTATACATGTCAGCTGCGGATTGCCAGTCATCTTTAACAGTCAAAGCCGCGCCATAATCTGCCATCGCGTCGGCGTAAGTACTATCGGCAATTATGGCCAATCTGTACTGTTCAAGCGCCTCGTCGGTCTTTCCCGCCGCCATGAAATTGCTCGCCTTTAAATAAGCCCCTTCGGCCGAGAGAAATGAATTCACCGAGTCTGGCAGATTGGCGATCCGCACCGCTGGCGGTGCGCCCAACACCAGATCTGTTCCTGTCCAGGCCGATTTCATGACGGGAATTTCTGTTCTCCTCAAATCAGCGGCAGATGTTTCCGATTCGGTTTTCTCTTTTGCGATTGAGAATGCTTTATTAAGCGAAATGAGCCCGTCTTCCTGACGGAGCGCGCTGGTGAGGTTTCTGGCGAATGCGCTGCTGTGCGTTATTTCGTTTGGTTGGCTCGACGATAAAATGATGTAGCCGTTGCCTAAGACAACTTTTTCCAGATCCAGATTGTATGTTTTATTGAGCGGCTCAAGGGACTTTGCACCACTCAATGACGCGGCGCCGCTATATGCCGCTTGCAATACAAGTAGAATGCGATCGCAGTGAACGTTTTGTTTTAATGTGCTCATCAATGTTTGCATGGATATGCATGTGCCGTAAATGTTGTCGAGCGCGCAGTCGTATGCGCACAAATAAGTGTTGCCGTCGGTGGTTGGAAAACTGCTGGTGGCGATGAATACGACCACCAAATCATCCGGACCGACGGCATTGCCCAGAAAGCCAGGGCCAAGAGCGCTGATAATGCTTTGTTTCTGTGATGATGCGTCAATCAGTAATTTGACATGATTGCTATCGAATCGGCCGCCGTGGGGGTCGATCAAATATTGGTAAAAGTCTTTGGCAGACTGTGCCATGTCGGCAGCATCTTCCGGAGTTAGGCGCGCTTCTCTAAATCTCGACGTCCCTATGACGACTGCCCATTTTTGTTTTATGGGTCTATTTTTGCCGCGCACGGTTGGATTGAGATCTTGGACTTTCGTAAATTCGATACCAGGCAATTTCGAAATCGGCCGATCATTCGGATTCTGCTCCTGGCACCAGGCTGGAAAGCATAAGATCGAAGACAGGTAGATCGCCGACGCCACCACCAAAGTCAGTCGTTCAAAGCAAGGAATAAATCTGGACACAATTACTTACCGTGCAAGAGCTGAATGTTTGCCGAGACGATTTCGCCATTCGTAGTGACCAGGCGCACTAGACTGCTGTCGGACGAACTGGCAACCTGAGAAACCGGCGAGAAATCATCGGGAATCATGACTGGCGTCGGATCGTCCCACGACAGTTTCATGCGTGTTGGGCACAAGTCTTTTGAGCCTTCGAGATCTCTCGAGACATAGCACGTCAAATTGGGATTTTTGAGCAGCGACGGGGTAACGTCCATTTTCTCCTGTCCGAATACGAGACCCAGTAGCTCAGTACCGGGATGCTGATCGAATTGCATCCATCCGGTAGCTGGAATCGGGTAATCTTTTCCTTTCTGCATGTAATTGTGAGTGCCGTTGGTAGCATTGGGAAAGAGCACATCGCTTTTGCCGGTGGTGCTCGCTCTCATAACCAGGTAGGTGTAGCCATCGCATTCTGGAATTACATGAAAGCGAATCGAATCACCTGATTTGAATTCCATTTTATTGTTGCAGCGATAGACCTTGCCGTTTCTATAAAGCTCAATCCAGTAACTGATTTTTCTCGCATCTTCTGAGCCGATCTGGTGTTTGAATTCGGTTGCCGCAGGAGGAGGAGGAATGGCGGCCAGCTCATCGATGTTTGTTGCATGCTCTGGAGTGCCGGCGTCGGCTAACTGGGTTCCGGTGCCGGCATATTCCTCTTTCGATGCCACCACAGGTAGTTTGTCCAACGAACTAACAAGTTGGGGATCAAGATGGGTGACATTTTTGTCGATCCACGTGAGGACAAAACTCAGATCGTCCGGCCTAAATTGTCCTTCTTCAAAAATCAGATGCTCGGAATTACTGCTCAAGACCATCTGCCGATCAGGCGTGGAGAGCCGTTCGAAAAGCTTCCATGTGCCGGCGGGACGAATCAACTTATCATTCGTCCCCTGTATAAATAGAACTGGCGTGTTCTTGACCATAGAAGCGGCTTCCAGATTGTGAGCCATAAACTCGTCAAATTGCATGAATTCTTTGGGCGAAAAGGCTGTGCGCATAAGAGGATCGTTTTTCCACTGATCACGCAGCTCTTGTTTGTCAGAAATTTTTTGAACAGCCGACATAGCCGCGTTGTCCATGGGCTTGCTGAAGCCACCAAATACGCTTCGCAGTCCGGATTTGGCGAGCAGTTTTCTTTCACTATCGCTGAAGGCAAAACGATCGCGTGCCGGCACCGATGAGATGAGTCCCGAGACTAGCTCAGGATAAAGCGCTGTCGCTCGAAGCGCGACGGCGCCGCCCATTGATTCGCCCAAAATGATTACAGGCAAACCGGGATGATTCTTGTGAATTTGTTCGAGCTCCGCCTTTATATCGACAAGGAAACCGTCGAAATCGAGCTGTGTGTGACCGGTCGTATCTTTTGACTCGCCGAAGCCACGCAAGTCCAGCGCGTAAGTGGCGATACCGTCTTTAGCCATCTCTTTGCCGAAGGCGGTGAAGCATCCTTTGTGCAAGCTGAATCCGTGCACGCACAACATCGCCGCGCGCGGCTTGACATCATCGGGCGGCATCCAGCGGATGCAGGGCGCGGCTTCAGGAGCTTTGGTGGGCAGGCGAAGCTCTTTCGAGCCGCCCTCGTCCGCTGGTGCTTGTGCATGTGATGCCGGCGCACAAGCGACAAAACCTAGCGCCAGAAGGGCTGCTAGTACAGAATTGATGCTGGATCCACCGATAAGCATATTCATTGAAGTATACATCAGCACTCGCCCACAGGACTCTGCCCAAGGCTGACGGATTCGCATGCTCATGGCATGTCGAAACAGAATTCACGCCTGGTGCTGCAATTTGAAATTGGAAAGTACGCCCTGTATATTTTTTCACTGCTTGCGCAGTATCACGTTCGTCACACGACTCATTACTAGACTGTGACGGGATCTTAGGAGCTGCATCACACAGGCATCATGGCTGACGTTGATTCACCGTTTTTGCGCAACGCACCGTTGCCGAACTCGGTCTTCCTTAGCGAAGGCTATCCGTCAAGCACCGTCCCATCAGGAACAGCAGAATCCGCTGCCATGCCGATGTTGGCTGCGGAGTTGCTGCAAAGCAATCTGGGCATTTCCGATCCTGGAGTGGTTGCCACTCAACATGTGACTGCAGGCACACCGGATGATGGCCGATTGCAAACGCTGTTTGGGCCGCAGACGCTTAGCGGCAGTATACCTGACACGACCATCGACGCATCTTACTGGACGTTTCGTCAACAGATCGATGACATTTTCGCTCGCTCTGAATATATGTCTCGCCCCGAACCATCAGGAATTACACCGGTCGAGCCGCAAACTTCGATTGTATTCCTGAATGTACCGGCCTATCAGTTCGGATTGCCTGAAACAGCTCCCTTGGTGCCTTCCCAGAGTCTAGACATTTATGCCTTCACTAGTCCATCCGTTAATGGATGGTCGAAAACAGCTCAATATGTGCCTTCTCAGAATCCAAATACGAATGCGTTTACTCAGGCTGATAGCTATGGGTGGCCGGAAACTACTCCTTATGTTGCGTTCCAGAATTCGAACCCAAACCCATTGACTCAGCTTTATAGCAATGGATGGCCGGGAGCAGCTCCCTATCAACTTCAGCAAGATTCAAGTGTGTATCTCCCATATTCCAGTGGGTGGACACCGGCATCCAACAGCAGCTTGAGCAATCTCCCTTACTGGGCACAGCCCGATTATGCCGGTCCTTCTTTTACGCCGCGCCCGCAAACAAATTCTCAAATTGGTGACACTCGCCCTAACCCTTCAGCGCAACCGGAAGTCCAATCGCAGCCAGCGCAACCAGAAGTACGCAGCGAGCCAGCGCGTTCCCACATTACTTTTCGCCGGGATCTTTCGGTTAAACCTAAGCATGATCCTGAATATCCAGGCGTAACAAGTTCCGAAGCCACCCGCTTCGATAGGATTTTTAGCTCTGTCAAAAGATTCTTCACGGGAGCGAAGAAACGCGATGCGCTCTCGATGGACGCAGAGGAGAAAGCTTGCTTTAACGAGATCAATGTCATTCGCGCTCAGCATCATCTGCCGCTCCTAACCTTTTCTCCAACAGTCAAACTGGTCAGCGATTTGCAAGCGACGGAACAGGCAAACACTCACACCATGAAGCACAGCAACAACGATCCACAACTCAGCAGCCACTTTCAACGCCTGAATCTAGTCAAACTCGGACGCGACACCATGCACGACGGAGAGAACGCTGCCATGGGCGCTCAGAGCGGCGAATCAGTTGCGCACATGTGGATGGGCAGTGCAGGTCATCGCCGTCCGATTCTCGACCGCTATCTCAAAATCGGCTCGGTCAGCCGCGCGTTCGACAACCGAGGCACTCCATACTGGACTTTCAACGCCAGCACAGGAAACGAAATCGCGTAGGGTCCAGATTCGGGCAGAAACAACAGGCCAAAAATCCATGCAAGACGCCGAGCCGGCGAAAAACCATGCGAATATGCACTAAGGTATCGGCAGAATCTTGTTGAGGCTAGCGTTGGTACCGGCCCCGTTGGTCAAATGCTATTTAGTGTGCGTATCTTCCATTTGCGAAGGTCCGCAGATCAAAAGAGGCACCGCGCAGCCGAGGCTCTCGGCAAGAGCGCGCACCATCTCCAGCTCTTGTTGGGTTACCTTGCCATCGGCGAGGACCGTTGCCCTGGCGGCATCCAAAAGAATGTCCTTGATTGGCTTCGTCGCTCCGGAGAGGCGAGAGAGGGCGTCATCTACAAAAGTCAATCCAGACTCGGGCTTCGACATTAGCAAAAGCTGCCCTTGCAATTGGGTCACTTTGCTGGCTCCCATGACGAAGGCTTTGGTCGGATTTTTTTCGTCAAGATAAGCTAAAGCAGAAAGAACAATTGATATCTCAATGCGTAGACTGATCAGGTTAGTGATCTTCGGTGTCGCCTTCGCCGGGGCTTTGTTGAAGACAGGATCGAGATTGCGAGCAACAATTTTTTGAATGGCATACTCGAAGAAATCAACGCGATCATCCGCCTTGATCAACATATCCATGCACTTACGAAACTGCGCATATTGATCTGGAGCCAACTCGCGCAATGCGGGCATCGACATCGATACCAGAGGGAGCTTGCACTCAGTTGGCAAGGCTTGAATCAAACTACTCAGCCGAGTCATCTCATCATAGACAAACTTGTTGCAGTTACGCATCAGAGCCGAAAGCTGCGATTCTTGCACCGGCCCTTCGCGTGATACCAACATGGATAAGACTATGGCGCAACCACCAACAAGCTCACGGCTTGCGCGCAATAGCGGTTCAGGCAGCCCGGACTTGAGAATGATTGCGCTATCAAGTGCCGTTTGATCCGTGCGATCAGATTCGCCCTTGGGCCGCAGCAGCGCCCCGGAGAGCGATGCCGGAGGTGCTGAATTTGTTGTTGCAGAACTCGCGGGAGCAGTGGAAGACAGTGGTGGAGCAGAGCTATTGCCGGTTTGCTGTGGTGAAGGCATAGGTTGCACGGTAGTACCATGCGTCGCTGAGCGATCGGCATTTGTAATGGCTGCCGGACCTGGCGACCCAGGTGCAAGAGTGTTGGGATATTCAGCGCTATTGCGACTCGCGAAGGCAGCAGGAGTGTTCAGGCTCTCTGGATCGAAGGTAGGATCCAGGGTCTTTATTCGCTCTATCAGTGGAGGATGGGTATCAAATAAACCGCTAAATCGTTCAGCCTGACACAGGAAAAAGTGATTTGCTTGTCGGGCTCCGGAACTTTCTACGTTGGACCCGTGAAGCGCGACTTTCTTCAATGCGCCAACCAGAGCCTCTGGGTTGCGCGTGAATTGAACCGCGGCAGCGTCAGCCAGACATTCACGCTCCCTGGAAACTGCAGCCTTGACGAGATTGCCGAACAGCACGCCCACCCAACCGACACTATAGAGCACGCCACCAAGCGCCGCGAATAACATCGCTCCAGAGTTGAAGCTACTTCGGAGCCTGTATTCAACCGCATAGGCGCTATTGGACAGTCGTCTCCGGAAAGATGAATCGAACAGCCAACGACCGCATTCAGCCAAACACGTCAAGCCGAACACCAATCCAAGCAATTGCATGTTGATGTTCATGTCACCATTGAGAATGTGACTGTATTCATGCGCAATTACACCTTGCAGCTCGTCCCTGGTCAAATTCTCAAGTGCGCCGCTAGTAACAATGATGGCGGTGTCCTCTATGGAGTTGCCAGCTGCACAGGCATTTATGCCAGGTTCATTTTCCAAGACATAGATTCTGGGAACGGCCACGCTTGATGCAATCGACATTTCCTCGACAACGTTGACCAATTTTCTCAGGCTGGGATTCGCAGTGTTCATAGGCACCGGGGTCGCTCCCAGGATGTTCGCCACAGCCGAACCACCAGCAGCAAGTTCATTCAAACGTTGAACGGTGCCTGCCAAGACCACCGCTACTACACCGATGCCGACACAACCGAAAATTTTTGGATGCCAGAACGTTTGACCAAAGTGGGGATCTAAAATGTGACCTAGAAGACCATAACCATGCGGAGTGTAGAGCGACACCTGGGCGAGCACGAACCAGATCAGAAAATATACCGTCGGAATCATCAAGAACAGCGCGACAACAAACAGCGTGATCAACCATGCGCTGTTCTGTTTCGCTCTATCTTGATTGCCAAAGAAATCGACAGCCATGACTTACCCTTGCTAGAACTGCACATTTATTGCTTTGCGCTCGTGTGCCTCTTCGATTTCGTAGAGCACGGCCGCAGCAAAGCCACCACTGTTTGCAATCAGGCTGTTCGGCAAGACCTCACGTTGCGTGTTGTAAGTCATTACAGCGTCGTTATACGCCTGACGTGCAAACGACAATTTATTTTCTGTTGACGTCAGCTCTTCAGTGAGTCGCAGCATGTTCTGATTGGCTTTCAATTCGGGATAGGCTTCGCTGACTGCCAATAACCGCCCCAGAACCCCTGATAAACTGGCTTCTGCCGTCGCCAGGCTTTTCATGACCTGAGGATCTTCTGGATTGCCGACAACTTTCTGGCTGGCTGCCACGGCTTGGTTGCGTGCAGCTATTACCGCTTCCAGCGTTTCCCGTTCGTGCTTGAGGTAGCCTTTGGCAGTTTCCACCAGGTTTGGAATCAGGTCGTATCTACGTTTGAGTTGCACGTCAATCTGCGAATATGCATTCTTATAGCGGTTGCGCAACCCCACCAGGTTATTGAAAATTCCGAAAGCCCAGATGCACGGCAGCGCCAACAAAAGTAAACCTACTAGCGCACCAATTAGAAAACCGTTCATGAGATTCTCCTTGCCCAAGCTCAAGCATAGTTATTCCCGAAATTCGTTCATTCCGTGCGCCCAATGTGAATCATCGCATCGCCCGTTCACTGGTGCCTTCAGATGGTTCTCGGATAGCAGGCATTTTATCTTACCGAACGAATTCGCCCGCCTGGGTGCAGTGTCTAGCCCGCTGCGACCATGTGACAATTCTGCTATCGTTTCGTTTGAAAGGCGTTTTCAGACCCGATCGACCGAGCCGATTCCAATGGTGTACGAACAAATCCCTAGCACCCTCGCTGCTTCTACATTCCGTCCAGGAAAAATGGTAGAAGCGATCGATACCCGCATCGATAAGTGGAAGCGACAGCTAATAGATCTGTCGAAGCGGAATCGACTTTTGCACTTCAAACCAACCAAGAATGGTTCGGTGGAATCGATTGATGAGATGCCATCGGAAGTCTTCAGAATCCTCCAACTCGAAAATAGGGGAATGATTTTCACGGCAGGAGTCGCCTCCGGTCGCCCTCAAGAAAGAAGTCAAACGATCGCGCTAATCAAATATGATCGCGCGAACCTTTCAGAAAAATATACTGACAACAAACTTCAGACAGCGCTGCCGCAGGACAAGCTTGATGCAACGCTGCTGCGCCTGCACCAAAAGTCGGTCAGTCTCTTCGAAGAGCAGGGCGTCAATTCTCTGTTTCTTGCCCTGGGAATGCTCGAATGGTACGACGTAAACGATTCTGCAGTACGACTCAAAGCGCCGTTGGTTCTGCTTCCCGTTGAATTACAAAGGCGGGGTGCGACAAATCACTATACGCTTAAAACAACCGAGGAAGATCCGGTTCTCAATCCAGCGATCGCAGAGAAGCTCCGCCTCGATTTCAAAATGAATCTGCCACCATTGCCCGAAGACTTGGAAGGGCTCGACCCTCAAGATTATTTCTTGCAGATACAACAATTCGTAGCACAACAGCAGCGCTGGCGAGTAACGAACGAACTTCACTTGAGTCTGTTTTCGTTCACAAAATTCCTGATGTACAAAGAAATCGAGAATCATCTCAATTTCTATACGTCACACCCAATTATTCAATCTTTGTCAACCGGAGTGCGACGCGACATTGCCAACGTTTCCAAGGAAGTCGATGCCGCGGATCTAGACAAGTCATTCTTGCCTGAAAACACATTCCACGTCCTTGATGCCGATTCATCACAACAACGCGCGATTCTTGCTGTGAAAACAGGGGAAAGCATCGTGGTTGAGGGTCCGCCAGGAACCGGCAAATCACAGACGATCGCCAACATCATCGCTGACAGTCTTGCAGAGGGAAAGCGAATTCTGTTTGTCAGCGAAAAGATGGCGGCTCTAGAGGTGGTACACCAGCGGCTAGAGACCAACGGACTTCACGACTTTTGCCTGAAGCTGCACAGCCATAACACCAACAAGAAAACTGTATATGCAGAACTTGCCCGAGTGCTGGATGGAGGGCGCCCAAAAGATCACAACCGCGATGACGATGTTGCGCATCTTGGAGCTCTCAGAGAGCATCTCACAGAATACGTAAAGCAGCTACATGAGCCATTCGGACGCCTTAACATCAGTCCATTCAACGCAATTGGTCAGTTGGCGTTGCTGGATCAGTATCCAAACATAAATGCCATCATATCGACGATTCTCGAATTCGATCAGCCCCGCTACGACAAGCTCAGGCTGGCAATTAAAGATCATGGTGCGCTGATCAAAAATGTTGGTAAACCATCTGAGAACAAATGGGCAGGAAGCGAACTAACGCACCTGACGGGGACCACAGAGGATGAATTAAGAGAAACGCTCAAACAAGGCTGTGAAGAGATCGCGAACCTGTTGGGCAACATCTCTCGCTTTGCGGATCAACTCGGTGCCAAGGCGCCGACAACTCTCGGCGAAGTCACAATCCTCTGTGAATTAGCACGCAGCATGGCTAAAAGCACGGGAACTAGCGCGTCGGTTTTGATGAATCCGGAATGGAATCAGATGCCGGATAGCGTAATAGAACTGCTTAAAATCGGCCGCGAATTTGATTCTGCAAGAGAAGACACACTAAGTAAATTTGCTCCGAAGATACTCGAAAGTGACCTGGACGGTTTGGTCACGAGAGTCAAGGACTATTCCTCCCTTGCGCGATGGTTCCGTCCAACATTCTGGCGAGATCGCAGCACGTTGCGTCAGATGTCGCGACCTGATTATCGTCCATCAAGTTATGACGCACTGCTCAATGATTTGAACGTGGCACTGATCTGCCAAAAGCAACAAGTTGCATTAACGAGTCGGCACGAAGTTGGTGAACGTTTCTTTGGAGAAAAGTGGCGTGGCATTGATTCGAATTGGGAGGAACTAACTCATTTCTCTCAATGGGTTATCGACATGCGCCAATTCGTTGTTAGCGACGTTTTGAGTGCGCGAGGGATTGAGTTAGCGTGCAACGCAGACGAACTCGATCATTCACATATTGAACACGTGGCAAAGTCCTTGACTGACGATTGGCAGGCATTACGGAAGTCTATTCAAAATGTTCTGCAGTTAGCACGTTTTTCGATGGCGTTCAACGACCTCATTGCACCACAGGCTAAACTCACAGAGATAAGCTCGAAGTTCCGATCGTGGAGAGATAATCTCTCCTGCCTTAGAGATTGGGTCATGTATCAAGATAGCCGGCAGTCTCTATCAGCTGGACCGGCTGCAAATTTCGTACAACAAGCTGAAGGCGATGATTTAGAACCAAGCAATTGGGAGCAGTCATTTAGACGCTTGTTTCTCCGTCGATGGTTGGATCTGGTGTCTTCTGAAAGACCTCAGTTGCGGAAATTTCAAACTGCGCGTCAGGAGAACAGAATCGATGAATTTCGTTCGCTAGATTCGAAAACAATCAAATTGGCGCGTCAGCGATTGATACACCGGCTAAATAGGGAGCGTGATACGCGGCTTTCTGGTCAATCAGCGCAGCTGCAGCGTCTGCAACGAGAGCTAAGAAAGAAGGCGCGCTTTATTCCACTTCGCCGAATGTTTGCCACGCTCACAGAAGTAGTTCAGTCAATCAAGCCTTGCTTCATGATGAGCCCACTTTCTGTGGCGCAGTTTTTGGATCCAAAATCGGTCAAATTCGACTTGGTTGTATTCGACGAAGCAAGCCAAATTACCCCTCACGATGCTATCGGAGCTATTGTCAGAGCAAACCAGGCGGTAGTCGTTGGAGATCCCAAACAGTTGCCTCCGACCAACTTCTTTGCTCTACAGGTAGACGGTGGAGCACAGGAACAGTCGGATGCAGACGAGGGTGAAGAGATCGTCGAAGACGTTGAGAGCATCCTCGACGAATTTGCCACCTCTGGCTTTCTCAAACGAAGGCTAACTTGGCACTATCGAAGCCAGCATGAATCACTGATCGCGTTTTCCAATCGAAATTTCTACAATCAAGAGCTGCTGACTTTCCCCGGGCCAGACACCGATACAAGCGAGAGAGGACTCAAATTCATCTCTGTGCCGGGAATCTATCAAGGAAAAGGGGTCAATCCGATCGAAGCTAGAGCAGTGGCCGATGCGGTCTGTGACCATGCGCGCCGATTCCCAAATCTCTCGCTGGGTGTTGGAACATTCAATGTAAATCAGCAGCAGTTGATACTCGATGAGATTGATAGCAGACGTCGGGATGATCCTTCCATCGAACCATTCTTCGCGAGGACTGGTGAGGACCGATTTTTCGTCAAAAACCTGGAAAGTATTCAGGGCGACGACAGGGATGTGATCTTCATCAGCGTCGCTTATGGCCCTGATGAAGCGGGAAAAGTTCGATATAACTTTGGCCCTATAAACGGTGCAAACGGATGGCGACGCTTAAATGTTATCCTCACTCGAGCGAAAATAGCATTGAAGGTATTTTCGTCGTTGCGCGGAGACCAGATCGATCCGACTCGGGCGGTTAGTGACGGTGCGAAGTTTCTTCGAGATTTTCTGCAGTATGCTGAGCGTGGAGTGCTTGGGTTACCGGCATACGATCAAAATGCCGAATTCGAATCTCCTTTTGAGCAATCGGTTTTTGAGACACTAACTTCAGCTGGGCTGAATTTAGTCAAGCAAGTGGGGCAGGCCGGGTACAGAATCGACTTCGGAGTACTTGACCCCGAATTTACAGGACGATTTCTTGCTGGTATCGAATGCGATGGCGCAACTTATCATAGTGCAATAACCGCCAGAGACCGAGATCGGCTTAGACAGCAAGTGTTAGAAAATCTTGGTTGGCGGTTGTGTCGGATCTGGTCGGTTGACTGGAATTACAATAGGAAGACTCAAGTTGAGCGCGTGCTGCAATTCATTGAGGTGTGCAAACAACGTTTCGACAGCGCCGGTGATTTAAAACGACCGACGAGAGTCGTTGGTTCGGACAGCCACGATTACGAGAGCGCAAGGGCGAATTCAGTAAGACCGGGTGCCGAGGCGCCGAACAACGCTCTTTACTCGACCTTAACTCCCGCACCGCTATATCGTTTGGCAGTGATGAAAGCAACTGCTACGAGCGACGACTTCTACACCGCGACGGATCAGTTCGTGGCAGAGTTGATTCAATACACTTTGGGTTTCGAGTCGCCGATCCACATCGATGAACTTGTACGACGGGTCTGCACTTACTTCTCGATTGCTCGCGCCGGTAACAAGGTTAAGGAGCGCATTCAAGGATTAGTTTGCGGCATGTCACTTGGGGAAGAATTATCGCTCCGCACCGACTTCATCTGGCGCCGCGGCCAAGAGCACGTGACTGTCTACTCGCGCGCTATAGACTATAAATTTCCGCCCGAACATATTTCGCCGGAAGAATACGCGGCTGCGATTATTTCCGTTCTGGATCGTCGACCAAATCGAATGCAGGACGAACTCGTCGCGGATACGGCGCGATACTTAGGATTTGCACGAGCTGGACAAAAGATCAATGAGCTGATTAGCGATGCAGTAAGAAGACTGATTGAAAAGAATATTGTCACCGCTGGTGCAACTGGCTTGCGACTCATCAGCACAACCGAGGTCAAGGTCGACTGAAGAATGCATCGCCTCTGACGTGAAGCGACCCGTCTTTGTCGCAATTCGACGATACCAGTATCATTGGATACATGGATAACAAGTTACTCTGCCAAAACTTGCTGAGACGTACCCGATACTACAAGCTGGGTGCGCAGCGAGAGGAATTGATTGTGCGTGTTTTTCCAGCAGTCGCGCTAGATTTGGATGAAAATGCGCGCGTGGAATTGGCGGAGCTATTTCCTGTTGCTGTGAACGAAATCAATCTGGAGATCGGTTTTGGCGGCGGTGAGCATCTGGTCGCAGAGGCGCGCCGACTGCCTGCCTCAGGTTTCATAGGATGTGAGACTTACGCCAGCGGATTGGCGACGTTGCTAAAAGAGATCGAGCTTTGCGGACTGGGCAACGTCAGGATATACGCCGGCGATGGGCTTGATGTGGTGAGGTGGTTACCAGACGGGTGTCTTTCACGCGTCGACATATTGTTTCCGGACCCATGGCCAAAGCTAAAGCATCAGAAACGACGCCTTCTGCGAGATACAAATGTTCCCTTGTTCGCTCGAGTTTTGCGTGCGCAAGGTGAATTGCGATTCGCCTCCGATAACTCGCATTATGCAACGCACGTGTTTGATTCCATTTGCCGGTCGCCCTTCTTCGACACGATCTTGCCGCAACTGAGTGATTGCGTCGACCCATGGGAGAATTTTCCTGGCACCAAATATGACATCAGAGCTAAGAAGGAAGGACGCCGGCGGTACTTCATTAGGTTTTGCAGAAATAGCAATCCGATCTCTGCCCTGTAATCGTTCCAAGCGAGGAGTTCTTTTAGAACATTTTGATTGCACCGCGGGAGTATCAGTTGAAACAGCTTTGCCTACTACTGCCGACTAATCTGAGCACCACGTCCACTGTTACGGAAAGCTGCTCCAGCGCCGCGACGCCCATTCGCCGCTCGCGCGGAATGCGCGTATGATGGGGTGTCATCAACAAAAGGTCTTGTATTATTTGAGGCGTTTCTAAGTGCATCTCGTAATGAACAGTGTGCTCTGCCTCAAGGCTGAAGCCGGCCTGTTCAGCGGCGCCGAGATTTACTGGAGGAGCCTCGCGAACAGTCGGATAGATAATGCGTCGGAGTTCGATAAGGTGTTCGGGTCCTGGATCCACAAGCAATACATGACTTCGTTTAGACAGTATGGTGCTAAATCCGCCCCAGTGAGGGAAACCAAAAATATTGAGAATCAAATCGACGCTATGCGGTAAGAACGGCGGTTGGCGATTGCTCGCCACCACCCATGATGCTCCCACAGCACGACTCGCGGCTGCTTTTACTGCCCACTTCGAAATATCCATTCCAGCCAGCGCTAAATTGCTCGGTCGCTGATGCTTCTGTGCCAGAGAAGCAAGAGATTCGAGATAATAACCTTCGCCGCATCCAGCGTCGACAACATGCGCACAAATCTGTGAATTATCGTTTAGAGCAGTGCAGGCTAAATGATAGATTCGTTCAGCGATCTCCGCGTAGTGACCTGCGTTAAGAAATCTGCGACGGGCGATCACCATGTCGTTACTGTCGCCCGGGTCCAAGGATGATTTGTGTTGTGCGAGAAGCAGGTTGCAATAACCGTTGCGAGCCAAGTCATAATTATGACCGCGAGGGCATATCAGTGCTCTGCCGTTTAATTTGAGAGCTTGCCCGTCAGCTGGGCAAGCAAGAATATCGGCCGAACTCGTAATCATAGAAAAAGCATATCACGGACATCGTGAGCCTCAGAACAGTCTGGTTGACTCGGCGCTACAGCGGTGCCGGCGCCGCTGCTGCCGACGCAATTGCGATCACGAATTTGTCTCGTGCCGTGGTTTACAGATCATAATGCGAAACCAGGTTTTTCGCTTTTTCGTTGTCTGCATTTGCGCCGGATGCGTTGCTGGTTTTTTGTTCGATCATGGCGCGCACAGCATAGCCTTCTTTCAGGTATGGATCCTGTTTCAGAGCTTTGTTAACGTCAGACAGAGCGGCATTGGTGCCATTGTTCATTAACTCCATCCACGCTTTGTTGACCCAAACGATTGCCGGAACATTCTGGTCGGCAGTAGCCTTTTGCATATGCTCCTTTGCACCAGGCAGTCCGAGTTTTGTCTCGGTCAGCGCCAGATATGAAAGGGTAGTGGCGGAATAAGGGTTGAGATCCAACGCTTTCTTGAGATCAGCGTATGCGGATCGCCACTGCTCCTGAGCAATGTAGCACGTTGCCCTTTCTCGATATCCAGGTGGATACTCTTCCAGGCTGGTTGACGCACTAAATTGCTGAATGGCTTTGTCGTAGTCGCCGGCCGTTCGATGCAGCTCGGCTGCTAGCCTGAAACCGCGCGCCGGGAAAGTCTCTAACGACTGTGCTTTCTGGATTGCTCGCTCCGCATCGGGCAGTTGACCGGTGCACACATAGTAGTACGAGAGTAGCGCAAATTCTACGCCTCGGCCACCATCGGTAGTGGCTATCTTTAGGTCTTTTTCTGCTTCTGGGAAATCGCGTCTGAATGTTTCGCTAATACCGCGGATTCCGTACCAAGGGCCGTTGTCCCCTTGATCGCTAAGCTTTAGAGCTACATCGATTTGATGTTCTGCATCCTTGTATCTCGCCAACTTGAGCATGGCACTAGCCAGCATGTAATGATCATAGGATCTGTCGGAAATTGCGGCTGCCTTGGTATAGTCGGCTATCGCTTTGTCATACCGCTCCATCGCGTTGTAGACAACAGCCCTGGCCTTATAACCGTCAGATGACTCCGGATCAAGCTTGATGACCGTTTGCGCGTCAGCTTCCGCTTTGCCGTATTGAGCCAGGAAATTGTACTCCTGAGAACGCTGTTCGTAAGCGATAAGATAGTTGGGTTTCAATCTGATTGCTTCTGAAAAATCATCAACGGCATTTGTGCGCTCATCGCGCATGGCATGGAGTTCTCCCCTGTTGAAATAGAGCTCTGGATTGGTTGGATCGCTCTCAATCAAACTAGTCCACTGCGCTAGCGATTTGTCTTTGAATGTTGTCGCTCTTTGTGGTTGAGGCTCTGGTGTTAGCCCGGCAGGCTCATGGTGGTTGAGAAAGATCGCTCCTCCGCTACCCACCGCAAGCAAAGTCAAGCAAGCGGCTACGGCGATCCACTTTTTGTCGCCAGGTTTGCGTTTTTTCTTGTAGGGCCGGATTGGTCGCCTGTCTGCAATTCTCTCGAGGTCGATGTGAAGATCTACCGCATTTAAATAACGATCTTGTGGATCTTTTTCCAGACATCGAAAAACCAGATTTTTTAGATCAGCAGAAATTCCAGCGTTATTTGGCATCGCCGGTGGTGCTTCGCCTAAATGTTTCAGAATCACCTTTACCGGGTTTTCGGCTGAAAAAGCGGGCTGTCCGCACAACACTTCATACATAATGCAACCGGCAGAATAAATGTCGGAGCGCTGATCTATTTCATCGCCTCTGCACTGTTCAGGGCTCATGTACAAAGGAGTACCAACCAGTTCTCCCGTTTGCGTCAGCTTGGTTTTGTCAACACGATCTTGATCGGTGATTTTGGCAATACCAAAGTCCACTATCTTTACTATGTCCAGGTTTGATTCGTTCTTAGCTATGAGAATGTTGCTCGGCTTGAGATCTCGATGGATGATACCCTTCTGCTGAGCATGCACTAATGCCTCTGCCAGTTGCAGAAAAATCGGAACTGCTCTTTCTTGGGTCAAGACGGTTTCTTTCTTTAAGAGCTCTTCAAGGCTTTCGCCATCAACGTAATCCATAAGAAGGAACGGCGTGCCATCAAGCGAATTTCCGACGTCGTAGACGGAAACGATGTTACCGTGGACGAGTGTCCGAGCTGCTGTCGCCTCATGCTCAAGACGTTTTGCCATAAGCTTGTCTTTTGCCAGCAAAGGCGAAATCATCTTCAGCGCGTACAGCCTGTCAGTCGTCATATCGCGGACTTTGTAGACCTCTCCCATGGCTCCACTGCCGATGTGGGCGAGGATTTCATAGCGATCGGCTATTATCGTTCCGATTGTGAAGAAGCCGTTTTCGTCGACCTGGGCTCCCGTATTGCCGGCATTGTTTCCAGTGATTGAGCTGTTTTCCATAGCATGAAACACCCTGGCTTAACCTTCCACTCTTAATTATGCCCTGGAAAGATCCGAGTTAATGAGACGATTTTGGGGCAAAATAAATTGCCTCTACGGTGAAGTTTGCCCAGCCATCGCAGTAATCCGCAGGAATCCTTACGTGAAGCTCAACCGTAGTCTAAGAGGATTCAACAGTGCAATCAAATTCAAAAACAGGAGCAGCGAAGAAGAGAGTTTCGTGGCTGAAGCTTTTTCTTTTTGGTCTGATCGCGTTTGTAATCATTTTGCCCTCGACCTTTTACATGGAGTATGGTCCGATAGTCTTCAAAGTGCTCTTCCCGACTGCGGCGGACAGGGACTTCAACGAAGGCCTCAAGCTCTGGTCCGATGACAGACCTAGAGCCATGGCACTTTTGGAAAAGGGGATCAGGGAAAGCGAAGGTGCCGACCGCGCGGACAGGATGTGGAAGTACCAGAAATATGCCGGGAGCCTGTACGCATCTCATGACATAGAACAGGGGGATCAGCAGACTCAAAAAGGTATTGAGTTGTGTCCGGCTGAGCCGGCTAATCCTTTAGAAGCTAGTGCTCTAGCACATCTATATCAAAATCGGGGTTGGTTTCATCATCTGGAGTTTTTGGAAGATCGAAAACTGCCTGATGGGGTGAAAGATCAGGAAAAAGCTGTCGCTCTCGTCACCAAATGGTTTGGACCGAATCATCATGAAACCACTTCTAAAACACCGACGTTAGCAGTGATGTACGTCAATACCGGACAGATCGAGAAGGGTCATTCCCTGATGAGTTATGCCATCCAGGCGGTTGATGCCGTCCCTGGTGCCGACAACAAGTGGTTTGTATTAGATTGCGACTCGCGCATGAAAGCTGCTGAGCACGATTATAAAGGTGCTGTTCAGTCATTCATTCAAGCATGGAAAGTCGGAGGTGAGGCAAATCAAAGCCGGATTTGGTCTGAGTTCGTCGAGGGCATTGAGCCTGGTAACTACGAAGAGTGGAAGGATAAAGCCAAGGTTGAGAAGCTGATGTTAGCTTCGAACTATGCTGCACTCGACAAAATTGCAGAGAACTTAACAAAGAGTCAGGCTGCGTCTGCTGACGGGACCTGGATTCTAGATGACTTCTTCACTGTAGTGGTTGGACAAAATGACTTCTCTTCAAAACGACTATCAGAAGGAGATTACACTCAACGATTGTATGAGCTAAAGTCATGGCTGAAGCAAACAAAATCGGCAACTGCGAGAGTGGCTCTGGCCAACTGTCTTGTTCAGTATTCCTGGTTCTGCCGCAACTATGGCTGGGGTGATCAACCCCGAAGCATGATGAAGGTCTATAGGGAACAGAACCTGATGGCTAGAAAAGTTCTCAATTCCGATCCGTCAGTCGGAAAATTGTGTCCACGTGCTTTTCGCGTGTATTCGAAGATTTACGCTAATATCGGTTATGACAATTCCGACTACATGAGTATGGTCGATCATTGTCATCAACTGTGGCCAAACTACCACTCAATCGATCTTGGTGCGTCAACTTTACTAGGTTCGAGCGGTTCAAACTCCTGGGTCGAGCAGAGGTGCAATCAGGTGGGAGGAGCAAAGGGTGATGAACTGTTTGCACAAATAATGACCTATCTTAACGAGCACGACGATTACACTTTCGACCAATCCGCTTGGCCGAGAGTGAAAGCAGGATATCAACAGATCTTCGTTGATTTCCCCTATAGCATTGAAGCCCGCCGAAAGTACATATACATGTGTATAAAAGCCGGCGATGTAGATGCTGCTGGCACCGCATTTGATGGCTTTAAACGATAAGCCGCATTTCAACTCGTCTGTGAATTTCTCGCTGCGCTATATTTTTGAGCGAGAAGCGCGATCCGGAAAGGCCATCTGTGATGGTTGAGTACGCCGAGTAACTCTGCAAAACAATCAATTGAGTATGGAATAACCAGCAGATTGACTTTAATTGCGATGGGGCACGTATTAAGTCGGACCATTTGCTATCAGAAGAGAGATGTTGAAACTGATTTTGCCGCCACCATAAAACGATCATAAGGCGGACAAGACGAGGAAACATTGACCCTTACTTTCTGAAATGGGAAGAGGATGAACAATGCCTGAAAATGAGAATTGGTGGTCGAAGCAGGGGACATCAGAACCAACCTTATCTCACACCGAAAACCCATCTTCCTCCCAAGAGACGGTGACTGACGCGGGCACGAATCCGGAATCCGAACAAATGGAGAATATCGATTCCGACCAGCAAGAGCAAGAGGATTGCGTTGCTGAAGACAGCCCTGCTGAGCCGCTGCAAAACGCGGAACCATTTACCCTGGTTCTCAGCAAGCCTGTTGCTGCAATACTTGCTCTCGTTCTCTGTGGAGCAATATTTCTTGTCGGTTTGACAATGTTTACACAGTCCCGCAAATCCAGCAGAGATAGCCAAGCCGCCGCAATTATTAATAGCGCTGCAGACAGTCTCATGCCCAAATCGGTAGCACCTCTCCCAGATTCTATGCGAGTTGGAGCTGTCTACTCCGGATTGCCGGATACTTCGGACTGCACAAACGACTGGTATAGAATTCCCGACTGGCTGGCAGGAAACTGGCAACAGGACAGTGAAACCGAAGTATCAGCAACCGGACAGCCAATAAAAACTGAAATGGCGAGAGAAAACTTTAGTTGGGGACAGGAGCAAGACCGTGATCATCATTGCTGGATTAGTTGTAGAGGAGGGATAGGAGCGCCTGTGGAGAAGGCCAATAAAATTGAACATAGGAGAGTGACGTTTTACAGAGTAGTAGCGGCTTCTGACAAAAGTTGCGTTATTCAAATTCGCGCGATATCTGTCGATGTTGCACACGGTTCGATAATTTCAAGCTACCGAATTGAATCGGTCATGACTTTCTCTCGGTCACCGACTGATGATAGTGCCATAGAAGTGTCAGGCGTGCGTTACTTTTTTGACCAGAACGGCAAGCTCGATCATTCCAGACGAACCATAAGCCGCGCTACGAGTGTGTTTTCTGCCGGTCCCAACGATCCAGACCGAGATGGGTATGACAGTTTCCGCGCCTACTTAACCAGCCATGGGTTAGCGAATCTCGTACCGTGACTAGACCCATCAGAATCAGCACACCCACAGTGCGTTCTAGAGGATGCCACCTCAGCGCTGCTATCTTGTAGCGATAGAAGCAGATGTCGCTTCGCTTTCACATTGAACCATTCCGATTTTAAGTAGATCCAATCCTCTTCAAGCCGCCCTAATTCGTCATCATCGTCGTCCAGTTCTTGTTGATGACGCTGGTTTTCCTTGCAAATTTCAGATAGTTGCTGTTGACCCAAAAATGACCGAAAAACATCCCGAACTTGAACCAACCGGTGCGTACGCTAGAGGTGGCTTAAGGGGATGGGACCATGGCTAGGCCGGACGAAGCGCCGAAGGGAAAAGACCACACTAACAAGGCACCAGAACCGCACGCGCCTAAACCGCACGAGAAAGCGGTGCATGATGCGGCTTACGCAGACCCTCACGCGCAGAAAGCAGTGCACGCACATAATCAGGCAACCAATGCCGATTCGGAAAAGGCATTGGTGGAGAAGCACATTCTGCCCCGAGTGTCCTTGACGGACGATCACACACACGGACACAAGACGCTCGTGCCCCAGCGCGAGCCGATTGCGTGGAACAAACACGCACACAAAATCGGTTCGGGCGCAGAAGGCGAAGTCTTTGACAACGGCAACGGCACCGTCACCAAAGTCTTCTTCGAAAAGGTTGTGAAGATCGAGGATGTTGCCGGAATGTACAAGAAGCTTGATTCAATCGGCATAAAAGTTCCGGAAATTACGGCGATCGGCCACACCAAAGAAGGCTATCCCGCGATGATCATGCAAAAGATTGGCGATGGTAGAAATCTCGAAGAAAAGATCATGCACGGCGGCATCTCGCATGATGAACAATACTGGGTGACGCACAAATACAATTCGATTGCTGAAACTCTGAAGAAAAACAATCTGACAATCGATTGGCAGCAAAAAAACATGATCTGGCACGACGGCGACCTCTATGTTGTCGATCCCTCATACATGAAGAATCA
>Ga0206819_10073_pt1 | contig 37651 bp, 32 predicted proteins | sample Alteio_BWOrgCont_87_FD_152855 | JGI IMG/M metagenome (GOLD analysis project Ga0206819, IMG submission 152855) | Enriched cells from forest soil in Barre Woods Harvard Forest LTER site, Petersham, Massachusetts, United States -... | ecosystem: Environmental > Terrestrial > Soil > Temperate forest >... | reverse complement strand
GGCCGAGACCAATCTTCATAGGCGATTGCCGATGCCTCCGCCATAATCAGGGCTGAGGATTTGTCCATTGATCTCGCTGGCCAGTGGCGAGCAAAGAAAAACAAATGCGTTGGCGACGGACTCTGGGCTGTTTCTTCGGCCCAGCGAAACCCGCAACACAAAATCCCTATAAGAAGGATCTTCGTCGAAAACCTTCAGCGAGCTGCCGGCCGCGACGTTTCCTGGCGAAACCACGTTTACGCGAATACCAGTCGACGCATATTCGAGGGCCAGGCTGCGGGCGAAGTTTTCCAGGGCCGCTTTGGCCGACGCGTATGCAGAGATTTGCGAGTGGGGCATTCGAGCTACATAGGAAGACGTGAAGATCAGGTGGCCAGCAATGTTGCGCTCCCCCCAGCCTGCGAGCACGGATCGCGCCAAGTAAGTCTGGGCAAAAAAGTTGAAGCCGAAGATGCGCTTGAATTCGTCCTGCGAGGTGCTGACAAATGGATGCAGTCCGCAACCGCCGGCATGGCCGATGACCGTATCCAGAGTCGGGAACTCTTCGAAAGCCGTATTCACCACAGCCTCAACCTGTCTTGAGTCGGTGACATCAGCAGCGAGATAAAAATAGGATGAGGATGGAATTTGCCAGCCACTGAGTATCCGCCTGGCCTCTTCCTCACTCTTGATGTCGGTGAGCACAAGATTTGCGCCGCTCGCTGTCAGCCGGCGCACCAGGTGCTCGGCAATCGCGCCCAAGGCTCCGGTGATCAGAATCGTCTTGCCGGAAAGATCGATGCTGATCATGCCTCCGCGCTCCCTGCAATTCTCGAAAGCACTTCGTGACCTGATTCCGTGACCAACACATTGTCCTCAACACGAGCGCCACCGCCGCGTTCGGGAACGTACACTCCGGGCTCGATCGTTATTACCATGCCGGCTTCAAGCTTGGACGATTCTCCTGGAAGTATAAGAAATCCCGGATCGTGATATCGAAAGCCGACGTGGTGGCCCGTGTGATGCGTGAAGTAAGACGACAGTCCTTGCGCGGCGATTCTGTCCCTTGCTAATGCGTCGACATCGTGGGCAGAAATGCCCGGACGCACGCCATCGACCGCGGCCCGCTGCGCGTCTATAGCGACAGTGAGTATCGGCTCCACTTCCGGCTTCGGCGAACCTACCGGGGCGGTGCGCGTGAGGTCGCTCCAATATCCATTGACACAGGTTGCCAATTCGATCAAAACCAGGTCGCCATTCTCCAAGCGCCGCCCGGTTGAGCGATTAAATCGCCCCGCGTCGGCGCTGTTGGGGCCGGACTGAACCATGGCCCACCCCCGGGAATGAAAGATGCCGTCATGGCCAATTTGGCGATAGATGGCCGACTCCACCGCTGCCGCAACTTCGGTCTCGGCAACTCCAGGGTGCAGATTCTCGAAGAACGCTTGCAGCCCTACATTCGCAACCCGGTTCGCCCACCGGATCGCGTCGATTTCCGGGGGAGTCTTTCTGAGATAGAGATCCGCAAATCCCGTTTGATATCGGGCGTCGGTTTGCGCGGCGACCTGGGAAAGCTTAGCTGCGAATCCTTCCGGGATCGGAATCTGCTCGGCGGCTTGAATCGGCAGCGCGATTCTCGCGGCGCTGGGATTCATTCCGACTTGTTCGCGTTTGATGCCTACTTTTACTAATTCATTGCCCACCGTTGAAACGAGGACCGAATACGGATCGCTACATTTGAGATCGCCCCAGGGAAACTCTTGCATCCGCAGCCCGCTGGGAATATAGTCTCTCGGCTCAATCTGCGGGACGAAAAGCAGCGGCTCCGCATCAGCGAAATAGATCAGAAGTGACGCGCCCCAGTAGGGAAAGTATCCAGACAGCATGAGAAGTTCGTCGGGCCTCCAAGCAATCCAGGCCTGCAGTCCATTCTGCTTGAGAAAACTGCGTACTTGTTCTGCGCGAGATGGGGAAGTGGCGGCCACGGTCGATGTCCTCACTATTCCTTCACATGATCCCGTACTTCTCGAAGGCTTCAACCGCGCTGCTTCCATCTTCGATGGCTTTCCTGACCAACTTTTCGCCGCGACCCTTTTCCAGCGCTCGCGCAAAAACTTCCGCTTCGGCCTCGGCAGGAACGAGCAGGACTCCATCAATGTCTCCGAACAGAATATCTCCGGGACGGATGCGTACCGATCCAATCTCGACCGGGATACGAAAGTCGACAACTTTATAGCGCGGAGCCGAATCTTGTCCGTAGGAACCGAAGCCGAAAGTCGGGAATCCCATACTTAAAATCGCCTTGGTATCTCGCGCATAGCCGTTTAACACCGCGCCCCGGCTGCCCAATTTGCGAGCTCGCGTACTCATGAGTTCACCCCATAGCGCGTTTCGCGGTGAAGAGCCGGTGTTCACATAGACTTCATTATTGCGGAGATCGTCGAGCGCCTCCAGCATCAGGCCAAACGATTTGTCCATCAGTTTATTGGCGCTGTCCGCGATTCTCTCGGCAAACACATCCACCGAAAGCACCGGCATGGCACGGCCGATGACTACCATATCCTGCCGCAGCGGCTGAATTTGAGGTGGGAGAAACTGATGCTGAAGATTTAACTTATCCATCACATCGCCCACGACGCAGGTGAAGAGTTCCCGTTGCACGATAGTGAAAAGTTCGTCGTCGGATTTCCACAACTTCGTTTTGCTCATTGGCCGGTAACTGATTCAGGAGAAACGAATGCGACTCAAGCATAACGTGACACGGCTACGACTTGCACGCGTTCATTCGAAAAATGGTTCGCCCTTGCGCGCGTACCGCCGGGCCACCTCCTCATTCAACTTGACCCCGAGGCCTGGTTTCTCAGGAAGCGATATGAATCCGTTCTGAATAATTGGTTTGGGCAAACCTTCGACCAAATCGTTCCAGAAGGGAACGTCGGAAGCGTGAAACTCGAGACAAAGAAAGTTCGGGATCGTGGCACAGAAATGAGCAGAGGCCAAAGTGCCGATCGGACTGCTGATGTTATGAGGTGCGATGGGCATGGTATGCACATCGGCAAACTGAGCAATATTCTGGGCGATGGACAATCCCCCGACTTTCTGGAGGTCGGGAGTAACGATGCTTAACGCGTGTTGGGCGATGATTTCCTGAAATCCTTCAAAGAGAAAAAGATTCTCTCCGGTGGCGATCGGCACTCTCACCCTCGATTGCACTTCCTTTAGTCCGGCGGTGTTATTCGGCGGCACTGGATCTTCCAACCAAAGTAGCCGGAAGGGTTCGAGTTCGTGTGCCAGCTTCACCACATCACTGGCGTTATAGCGCCAGTGGCAATCCACCGCGATGTCGGTGTCTTCGCCAACGGCATCGTGAACCGCGGCAATCAAGCTCACCATATGATCGATGGCACGATTATTCAGAACTCGATTGTGGGGATCGGGGCCTTCGGTGCCGGGCACATCCAGATCGAACTTCAGAGCGGTGAATCCTTCCGCTCTCTTTGCGAGCGCCCGACGTCGATAGTCGTCCGGGGATGCGGGGGGTTCTTCAGCGGCCGTGCCGTAATAATCTTTTGCAGTGTGTTTCGCATCTCTCGCTACCCACGATGCGGGGCGAGAACGCAACACTTCATCTAAGCTTTCCAGGGCTTCGCCGCCGTGGCAATCGACATAGACGCGGACCTTATCTCGAAACTTTCCTCCCAGCAATCGATAGATAGGCGCACCCAGCCATTGGCCAAGCACATCCCAAAGAGCTGCTTCGATGCCACTGATCGCGTTGTAAATGATCCCCGCCACCGAGCCCGCGCCAGAAGTTGCAAGCTGGAGTTTGCGGAACAAGCGGTGAATGTCGCGCGGATCCTCGCCCACCAGGAGCGGTTCGAGCGAGCGCAGAATCGAAGTAAGTCCGGGAGCGAAGAAGCATTCTCCGAGTCCGGTAATGGTTTCGTCGGTCTCTATGCGAACGAAGGTCCAATCGAAATTTCCTTCCACGACCGCGGTCTTGAGGCGGACGATTTTCAAATCTAATCTCTCCGTTTGCAACGCTGGGATATTGCCGATTACGAGCTTTGGTAAATTGAATACCCGATAAGGCACGAGGGTTCAAGTCTTGAGATGCCAATTATTCCTAAGGCCGGCGGCAATGGCTCGCGGCGTGATCGTAGCTGCTCGCTCCGCCGGAGACCGGCTGAATGCCCCAGGAACGTTTAAAGATCCGCGGCAAATGGTGCCACATCTTCGGAGACGCTTCGATTGGGCCGACGTTCGGGTGCAACCGGCGGACGCTGCTCTAGGGTACCAAGCAATGGCGTATCCATGAGCCCGTTGAGTTCGAACACGGCCACAAAACCTTGTCGCGTGCACATCGCATCAATACGTCTTTGTTGCCGTAGACTAAGAACCTTGACTGGCAGAGTTTCGAAGTTGCGGAAAATCCACAACAAATAGAGCCGCTGCGTAAACGAAGGCTTGAGATAACGTGGTCCTAATGGGGTGAGCACTCGTAGCACACCGTCGGACAACTTTTCCATCCACATACCGGATCACCTGACATTTGCAATCTGTAATGTCGATATCTTGGACCAGAGCAATCCAAGGGCCAGAATTATTGCACCAAAGCTTATGCAAAGGGAAGTGGAAATCCTAAGTTTTCCACACATTCTTACTCAGTACCGTTTCCACGCGACGCAAACGCCTGGGCAAAAGGGGCCGATTCGTCTGGAGCGCCGTCAACCGGGAATCTCCGGAAGGGTCGCGATACTACGAATGCTGGCAGCTACGCCGAAGCGGCCATTTTCCCCGCCCGGTTCTACGCGGACGACCGAGGCTTGGCAGCAAACCCAGCGCTTTTCGCCGTTGGTGAATTGATTCGGCAGCATCAGGACCATCTCCAGTTCGCTACCAACGAGAATTTCGGAGTCTGCGTACAGGAATATTCCACTAGTGCTCAAATCGCGCGTATGCCCGGTCGCCGATACGCCTGGCGCCGAGCGGACAGATACACCCACGCGCACAGGCGTGCGTGGCGAAGAACGGCGGTCAGACTTGGGGTCGGACATGAAAGGCCGAAGATTATCACATACCGGCTCACGGGAGAAATCGGCCAGCCCTAGGCAGCCGCGAGAGAATGCTGGATAGCAGGGACGAAGGCGTAGGTTAGGATGACGATGTGATCCGTGCAGATTCATCCCGAAGAATTGGCCTGGCGCGCGCTCTCTCCAAGCTTGGCTATTGCTCGCGATCGAACGCTTTCGATCTAATCCACGGGGGGCATGTGCAACTGAATGGTGAAGTCTGTCGCAATCCCGAAGCCCCAGTTCGGTTTGAGCATGACCGCATCGAAGTGGACAAAGAGGAGCTTTCTGCCAGCGCGAAGCTGTATCTGATGCTCAACAAGCCGCGCGGCGTGGTCACGACGGCTTCGGACGAAAAAGGGCGCGAGACGGTCTATGCCTACCTGGACGAACGCCTACCTTGGGTTGCGCCGGTGGGACGCTTGGACAAGGCGAGCGAAGGCCTGCTGCTGTTGACCAACGATTCCGAATGGGCAGCATGTGTGCTCGATCCCGAAATGCATCTCGAGAAGACGTATCACGTGCAGGTTGGCGCGGTCGCGGACACTACACTGATCGATTCGATTATCCGTGGAGCGAGAATTGCTGATGGGAGTTTGCTAGGTGCAAAGAGTGCGCAAATTCTGCGCGGGGGTGAAAAAAATACCTGGCTCGAAATTGTTCTCGACGAAGGCAAAAATCGTCACATACGGCGGATGCTCGCGGAATTCAGTATCGAGGTATTGCGGTTGGTCCGCGTCGCGGTTGGACCATTAGTGCTCGGTGCGCTGCCGAAAGGCGCTTCGCGACCGCTTACGGATGGGGAGAAACTGGCACTGGATCGAGCGATGCGACAACCGTCCCTGCGCGAAGTTAGTGAAGGCCGCCCGGCCAGAGCTGCAGGCCAAAGCAGAAGACCGCGAAGACGACGGACACAGAAGCTTCGCTAGGTGGACCCTTTTCAGGAACAGATTGTTCAACGGCGGAAATCTTATTTCATGAACGGCAGGGCGGATACGACTTTCGCAGCGAGTTCGAGTTGCTGCAGGTCTTCTGACGAGAAGTCTGGTCCGGCCGTGGCCGGATCGAATCCCTTGCGGCAAACCTGCACCACTCCCAGAGCCTTGCGATGCTCATCGACAATTGGTGCAGACATCAGCTTCTGAATCGCGGGTTGCTGTGATTGATCGGCATCCTCTGGACTGTTCAACTTCACACTTTCGAAGATGCTAGCGTGCTTCACTTTCACGAAGGCGTTGAAAAGCTCCGTTTTCTTGGTGGAAGCGGTGTGAGCGGCGACTGCCGAAGAACTGGAAACCGGGATCGATCCTGCAGTTTTCAGCTGCTCCGGATGTAGAAAACTCAACAGACCTTTTTCCAGCCGCATTAGCGCAACTTCAGTCGGCCGTACTCCAAAAAGTTTGGCCAGCGCCGCGCAGAACTGCTGTGCAGTCGCTGCGTGGCTCAGCACGTGTTCGACGGAGGCGTTCGGGGCCCGCGCTGGAGCTGCAGCGGTAGCGCCTTGATCGGAGTTTCCTTTGCCCTTCATGTCACCTTTGATCAACGCTGGATTTCGACTTCGGTCAGCATAACCATGGTGACGTATTGGAATAGCCCCATCAAGTTACGGAAGTACTTTCGGGCAAGGAGGAGTTTCTTCCGGCTCGCTTAGTCCGTCGTCAAGGCAAAGCCTTTTTCGCGCCAGCTCCGAATGCCCCCGTCCATAGACAGCACGTGGGTGTAGCCCATCTTTTGCAGATTGTCGGCGGCGAGGGCGGAGCGAAATCCTCCGCCACAATATAGGACCATGGGCGCGTGTGGGTCAGGCACCTGACTCTCGATATCGCGTTCGATGATCCCTTTGCCCAGGTGAACTGCTCCCGGCAAATGATCGGCTGCGTACTCGCTTTCCTCCCTCACGTCGACGAGCAAGAATTTCTCGCCGCGGTCGATCTTGGCTTTTACTTCATCGATCGTGACCTCATGGATGCGTTTCTTGGTATCCTCCACGATCTTCAGAAAGCGAGGGGAATGCTGAAGAACCACGGTTCCTCCCTACGACAGGTATTGAATGCTTCGCACTTCTAGTGCGAAGTCATTGGCTTGAACTATTTTATCGGAGGAAGGTTACGACTGTCCGGTTGTTTCTTATTGGTTCGCGGTCGAGGACACTTCGGTGACCTCCTCTGAGGTGCGGACAATCGCTGCCGCCGAAGAGCCCAGCAATCTTTGTAAGTCACTTTGTAGATTGTTGCGATCTTCGTCGCTGAGGTCGACGAATTCGAAGGGTTGAAGACAGCCCTGGGTTGCCCACATGGGAAACAGCATTCGTGCCTTGCTGCGCACTGTGCTATTGGCCACGTGAAAAATCACTTCGACTTTGATTCCCTCATCCAGAGGTTGTTCCATCTGCAACAAACCTCCAGTGACGGAGAGCTGGTGCAGTCGGCCTCGAGTTTGCCGACCGTTTTCCAAACGAACTAAAGAGAGGACGGTGCCCGCGAGTTTCACACGCGGAGGTCGGGGAATGCCTCTTTCTGAGGAAGCTTTGGCCATACTTTACCCTCAACTATTTCATTTCGTGCGCTCTGCATGGCAGATTACGAAAGAACGCCGTCTCTTTTCCGCCAACCAGGGGAAACCGGCCATGCCCAATTCGCCACTTTGATTGGCAATCTCTGCGTCATTGGGAGACAATGGCACGGCTTGTCCATGCCAAGGGGAAATCCGCTGTGAAAATCCGACTCGTCGCTTCATGTTTAGTGGTTGCTTGCATCCTGTGCTGCGCAACGATTGCCGGCAGAGCCCAGTCAAGTTCCGAAAGTATCCGCGAGCGTGCTGACGCGCTTCTCCAGCAGATGACGGTCGACGAAAAAGCAGGCCAATTGAACCAAGCCTCGGGAGTTTCTCTTGAGGGCTTTATCAAGGAAGTTTCCGACGACGCCATCGCAAAAGGAGAGGTGGGTTCGATTTTGTGGCTGGTGGATGTGAAAGAGATCAACCGTCTGCAGCATGTAGCCGTCGATCGATCGCGCCTGCATATCCCCTTGTTGGTCGGCTTCGATGTGATCCACGGTTACCGCACTGTCTTTCCGGTGCCGCTGGCCATGGCTTCGTCGTGGGATCCTTCGGTGGAAGAACAGGCACAGAGAGTGGCTGCGGAAGATGCGCGGGCTGCCGGCATCCAGTGGACTTTTGCTCCCATGGTTGACATCGCGCGGGATGCACGTTGGGGACGCATCGTCGAAGGCGCGGGCGAAGATCCATACCTGGGCTCGGCCATGGCGGAGGCCCAGGTGCGTGGCTTCCAGGGAACAGAACTGAATCCCACGGGCATTCTGGCCTGCGCCAAACATTTCGCGGGCTATGGGGCGGCCGACGGTGGTCGGGACTATGACTCGTCCTACGTGCCCGAGGAACTGCTGCGGAATGTCTATCTGGTTCCCTTTTATGCGGCTGTGAAACAGGGAGTGGGCAGTTTAATGAGTGCCTACATGGATCTGAACGACGTGCCCGCGAGCGGCAATCGGTGGCTGTTGCATGACGTTCTGCGCGAGACTTGGGGCTTTCAGGGTTTCGTGGTTTCGGACGCGATGGCGGTGGGCAACCTCGTAACTCACGGTTTCGCCGCTGATCGGGAGGACGCTGCTGATCGCGCGATTACGGCTGGTCTGAACATGGATATGGCAAGCAGCACTTTCATCGAGAATGTGCCGAAGCTGGTGGCTTCCGGCAAGGTCACGCCCGCGCAGCTCGATGATGCGGTGCGGCCGATTCTTGAAACGAAGATCCGTCTAGGACTTTTTGAACATCCCTTCGTAGACGAAACCAAAGTGGAATCTGTGTTGACCCGGCAAAGCAGCCGTGAGCTTGAGCGAAAGCTGGCGGCACGATCAATGGTCCTGTTGCGCAACCAGAACAACGCTCTTCCGCTAAGCAGAAAACTGAAAAAGGTGGCATTGATTGGACCGTTGGCTAATTCGGTTGAAGACCTGGAAGGTGGCTGGACGGTGGAAGGTCTGTTCGGGGGAGCTCCGAAGAGCCATGTGGTAACCGTTGAGGAAGGTCTCCGGAACAAGCTGGGACCGGATGTTCAAATCACAGTAGTCAGCGGCCCGAAGCTGCAGCGTCAGTACCCGTCGCTGATTGATGACCTGCAAGGGAAGAAGCCGAAGCCCGCGCCTACCCCAGCTGAAGTGGAGGAATCATTGCGCAAGGCGGTAGACGCCGCCAAACACTCGGACTTCGTGATCGCCGTCATGGGCGAAGCTGCGGATATGAGTGGGGAAGGAGCTTCGAGATCGGCGCTCGATCTCCCAGGGAGTCAGGAGCAGATGCTCGAAGCGGTGGTGGCTACGGGAAGGCCCGTCGTTCTGGTGCTAGTAAATGGCAGGCCACTCGATATCCGTTGGGCCGGGGAGCACGTGCCGGCAATCCTGGAAGCGTGGTTTCCGGGCACCGTCGGCGGTGATGCCATCGCCGACGTACTCTTTGGCGATGTGAATCCGGGTGGCAAGCTGCCGGTAAGCTGGCCGCGAACCGCTGGCCAGTATCCTATTTACTACAACCATAATCTGACCCATGAGCCAGACGACCGTCCTAGCTTTACCTCGCGATACTGGGACATTTCCAGCAAGCCGCTCTATCCGTTCGGTTACGGCTTGAGCTACACGATCTTTCATTTCGGTGAGCCACGCCTGAGCAAAAAACAAATCAAAATTGGGGAGACGACCGAAGTATCGATCGTGGTCACCAACACAGGCCAAACGGCAGGGGATGCAGTCGCACAGCTCTACATTCATCAGCGTGCGGGTTCGGCTTCGCGGCCGGTGCGGCAGCTCAAAGGATTCCACCGAGTGGCGCTGGCACCGGGACAGACCCAGACGCTTACCTTCCCGCTCGGTTCCCATGAACTGAGTTTCTGGAGCCCCCAGACCAAAGCCTGGGCTGTGGAGCCAGGAACCTTCGATGTCTGGACGGGAGAAGACTCCGCTGCGCCTTCACACGCAGAGCTCGAGGTGACAGCGAAATAGCGACATTTCCGAGTACGAGTCTACGTGTGAAAAACCTCTAATAAGTGATCAATTCGCTGGTTTCGTTTTGACGTTCCGCCGCGAAACCCTTGATTTCAGGCTCAATCTCACGAATCGCTGCGATTCAAGCAGGAATGAAGCTCGTTTTGGTAACATTCATCAATTACCGCTGTTACTTTACGCGCTGTCCCGCTAGCCATAAGCTCCGCTCTATGAAGCTGCACGCTTTGCTCGTGTCCCAGGATCGCCCGTCTCTGCGCGTTTTGACGGCGCTTCTGGACGTGCTTGAAATCGAGCACCAAACTTGTGGGTCATGTAGCGAGGCGGTGGAGTTGCTCGTGCGTGAGCATCACTCGGCGCTTATGCTGGATTTTGATCTTCCCGGGGCTGGACAGGTTGCCCGGATGGCGCGCATGGTGTCGCCCCAGCGAAAGCCGGTGGTGTTTGCTCTGGTCGGCGCGTTCACACCGGTCGGGGGCGCGTTTCAATCAGCAGTAAATTTTGTCCTATATAAACCCCTCGCCTTCGAACAGGTCGCTCGCTCGCTGCGCGCCGGGCAGGAATTCATGCATTCGAACCCGCGGCGTTCGGCGCGCCATTCCTTGGAAACCCTGGTTTATCTTCAGATCGGAACGGCGGCTCTGCCGGCGATCGTCCTCGATCTGAGCGAGCAAGGTTTAGCGTTGCAGGCTCTGGAGCCTTTGCCACCCGTGGAGAATGTGCCTCTGCGCTTCGTCCTGCCGGGCACAACCCACGTTATAGAAGCGACGGGCAAAGTCATCTGGACCGACGACGACGGTCGCGCGGGAATGTTCTTCTCGCCGCTCAGTGCCGCTTCACAACACCACCTCAAGAATTGGCTAGCCAAGCGCGGCACGAAGACAAAAGACGCGGTGCGGGCCTTATTGCCTCAGCAAAAAAATCGACGGTCGACGCACACCTCGCACTAACCTCCTCTGTAGAAACATACCTAGCTATGTTTCTACGCCTCACGCCTGCACACGGATCCCTTCGTGCTAGACTCAGTTTTTTCTCAGTGAACTCGCCGCATGAGTGAAATTACCCTCCTCTCTGCCGTTTCCATGGCCGAACAAATCCGCCGGAAGAAGCTGTCACCGGTGGAGTTGGTCGAAGCGCATCTCGCCCGAATTGAAAAGCTGGATCCAAAGCTGAATGCTTTCGTGCAAGTGGACGCTGAAGGCGCGCGTCGTCAAGCCCGAGTGGCCGAAGACGCAGTGCTACGTCAAGAAAAGCTCGGCCCGCTGCATGGGGTTCCGGTCAGCATCAAGAGTTCGGTTGAAGTAAAAGGCATGCGCTGCGAAGCCGGCAGCAAACTGCGAGCCGGCTTTGTGGCCGCGCGGGATGCCCCCCTAGTTTCGCGTCTGCGCGAGGCGGGTGCGATCATCCTGGGCACTACCAACGCGCCCGAGCTTCTAATGGCGTGGGAGACGGACAACCTTCTCTACGGGCGAACCAACAATCCCTGGGATCTGTCGCGCACTTCTGGTGGCTCTAGCGGTGGAGAAGCCGCCGCCATCGCGGCGGGATGTTCCGCCGGAGGTGTGGGCAGCGACGGCGGAGGATCGATCCGCGTACCTGCGCACTTCACCGGGATCTGCGGGCTGAAGCCTACACCCGGCCGCATTCCGGCCACCGGACACTTTCCCACCTCGGTCGGACCCTTCGCTCTGCTCGGTGTGGTCGGGCCGATGGCGCGGACGGTCGCGGATTTGAAAGTTCTGTTCGAAGTGATGCAGGGGCCGGACGAAGGTGATCCGTCGGCCGCTCCAGTTCCCGTGCGATGGCCGGACCGTGACGATGTGAAGAAACTTCGTATCGGCTATTTCGAGGATGACGGACGTACCGCAGTGACGCCGGAAACGCGCGCAGCGGTGCGGGCAGCCGCTGAGGCGCTAAAACGCGCGGGATTCGAGGTTGAGCCGTTTCGTCCCGAGGGGCTGGAACAAGCGCGCCAACTTTGGTGGCAGTTTTTTGGGGTCGCCGGCGGAATGCTGCTGGAACCCATGACTCGAGGGCGCGAAGCGGACCTCAGTCCAATTCTCAAACAGCATTTGAGTCGGGTTGCGTCCGAACCGCAGCACACTAGTCAGAGCTTGCTCGATACCTGGATCATGCGCGACGTCGTGCGAATGGAAGTTTTTTCCCAGATGCGGCGATATCCCGTCCTGCTTTGCCCCGTTGCTTCGATTCCCGCATTTCGCCACGGCGAGCGCAGTTGGAAAATTGATAACCAGACTGTCGAATATCTCGACGCATGGAGCTACACCGAGTGGTTTAACTTACTCGGGATGCCGGCGGTGGCGATTCCGTTCGGGTGCTCGAAAGAAGGTCTACCGATTGGAGTCCAGATCATCGCGCGCCCATGGGAAGAAGAACTCGTGCTCGGGGTCGCGGCGGAGCTGGAAGCAAAACGAGGAGCATGGCAGCCACCGGGCCTTTAGTTTCGTCCCAGGTTGCGATCAACTGACTTTTCTTGCCGCCAGAGTCAGCACTAATGGATTTCTACTATTCCCCGAATTTCAAAACGCGATAACCTGTTGCCACTCAATTCCTATCTAGCTGCGTGATTGCTCGCGGGATTGAACATTCCATGCCCCAAGCAGCCCCATCCAAAAGCTTTTTGTCGACTCGCTTATTTCCCGGGCTAGTGATCTTTCTATTCGGTTCGGCCGCTTATCTTTACACGTTTCCTCAACCAAATGTCTTCTATGCCGTAATCGTCTTGCTGCACGCGGTCGCGGGCATAATCGTCGCGCTTCTATTAGCTTTCTTTCTTTTTCGGCTGTTCAAGTATGGAAGTGTCGTCTCGGCCCTGGGGTGGGCCCTGCTTTTCGCTGGAGCCATTGTTGGGTTGATTCTTATCAAGACCGGTACGTCGCGAGCGGAATGGAATCTTCTCTACCTTCACATTCTCTTGTCGCTCGCTGGCGCGGGCATCGTATTTGCGGAATGGTCGGGGAAACATGGCTGGCTTTCGCCAGGCGTGGGCAACTCGATCATTCGCTGCTCGATTTGTCTGCTCGCCCTCGCTGGACTCGGCGCAGGAGCCCGCTACCTGCGCGAGTCGCGCTGGCAAAATCACGCCCGCATCCAGAACCCCTCAATGCCTCCGGCCACCATGAATGGTGAAGGCGACGGTCCGGATGGTCCGTTTTTTCCAAGCTCCGCCCAAGTCTACGGTGCACAGAAGATTCCCAGCAAGTTCTTCATGGAATCCGAGTCCTGCAAGCGCTGCCACGAAGACATCTACAATCAGTGGTTCAGTTCGGCCCATCATTTCTCATCGTTCAACAATCAGTGGTACCGCAAGAGCATCGAGTACATGCAGGACACGATTGGCACCAAGCCCTCCAAATGGTGCGGCGGATGCCATGATCCCGCCGTGCTCTACAGCGGCTTGATGGATACGCCGATCAAGCAGATCGTGCATCGCCCCGAGTCGCAAGCTGGACTCGGCTGCATGATGTGTCACTCGATTGCCGACGTGAAAAGCAGCATGGGCCAGGGCGATTTTTATCTCGAATACCCGAAGCTGCACGAACTGGCCGCGACCAAGAATCCACTAGAGCGAGCGTTCCACGATTTCCTGGTGAAGCTGAATCCCGAGCCGCACCGCCGCGTGTTTCTGAAGCCCTTCATGCGCGAGCAAACCGCAGAATTCTGCTCGAGTTGCCACAAAGTTCACCTCGACGTTCCGGTCAATCACTATCGTTGGGTTCGTGGCTTCAATGAATACGACAATTGGCAAGCCAGCGGAGTGTCCGGACAAGGAGCGCGGTCATTTTATTATCCGGCAAAGCCTTCGCAATGCGCCGACTGCCACATGCCGCAGACCCGTTCCAACGACTCCGGCAATGTCGGCGGCTTTGTGCATTCGCATCGCTTCCCCGGGGCGAATACGGCTGTGCCAACGGCCAACGATGATCCTGAGCAACTGAAGATTACGGAGGACTTTCTCAAGAGCGGCATTCTCAGCGTGGACATTTTTGCCCTTTCTCCAGCGCGGTCCGAGCCGCAGCCCGGAGTTGCGAACCAGTCGGATCTGTCTACGACTTTTGCGGTCGGCGAAGAGGCAGAGACGAAGACTGTTTCTGATCAGGAACTCGATGCCCTTCCAGTCACGGCACCGTTGAACCGTGTGCATCCGACCCTTCGCCGCGGAGATACGGTCCGAATCGATGTCGTGGTCCGCACCAAGAAAATCGGCCATTTCTTTCCCGGTGGTACGGTAGATGCCTACGATACCTGGCTCGAACTGAAGGCGACGGACGACAAGGGCCAAACTATATTCTGGAGCGGCAGCGTCGAGGATAATGGCAAAGGCGCGGTGGAGAAAGGTGCGCACTTCTATCGCTCGTTGCAAGTTGATGCGCATGGAAATCGCATCAACAAACGTAATGCCTGGTCCACGCGCGCCGTGGTGTATGTGCATCTGATTCCGCCGGGCGCTGCTGATACGGTTCACTATCGCCTACGCATTCCAGAAACTTCAGGCGACAAGATCACCCTTCACGCGCGGCTTTGCTACCGCAAATTTGCCTGGTGGAATACTCAGTTTTCATTTGCTGGCGTTGTCGATCCAAACCAGACTAATGGGGATGTCGCTCCAGACCACGACGACAGGAAGTTCGTGTTCTCCGGTTCGTTGCAGGGAATATCGGCGAAGGAAGAAAAGATTCCCGACATCCCAATCGTAGCGCTGGCTGAAGATGAAGTCACGCTGAACGTGGCGCCGCGTAACACCGCTTTACCAGGACCTGAGACAGTTTTGCAGGCGGGCGATTGGCAGCGCTGGAACGATTACGGGATCGGTCTGCTATTGCAAGGAGATATGAAAGCAGCACAAGCAGCGTTCGAGAAAGTAACAGAGATTGATCCCAAGAATCCTGACGGCTGGGTGAACATTGGACGAGCCGCGGTGCAAGAAGGAGACATGGATCGTGCTCGCACCGTGCTTTCGAAGGCCCTGACATTAAGTCCTGACTTGGCGCGCGCCCATTTTTTCTACGCCAAAGTTCTGCGCAGCAACGGGCACTATGACGAGGCCGCAGATCAGCTCCGTAAGGTTCTCGTGCAGTATCCGCGAGACCGTGTGGCGCTGAATGATCTGGGACGCATTCTGTTTCTCCAGCGAAAGTATGCGGACGCGGTAAAAGTACTGCAATCAGTCCTCGCAGTTGATCCCGAAGACTTGCAGGCGCACTACAACCTGATGCTCTGCTACAACGGTATGGGAGACCAGAAGCAAGCGCACGAGCACGAGGTGCGTTACTTGCGCTTCAAGGCCGACGAAGCTGCGCAGGCCATCACCGGTCCCTACCGGCAACTGAATCCCGAGGACAATAACGAACGGCAAGCCATCCACGAGCATGTTTCCGCACCGCTGGCCACCGGCCGTTTGGGGACGGTATCGCGACGCATCCCGGCGACGCGATCCGAGACTAGCCAAACCGCTTTGGTTGGAGGCTCAAGGTAATGCGCAAGACGCTTGCATTCTTCTTGTTGTTTGTCGCATCCGCCTTCGCGCAGCAAATCGAATTTCGCGACTTAACTACGCAGGCAGGAATTCATTTCGTGCACAACAACGCTGCCTACGGGAAAAAATTCCTTCCCGAAACTATGGGCTCGGGTTGCGCTTTTATCGACTACGACAACGACGGCTGGCCTGACATTCTGCTGATCAACAGCGAAGACTGGCCAAAACACCGGCGCGCTCAATCTACTCTCAAGCTCTATCACAACAATCACGATGGCACCTTTACCGACGTCACCAGCAAGGCAGGCCTGGCAGTTTCGATGTACGGAATGGGCGTTGCCATCGGCGATTATGACAATGACGGATACGACGATATCTTCATCAGTGCGCTTGGCCAAAGCCATCTCTTTCACAACAACGGCAACGGCACGTTTACTGATGTGACGAAAGCAGCGGGGTTATGGGGTCCGAATGAGTTCTCAACTAGCGCCGCCTGGGTTGATTACGATCGCGATGGCAAGTTGGATCTGGTGGTCGCGAACTATGTTCAATGGTCAGAGAAGGGTGATTTGTACTGCACTCTTGACGGAGCGCACAAATCTTACTGCACGCCGGAATCTTACAAAGGCTCTTCGGCACGGCTGTGGCATAACCTTGGCAACGGAAAGTTTGAAGACGCCACGCAGAAGGCGAAGTTTTACGATCCGACTTCGAAGGGGCTCGGCGTTGCCATCGTCGATTACAACGGAGATGGCTGGCCCGATATCCTGCTGACCAATGACACTCAGCCAAACAAGCTATATCTCAATAAGCAGGATGGGACGTTCGAAGAGAAGGCTGTTTCTGCCGGAATCGCATTTAGCGAGGATGGTGTGGCCCGCGCCGGCATGGGCGTGGACGCCGCCGACTACGATCGTTCCGGTCACCCCAGTTTTATCATCACGAACTTTGCCAACCAGATGCTTTCGCTTTATCACAATGAGGGAAACGGATTGTTTGTGGATGAAGCGCCGCAGTCCGAAGTGGGGCGCGCGACTCTAGTGACGCTGGGCTTCGGATGTTTCTTCTTTGACTACGACAATGACGGTTGGCCTGACATTTTCGTGGCCGACGGGCACATCGAGAACGAAATCGAACGCGTGCAGAAACGCGTGACCTACGCTGAGCCCCCACATGTTTTTCGTAACCTTGGCGGCGGAAAATTCCAGGAAGTAACAGCCTCTCTGGGTAACGAATTTGCCAGCCCCAAAGTGGCGCGTGGCGCGGCCTACGCCGACATCGATAACGATGGGGCACTCGATGTTCTGATGACCACAAATGGCAGCCGGCCTTACCTCTTTCACAACGAAGGCGGCGACAACCACAGCTTGCGAATAAAACTGCAGGGTACGAAATCGAATCGCGATGGCATCGGAGCGGTAGTGCGCCTCGCTTCGGGAAAAGACCGCCAGTGGCAGACGGTTCATAGCGGATCGAGTTATTTGTCGCAGAGCGAACTCGTGCTTACGTTCGGCCTTGGGCAAAAAACAAGTGCCGATTCGATTGAAGTGCAGTGGCCCAGCGGGCAGGTGGACAAACTCTCGAACGTCGCGGGGAGCCAAACCATAACGATTCAGGAAGCCAAAGGCATAGCCGCAAACAGACCGTACAACAAACCTCGGATTGTTGCCTCGCCTCGGTAAGAACACAGTTACCGTACAGTCCCGTGACACTTTGAATCCCCGGTCCTCGCGCCCCGATTTTCCTCGGTGTGCCTTCGCGTCCTTTGTGATTAACTTGTCTCTTCGCATGACTAAAACGACATTTTTGGTTTGCGCCGGCGTCGTGCTGGCGGGGATCGCCGTCTTCGCAGCTGTTCCGCAAACCGCGTCTGATGCCGGCCGGGTGGACAAGGCCACCGAAGCTGCCCGTCTCAACAATCTGGGCGTCGCTTACATGAATCAGCAGCTCTTCGAGAAGGCGTTAAAGGCATTTGAACAGGCTGCCTCGCTCGCTTCCCAATTCCAGATCGCTTCTATGAATCGGGGAACCGCTTTGCTCAACCTTGGGCAGGTCGACGCGGCAAGGCAGTTACTTGAGCAAGCGGTGAAGCAGAATCCCGGCAATCCTTACGCTTTGTACAATCTCGGACTACTCGAAAAAAATTCCGCGAATTTTCAAGCTGCGGTCGATGCGTTTCGCCGAGTTGCAGAGATGGATCCCAACGACGCAGACACATGGTATTTTCTCGGCGCCTCATACGCTCAGAACAAGCAATATCCCGAGGCCATCGACGCTTTCCAGCATGCGCTGAAGTTGAATCCTCTCCACGCCTCGGCTGAATTTGGGCTCTCTCGCGCCTATCAGCAGTCGGCGGATCTCATTCGAGCCCGCGAGCACCTGGCCCGCTTTCAGCACATCACGCAAGACAAGTTGGGCTCGCCCATCAGCTTGGCGTATGGCGAGCAGGGGAAATATTCACTGGCGGAAGAATCGCCAGGGATCGCCCAAAAGGTTCCGCCGCAGATTCCGGTGCGCTTCGTCGATGTTACAGAAGCGGCTGGGTTGAAGACGAAACCCTCGACTGTGAAAGATGGTACTTCCGACTTCGGCCCGGGTGCGTGTTTTCTCGATTACGACAACGACGGCCGCATCGACATCTTCCTGCCCGACAACGGTGAAGCAGGCGGGATGACTCTATTCCACAATCTCGGTAACGGCAAGTTCGAAGATGTAACCAAGAAAGCAGGACTCGATCCGGCATTGCATGCCATCGGCTGCACGGCCGGAGATTACGACAATGACAGTTTCGTCGACTTGGCAGTAAGTTTCAATGACCGTTTGCTTCTCCTGCATAACCAGAAGAACGGCACGTTTAAAGATGTCACCAAGGCTGCGGGGATCAAGAGTGGAAACTCCAACGCGGGCGTGACCTTCATCGACTACGATCACGACGGCGATATAGATCTTTATGTGACTCGCTTGGATGCAGTCTCGCTTGGCGGTCGATTGACGGGACACAATGTGATGTGGAGGAACAACGGGAACGGCACTTTCACGGATGTCACTGACTCCACCGGACTCGCTGGTTCCTCCCCCAGCGTTGGCACCGTAGGAACCGACTACAACAATGATCGTGCGATAGACCTCGTGGTTTCCGGTAAGAGTTCGTCGATTGAGGGTTCACCGTCGCAAACGGAAGATTCGGGAACGATGGTTTTCCAGAATCTCAGGGAAGGGAAGTTTCTGCCCAAACGGTTGTGGCACGGTGCTGGCGCCGCGAGCGTTGGAGTTGCGGTCCTCGACTTTAATCATGACGGCTGGATGGACTTCGCCTTTACGCGGCCAGGTGCGCCCGGTCTGACGTTGTGGCGCAACAACGGAGGAACGAACTTCGAGCAGGTTCCCCTGCCGCCGACAGACTGGGTCCGCGCCTGGGGCGTCGCCGCCATTGACTACGACAACGATGGCTGGATGGATCTTGTAGCGGTTGGCGAAACCGCCGATGGGCGTGGCGAAGTGCGCCTTTTCCGCAATCTCGGGCCGGACGGTTTCAAGGATGTCAGTGCAGATGTGGGTCTGGACAAGATCGTGCTCAAGAGTCCGCGCGCCATCATCGCTGGCGATTATGAGGGCGATGGCGCCACTGACTTGCTCGTTACGCAGAATCACGGCCCGGCTGTCCTGCTGCGGAATGAAGGTGGCAATAAGAATCATTGGCTGCGTCTTGCGCTGAAAGGATTGAACGACAACAAAAGCGGCATCGGAACGAAAGTCGAAGTATTCGCCGGGGGCAATCGACAGAAATTTGAGATCGCGGGATCGTCCGGTTATCTGGGGCAGAACTCGCCGTACCTCACCGTTGGTCTTGGACAAGATACTCAGGCTGATGTCGTACGCATGCTCTGGCCCACTGGAGTTTTGCAGGACGAAGTTGAAGTTGCCGCCGACCGCGAACAAAAATACATGGAAATCGATCGGCGTGGGAGTTCGTGCCCCACCCTTTTCGTTTGGAATGGCGAACGCTACGAGTTAGTCGGCGACATGCTCGGCGCAGGAGTGGTGGGGCATTGGATTGGACCCGGACAGAGGGATGTTCCGCGTCCCACGGAATATATAAAAATTGATCGCCAGGCGATTCGAGAGAAAGATGGCAAGCTCAGTTTCCGGTTCATGGAGCCGCTTGAAGAGGCGGTGTATCTCGATCAGGTGAAAGTCATCGCCGTGGATCATTCGCCGGACTTTGATGCTTATCCCAATGAATATTTCGCCAGCAATCCGCCCTATCCACCGTTCAAAGTAGTTGCCAGCCAGGACGCGCGTCCGCCAGTTGCCGCAGAAGACGAGCACGGCCACGATGTGCTCCCCGATCTGCTGGCGCATCGCTACTTTGGTGATTTTGCTTTGACTCAGTTTGCCGGTTTTGCGAAGTTGCATAGCCTTGAATTGGATCTGGGCGAGAGATACGACGGTGGCCCGCTGTGGCTGCTGCTTCACGGCGAGGTCGAATATTACTCCGCGAACAGCATGTATGCGGCATCCCAGGCTGGAGTCCAGTCCATTGCTCCCTACGTGGAAGCGCTCGATGCTCACGGGAAATGGATCCGCGTCATCGATGATATGGGCTTTCCGGCAGGCGGCCCGCGCACCGTGACCGCCGACCTCACTGGGAAACTGCCGCGGGGAACGCGGCGTATTCGACTCTCTACGAACCTACAAATTTATTGGGACAGCATTCTGATTAATCGCATGAGTCAAAATCAGGATGTTCGCCTGACATCGGTTCCGCTGGTTCGCGCCGATCTCCGCTTTCATGGATTCCCGCTAAAGATCGAGGGCAAGCCCCCGGGCAATGTCATGTACGTCTACGAAAAAGCTAGTGCGACCGGGCCTTATACCCGTCCCGCGGGGGCGTATACCCGGTACGGGGACGTGCTCCCGTTGCTCACTTCACCTGACGACCGGCTTGTCGTTTTTGGATCAGGGGATGAAGTCGCTCTTGAATTCGATCCTTTGCAACTGCCCGTGTTGCCCAAAGGTTCGGTTCGCGATTATTTCTTCGTGGCCAATGGCTATGAAAAAGACATGGATTTTTACGCTTATGATTTCACCAGCGTCGATCCGCTGCCGTTCAGCGATATGGGCGGTTATCCCTATCCCGCAGACAAGACGTTTCCGCTCGATGATGCGCACTTGAACTACATTCTCGAATACAACACGCGTTATATGTCGGGGAACGAGTCACGAGGCTACCAATTCGCTTATCCTCCGCTCAAGTAAGCCCGCGGGTGAGACTTGCTTCACGACACACGGGCGAGGACGTACGCACCTACATTTTTCATAGCAAAATCGTTTTAATGGTTGACAGTTTAACGGCGGCATAATCCAATACCCGCACATGGAAACTGTCCCCGCGCCCGCAACACTGCGGCTCAAGCGCTCACTCACGCTTTGGGATCTCATCCTATACGGCATCATCGTCATTCAACCGACGGCGCCGATGCCCGCCTATGGGGTGTTCAGCAACGCAGGTCAAGGCCATGTGGTCACCTCGATTCTGATCGCAATGATCGCCATGGTGTTTACCGCGATGAGCTATGGCCGAATGGCGCGCGTATATCCAAGCGCGGGCTCGGCCTATACCTATGTCGGACGCGAGTTGCATCCTTCGCTCGGCTATGTGACCGGATGGAGCATGACCATGGATTACATTTTGAATCCACTGATCTGCACGATCTGGTGCGCCAAGGCGATGGCTGATCTCTTAAGCGGAAGTAGCTTTCAGATTCCTTATCCGGGATTGCTTTGGCCGATCTTTTTTGCCGGACTATTTACGATGCTGAATTTGCGCGGGGTTCAGACGTCGGCCCGCATCAATCAAATCCTCTGCGCGATTATGGGCGCCGTGATCCTGGTATTTTTCTGGTACACCATCCGCTATATTTTTCACTTACCGCAGTATCCGGAGGCATATTTTCTACGTCCGTTTTACAATCCCCAGACTTTCACGATCAACCGCGTGTTTCATGGGACCTCGGTCGCAGTGCTGACCTACATTGGCTTCGATGGCATTTCGACTTTGTCGGAAGAGGTGGACAATCCCCGGCGCAATATTTTCCTGGCGACTGTGCTGGTGTGCGTTATTACTGGCTTCCTGGCCGCGGCTGAAGTCTACGGCGCGCAGTTGCTGAGTTCGCAATACATCTTTGGAGCGAACGAAGTCGAAAACGCATTCAGTCATGTGGCGGCGATTGCCGGTGGCCCTCTGCTTAGCAAAGCGATAAGCCTTACACTTCTGATCGCAACTATTGGCTCGGGTATGGGATCGCAATTGGGCGCCGCCCGCCTGCTCTACGGCATGGGCCGCAGCGGCGCGATTCCTAAAAGCTTCTTCGGCGCGATCCATCCAAAAACCAGAATTCCCGCGAACAATGTGGCTTTCGTCGGCGCGATTGCGCTGATCGGCGCTTTTCTCATCAGCTACGACAATGGCGCGGAGTTGCTGAACTTCGGCGCGCTGATCGCATTCATGGGCGTGAATCTGGCAGCACTCACGCACTATTACATCCGCGGTGACGACCGCACCATGGGGCAATTGATTCCGCCGGTACTGGGCTTCTTCATTTGTCTATTTATCTGGATTCACCTCTCCAGGCTCGCGATGATCGTCGGGTCCATCTGGATGATTGCCGGCATCGCCTATGGCGCGTGGAAGACAAAAGGTTTTCAGAGCGATCTGGTGAATTTCGATTTGCCACCAGACGAAGCCTAAGGATTGCTCAGAAATAGAATCACGAAAAGAGGGTGCTCAATGCTGGGTGCAACCAATATCATCGCGTTCATTCCCACGAGAGATCCGGCAAAGGCGCGGGAATTCTACGAGGGAGTGTTAGGACTTCGCTTCGTCAAAGACGACGGTTTCGCAATGGTGCTAGACGCCAACGGAATCATGGTTCGAGTCGCCAAGGCTCCGGATTTCAAGCCGCTTCCGTTCACGGTTTTGGGATGGCAAGTCGTGGGTATCGAAAAAGTCGTCGCTGCTCTCCAGGGTACGGGAGTTCAATTCGAAAGGTTTAGTTTCTTGGAGCAAGACAAACTCGGGATTTGGACCGCTCCCTCGGGCGACAAAGTGGCCTGGTTTAAGGACCCAGATGGGAATATGCTGTCGGTGAGTCAACACGTTTAGAAGATTGCGCAATTCGGCCGCGTTCTCGGTCCGGCCTCCGCCCACTCCCACCTTGGTTTATAATATGTAACTCGCCCTTGCACTCCGGAGTGATAAGACAATGATTCGATTTCTGCAAACCCCTGGCCCGATCAAGAAAATTGTTCTTGGTGGTCTTCTTACAGTTATTTCCGTCTTCATGGTGATCACCCTAGTCCCTGGCTTTGGCAGCACCGACTTTTTTGGCACTGCTCCAAGCCGCGGCGTGGTAGCGAAAGTGGCTGGAACTGACATCACCAGCCAGGAAGTTCAGCGTCAAGCCAGGCAGATGGTGCAGCAGCAGTTCCCGCGCGGTGGAGCGCAGGCCTCCATGCTGCTGCCATTCTTCACTTCCCAGGCGGCCCAGCAATTAATCCAGCGACAGGCTCTGATTGTGGAGGCTGAGCGCCTTGGCCTGCATGCGACCGACGACGACCTGCGCAACGAATTGCAGCACGGTCGTTTTTCCGAAACCTTTTTCCCGGGCGGCAACTTCATCGGCGAAGCTGCCTATGAGGAGTTGCTGCAGCAGCACGATCTCACGGTCTCCCAGTTCGAGCAGGGAGTGAAGGAAGATATTCTGGTCGATAAGCTGCGCAACCTGGTCGCGGGCGGCGCGGTAGTCACCGACGCTGAAGTCCGGGACAAGTTCGAGAAGGACAACACCAAGGTTAAGTTCGACTACGCGGTGCTGCGCAAGGACGACATTCTCAAGACCCTGCATCCGACCGATACTGAATTGAAGGCCTTTTACGATCACAATAAGGCGACCTACAACAATTCGATTCCCGAGCAGCGCAAAATTAAATATGTTGTGATTGATACTGACAAGCTTCAGGGCCAGGCTCAGGTCAGCCAGCAGGACCTGCAGTCGTATTACGATCAGCATCGCGATGAGTATCGCGCGCCGGAGCAAGTCAATGTTCGCCAGATCCTGATCAAAACTCCGCTGTCCGGCCCCGATGGCAAAGTCGATCAAAAGGGCGTCGACGATGCTCGCAAAAAAGCGGATGACGTGCTCAAGCAGTTGAAAGCCGGAGCTAAGTTCGAAGATCTTGCGAAAAAGTACTCCGAAGACCCGAGCAGCAAAGACGGAGGATCGGTAGGTTGGGTTAGTCGGGGAGGGTTTCCCGTCCCCGAGGTGGACAAAGCCGCGTTTTCGTTGCCCAAGGGCGGGACGAGCGATGTGATCAATGCTGGATACGCTTTCGTAATTCTTCGCGTGGATGACAAGCAGGACGCTCACGTGAAGACGCTGGCTGAAGTCAAAGACCAAATTGCGCCAGCTCTCAAGCAGCAAAAAGCTCAGCAGGCTGCGGAAGCGTTGGCGAATGCGATAGTTTCGCAATCGCAGAACGGCGGTCTGGATAAAGCGGCAAGTGCCAAAGGCTTAGAGGTGGTGACTACGGATTTTATCGGACGCACGAATGCGCTGCTACCGGGCATCGGTAATTCTCCGCAGTTTACTCAGGCCGTGTTTAGTGCGGCTGAAAAGTCGCCACCCGATCAGGTGCAGCTGCCGCAGGGCTTTGCGGTATTTGAACTAGAAGCCATCAAGCCGCCCGCTACGCCGACGTTTGAGGAGATTCACAGCCGGGTGGAAACGGAATTCAAAAACGAGCGGGCTGGCGCCCTGTTGACGCAGAAGACCCAGGAACTCTCCGATCGCGCCAAAGCTGATCACGACTTAAAGAAGGTCGCCAAGGAACTTGGGGCCACCATGAAGACCAGCGATCTGGTGTTGCCTGATGGGCAGGTTCCGGATATCGGTTCGATGTCTGGTGCAGCGGCTGTCGCGTTCAGCCTCAAACCAGGGGAGATTAGCGGTCCGGTCGACGGCGGCAGCACCGGCGTCGTGCTGGAGATTCTGGAGAAGCAAGCGCCCACAGACCAGGATTTTGCCGCGAAGAAAGATCAGATCCGCGATGCGCTGGCACAGAACAAGCAATCCGAATTATTCGGCCTTTTCATGGCGAATCTGCGCGAGCAAATGGAAAAGTCGGGAAAGATCAAGATTAACGAGCAGGAAATGAAAAGCCTGAGCAAGCCTCAGTCCGAGGGGGAAGAGGGCGAATAGCGGAAGCCTGTCGCTTTCCTCAGAGGCAATTTGAGCTCGCCGGGATACGCTTCTTCGGAAAACTCGCCGCGCGAGAACTGCAACTAAGTCAGGTGTCGTCTTGCTTAGTCCTCACCGTGTCATAATTTGGATGGAATACTAGCCATACATGTCATTTCCTCGACTGACAGGAATTCTGCTCCACCCTGCGTCGCTGCCATCCCGCGGGGGCATTGGTGATTTCGGTCCCGCTGCCTATGAGTTCCTCGATTTCCTCGCATCGGCGCGCCAGGGATTGTGGCAGGTGCTGCCGCTAGGACCGCCCGCGAATGGGAATTCCCCCTACTCTTCGACCTCGGCATTTGCCGGGAATCCGTTGCTAGTTAGTTTAGAACGCCTCGCCGAACGCGGCTGGATCGATCGCGTGCGTCTGAATGGACTCTCTGCTTCCGTTGGGCCTATCGACTACGAACAAGTTCACCGAGAAAAGGTACCTCTGCTGAACCAAGCGGCTCAGAATTTTCTGGATACCGCATCCGGAGCTGCACAATCCCGCTTTGAACGATTTCGAAGGCAGAATGCATGGTGGCTGGAGGACTTCGTTGTTTACGACGCTCTGCGGAACAAGTACCAGAAACAGTGTTGGAACGAGTGGCCGCGTCAATTGGCACGACGCGATGCGGAGGCGCTTGAAAAGTCCCGTGCGGAATTAGCCTCAGAGATGAATCTACGCCGGGTCATCCAGTTTTTTTTCTATGAGCAATGGCGGGCGCTGCGTCTCTATTGCGCGCAAAAAGCCATCCGCGTCGTTGGTGATATTGCCATTTTTGTCGACTACGACAGCGTCGACGTTTGGGCCAACCGAGAACTGTTCCGTCTGAAGGATGACCTGAATCCTGAAGTTGTTTCGGGCGTGCCTCCCGATGCATTTAGTGCAACCGGGCAGCGATGGGGAAATCCGCTTTACGATTGGAACGCCATGCGCTCCGAGGGCTACAAGTGGTGGGTCCGGAGATTAGGTTGGGCCACGCAGACGTGTGACTTCATCCGGCTCGATCATTTTCGCGGATTTGCCCAGTTCTGGGAGATACCTGCCACCGAGCCGACTGCCATGAATGGCCATTGGGTAGATGGTCCCAAAGACGAGCTGTTCAATAAGCTGCGCCAGGAGTTAGGCGGACTGCCATTCTTCGCCGAGGACTTGGGCCTCATTACACCCGATGTGTACGAGCTGCGTGAACGCCATCAAATTCCTGGAATGGCGGTGCTGCAGTTTGGTTTTGGAGACGCGGGGGCGCACATGTATCTGCCTCATCGGGTCACTCCGGATCGTGTGATCTACACCGGCACACACGACAATGACACAACGGTGGGCTGGTGGAAGTCAGGCACGAGCGATCAGGAACGGCGCGCGGTTGAAAGCTACGTCGGACAGGCCGAAGATGGGATCAATTGGGCCTTTATCCGCGCTGCCCAGGCCTCTGCGGCGAACTTTTCGATAGTCCCTGTGCAGGACGTGCTGGGATTGGGCAGCGAAGCCCGTTTGAATACTCCGAGCGTAAAGACCGGGAACTACCTTTGGCGATACCAGCCGGGTTCGCTGAAGCGTGACCTGGCAGAGCGGTTGGCGAGCCTCGCGGAAGTCACCGACCGGCTTCCGCAACCAGTGTCCGTGCCGCAGGACGAAGACTTTGTCGCCTGATCGGTCCGATCGCCTGACGAACAAGATGCGATCCGCATTTGATCTCAAATTATTTTTTTTTCGATAATCATTGTTCTTGGCTGTCAATGATCAGTTATAAACTGCCTCGATGAAAAAGGCCTTAGGGATACGCACGATATCTCCGTACCGCTTCTGGTCCCTGTTGCCACAGCTTGAGACCTCGCGCCTGCCAGACGTGCTGATGTTTGCCGCCGCGATCGCGATGTTCTATGGCGTTCTGGTAGTCGCGCGAAGCTGGCTCGGTCCATTTACTCCTTCGGTTGAGATTTCGCAGAGTCCGCTGGCTCTTCCTGCTTATGCTGGCTTGTCCCTGCTGCGCATCACTCTGGCGTATGGACTGAGTTTGGTTTTCGCAGTCGCTTACGGCTACATTGCAGCCTACAACGCCAAGGCCGAGCAGTTCATGATTCCGTTGTTGGATGTTTTACAGTCCATTCCCGTACTGAGCTTCTTGCCCGGAGTGATGCTGGCGATGGTCGCTCTATTTCCCCGACGGCAACTGGGCGTTGAGTTGGGAGCAATCCTACTTATCTTCACCGGACAAGTCTGGAACATGGCCTTCAGTTTTTATGCCTCGCTGAAAAGCATTCCACGCGAGATGCGTGAAGCCGCCTCCATCTACGGTTTTAGCTGGTGGCAGCGCTTCACCCAAATCGAATTGCCTTTTTCCGCGATTGGCCTGGTATGGAACTCGATGATGTCGGTGGCCGGCGGATGGTTCGCGTTGATGGCTTGCGAGATGTTTGTGCTGGGGTCGCGAGACTTTCGTTTGCCCGGCCTCGGCTCGTATCTGCAAACCGCAGCCAGCGCCGGAGACACACGATCCATTTTGTTGGGCGTCTTCACCATGATTGCGGTAATCGTGTTGCTGGATCAATTTGTCTGGAGACCGGTTATTGCGTGGGCGGAAAAGTTCAAAGTTGAGCAAGTAGAAAGCGCCGACGTGCCCCATTCTTGGGTGCTGAACCTGCTGCAGCATTCACGCAGTTTGGCACATTTGCGGACCAAAGCCATTTTGCCATTGCGCGAGTCTCTCATGGCCTACTTTTCTAAAAGGCAGAAGGCCGAACCAGAGAGTCAAAGCGGCTCCGGATGGAAGACTTGGGTGCTGGGCCTTCTGGGTATCGCCGCTTTGGGACTTACTGGATACGCAGTAGTTCGAGTCGCAATTTTGCTGACTGGGCTCGATCATTCGGATGTGACGGAGCTCGGACGAGGACTAGGTGCTACGTTTCTTCGAGTGATCGCAGCTTTGTTGATTGGGGCTGCCTGGACCATCCCCGTCGGTGTAAAGATTGGATTCAGCCCGCGCCTGGCTCGTGTGGCTCAGCCTTTAGCTCAGATTGCCGCGTCGGTTCCTGCCAACGCATTTTTTCCGGTCATCCTGTTAATCTTGCTTCGGCTTGGCGGCGGGCTCGGCGTTGGCTCCATCCTGCTGCTCTTGCTCGGGACGCAGTGGTACATTCTCTTCAACGTCATCGCTGGAGCGATGGCAATTCCCACCGACCTGAAGGAAGTCTGCGCGGTTTGCCGAATCAGTGGCGTGGAACGCTGGCGAAAGCTGATTCTCCCAGGAATCTTTCCTTATCTCCTGACTGGCATGGTGACTGCGTCAGGTGGGGCATGGAACGCGAGCATTGTGGCCGAATATTTTCATTTCAAGGGGCAAACGTTTTCGACTATTGGTCTGGGATCAATTATTAGCCGGGCTACCGACACCGGAAATTTCAATTTGCTGATCGCAGCCACCATCGTCATGGCGGCAATGGTCGTTACCGTGAACCGTCTGCTCTGGCGGCGGCTTTATAGGCTTGGCGAAACGCGCTTCCGGCTGGAAAGCTAAACAAAAAAGCCGGAACCTTTCGATCCCGGCTGCAGTTGGCTGGTTGCCCGGAAAACTTGTCTCGACGCAAAACCTGTTTTGCGAACCGCAAACGCTCTACGCGCTTCTTCGCGGACGCACGGTTAGATCGCGTACCTGCGTAAGAATGCTCGACATCTGCATCCCATTCAGCTGGTTCACGAACGGCATCATCTCGGCGATAAACGGATCCTGCGTCAGCTCGCGGACTTCCTCTTGCCGGTTGCGCTCGCCGCCGCTAAGCAAGTCGGGCACTGTAACCTCGAGCGCGATCGCCAGTCGCTCCAACGACGAAAGCGTGGGGGTCGCCTTTTCGTTTTCGATCTTGGAAACGTAGGTTCTCGGTACGGACATGCGCGCCGCCAACTGCCGCTGGCTGAGTCCATTGCGCAGGCGCATCGACCGGATCGACGCCGCAAGATGCAAGTGTCCGCGACCATGGCCATTGCTTGGCATCATCTGCGGCGGGGGCGGTGGTGCCACTACTTCCGGCTCGTCCTCGTCTAACGATGCGTGGCAACGACGGCAAAGATCGTTGGTGGTACGAAATTGAACTAACAAGCAGCGATCGCAACGGACAACTTCCCTGGAATCTACCGGGGCAAGATTAGTGGCCATCTAGGGTGTGGGAGGGCCAGAGCGGGCGTCTCCGGGAACCGCGAACCAAACTAGATACGGTTCCCAACCTGCTGCGTAATCTGCAGCACAAGCCCTGTGCATGTCAAGTACAATCTGCGAAGCGACGTTGAAGCATGATGTTGGGAAGGAGATGACAACCCGAAATGAGTCGAAGATATTGTCGTTAGTCTAGTTTAGCCGGTGACTTTGCGGGGAGGGAATCGCTTCAGTTGTGCTCTCAAAGCCAATAAGGACGGGCTTCAGCGCTTGAGGCCCGAAGCTGCGACCAAACTTAGTTTGAATATCAACGAGAGTTCAGGTTAGAGGATGACGATTGATCGCGAGACAGCCTGGTGTTTACTAACTGAGTTCACTCAATCAGAAAGTTTGCGGAAGCATGCCTTGTCGGTCGAGGCCTGCATGCGTGCGTATGCTCGTAAATTGGGCGGCAATGAAGAGCTTTGGGGAGTTGTCGGTCTTCTCCACGATTTCGACTACGACAAATATTCCAGCCTCGAGGACCATCCTTACCGTGGCAATGAGATTCTGAAAGAGCGCGATTATCCCGATGAAATCCGGCGAGCAATCATGTCCCACGCCGAATATACCGGCGTCTCCCGCGACACTCCGATGGAAAAGGCATTGTTCGCCTGCGACGAGTTGGCTGGATTCATCACCGCCGTTGCGCTGATCAAGCCAGGAAAGTCTCTCGCCGAGGTAGATACTAAGTCGGTGCGAAAGAGGATGAAGGACAAAGCGTTCGCCCGGAAAGTGAACCGAGATGACATTGTGAACGGAGCCGCAGACTTGGGTGTAGATCTCGACGAGCACATCACATTCTGCATTGAAGCCCTGAAGGCGGTCGCGGACAAGCTAGGATTGGATGGAAGCGCAGCGAAAACGGCCTAGCTTGGGAATCACGCGGGGCCGGAGCCCTGGCTGTCCTGCCGAGCAAAGCTCGGCTTGTAGGCTTAATCTCTCGTCAACCAACTCACTGCAAAACTTTCGCCACTTTCCCGCTCGCAATCAACTCCGCAATGCGGACAAAATCCTGATACATGACTCGGTCTTTGTCCATGGTTGCGCAAACCGCGCGAATCGCTGCATAAGCTGCCTGCCCACGCTTGCCGGTTTTAAGCGGCGCGACGAAGTCCAACGCCTGTGCGGCCGCCATCGCTTCGATCGCCATTGCATTGCGAGTATTATCGACGATCCGCTTCAGCTTCAGCGCCGCCGTCATTCCCATGGAAACAAAATCTTCTTTGTTGCCGGAAGTAGTGATCGAATCCACCGAAGCAGGATGCGCCAGAATTTTGTTCTCGCTCACCAGAGCAGCAGCCGTAACTTGCGGCATCATGAAGCCCGAATTTAGTCCTGCCCCGGCGGCGAGAAACGGCGGCAGACCTTCATTCAATGCAGGATTCACCAGGCGCTCCAACCTGCGTTCGGAGATTCCAGCCAGCGCGCTTAAAGCAATACCGAGAAAATCCAGCGCGAAAGCCACCGGCTCGCCGTGGAAATTTCCTCCGGAAATCACATCGCCTTCACCGTCTGCCTGCTTCGGGTTCTTCACGAAAACCAGAGGATTGTCGACGGCGGAATTGACTTCCGTTTCCATCACCCTGCGGCAATGAGCCAGCGTATCGCGCACCGCTCCGTGCACTTGTGGTATGCAGCGCAGGGAATACGCGTCCTGCACGCGGCCGCAATCGCGATGCGAATCGCGAATCTGACTCCCTTCGAGCATGCGACGCAAATTCTGCGCGGTCTTCACCTGGCCGGGATGCGGACGCGCCTGATGAATGCGTTCATCGAAAGCCGCGTCTGTGCCCTGCAACGCATCGAGGGTCAGAGAACCGATTACGTCCGCCGAGTCTACCAGCGTCTCCGCCGCTAGCACAGCCAGGATGCCGACCGCGAGCATTCCTTGGGTGCCGTTGATCAGGGAAACTGCCTCTTTCGCTTCGAGAACTACCGGCTTGATTTGAGCTCGCCGCAACGCCTCAGCACTCGGGATGCGAACACCTTTCTCGTCCACACACTCGCCTTCGCCGATTAAAGCCAGTGCGATATGGGACAAAGGCGCCAAATCGCCGCTCGCTCCGACGCTACCCTGCGACGGAACAAACGGGGTGACGCCGCGGTTCAGCATCTCGCAAAGCGCATCGATGATTTCGGCTCGCACACCCGAGAAGCCTTTGGAAAGGGAATTAGCGCGGAGCAGAAGCATGGCGCGGGTCTCGGCTGTTGACAAGGGTTCGCCAACACCAACCGCGTGAGATCGCACGAGATTGACTTGCATCTCCCGGATCTGGTCACCTGCAATGCGTACGTCGCTCAGTTTTCCCACACCCGTCGTGATGGCATAAGAAACCTTATTGCTGACGACCAGCGTATCCACCACGGCGCGGGCCCGGCCAACAGTTGGTCGCGCATCAGGAGCAAGAAGCACAGGCCGCCGCTCGACAGCGACTTCCCGTACCGCCTCCAGCGTCAGATCGTTGCCGTTAATGTGAAGTGCTTGCAAGAAGATTTTCCGTGAATTCTAGGTTTCAGTGGCCGCTCATCGAGTGTCAGTCTGCAGTTCCCATGGCGACCCGGAACGAACGCCTGTACTTTTCGGGCAGGGGCATTTTTTTCATTTGCAAGTCGACGACAATATGCGTGGTATCGCCTTCAGCTAGTAGTGTCCCATCGTCAACACGCAGCAACTCGTATTCGAACTGCACCAGGGACTCGCGAATATATTTTAAATGAGTGCGCACCATGACTTCATCGTCGTAGCGCGCCGGCGCCTTGTAGCGGCAACGTGCGTCAATCACCGCGATGCAGCAGCCATCGTTTTTTTCCATATCACGATAAGAAAACCCGAGCTGCCGCAGCAATTCGACGCGACCGATTTCGAACCATACAAAATAATTCGCATGATAAACAACACCCATCTGGTCGGTTTCTGCGTACCGCACCCTCATGCGAGCCTCACTGATCACGGGATGATGGTTTCCGCCTTTACTCATTCCCCGCCCCAGCGCGGCTTGCGCTTTTCAAGAAATGACGAGATGCCTTCGCGGAAATCGTTGGTAGCCCGGATCGCCGCATTTTCCGTTACTGCGCATCGTATCTGCTCGTCGAGCTCGACGCGTGCATGGTTGCTTAGCAGACGCTTGGTGTACGTAAGCGATGTTGGACTATTTTCCATGAGTTGCGATGCTAACTCCCGGGCTCGCTCGATCAACTTCTCGGCTGGAACGATTTCATTGATCAAACCGATCCGATGTGCCTCATCTACTCCGATAATCCGGCCGGTCAGCAGCAGATCTCGCGCATGTTTCTCAGCTATTTGACGCAACAGGAAAGTCGAAACAATCGCCGGCACAAATCCGATTCGTACTTCGGTATAACCGAACTTGGCCTCCGGCACGGCCAACGTAAAGTCGCAGAGGGTAGCGAGGCCACAACCGCCCGCAATGGCTGCCCCGTTCACCGCTGCAATCGTCGGCTTAGGAAAGTCATACAGGGTCCTGAACAAGCGGCTCATCTTTTCGGAGTCTTTCAATCCCTGCTCCGCGGAGCATCCCACGAGCGCCTTCAAATCCTCCAGGTCCATGCCCGAGCAGAATGCCTTGCCTGCTCCCGTAAGAACCAGCACCAGAGCGGGCGAATTGGCGACTTCGTCCATCGCCGCCAACAGATCTTCGATCAACTCGTAGCTGATCGCGTTGCGCTTGTCCGGACGATCGAGCGTAAGCACGGCGATTCCGGCGCCATATGCGAGTTGGAGTGTTTTGTATTTCAATCCGCCGCCGACGAAATTGTGTACCGGGCCCCGATCTCGGTCGTCGCCCGCAAAAGTACATCCAAAGACTTCAAGGATGGAAAAACTGCGCCGCGTGCTGCCAATACTTCGACGAGCTTCTCCGTCGCAATATTGCCGACCAGAGCATCTTGAGCGAAGGGACAACCACCAAGTCCGCCCAGCGCGGAATCGAACCGTCGACAACCCGCATCGTAGGCGGCCGCAATTTTTTCTGCAGCCTGATCAGGGCGGCTGTGCAGATGCACGCCAATCTCCAGATAGTCGTACTTGGAAATCACCGCCGCAAACAATTCGCCAATTTGTTCCGGGCCTGCAACCCCAACCGTATCTGCTAACGAAATCGTGCGCACGCCATAAGACTCGAGCAAATCCACCGCGTCGACCACTTCACCCACACTCCACTGATCGCCGTACGGATTTCCAAAAGCCATCGAGATATAAGCCACCGTATCAAGTCCAGCTTCTTCCCCTTTGCCTTTGATCTTCTCCAACTCGTCGATGGCTTCGTCGAGGGTCTGGCGCTGATTGTTGCGCAGGAATGTAGGAGAAACCGAATAGGGGAACCCCAATGTCCGCACAGCAGTGGTATTAATGGCCCGCTGAGCGCCCTTTTCGTTCACGACGATGCCAATAATCTCAACGTCATCTTGGGGATCAAGTTCTTTCAGAACATCTTCCGAGTCGGCCATCTGAGGCACAGCTGTGGGTGAGACGAAGGACGCGGCGTCAATATGCCTGAATCCAGCACTGATCAAGGCTCGCAAATATTCCGTCTTGATGTGCGCAGGGATTTGCCCCCCCAGACCCTGCCACGCGTCGCGCGGACACTCGATGATTTTGACTGGCTCCGCCATCAAATATTTGCTTTGCCTTCGTCCGCGTTGATCCGCGAAATCCGTGGCCAAGACCTTGATCTACGTTTGTAGCACTCCCACCTTGAACTCAGCTACGTCGGGATTCAAAGCCGCGGCCTCCAGCGCCAGCGTAATCGCATCGCGCGTTTCAATCGGATCGATAATTTTGTCAATCCATAGCCGGGCCGCGCCGTACCGCGGATCAGTCTGTTCGTCGTAGGTGCGCTTTACCGATTCGTAAAGTTCTTTCTTTTCCTCTTCACTCAAAACCTTCCCGCTACGCTCCAGTTGTTTGAGCTTGATTTCGACCAGAACGCTGGCAGCGGAATCGCCGCTCATCACGGCATATCGGGCGGTTGGCCACGCGAACAGGAAACGAGGATCGTATGCCTTTCCGCACATGGCGTAATGTCCTGCGCCAAACGACCCGCCAACAATCACAGCGATCTTTGGCACCACCGAATTCGAAACCGCGTTCACCATCTTCGCGCCCGCTTTGATGATGCCGCTCCACTCCGCGTCGCGTCCCACCATGAATCCGTTCACATCGTGAAAAAAAAACCAGCGGAATTAGATTCTGATTGCAATCCATAATGAAACGCGCAGCCTTTTCCGCCGATTCGGTATAGATCACGCCACCAAACTCCATTCTCTTGTGACCTTCATGGTCGGTGGCTTGCGCGTGCAGTTTCTGGTTGGCGACAATCCCGACTGCGAAGCCACCGATGCGAGCATAGCCACAGAGCAATGTTTTCCCATACTCCGCCTTATATTCATCGAAGCGGCTACCGTCTACGACACGGGCCACAATTTCCCTCATATCGTAGGGGCGTCCGGCAGACGAATCATAAATTCCGTAGATTTCTTCCGCTGCCAGCGCCGGGTCTTCAGGCTTCTTGCGGTCCCACGGAGATTGCCGGCGGTAGCCCCACTTCTCAACGATGGCGCGAATCCGCGCCAAGCAGGCTTCATCGTTGGGCTCGCGAAAATCAACCGTTCCGCTGATCGCCGCGTGCATGGCCGCTCCGCCTAACTCCTCGGCGGAAACTTTCTGTCCAATCGCCGCTTGCACTAGGGCTGGACCGGCGAGAAAGAGCCCGCTGCCGTCCGTCATGAGCACGTGATCGCACATTACGGGAAGATATCCGCCGCCCGCCACGCACATTCCCATGATCGCCGCGATCTGCGGAATGCCCATCGCCGACATCACTGCGTTATTGCGGAATACGCGTCCGAAATCATCGGTATCTGGAAACACATCTTCTTGCAGAGGAAGAAAAACGCCGGCGGAGTCAACCAGATACATGGTCGGAATCCGATTCTCGATCGCGATATTCTGCGCTCGGATAACCTTTTTCGACGTCATGGGGAAAAACGCGCCTGCCTTCACAGTAGCGTCGTTCGCAATGATCATTACGAGCCTGGTATGAATGCGTCCGAGCCCAGTGATCACCCCGGCCGACGGCGCGCCGCCCCACTCTTCATACATGCCACGCGCGGCGAAGGAGCCAATTTCGAAAAAGGTGCCGGCATCGACCAGCAGGCTGATACGTTCTCGCGCCGTGAGCCGGCCCTTGCTGTGCTGGTTTTCAATGGCTTTTTGCCCGCCACCCTCACGGATTTTCTCCTCCTCGTTGCGCACTTGCGAAACCATGTCAGCCAGGAAACGCATATTGGCTTCGAAGCGCGGCGAGGTAGCGTCCACGTGCGATTCGAGGACACTGGAACTCGATGGCGTACTGAATTCGTTTCGGTCGGCCATGAAGAAAACGGAAAGGAACTATTTACGGTATACCAGCGGAGCCGCGCCGCGCAAACTGGATCGACTCGAGCCAGTTTGCAGCGGGGGCTAAAACGGAATCGGGTTGGACTCAATGCTAATTCCTAGGTGGTCTTCTCGATCCAGCGATCTAGTCGGCAGCCGTCCTCCTCCAGCAGAAAGCTGCCCGCGCCGAAGCACTCGCCGAAAATGCGATGCGACTCGGGATCCCGCGTTGCGCGCGTAATCCATTGCTTTCCGATTTGATATTGGCTGGCCGTGAACCATCTCTGCGGTAATACCTCGACCAGTCCCGCTCGCGGATAGAAAACGTATAGGGCAAAAGCCGGATCATCCAAATTCTTCGCCGGGTAGCTGGCGGGAACGATCAGTTCGTCCACCGTCTGCAGTTCAGGTGGAATGTCAATGTTGTGCGTCGAAGCTCCGAGTTCGAGAGGCTCAAATTCGGCGATGGGCGCAGTCGCAGCATAAACACGTTCCGAGGACTGCTTGAACCATCCGGCAATTTCCGCGAAGTCGAATGCTTTTAATTGATCAAGATCGAAACAGAGAAAGCGAATAGTTCGCCCTTCCGGACACCAGATGCCCAAGTGCGCTGGTGGAACGAAAAAGGGACGGCAGTAAGTATTCAGCGCCAGTCGGGGCTTGTCGGGTTCTTGTAGCAAGCCCAGCGAAACCACATAGCCCAACGGCCCTTCGCTTCCGTGATGGGTCCACGCGAAGCGTTGCCCGGAGGCGGAAGTCACGCGAGGGAATGTCTTCCAATACCAGGGAGTGGGACCGATCGTGCGGGCCAGAATGTCACGCAGACGAGAGGTGCTGATCTCGCTCATCAACCGGCCGTCGGCACTGTGCGCGGCTTAATATTGGCACGAATGAATTGAACGATAGCGTCCATCGAGGTGCCCGGCTGAAAAATGGCGGCGACGCCGAGTTGCTTCAAGTGGGCGACATCCTGATCTGGAATGATGCCGCCGACAACTACGATCACATCGTCCATCTTATTTTCTTTGAGCAGATCCATCACCCGGGGAACGATGGCATTGTGAGCTCCCGAAAGAATCGACAGGCCAATGACGCTCACGTCTTCCTGCACGGCGGCACTTACGATCATCTCCGGCGTCTGACGCAGACCGGTATAGATGACCTCCATGCCCGCATCGCGTAGCGCGCGAGCAATGACTTTCGCGCCACGATCGTGCCCGTCCAGACCCGGCTTGGCGACCAGAACGCGAATTTTTTGCTCAGCAGGCATTTTTCTAACTAGGAAGAAATACAACTCAACGAGAACTCACTAGCATACAACAGGGGAGGGGGAATCTCGTAGCACAGGCGTCTGGCAGGCCGTCGCAGGCGTGGGTTGCCTTCACTTCAGGAGAGCGGCGCTACATAGTTTTAATATCCAAACTTCGCCACAAATACCAGCAGGCAACACTGCGATATGGTTCCCACGGCTTTGCGATCTTCTCCATCTGGGCAGGCTTGGGCAGTTTGCGTTTGTTGTAATGCTTCTTGATCGCGATCTGAATACCGAGGTCGCCAGTCGGCAACACGTTTTGCCGCTTTAATGTGAACATCAGAAACATGTGCGCGGTCCAAACGCCGACGCCTTTCACCTGGGTCAAATGTTTTATTACCTCTTCGTCGCTCATCTCGGGCAGGCGCGTGAAGTCGAGATCGCCGCGAACTGCACGCTCCGCCATGTCACGCAGATAGGAAGACTTTTGCTTCGAAAGGCCCGCCGACCGCATTTGCTCAGCTGTAAGTTTCGCGATGCCTTCCGGCGTTACCGGCTCACCCGTCAGGGTCGCGAATCGCTTGAAGATGGTCACCGCAGCTTTTCCGTTCAATTGCTGATATACGATGGCCTCAGCCAGGCTGTGAAACACCGGCTCGCCAAACTCCATGCGGAAAGCTCCGACGCGCTCGATGATGCCGCGCAGCACGGGGTCAGATTTCTTAAGATGATTGAGAGCTCGCCGCATCGAAGAATTGACGAAACCAACACACGAAGGATAGCAAATCCTGACGCTACGTAATGCTGGCCTCGGTGTACGTTCCGTAGACCTCGCGCAGGGCATCGCAAATTTCGCCAACGGTCGCATAGGCGCGGACAGCATCCACGATGTAAGGCATCGTGTTCGCCGATGAAACATTTCCACTCGATGCGGCCATGGGTTCCGCGGACGCCGCCTTCTT
>Ga0206819_10072_pt1 | contig 37847 bp, 28 predicted proteins | sample Alteio_BWOrgCont_87_FD_152855 | JGI IMG/M metagenome (GOLD analysis project Ga0206819, IMG submission 152855) | Enriched cells from forest soil in Barre Woods Harvard Forest LTER site, Petersham, Massachusetts, United States -... | ecosystem: Environmental > Terrestrial > Soil > Temperate forest >... | reverse complement strand
TCCGGTAGATATGTAATACATGAGCCACAAAAGAATGCGGATGCCAGAGTGGTCGGAGACAAATTCAATGGTTTGTCTCGAATCGCTGTTTCATTCTTCCAATGGTTTTTAAGTGCGGTCTGGCAGTCAGCATTGATCTTGGCATTCATTGCAATTCCGTATTTTGCGGTCGCCACAATCTGTTTCGCCAAGGCTTGGCAGGATCTGGACAAATGCATGACCCAGTGTCTCATGCCTGGTCAGGTGACTGATTTTCAGAAACAAGCAAGGTATGCGGTCCCTGAAGTTTCAAAATGCTATGCGCAGGTCTTTGAGCGCATTGGTGATCTGCAGCTGAATGTGTTGCACGACTGCAGCGGCGCTCTTTCAAGTTACTCAAAAGCAACAGGAATAAATCCGCTGCCGAGTGACGATCTAATCGAAAAGCAATTGAGCTTGTTACTGACTGCACCTTCGAGCCATGAATCGAAACTGTTCAGCAGTGATGCGCTCACAGGGCAAGCCTATAGAAATTCAATCACGGACATGGAATCGCGTGGGCTCGATCCAGTGGTCGAATGCACGAGACTGATTCAGACTCACCCGGACGATCCGAATAAAGTGATGTTACGGGCGGTGGCATACGCCAGAAAGGGCAACTACGATCTGGCAGCCGCGGACTGTCGCATTGCGGGCGCGATGAACTTCAAGCCGAAATACTCGGATGCTCTGTTTGCCTACTGCCAGTACAAACAAAGCAATAACTTAGACGAGGTGCAGGTTTACGCAACTGAATATTTGAGAGAGAATCCGTACGACCCGGATGCTTCAGCAATGTTGGCTCTGTGTCTTGCCAATCGCTCACGTCCCCTGACAGCGCAGATTTTTGCAGCAAAATCACTGACCCCAGGCGAATTAAGTGCGTTTGCGCTTGCCGCCAATGCCGCTGTTGCACTATGCGAAAAGCACGAGCACGCCGCATTGATTTATGCACAGCAAGCTTGCAAAATTGACTCAGGCTGCAGTGAAGCCTGGCTACAGCTCGCCAGAGCGCAATATGCGGTTGGTGATAAAACACGTGCCTTAAGCTCAATCAAACAGTGCATTGCCATCGCGCCGAATGACCGAATGGCTGACTCTGTCGCGGCTGAGATTTACGGGTCGCTCGGACAGCTTTACCCTACAACGCAGCCGCAGCCACTCGGTTTTGGCTATCCCTCTAATGCACAAGCATCCGATGATGAAACGTTCAAGCGTGATTTGACGTTAGTCAGAACGCCTGTCACTGACTGGCTCAAGCAATTAATCCCTGCGTTTGCCCAAAAATACCGCGGGTGACTTTAACAATCGAGTCGCCACACTGCTGTGGAGCGCAGGCTGCCAGCCTGCATCTCGCTTCGAGCGCAGACCGTGCTAAAAAGGTATGTACTACTCAAGGCAGGCTGGCAGCCTGCGCTCCGCAGCAGTTGCGCACATTTGTGGCTTCGCGACACGGGGACACTTAGTCCGAATGAAGCGATTCAATGAAAGGTTGATCACCACCTGCACGAGTCTATCGCCGGTTGATCGGTGAAAACCGTAGATTCTTACATGCCCTACTGCAGATCATTTGAACAATGACTCGGCAATTAGGATACGTCGTCAGTTTCAGGTTCGGGCGGCTCCAGTGCGATCCCTCTATCGTCGTCGAGTGGTTTGGGCTTCCGAGGTACACCACTGCCTAGACCATCATCCGGATCGATGCATCTTTTAATGCACTCATTGATCTGCTCAATAGTTTCGTCTGGAAATCTTCCGATCTTGTTGACCAAGAGTGTTTTCGGAATGGTGGCGATGATGGTGCAGTCAATTACCGTGTCGAGTCTCAACCCAGCCGCTTGACCAGCCGGACTGTTCATCAGTACCACCACCGCCCGCGAACCGGCTTGCACTCTAGCTGTATTACTAGTCAGTGGAACGAGCAACACGTCGTCAAGCCGGATGTTATTGTAGTCGTTTGAAACGACAACGGCCGGCCGCCTTTTTGTTTGGAGTGTTCCTTCATCCGTGGTATACGGGAAGGAGACCAATACGACATCGCCCTTTCTGTAGTGGTTTTCTGACATTGGTGTTTTCTACTGGCGGACTTACCTGACTCCATCATAATAGGAAGGACCGCGACCTGTTTAGTGATGGTTCAGTGAATTGTGACCGAAAAAGAAATAAAGGGGATAGTGAGTTGATATGACCGTATCGTATTGGCAAGATGCGCGCGCACAGAAAACCGCTGGCAAGGTTGATGTTGCCATTATTGGCGGTGGCATTATGGGCGCGGCGTCTGCCTACTGGCTGAGCAAGCGCAAAGGCTTGAAAGTGGCCGTCTTTGAAGCACAGAAACGCGCTTGGGGAGCCAGCGGCCGCGGGGCAGGCTTTGCCGTCCGCACGTTGTTTGCATATTACAATCAGGCGATTGCTGCATACGGCCGCGATGCGGCTAAATGGCTTCTGCATTTCAACGAGGAATCCTTGCAACTGATTTCGCAGTTTGTCGAGGTACACGGCAACAAATGCTCATATGAGCAATGCGGTTCTTACCTGCTTGCTTGCTCACAAGAAGAACTTCGAGAACTCGAAGAATCAGCCCAACTCATGCGCGATGACGGCTTCGACGCTGAGTTTTGCCCGACCGATCCGCTGTGCCGCGGATACCTTGGAGGTTTGTACAATCGTTGTGACATCGGGATCAACACAAGTCAACTTGTGAATATGCTCTTCGAGATTAGCGGAGCAGCCGTGTACGAACAAGAACCGGTATGGCGTATTGAGGGGGCGAGCGATGGCTCGATCAAAGTTATTAGCATTGGGCACGAGGTTGTTTGCAGCCGACTTTTGCTCACAACAAATGCATACAGCGCCTTGCTAGAACCTTGGTTTCACGACAAGATTCAGCCAGTGCGAGGACAGATCCTCGTCACCAAACCGCTTGCAAGCCGCATTATCGATGCAATGTGTTCTGCCAACTACGGCTGGGATTATTTTCGCCAGTTGCCCGACAATCGCTTTCTCCTAGGTGGGCGGAGATTCATGCAGCGTGCCGAAGAAGTCGGCTTCACCGACATGGTGACTGAGCCGATTCAAACCGCACTGCACAGTTATTTGACCGAATATTTTCCAGAGGTGGCTCAACTGCCGGTTGACTATCGCTGGTCCGGAGTGATGGCATTTACCAGAGACGAATTGCCAATGATCGGCGAGCTAATTCAGCAGCCGGTCGTAGCAGATGCAGATAAGATTGGCACGCTCCCAGGTGCGTTCTATGCAGTTGGATGCAATGGACATGGATTGGCTCACAGCTTCGCGTTGGCGAAGTTGCTTGTTGAAGTTGCTCTTGATGGTGCCAGCGCAAAAGCATTCGCCGCTGAGCGGCTTACGAAGCGAACTTCTCAACCCACTTGGTCGCACGCCCAGCAACCAGGCTCCTAGCGGTCTTATTGCAGATGAAATCCAGCAGGCAGGTCGTGTTTTCTTAACTGCAGTCACGATTTATTCACGGAAATTGGATACATTTGTGTTCTCAGAACCGATGGTTTCGTCAGCAACGAGTTCACGTGCAATAGTGGCTCTACACAGTTCTGACAGTTCGAATCGCTAACTGCTCGGATCGCCGACCTTCATAAATTCGATTTCGACTGGTGCACGGCCGCAGTTGGATCAGATCTTATAACAGAGGCACGATGATGTTGCAAAAGTCAAAAATCTTTTCAAGGCGAACAGCGCGAATTTCATCGCTGGCTGCAATCGCAGGACTGATCGTCAGTCAAGCCCCTTTCGAGCCCGCCCGGGCAGGGCATCTTGGACACACGTTGCTGAATGCGGTGACGTCCGTGGCCAGGCAGGAGGTGCCGACGAATTTAGTTCCCGATAAGCTCGAGACTGGCAGTACTGCTGATGCAAATGCCACGCGACTTACCTCTGAGCTGCACTGGTATAGATCTTTGAGTGAGGCCGAAGCTGACGCATCTCGAGAGCACAAACTGGTTTTCTGGCTGCACATGCTCGGTAATATCGAAGGCAAGACTTGAAGTGCCGGAAATAGCTTGAGGGCCGTGTCGCTGTCTCAACAACCGGTATTCGAGATGCTCAAAAAAGACTTTGTCGTAGGAGTCTTTGATATCACTGGGCAACCGTGGGCGGGAGCATCGGGGCAACACGCCTTGAACAGCACTGCAATTGCAACCACAGACGGTGCCGGGCCGCATAACATTCAGATGTTCGTGCTGGCGCCTGATGGTACAGTCATTCATTGTCTCCCCGGTTATTGGGAAGCCAAAGACCTCGCTATCGAGCTCAAGTTCGCAGAGGATCTCTACCGTGTGTACACGGATAGCAGTATGACCCTGGCACAAAAGCGCCAGATCGCCAGCGCCATGCAACTTGAGCATATAAAGAAGCACTCCGTTGCCATGCAAGTGCGCAGCCGCATGCAACCATTCGACGCTCAGCACGAATTAGCCAGGCGAGACAACAACGGCACGGTGATTCGGCCGCCAGTCGTCGGCCCGCTTCTGGCAATGGCCGGGTTCCGACTCACTGGTATCGTCAAGTCAACAGACGAGATCATGCATGAGCGCATGGCTAGGCAGCCATATGTGCCTTACGATCAATTCGATATCGCCGATTTCGTCGACTATGGTACTCAGTTCTACGACCGCAGGGAAAATGGCGTGAAAAAGCGGGTGCTCGCTAAAGTCGAAAGTGAGCTTTTCGGACACCAGGCGAAGCAGTCATCATCATCATCGGGTGACGCGAGAACGCCGGCGGCAAACGAAACGCCAACTGCAGCCGCCAGCTCCATGCCTGTCAGAATAGACCGCACATCAATCGGGCAAGCCGACAGGACTCAGAGTTCTGAGGTGGTTTCTTCCTCTGCTGAATCGAACGATAAGCAGACAATCCACTCCGCCAAGGACACCACCCAGAGTTCTGAGGTGGTTTCTTCCTCTGCTGAATCGAGCGATAAGCAGACAATCAACTCTGGCAAGGACACCACCCAGAGTTCTGAGGTGGTTTCTTCCTCTGCTGAATCGAGCGATTCGCAAGCAATCAACTCTGCCAAAGACACCACATCGATTGCCGGTCAATCTTCTTCGATAGCAGTACGGGCACAACTGAAGGCTGAGCATTGACGTTATTGCCCAAGCAAAGTCACGCTCCCTCAGCCCATATTATCGCTAGCGTCACAGTGCAAAATATTTCGCACTCAAGATAAATACCTGAGCGTCCGGTGTTATCGAACGACTGCATATGTCGACGGCAGACAAGATTGTTGACAAGCTGGCGAACGCTGATTATGATTGAAAGACGCCTGTCCAAGACCGGCGATGTTGTGCACTTGGTAAATTTCAAAAGTTTCGTTTTGAAACATCCACACGCAGAGAACGTCGAATAGAGAGTAAGGCGCACACGGAGAATGACCATTTAGTGGAAGACCCCACCGATAAACCACATAATACGATTCGACCGCGCGATTTGTGTCGATCCCGAGTGGGAAGGACGAGTTCAGCTGGCCGACATCACCGAAACGGGCACAACTAGTTTTGTTGCCCGCAATTGTGCTGGCGATTTAGTGATACCATATTTAGTATCATTCACCCGTTGACACCACGCACTTCTCGCGGTATCATCTTACCAAGAGCCTGTGTTCACCATCGAATATCGCGCATTGTCGCGACTGGTAACCACCGGCTGCTGGCCAAGCATGCCACCTGGTTTGCGGCTACAGCGAAGTGATAGGGCAGTCACGCTCTTTCGCCCGCTCATAGAACACATTGATTTCACACCTTTAATCGTACAGGAGGAGAATAAAACTGAAAAATACTTTCTCACTGTATGTGGTTCCATCTCAGTTGCGCTGAATGCGTTGCTACCATGCAGGGCTTGCTTCAAACGCATTTTTCTTTGGCCTGTACTCCGACAGGACTAGCTTACAATCAAATTCGCAAGTTCGAATCTTGCATTCCAGACTCTGGAATTAGCCTAGTGGTTTAAGGCATCGATCTTAGAAATCGACAATTCAAACAGCTAACCGACTTGTACAGACCAAAGTAGAATTTAAACGTCACACGCGCACTGAACCGAAGTTTTGATCTGCCGGCCTCAGTAGCGTTGCGGGGTGCGATAGCAGCGTACGTTGCTGTCTGTCGAGCTGGCGGATTCCGAAGGAGGAACTTCAGATTGCGAAGTGTAGGGCCGCACCGCTGGCGGTGCGTTGATGCTGAAGTAATCATGCGGGCGCGGCCTTGTGTTGCGGCCCGCTCCTCCGATTGAAAATGCTAAGCATGCGCCAGCAGCAGTTCTAGCGCGGCGTTTGCAGCATCACTGTGGCTTCGAATAATATCGAGAGATCAATATATTAAAGCTAGAGCTTATTACTGATAGCAGATCACTTAAAGTTAGAGTGATTTTGATCGACGCTGTCATTCCATTCCCAGAGATCTGAACTGCGGTTGAAGAGTAGCCCTGGTCGTGCCTCTCCAGTACCATCCTCTATCTTGCTCAGCAACAACTTGCCACCATGGGTAGGTTCAAATCAAAACAAAAAAACTATTGACACCGAGTCACTTTGTTTGCTACAGTCAAAGCATCATTCATTTGCGGATCTGGCCCATTGGTTGGGCTCCAGTCTTCCAAACTGGCAAAAGGAGTTCGATTCTCCTGTTCCGCTCCAATAATCTTCAAGGAACTAAGATCGTGATTCGCTCGTTACATATACCGTCATGCCTCGTCGATAGTCAATTTAATTGGCTGTCGGGAGATAAGCATGTGCGTACGTATGTAATAAACACACACAGAGATCACGATCATGTCACAAATAGCTGTATCACAAGGCACAACCAAGAGAGAAAGAACGCCAAGGCGTGACACCTCCTCTTCGGGGATGCATGTCACCAAGGTCGGCGAGAGAGTTTTGCAAACTCTTTGTGGTGAGTTCGATTCTCACCGTCTCCAAAAATTTGCCTTCGTGCCTCAATTGGTACAGGAAGAACCTCGTAAGTTCTCATCTGTCAGTTCGACTCTGACCGAAGGCTGCACTTTAGTGGCGCTATCTTCTAACCGGACAGGAAACCGGACTTTCAATTCGGGAATACGAGTTCAAGTCTCGTTAGCGCTAGTAAAAGACCTTGTAACTCAGTGGCTAGAGTACGCGCCTCTTAAGCGCCGAGTCGTTGGTTCGAATCCAACCAGGGTCATGATTCGCCTTATAGCTCAGTGGACAGAGCTGCTCCCTTCTAAGGAGAAGATCCTTGGTTCGAATCCAAGTAAGGCGAGAAGCGCCCCCGAAGCAGACCGGAATCATGCACCGTGCTTCGAACGCGGCGATAGTTGGTTCAATTCCAACCGGGGGTTCCAATCTTCCGTTGGCGCAACGACAGCGCAGATCCATGACAAGGAGAAGGTTGAATGTAACGAAGAAGAAGCGAAGGCAAGGCGGCGAGGAGCCGTTGCAGCCGAAGCGGAGGAATAGCGGAGGAGCCGAGGGACGAGGGCGACGGAGCGAAAAAAAGAATCGAAGTCGTAGCGAAGGCAAGACGGCGAGGAGCCGTCGCAGCCGAAGCGGAGGAATAGCGGAGGAGCCGAGGGACGAGGGCGACGGAGCGATTACATAAGTTCAAGTCATTCACGGAAGAAAAATTGCATCGTAGCTCAATTGGTAGAGCGCCTGACTGTTAATCAGGTCATTACTGGTTCGATCCCAGTCGATGCAGCCATGGAAGTGATCCGGCCAGATGAGGAGCTTGTTTTGAAAGCAGGTGCCCGCAAGGGTTGCAGGTGCGAGTCCATGCCACTTCCTCCATCAGCACGAATAGCTCAATCGGCAGAGCAAACGGTTGATAACCGTTCGATCGAAGGTTCGAATCTTTCTTCGTGCACCATTTTGGAAGGTGGAGTAACTGGTAACTCAGGACGCTCTGAACGTTCTATTCCAGGTTCAAACCCTGGCCTTCCAGAACTGTGGCTATCGTATAACGGAGGCGTGAGCCAAATTACACGGGGTTGTGGTCCCCGAAACGAGAGTTCGATTCTCTCTAGCCACCCCACATCCGAGTTTAAGTCATTGGCAGACTGCCTGCGTTGGAAGCAGGCTGCAGTAGGTTCGATTCCTGCAACTCGGACCATGCGCGTGAAGAATGATGGTCATTCGGCTGGATTGCAAACCCAGCAACGTGAGTTCGAATCTCACCACGTGCTTTCTGCTCTACCACATCAAGGCAGAGCGGTTTCACTTAAGACGAGATGGATCCGGGTGCAAGTCCCACGCGGAGTAAATGATGCCGGATTAGCAGAATTGGTATATGCGCTTCGCTCAAAACGAAGAGGTTCTGAGTTCAAATCTCAGATCCGGCAAGAGGCCCAGTTAGGAAAATTGGCAAATCCGCCTGACTTAGGATCAGGATTCTCTCGGTTCGAGTCCGAGACTGGGTATATGCGTTGTTCGGTTAACGGCAAACCATGCGGTCCCAACCCGCTGACTGAGAGTTCAAATCTTTCACAACGCGCCATACTCCCGTCTTCTAGAGGCCCAGGATCTTCCCCTGTCACGGGAAGGACGCGAGTTCAAATCTCGTCGGGAGTGCCAAGCCAACATAGCAATGAGGGTTCACGCGCCTGTCTGAAGAACAGGACATCTCGGTTCAACTCCGAGTGTTGGCACCAATTGAGTTTCGAAGGAGTGCCGCATCATGATCGAGTTCGAATTCAGATCAAATGATTAAGCGCTCCTGTTATAGATACTTCCAGCAATCAAAATGCATCAATCTTGTAAATTGAAACGCAAAAAAAGTATCTAGCTTTGCCCTTTAGGCACTGCCAGCAATTCAAATCACTTTCCTGTCACGAAGGTAAAAACACTGTCTAGCTTTAGAACTCACAAACGAAGTAACTGACGGTAGGCTCAATTTTCTCGGCTGTTGCGATTTCGCCTGCAGACGCAGAGAAGGAGCTGGGAACTGCCAACTCAAAACAGATCGGAGGGCAGGAGCGCCGCCATCCTGGCGGGAGCGAGATGCCGGCTGGAAGCCGGCGCTCCGAAAAGTGGGCAGGAGTCCAACTATTTTAACGTCAGCATTGAGGAGCTGCCAGCAACAAACAAGGGACCTATTGGTCGTCGGTTCGAATCCGACCACCTCACCGAAAGGTCAGGTGTAGCGCAGTGGTAGCGCGGTAGAGAAAAAACAGCTTCTAGTTACTTTTCGATTCTTTCAGCAAACCAAGCTGTCAATAAGCAAAAAAACGAATCGAGCTATTTCAAGAGAGGACAGAATGAACAACGCATTTTTAAGAGCCATGCTCGGCGAAGTAGACTACACAAAAACAGAAAATAATGCCAAGACCTTGCGTTCTTCAGGCAGTGCCGTGCTCGATCTTTTTGCGGCCGGTGCCGCATGGCGCACGAGAAGCGAAGCCGACATCGTCGAAGCGATCGAGCTGGCATGGCTTGAAAGCGCAGAGCTAACGCTCAAGTGCCTGTTCTATCTGCGCGATGTGCGCGGTGGACAGGGTGAGCGCCGAACGTTCAGAATTGCTCTGCAGCACTTAGCGAAGTATCACAGAGATGCTCTCATTCCCAACCTCCAGCACGTCGCTGAATATGGGAGATGGGACGATCTTCTCAGTATTAGCGATGCAGAGTTTGTCACAGCGTTGCTGTTGAAGCAGCTCAAGTCAGACTTGGCCGCTGAACGTCCATCACTGCTGGCAAAGTGGATGCCGTCCGGCAACACTGCAAGCAGAGCTACACGCAATCAGGCAAAATCTCTCATGGCAGCTTTCGGCTGGACGCCGCGCCAATATCGCAAGACTCTAGCCGGGTTGCGTGAAACGCTACGTGTGGTCGAGCGCGACATGTGCGCGAAACGCTGGGGCAGTATCATTTACGCTCACGTGCCCAGCAATGCCAGCCTGCGTTATCGTAAGGCGTTCAGAAAGCGTGACTGCGAGCGCTACACCGAATATTTGGCCAGCGTCAAGAAGGGCGAGGTCAAGATCAATTCGGGTACGCTGTATCCGTACGATCTGGTGCACCAGGTTTGGAAAAACCCCGGTGATGACACTGTTGATCTGCAGTGGGCAGCGCTGCCAAATTATATGGACAAGCCAACAAACGCTCTCGTCATGGCTGATACTTCCGGCTCGATGACCGGAAGACCGATTGAGGTATCGATCTCTCTTGCGATCTACATTGCCGAGCGCAATCAGGGCCCGTTTCACAATCTGTACATGACTTTCTCGAGCCGTCCGACCATCTGTCAGGTGAGTGGAAAAACGCTCTACGAAAAGGTGCACAAAATCAAGCCGATTGTTGAGAACACAGATATCATGGCGGCTTTCAGAGAGGTGCTGAGACTGGCGAAAGATTCCAAGGCGACGCAGGAAGAGATTCCGCAGATGCTGTTGATCATCAGCGACATGGAGTTCGACCAGGCATCAGCCAACAACAAGCACACGAACTTCGAGCAAGCTGCTCATGAATTCAAGCTGGCGGGCTATCGTTTGCCGACCGTAGTCTTTTGGCAAGTAGATCAGCGCAACAGGCAACAACCGGTGCGCCAGCATCAGAGTGGTGCCGTGCTCGTCAGCGGCATGTCGCCAAGCATCCTCAAACAGGTAATGAACTTCAATCAGTCACCTTACGATCTGATGCTAAAGACCCTGAATAGCGAACGCTATGCACCGATCGCTCTGCAGATTGAAAAATAACTCAAGCAAAAATTACAAGGAGGAAAAATCAACTAACAAACAGGACTCACCAATAGCATTGCGGTGTCAGCCCTGCGTGGTCACGTTGTGGTGGGCACCGCTCTGCTAGCATGCGGTGGGTGTTCAGCCACAACATGACCGTATAGGGCTGACACCGCTGCGTTGGATATACTACAATGCAACAGAATGTGTCATCTTAACCATCTTCCTCTGAGTTGAGTTTATTGCGCGCAGTTCGAGGACAGTAGGCTAAGGTTACTAGTTTAAGATCCCGCCGGCTGGTGGTGCCACAGGTGCTGGGCGGGCTGGGGGATTTATCATGCCGCCGCCGCCCTGGTTTGGCGTGTTATCCATCTGGTCTTTCCAGCGCTTCTCTTCTGCATCTCGCTCAGCGCGCATTTTGGCAACCTTTTTGCCATCTCCTCCCATCTTTACGTACGACTCCATAAATGCAGGATCGGTCTTGTCCAAGCCGCATCTCAGAATCACACGCATCACATCATCGCTTTTGATCAGATTCTTGTCGCGTCTCATGGCGCCTTCAAGAGCAGCTTTTGCGCCGGCAATGTCGTGATCAAACGAACATTCGTTCGCCAGATCCATGTGCAAGGCTGCGCACAGCGGGCCAATTTGCTTGAGGTTCTTCAGTTCTGTTTGCAGATCCTTCACGCGCTCAGCCGAGAGATGAATCTTTCCGAGCACGGATTGTGCAAGAATCTGATCCACTTGCTCAATGCGTTTCGCGGTCTTAACTGGATCATCGGCAAACTTGCTTACCTGTTCCACCTTGAACTGAATATCTCGTTTAGTATCAAAGTCTAGCCCTCCTCCTCCTCCCAATGCTCCGCCTACTCCTCCAATGATGAGGCGACCAATCACTCCAGCGGCGCCGCCAGCTCCCATTTTTTGCGGATCTCGATCGATTGAAATCAAACCACCGCCATTGATGTTGCTATCGTACAAATTACTTACACGCATGCGGATCTCCGGATCCGAATTCTGCAGTTCCTTCTCTAATAGAGGACAGGCACCCGGTCCCATTTTTTGAATGGCAGCCTGCGCGGCCTCTCGAATACGAAACGAGTTGTATTGATCCTGAACTCCCAGCTCACGCAACTCCTTAGCAAAATCCTTGCGCTCTGGCGAGTCCTGATGAAACTCGCTGCCCGCACCAAGAAGCGCGACATAACGTGCAAATTTGGCTTTGTCGGCATCAGGCAACTCTTTTATTTTTGCCTGAGCTTCCTTATACTGGCGAGCTGCATCACCGATTCCTTGAACCACTGAGCGAGTAAAGTCGAGCAAGTTTTCCGCGGTCTGTTTGGCTATCTCTGCCGGCGTCAATTCACGAGGATGCGGCTCAGCACCATCAGCCCGCTGCTGCGGCGCATTGCCGCCGTTTGGATTTTGATTATCTGTTTTTTGTAAATTTTCGGTTTTAGGTACATCGCCCATAGCACGCTCCTCCCGGTAGTGGTTATTGGATAGGCAGTACGCGTCGGAACCTTGCGTGTTCGTTCCATCCGTTGTTCGCGCACGAACAACGAACACGAAAGTCCATGCGTACCGTTGCGCAGGGAGATGTGTCTTTTTGGGTGGACGCTGTCGAATTTTTGATGCGAGCAGGATCCTTATATATACAAGTGACGGAATCTATGGACACGGATTTAACCCGCAAAGGCTAAAAGTTTCTTTTGGGGCGTGATTATCACAACAACGCATGGTTGGGTGATAGACTGATGCGCAATTAAGGCTCGATATTGCCACTTATGCTACCAGCTGATCTCGGACCATCCATCACGCGCGCCCAATTCCTTCGCGCGATTGCAACTGCCTTCGCCTCTCCGTTTGCGATGCACTCAGCCGCATACGCGCAGGCGCAACCACTACCACGGCTCGACCGCAAGCTTGCGCCAGTAAAAGTCAGACCCGATCGTGTTATTCGCACAGTCGTCGGGCTGCGTCCGTTTCGCGCCTCTGGCTTCGTGCTCAAAGCAGAGCCCTTCGGTAGCAAAATTCTTGTTCACAACTATGGTCACGGAGGAGGCGGCGTCAGCCTCTCATGGGGTTGTGCTGCGCTCGCGGCGGACTTGATCGAAGGCAAAGCGCCATCGAAGGCTGCAGTGATCGGCGCCGGCGTAATCGGACTTTCTACCGCCCGCGTTCTGCAAGACCGCGGCTGGCAGGTGACTATATACGCGGAAAAAGTTCCTCCAAATACAACATCGAATGTAGCTGGCGCCATGTGGACGCCCACATCTGTTTTTCACAGCGATCAGATCACTCCAGAGTTTCGCTCGTCGTTTATACAGGCATCGAAGTTAGCTCATCGTGCCTTCCAGCTTCTTGTCGGCACCACATACGGTGTACATTGGATCGACAGCTACACCATGGTTAACAACCCTGATGAAGACGGCGACGCGATCGAATATGCAACCAACGCGGGCATAGGCGACCTTTATCCGGACGTGCAATTCATCGATCCGCAATCGACGCCGTTCGTTTGTAAACAAGTCCGCCGCTTTTCGACAATGTTGATCGAACCAAACACTTATCTGCCTGCGATAATGCGTGACTTTCTTCTGCGCGGCGGCAACATCAGCGTGCGCAAGTTTGAGAGCCTGCGGCAATTTCACCATCTTATTGAGCCCGTCATTTTCAACTGCACCGGACTTGGTGCGCACAGTCTCCTCAACGACAACATGCTGGAGCCAGTGCGCGGACAGTTGACTATTCTCGAGCCACAATCAGAGGTCGACTACGCTACGCTCGCGGACTCTCTCTACATGTTTCCCCGCACCGACGGCATTTTGCTCGGCGGCACATATGAGCACGGCAACTGGTCGCTTGATGTCGACATGCAAACTCAAGAACGCATTTTAAAGGAACATGCCGCTCTCTATCGCGCGTAACTCTGAATTATCTGGGCCAATTGAGATCGCTGGGAAACAATCTCTGTGCTCAGATATGGAAGCGATCAACGTGGTCAGAGTTAGGGCAATCGTGATCTGGCCAGCGCATTCCTTACTTCAAGGGTCAGTCTGTCCGGTTGCAAATGCAGCGCGGGATCTGCTCCAGATTTCTTACTCAATTGGTGCATCCAGAGACTAGGCATCGGCGCGGTATCTCCGTTCCAGCGCACCCCCGGTTCATAAACCAAATAGACATCCCAGGCGGGGCAATTCAACCCCAATGTCTTAGCAAAAGCTTCTCCGACCGAGCGCCGGGAATCCCAAGCTTGCATGGTCAGCCGTTTTTCTGGCGAAACCAATTCAGCCGCATCCAAAGCGCTGTCACCGGGAATCATGGGCACCCAGACAATCAACCCTTTCAGTTGCCGGCTGTCGATTTTGTTGAATAAATCGAGCACAGTCCTGTGCCCGCACACACATTCTTTTCAAGTTGGCGACAGCAACGCCACCAGTCGCACGTTGCCACTGGCTTGATTGAACGCTGCTTTGAATTTTGCTGTGTTGGTTTCGTCCAACGTTTTGGCCTCCGCCCGCAAGCAGATCACAAGGACAGCGATTAAGCAAAGAATGCGCAAAATCATAGCTTCAAGTATACCTATCGACTGCATCTTGTGCTTCAGCCACCATTCCTAGTGTGGTGTCCAGCTATCCGCACAACATAAGCCACAGAACCGGCATCAATCCTGTAGTTGCGATTGGTTAGCCCTCCTTCCAGCTGGGATGCGCAGTAATCTCGACCGGACAACTCTGGGATTTCTCGAAGGATTTGCTGAATCTTTTTGGCGTCCACGATTGAGCCCCAAACAAAGTAAGGAGCTACTCAAGTCTGTCTGACGGCCGGCACCAAGACCAATTGGGCCTACTTGCCGGTGCTGTCAGGTTTTTCTTCAGGACCTTGTTTGTCTTTTGCGTCTGGCGGCTCAGAGGACTTCTCGACTTTTTCTTTGCCGTAATCGCCCAGCGTCGTCTTGGCCGGGCAGAACTTGACGAATGGACAACCAGTGCAGTGCACCGCTAAAGCTATTGGACAGATCACCATGAGCACGTACTCCCTTCTTCCCGAGCGACAGAGTTTCCTGTTTATGGCCTACCCCCTTCTAGCGCTTCGAAACAGAGCTACGTGAGCAGATCATCGAGAGAAAGGCGTGGAACCAGCAACCGATTATGCCATCGCAACCCCGTGGGAGTGTGACTAAATCTGTTTCGCCCCATAGAATCGAGGGAAAAAGGCAATCAATGAGAAACTAGCAAAACTTAGGCACAAACTGGTCCATGATGTGGCAAAGGTAAATACTGGATTTGTCCGATCCGAACTCCAGTAGCTCACCTTTAATCCGCCACCAGATACGCTGGCAGAATTACTACTTATCTTCAGCCAGGTAGCGCCTGAGCACATCGTAAATATTCTTTTGCAGGGACTCCCAATCTGAAGGATGCGCTGATAATACCTCGAGGTGGGGCGCAATCTGTTTTCTTTGACCAGGATACAAAATCGCCGCGTATTGAATCTCTTGAACGCCTCCCGGCGTTCTTAGCTTATCCATACAGTAGAGAAGTTCGTCGACGTCTTCTTTCATCGGCTCGATGACGTTGAGCGTTGCTGCCATTTGCTTTTTTGCTGCAGCTTTTGTTTTTGCTTTTGCTTTTTTTGCAACTGTTTTCTTGGCGCTTTCGGTTGCCACCCTGTATTTTGCATCGAAGACCAGGACGACAGGAGGTTTCTCCGGAGTATAAATGGCGATCGCTACGGACTGGGGGAGATCGTGCTGGGTCTTTTCGCTTTCGTCGTCAGTTCTCCAGGGTATAAGTTTGACTGATCTTCCCGTGGTTGGGTGGGATAACCCTATCGCAGACTCGAAGTCATTCACAGCCTGAATGAAGAGACCCCTATTGTCTTTTTTCACCCAGGGAAGACTAACGCATTGGAAGCCTAATTCGGTACAGACTCGAAGCATAACGCTCACCACTTTGAGGTTTGCCCAGCGCTGATAGAGATAGGGAAATTTGTTCAGCGGATCGTTGAGCGCTGGTTCTTCCAATCTTATTGACGAGCGCCTATAGAGCGCGAGATAGTCCTCCCATACCGTGCGGTACGCCGGGTTCTTCAAAAGGACCATCGTGACGCGATCGGCAGAGACAAATGGCCGTCTCACTTGCCTCAAGAATGGTGCTCGCGTGCAAGCCAGACGGAATTCGCTAGATAAAGCTTCTAAAGCAGCTGCAACCGCTGGCGGTGCCGGCTCCGATTTCAGTCTGCCTTGCAACCTCGATACCTTACTTTGCAGAGCCATAACGTACGCCTTCACGAGTCGATTTTCGTATGTTTCGAAGGAGCCCTCAACAGTTATGTCATACATTTGATTCAGCGCGCCACTTGAAGCAATATTGCCGGGCATCGAGATAGCCTGGGGCAGTTTTGATATGTCCGGTCTTCTCGCTTTTTCTGTGTCGCGAATCTCAAGTCGCGGTACCAAGACTTGATTAGGTTGACGTTGAATGATTGGCAAAAGCTGCAGAATGCCCAGTCTGTCCTTCGTGCCGGTAATAGCACGGCGCAGTTTTAAAAACTCCTGCCGAATGGTTGGTTCATGACCAAGCGCAATGTTTGCGTCTAAGAGTCCACCACATTCTTGCAATTGCGATGCGATTACCCTTGGAAGAACTTCGGTCAAATCGTGAATTATGGAGTTAACTTCACTCGCATTGAAGTACAGAGGCATCACAGTAATTGCTCGGCGCTCGCGGATGACCCCGCATTCAAGAGAAAGCTCGTAATGTCCGGGTCCGCATGCTGGCCATACTGAATAAGCGCACATTGCCGCTTCATCGAACTGCAACGGCAGCGCTACCGCTCCTAACCTTAACGAGATGGACGACCAGAGTTCTCTCGGAATATCAATGACGATACCACACTGGAGCCACTCGACTGGACACTCGATGATCGCTCCAGCCTCAATAAAGAAGCTCAGCCTAGAAGAAGGATACGATTCCATAATTGTGGAAACCATAATTGAGCTGTTGAATCTTAGTATAGCTCCGAGGAAACCGGTTTGCGGTTATATCACTGAGCCTCTGGAGCATGACACCAAGTCTGATATCAGTGCCCTTGATCCGTGGCAGGAGTTTCTGAATGATCTGATCGTCAAAAGCTTGCTGCCATGGCATGCCCATTCGAATGGCTTCATAGACGTATCTATTGATTTCATCAACAATGCGGAAGGAAAAAGGACAGACATCAGCAACCGCATCCCATATAGCCATGAGCACATCTCTTATTTCCGGTACTATAATGCGGGACTCCACTTCCTGTCTCCCGTGTGTCAGTTCAATCACTTGAGCGCGGTCGTAGATCTTATCTGCAAAATTTTGCGTCGTTTCGTCGACGTTTACTGTACCGATAAAGAACAGATTGGGAGTCAAGTCGACTACGTCAGGTCCGGACATAGTCACCTGAGCCTTGCCGGCACTAGTGAGAACTTCCATCCCAGACAAGAATTTGGCAAAGTAGTACTCAACACGGGCCAAATTCATCTCGTCGAGGACAAGGTGAAAGGGCTCTGGCGTTTTTCCCACACTCATGGCATTTTGATACGCGCGCGCCGCCTGCCGGAGATACAGGCTGAAGTCAGTATCGTAGTACTGTTGGGTCAGAGGATTGTAATACCCCAATAGATCTTCGTTTGTCGTCCAGTTAGGGGCAACCGACACCAGTTGGTAATGGGCATGAACCGCATAAGCGTACATAGACGTGAGCAAAGTCTTGCCGCTACCGCTCACTCCGCAAAGAATTACAAACCTTCGCGTTTTCAAGGACAGATGGTAACGTCGTAAAAGATCGAAACTAAAAACTGCGCCCGATGCGTCGATTGTTTGACGAATCGAATTAAAATCTGGTTCTACGTAGGAGTCCATATGTTGTAATGCGAGGTAGAAAAGGTGCCGTTGTCATATCCCGAAGGAGCTTATTAGAATATCACAATCCGGCTAACTATCTTGTGGTCCTGTCAGAACAAGCGATGAGGGCGAGGCGATTGCCGAAGCCCTCGCGATGCAGAGGTATCAGGTGCAGATGGCCAGGTTACGTGTTCATTATTTTCGTCAATATTCCGCTCGTCGGTGTTGCACTTTAACATCAACCCTTCGGTTTCGGTTCATCAGATAAGCGGGCGGGTATAGCATTATCAACTTCACGCTGCGAGGTATTTTGTGATGAGTGCAGGTAGATTGACGCGCAGAAAAGTAGCGACAGCGTTTGCCGCGGCTTTGTTTTGTGCAACCTCAGTTACCAGTGCCTTCGGTGCATCTCGCAATGTTGTCTGGTCAGAGCCAGGAGCAAAGCTGGTAGACGATAGGCTTCTGATCATGCTTGCTCCGGCTGCCGACAGAGAGCGTGTCAAAAATGACCTTCTTCAATGCACGCATGCGACAACGATCGAGGACATACATTTCAATAAGGATGATTCTTCGATTTTCGTATTGTCGCCGCAAAAAGGGAAGCGAGAGCAAACAATTAAGAAAATAAGCCAAGTGGCATCTCAACATCAAGAGATCACAGAAGTGACAAGAAACTACCGCATGACTGCCTGCACACACCCTAAGTCGGAGCGCAGGCCAAAGCCACCTAGCCCTGGAACTGGACCAGACGATCGGCACTGGCATGACCAGTGGAATTTAGGAAACATGAATTGGGGCCAAGCATGGAGCAACTATGCCAGCCAGCAGACCAATCAAGCTACTGTGGTCATACTTGGAAGTGGCTGCGTACCGACTCAAAACGACGAACTCGGGCCTCATATCACTGAGTACGATGCATTTCAAAAAGATCTGCCAATTATACCTGTACAGGGAGGGGGCGATGTGGAAGGCGACATTGATTGCAGCGTTCCCGGTGCGAAAACGAACAATCGCAAATTTATAGCTGGAGCGGCGAGCTTCCAAGAATCATTGCCTTGCCATGTAATACTGATGAAAGTCGTGAGACATGGTGCGCCCGACAAAGTGGCGGTCACCAGAGCTGTTGCATTTCTTGTTAACAACCAGAGCACACTCACCGGCGGGCATGGATTTCCTGCAAGTCTGAGTTATAACACTCAGCATTTTTACACAGACCCGTATTGGCAAAACATCGGACAAAAGCTATTGAATGCCAATGCTCTCTTGGTTATGGCGGCTGGGGACGTAAAGAATGCTTATAGAAACGAGCCGACTGGAAAGATAGCCGTAGTTCAAGCTACCGATTACGATAACAACCTATTCCTGGTCAGAGTGCAAGGCGATGCTCTGGCGGCACCTGGTGCTATTCAACCCGCTATTATTGATGGCAAGTATAACCACTTGCATGATGGATCCTCGTTTTCCGCGCCATTATGGTCAAGTTGCATCGCTATGCTTATAGCATTCAATCCCAACTTGAGCGCCGCCCAAGCTAACCAGATTTTGGTCAATACGGGCACCCAAAATACCAGCCAAGGAAACAAAGATGGCACTAACCCGTGGCCGTACGTGATTCCAAACTTGAACGCAGCAATCAATACTGCTCTGAATGGACCCATCCCTTCTGGTTCAATGCCACCAACAGTACCGGGCTCGTAGCTGGATGTACCAAACCCAACTCGCCAAGTCGGTTGCCTACATCAATAGAGTTTCCAATTTTCCAGCTGGCTCTGAAACGACCCTCAAAATGATCTCCCCATCCGAATCCGGACTCTCAGACAGAGGACGAAAGCCATCGCGGCGCAATGCGCTGATAACCATATCGAACGTTTCGCTTGGAACCTTAGCGTATTTGGTCATGCACCGCCCGATACACAAGTCGAGATATACACGTTCCAAAGCATTTACTGCGGCATCGAGTTGCTCATTAGTGGTGGTCTTAAGCACGCGTATAACTCCAACTGTTCCTGGAGTAATATCTAAGTCGTTCCATCTTCTGCAACCGACCGCTTTGCCTTTTGCGTACATCAGATCTTCATATGCCCACGCTTCCTCATTGTCAGGCTGGGCATAACTAACTTCAACTTTGTCCATAGGAGAGACTAGTGAACCCGGATAGTCCAGATATTGAGGATATGATCCAGGAGCCAACGTTATCAACCAAGGCTTCCACTGATTGTCGTCCGCGCTGCTGAGACACATTTGCGTGCTTAGCAAAAGTGCAATCAGCGTCGCCAGAGAAATTTTGGTTACAGTCATAGGCTCATTCATCAGGCAACCAAACCAGGATAACAACACGGTTATTGTAAATGATCACGGCACTACCGTCAGCATATGGTGCCTGAAAGCGAACGGTGCGGAGCGAGAAAGGAGCGCCATCAGCAACCGCATCCCATATAACCATGAGCACGGATGGTCAGCATCAGTGTAAATCCTATTGGCACAATTTGCCGGATACCGGACTATAGAGTAAAACTGTTTGGATTTTCTCGTGAATGTAGTTGCACCAAAAATCACCTGGGTGTTCATACGAGTGGCGGCAAGCATTGCACTTGGTGCCGCGTCTTTCATCTTGAGCCCAACGGCAAAAGCCACAGATGAAGCGGCGGCCTCAGGCGGCGAAGCAACGAAAGCCTCGGATAAAACTGAGATCGTCTCCTCGAAAATGATGTTCCTCTACATGGAACTCCTAACGGTCGGCCACACATTTCCAAATGATAGTGTCACTACCAGGCTGGAGCGGTTGGAGCGAATTGTTTTTGGTAAAGTGCAGGGGGGCGACCCCGACCAGCGCCTGACTTGTCTGATGACCAAAGTTTCTTCTGGCTCTTCGAACTCTCCCGGTGGCGCTCATCATTTGATCGGTGGAGTCTCTAAATCGAATCTCGAGGAGCCTGGCTATGATCGCATGGATCTCCAAACCGGCACTGGCAGCCGCAACAGTGTAGGACCTCACTTTAGAGCCAACCGGGCGCTCCAGGTGGTTTTCTCTCTTGGCGGCAGCCAATTGGAAAATTCGTTCAACGGACAGAGCCAAATGGATGCGCTGGTTTCACAGTACACCAAATACGTCGCCGGGCTCCTGGCAAACCAGCCAGTTGCCGAGCATATGCGAGTCAGCCTGACGATGAGCGGACCGGGCATCGCAGGTGGTTTTTCGGGCGGCACGGTTTCTGCGCGACCAGCATCACTGGTGATGGCAACACCTGCGATGGCCGCTACCCAATCTTCGTCATCTAGCGGTGCGTACGGTCGGATAGCAACCGCCGGCTTTTCCCAGTCTTGGTCTGAACGCGGCAGTGGCGGACAGCTTTTGCCTGGTGGCGATAGTTCGCCAGATAACTCGCCTGTTCACTTTTCTCCCTTGATCATTCAGGTGAGCGTGGGCGGCTCACATGTATCAAATTCGTTCAACAGCGAAAACCAGCCGACCAGATTCCTCGAAGAGGCGCAAGCCGGCACCTTACCTGCAGTGCCAAGCGAGCGGCCTTATGCGTTGTCTACGAACATTGGTAACTCCTTTGTGCTCAACTCCTTCGACGCCCCAGCAGGTCCGACTGTTAACACAGGCATTTGTGCATTTGTGGCTTCGAAAGATTTTCAGCCGCCCAATGGCTCTTTGCCTGTGCAACGACAGCGACCGCTTGTTTTAACCGTAAGCTTGGGTGGCAGCCGATTCGAGAACTGCTTCAATAGAACAGGTGGCATCGTTCGGCTGGCTAACGAAATTGCCGATGAACTGGAGTCTTCTGTCCAACCTGAAATACTCAACAACCTGTCGGAGATTCACGTGGGAAAAGGCGGATGCAAAATTGCCGACGTCTATTCGACCAGGTAGTTCTTTGTTTCGGTAGGCCGTGACCATCATTCGATCACCTCTCATCCTTTTCCGACGGGCTCGCTTACGCCGGTTTTGTTGAGGACTCAGCGCAACGACTGATCAACGTCACCTCTGTTGCTATCGTTGATTTACGAATTACTTCATGGTGAAGTCTGACTGATGTGCACGACACTACAGCCGTTGCATATGAGAGTTTGACCGCGCTATACTTGGTGGACTTTCACGTCACGGACCGAGGCTGTCTCACTGCGCCAGAGGAGTCGATCAATGAAAAAAGCCGGAGTTTCGCTGATTGTAGTCACTATCGCGACCGTCAATGCCGCCTGGGCTGCAGATTATCCGAAGGCATACGAAGCCACGTATGAAACCACTATGGCGGGTGTTGGCACTATGCAGAACCACTACATGTCCGATGGCAAAGGACACATGCGTACTGAGACTTCGGACCAAAACGGCACCACGCAAATATGTCTAATGGATTATCCCCAACACACGCTGACAACAACCATGCTTATGAACGGACAGAAGCGGTTCATGACGAGTCCTTTGCCTGATTATGAGGGTGACGACGCTTCCAAAAAAGATGCCAAAGACTTGGGCACCAAGGTAATCGACAACCGCCCTTGTCACGGGTACGAGACAACATTCAAGAATGGTCAGGCGTCTGATAGCTGGTATGCCGACGACAACACGGAATGCGTGATCCTGACCGAGAGTGTGGGTCCCGAGCAGAAAACCATCACGAAGTTGAAGTCCTGGGTCAAGACAGCGCCATCATTCAGCATGAGCCTGCCCAGTGACTACAAACCGTATCCGTAGCCTCGGATATGCTGACTGAATGTTGCCGCCGGCTTGGTAGTTAAGCCAGATCTTGCGAAGATTGAAACCGCCTTTGTACTGTCTCACCACATATGGTGCCGTTCCGTTCCGCGCTGCGGAATCGCTGATGAAGCAATCCCATTTGATGATTAATTGATCAGTGATGCTGGACAGCCAAACATCTAGCAAACGCTTCTGCCGATCAAGTAGAAAAGTATCGGTGAATGATCGATGCGATTTAATACAATCCGCTTGACCGTCTTACTGCCTGACGTTTCATCAATGACTTTGATATTTCAGCTGACCCCTGGTCATCACACATCGATCCCCCGAGGTTGCTTGAATATAGAGTGAGGTCGGTGAATGTATTAGTACGGTTTTTATGGTTGGACGAATAGAATCTGTCGAGAGACGAGGGCAACAAGATTCAAGCGACCCAGACTGGGGAGACATCTATCGGGGTCTGATTCCTGGTCCCCCAACGAGGGATGCGGCTCGGTCCGCAAAGTTAGCACTGTCTCCGGAGTTGGCATCGCATCGAGACGAGACGCGTGCCGCTGGCACTCGAGACGGGCAGCAAATTGTGCTGGCATCATCTCAACGAACGGGAGATGTGCCGGAGAGAACAACTGCCAATCATGACCACCCAGCTACATTTAACGAGCTGATTCATACCAGCCAAGCGTTGCCGGCAAAATATCGCGACCGACCGATGCGTCCTGCCGACGACGAAGCAGCAAGCAGAAGCAATGAACTAGGGTTCAGACGACTCTTTCCCGATGGCGACCGCAACACCATGTGTTGGATCGACGTGTCCGCTACGAACGGAAGAGTGTTGGAGCGACACTGGATTGACAGTGAGAACGGCGTTACCACAACCGTTCATGAGACGTTTGCCGGTGAGAAAGGTGAAGAAAGGTGCAACGAGCGACGACAGACTCGAACGCAGACCGACGGCACTTCTGCGGCGACCACCACTGTCTTCGATCTATCCAAGCCAGGAGAGGTCGCCGCCGCCAGCCAAGAAAGTATCGGACATTTCATCACCTCTAAAACATGGTACGCCAGCGACGGTACAACCCCGAATCGCATTGAAGAGTATTTGAAAAACCAGAAGGATGGCAACGAGGAAAACGATGCCATATCCCATCCAAAGGACGAACGGCATTACCGGCCTCACACGGAATACCTGGAGGTTCCTGGCATTCCTGGCGACCCGATGAAAGTGCACGAGCGCGACTCAAAAACTGGAGCGATGCGCACATCTGAATACAGCATAGGCAATGCGGCTCTGTTAGACATTCCGGGAGATCCAGCTAAAGTCGTGCCAGCGGAGCGCCAGAAGTCGATCGATCAAGCGGTGAGATTGATGGAGGATGCATTTGCTAACAACAAACAAGGTCCGGCTCACTACGAAGGAGCTGGTCACTATCGCACGAACACGCTCAGCGATGGAAAAGTAGACTTCGCGGAATATGGAAAAATTTTGCTCCAAATCGCCAATCGGAAAGACTGGACGGAGCCTGAAAAGCTGTATGCCTGGACGCGACTGAACGGAGATGAAGGAAGTCGATATAGCATCTCAACGGAACACACTAATCCAAAAACCCTCGACTCTTTTAGGGGCGGATGGGATCCATATCACGCGTTTCTCAAAGCTGGAGCTCGCGATGGATATCATGGTCCGATGTTTAGCATGGACCAAGAAGATGCAAACAGAGTGATAGAACAGCACGAGAAAGAGGAAATGACCAGCGGCGGCTGGCTGAGAAACTCTTTGCGATGGGGAGCAGGCTTAATGTTAGGTGGAAAAGACGGAATCAACGAAGGCGATGTGCAAGCATCTCAGGCTCAGGCTGCGGCGTTGAGGCAGATGAGAATGGATGGATTCATCGGCTATGCCACCGAATGGAACAAGAGATTCGTCGACGCTTCGATGAAGTAAGATTTAGCTGCAAGAAATGACACCGCGACTACAGGTTGAGCAGCTGGCAGGCGGCAACCTTCGCTGGATTCAAAGTTCTTCGGTGAAACTGGATTATGTCGGAGTAGACAGAACATAAAGTGTACATTCGCGCCTCGGTGGTATTCGATGGCAATGGATAATCGAATCAGCGTAGGGTCTGCCGTCAGACCAACGATTGCCATAGAGGTTCGCTGCAATGACATCCAAAAGCACACACATATATGAGCGTTTTTTGGAACAGTTAATACCTTACGCCGATGATTTTCCAGACAAGCTTTGGCCTTCCGCGAAATGCGATTGGCGTACTGCGAAAAGAGATGAAGAGTCTGTGTGCGCGGCAATAGTCAGATTCTATAAGCGCATGAAGCTAGACACTCCATCTGTGTTGTGGTGCGATAACCCCTGGCAGCTTGCGACCTGGCCGCTTTTACTGCAATTGATTTACCTAATGTATTGCGACTGTGAGCTTGGCCAGAAAAAAACATTCCTCGAATGGATCCAGTCCGATAGCTCGTTTCCAACTGAATTCGGCGCCAAGCTGAGTGTTCCAAAATGGAGCCAAGCTTACACTTGCTTGATAGCCGAACTGAAAAAGAATCGCCACCAATCTTTCTCAAGACTGCTTCAATCAAATCCCGATTCCTTCACGTGGCTCGACCTCGGTGCTAACCCCTATCCATATTTATTAAGACGCTCGGCAAGCGGAACTCTTGGGTTGCCCACCTACAGGTTTGGACACGTACCTCAGAATACTTGGAATTCACTTTGGCAAAGAGTCGACCAGACCGAAGCGGAACTCAATCAGTGCAGACAGCTTGCTGAGGGACAAGTCTTCAATGAGACCAATCAAAGACCTTCAGACTTCCTGAATTTTTCTCGTTTTACTCCAGGAGCACGCAACTTTGGCGGCGATACTCTGGCAAAGCAGCTATACAGGCAATTGGAAGGAACGCACTTAGGAACGAAGTTTTGGGATAACGCTACACGATTCACAAAATATTGTATGTCCTGGGGCCGCTGGTCGCCGTCAGGTCGCACAACCCCACTGGAAGTACTCGAGGGATTATGCTCCGGTGAGCTTGCGGATGAGTTGCAGGACTTCATTATGGTGAGAGACGCCGCTTTCTTGTATGTCTTCATGCAGGAAGTAGTTTTTGCCTGCAGAAACCCCGTTGCAATCCACCTGGATGAACGTCACCGTTTACACTGTTATGAAAAACCAGCCGTTGAGTTTCCTGATGGCTACTGCATTTGCAGTTGGCACGGTGTAATGGTGTCGCGTCAGTTGGTTGACGATCCGAATCTGCTAACAGTGAAGTACATACAAACAACGACAAATGTCGAATTACGTCGCGTCCTTATCGATCGTTATGGATCCGCCAAGTATGTGGTTGACGCTGGCGCGGCGGTGATTGATCGCAGCGATCGGGGCATTCTATACCGAATCGACATGCCTCGCGACGAAGCACTGGTTATGGTGCAAGTGACCAACTCGACGCCAGAGCCGGACGGCACCTGCAAGAAATACTTTTTGCGCGTGCCACCGACCGTTACCTCGGCGCAGGAAGCGGTAGCCTGGACATTCGCGATCGATGCAAACACCTACCAGCCCGAGATCGAAACCTGAGCAAAGCAAAGCTGACCGGATTGATTTTGCATCTTTCAGCAAGAGGGGATATTTATGATCCAAGAAACTGATGAACGTGACCCATGTCTGCCTCTCGCCCCAAGCAAGGAAATCATTATCGCTTGGTTGGAAAATTTATTTCCATGCGATATGGCGGCGGGAAAATTGACAGTTTCTCGAGTGTTTGAGTGGGAATCCTCAAAACGATTTACGTTTCTCGAACGACATATAATCCTTGAGGTTGAATTAGATGGGGTGCTTGATGTTGACGGTGTGAGACTGAATATGGGTGCTTTGCGGCGATCAACAACAACTCTTGTATCCGTCTATGATGGTGTGCGGTTGATCCTTTTAGGTGGTTCTGACCGCTATAAAAATGCCGGTATGATTTTGCGCGCAGAGGCTGTACAGCTCGATGATATTGATCCGCAAGAGGTTGCTCGATTCTTCAATGAAATTACCGGTTGGTATCAAACAGTTTTGCAGTCTTCTGCCTCTCAAAACACATTGCCCTGCCGTCAATTGAATTTCAATGAGGCTATGTGTACTCTGCCAAAGCCCTCTGTTACAGGAAACGCATACGAAGGATGGACTATAAGCTATTGGGCGTTGCGGCCGATCAGTAGCGGTGGATGCATACCCCGCAACGACCCACCAGAGTTGTTCGAATACACATTTGCCGTTTCTCCACAGTTTGAAGTTACGTATGAGGAAAGAAGCAATAATCTTTACTCGAAGTACAACATTAGAGATGTTGATTCTCTAAATGCAGCCTTAAAGGATGATTTCTATGGCATTCGTCAGGAGGCAGTCAATGTTTGTGGTGCACTGGGGCGAGCAGCGGTCCCTACCATAGATGCATTGGTTCAGTGTTTAGGTGACATGGACAAGTATGACTGCGTCGGCTATTGCTACAGTAAATTTGAATTTGAACTGGTCCGCAGCATTTGTGGTGTGCTACAGCAAATTGAGATTGGTCCCAAAGCTAACGATGCTGCATCCTGCCTAATTCGATATTTGTTCGACGAAAATAAAAAAGAAAGACAAGGACAGGGACTTAGATACACAGTCGTGATAGCATTAATGCGCCTGCATCCGGATCCAAGCACCGCACCAGCAATCATCGATGCCATCAAGATCATACGTGAAGGACAGTTTCAGGGTGTCCGTTTACCCAATGGTTCTTCCGTCTCCGAATGGGTAGCTTTAATCCAGTTGCTAGGATCAATGGATCCGCCCGCGCAATCAGCTGTCCCGTTTCTTCAAGAAATGGTCGCGTCAGATCCTGATGCTGGTGCCAGACAGGCAGCATCTAGATCTCTGCAATCAATTTCGTCTGCGCTAGGTGAAGCGAAGGGGAACAAGCCACATACCGCAGTGTAAAGCGCCAGCACATCAAAATCGGGAAGAGTGCATTTCACCGGACGGATACAACCGTTGAAGGATGACGGAAGGCACATGACCTCGGTCACTTGTGGCGGCACCATTGGAATGCAATAGTGCAATCAGCTACTTGATGAGAGGCTTGGGCACAACGATGAACGCTAAATTCCGGTCGAAGACCAAAACAGGCTATTGGATGGGAATGGCGATTGCACTGTTCGCCTGTTTGCAGACGGCGCAGCCCGTAAATGCACAGCGCAATGGCATGCAGATGGATTTTGCCGCAAACGCTCAACAAGCCGGCAATGCCACGGCGTGGAAAATGATCAACTGGCAGCCCGACATGGCGAGAGCGAAGGCAGTTTCCGCTCAGCAGCACAAGCCTATTCTCGTGGTTATACACAACAACCATGGTGGCGACGTCAACTCGGGTGAGTGTTGAAACGGCGGCAAGATGGTCAGGGGCAGGTCGCTCTCTGACGCAAATGTCATAAGGTACATCAACGACAACTATGTTGCCTTTGACCTCAATTGTAATTTCGGATTTCCGCCGGACACGCCCGCTCTCACTCCTTACGAACGGTTCTACAACGCCCATCATGAACCCGGGCAAGGGGAGGGAAATGCGAGGGGAGACCGCTTTTCGCGAGGATTCACTAAGAGTCTTGTTATCGCGCCAGATGGCGCCACCACGCTCAATACCGCTGGTAGTGCAGCCGTGACCCCCGATTGGCGAGACAATCCCAACTATAATGCTGACGGCTACCTGCAGTTCTTGGAGCGAGGAGTGGACAACTGGCGCAGGTACTCAAACATTAGCGCCTGGCAAGCGAGCCGATGAAGACCATCAGCAAACCAGTAACACTATGGAGCACAAACAAGAACCGGTCTGAGCGCATCAGTCGCGCCATTTGCCGAACAAAATGGAATCCCAGGTAAGATGCTCCAACGCAGCAGATTCTCTGGCCCCGTATTCAACGTCGGTAATTGTTGTGTCATTGGGAAAGCGCAGCGCTCCAATAAGAGCGTTATTGTCTACACCGTTGACGGTTCTGCCCAGGTATTCTTTATAGTCTGGAATGGAGCTGGAATTTTCAGCGGTGATCGTTTTCCTGAAGCCTGCTGATTTGCCATAGAGTGCATAGTATCTGGTCGCCATTTCAATCGACTGACCATGAGCTCCACGGTATCCATAAGGATCAAAGCCGGCAATTCTCAGCAGCTCAGCTGCCTGGTAAAGTCCCTCAAGCGTTCCCATAGGATAGCCGATACCCTGCGATGGATTGGCGTTGCGGTACCGATCGTTGATCTCTCCAGCAGCAACAATCGGCGATGAATATGCCGGGTGACTCGTAAATGAATCATTACCGTGATTCGGCGTAATGTAAACGAGCGGATGATCCGACGGACCGTAAATGACGTGATCGAATAGCGACACCCAGGGCACCTTCACTGCACGACTGCCTTCGCCACCATATAGAATCGCCTCCACATTGGCGTGGTCGTCGAACAAACGGGCAATGGAAAGCAAGCAGCCCAGGTGCCCAACGGTTTGATTGTTGTAAAACTCGTCGCGATATTTCCACTTCATATTCGCCGCGAATTCTTCATTGTGGATGTTCAATACCGCGTGGTACATCGCGCGATGGAAAGCGTTGAGCCTGGCTACTTCTTGCGCATTCAGAGCGTGCAAACCTTCAAGCAAATCTTGAGCATGAACAGAAAAGATCACACCGCGCGATAAAGTCAACGCACCAAAGAAGGTGCCAAACTGCGTCACCTTCGGCTTGCCATTCATATCCAGATCGCAATATTGAGCTTCAATCACTCTGTAATTTCCAGTTGCATCGTGGAATCCATGATCAGCCCAGGCAAGAAGAATTCTTTTGGCAATTGCCGTCGCTTCATCAGCCCCAGGAGAACCAGGTGGAACATTCGCCCCTGCTTTCACAAGAGAAGCATAAAGAGCGAGCTGTGAAGCGACTAATGCTCCGCCGTGCAGAGGCTTCATTCCCGGCTTTACATTCATCGCTGCGCAAAGCTCTTCATCCGAACGATCATTTCCATAGGCAGGCTTCGCTTCATATGAAAATCCACGCAAATAGATTTCCATGTCACAGCCGTTATACGCTTCATCCCAGTCGAAATTTGTCTGCAACTGAGTCTTTAGCTTTGCCACAAGATGCGCAAATCGCTGGGCGGAATACGATCCATGTCTGTTGATTCGTTGAGCCAAATCTCTGATTTCCTCATCGGTGAAAAATACATGAGGATGCAGCGAAGAGCTTATGTATTCTCCGGACAGCCGAGGGTAAGAATTTGGCTCGATGCGAACTTCAGCAATCGGAGGAAATTCGACAGAGCCCGATCCACCTACGGCAGAATTCTCGACATTTCCTTGAACACGGATACCGTGCACAAAGATCTTTTCGCCGTGGAACTGGGCTATCACTGAAGTAGGGATACGAACGTCAAAGCGATGTCTGCCTTGTGGTCCGCAACGACACGCCTGATCGATGGAAGGAGAGTCAGGCAAGTCGGCCTTTGCTTGCATGACGAATTTCCCTCGGTGGGGACCGTTGGCCGATTCCCCTGCATATATATGGATAGTCAGGGACTCGGGTGTGCCTTGTTGGCATGCCCAACCCCAAATGTGGCAACCGTGCTCATCAAAGCCCAGCCCATCAATGTGTCCAACGATTCGCCCAGGTCCTTGAGCTTCGGCATGACCACCAAAAGCGCCCATAATCAAGAACAGTAAGAACAAAGCATTGGTCCAGACCGTTTTTGACACGCTATTTCGCCCTCTAGAGACTGCTATTCGGTTCCATCCAGGTAATTCTAGTCGCCGGAAGCCTCAAGGTATAACCGGAAAATGCAGACCTGGTGGCGGACTTCTAACCGGTAATCGGTTTGCGCGAAGTGGACCTCGATTGCGCACTGTGCCAAATTATTGCGTAAACCAAGATTGACGATGGATCATGCTGTCATCGTTATTGACAACATGAAAGGGCGTCAGTTATGCTGGTTTATCTGGCGGATTGTTCGCGAGTGGGCAGTCTGCGCAAAATGACGTGAGTTTGTTTACGCAAAACCAAGGAGCAAGTAGTGCCCCGATCACGAAGTAAGAGTAAAACCACACACAAATTTCACGCTGGACGAGCATGGCCATGTGCCACTGCTCGCATCGTCGTTTGAAAAAGAGTGATACTAAATATGGTATCAAATACTATTGACATTTGCCACCACATTCGATATGCTTGTAATTGAAGCCTGTGCTCCAACAGGGGGAGCTTACAATCGCCTATAAGCGGAAGGTCGCGGGTTCGAATCCTGCCGGGTCCACCATGGGCCCGTAGCTCAGTCTGGAAAGAGCATCAAAACAACTAGCTCCTGCAACTCGCACAGGCTCCAATCTCATTCCTTCCATATGAAGGCCGAACATGCTAAGCAATGGCGGCGGTTTCCACCGTTCCGTCTGCTGGCAGTGCGGCTGCGCAAGTGTGCACCGCCTGGAAAGGCGGAGGTGCATATGCCGCAGTGGATGGCGCAGTTTGTTTCAACGGCTCCGCGTCCATGACGCAATTTGCCGGCGAAACATATGCCGCAAAGGTTGACGCAGTAAGTTCACCGGCCGGCGTCCATGACGCAAACTGCATGCGCGCATCGCATGCGCCGTCGGCTGCGTCATCCGCGCGCGCGTACTCATGCTCCGATGCAACAACCCAGGAGCGATGCTCTTGCAACCCTTGCATGGCGGTGTAAAAGCCGCACGGAGCGCTTGTTCGATATCATAATTACTTAAAAGATCAAGGTGAGCGTATGTTTGAAAATATCTTGAGAAAATTCGATGAGATGGGCGCCGAAGCCCAAGTCAGCACGTCCAGCCGTGTTGAGACTCTGACCATCGACATTGCTACGATCAAGAACAAGGAAGTTTTCGACATCACCGTCAATCCAGATATTGATGGTTCGCTCGATCTTCAGGTGTTGCAGGTTCTCCCCCGCGATCGCCACCTTGTTTTGCTGGCTCGTCATCTCAATGCCGCAGATAGAGTAGAAGACAAGTTTCACTACCTTTGCGGTCACGACGAACGGCACTGGTTTGTGGCCAGCGTGTCAGGAGTAAGCACCGTCGCCGATGCGAAAGCTTCGCTCAAGCCGTGGGAGATCATCGGCAGCGAGCGTCGCGCTCGTCTGCGTCAGCGTATGCGCAACCGCAGAAAGAACGAAGTCTTCGTCCGTCAGGGCGAATGGTTCTTCGTGCCTGCGCAGGGTATCAAAATTCCCGCTGCGTTCGTTCTGCGTAGTGAACCGATGCGTCGCAGCAGCGCACGCGCTAGCAAGCCGCACTGGGCCGAATTTGCCTACCGTTTCGGTGGCGAACAAGTCATGGTTTGCGATCAGTATCCAAACGGCGTAACTATGGCTCAGTACACGCGATTGCTCGAGCGTCGGCCAACGACTGCCAAGCTCAATTGGGCCGAGCGTCGCCGCAATGCGGCTATGTTCGTCAAAGGACGCATCACGCACCCAGATCACGCAACCATCGTGCTTGCTGATTGGCACCGCGTGCTGATGAACACAGAAAGCGAAAGCGCAAGAGAAACTGTTGCGTTTATCGATTGACCGCGGTTCACGAGAAAAAGCGATCTAGCTGAATGAAACTGCCAGTTCAGGTATTGCCTGATTCGTTTCGACAAGACGGCAATTCCTGCCTGGCAATTTCACAGATTGTTGTTCACCAGGCTAGTTAATGCGTCGGTTTTACCGATGTCTTCCATCAAGGATTTTAGCTCCTTAGTCTTTTTTCTCATCGGCTTGCTTGGCGATGCGTTTCTTCAAGGCCTCATCGATTTCCTTAAAGGTTGCGTTCGCCGGTAGTTCAAGATATTTTCTCAGCGATGCCGCTTGGCTGTAAAAGCGTTTGTCAAATGCCTGCCACTGTGCCGCTGCCAGATCCTTTTCGCTTGTATCGAGCGGTAACCCTAGCTCCACCCTTTTGAATTCATCTGGGTTGGCGATGAATTTCTTTTGCAGGTCCTCATATGTTGCATCTGCCGGCAGCCCATGCCTCTTTCGGATTTGTGCTCTTGCTTCCTCGACTTCCTTCTCGGTTGCGTGAGGGGGAATTCCAAGCTGTAGGACCTTCTCGTTAACATACCACTTCAGCAGGTCGTCATCGGTTGCATTTTTTCCAGGCGGTCCATAATAGTCTCGTAGTTTCTGCAGTTTCTCTTTGACCTGTTCAGCCGTTGCATCATTCGCTAGACCAAGCTGTTTTCGCACGGGCGCTTCGAGCTGAAGTCGTTTTTCCAGTTCTACGGTCTCTAGATTGTCCTTTGTGGATCTCGTTTCCTTGGGGGCATTCATCTCCTTCTCTTTCTGTTTCTGCAACGCCTCTTTGACCTCCTGATCGGATGCGTTAGGCGCCAACCCGAGCTGCTTTCTCACGGACGCGTCGTAGACCTGCTTGAATTTTGCATCAGCCGGCAACCCGAGATCCTTTATTGCTTTTTCGACTTTATCTTCGGTATCACCGGGCTTCAATCCGAGCGTCAGCTTCTCGAGAATTCTCGACTGCAGGAGTTGCTGCTCGGTCGCATTGGCCGGTAAGCCCATGTGGCTCCTTATTTTCTCCAGCTTCTCCTTGACCTGTTGTTCGGTTGCATCATTTGGTAATTCAAGCTGTGTTTTTACCGGCAATGCAAGCTGTTCTTTTATGTCCTTGACTAACTGCTTTTTCTGCTCTTCCAAGCTCGGCTGAGGACCGGTTTTTTGCGTTTCGGCCTTCGTCAGGCACAGATTTTCTTCTGGCTTGGCATTGTCGTATATAGTCATTTGCGGGACTAGATAAGGGCGATCACTGCTTTGTCTATCTACCGGTTTGCAGAGAGAAGCCGCTGCTTTCCTGGTCTGCGGATCGCTGGCGAAATCAGCAATCGCATTGGTCACACCACTAGTAAAAGGATCGCCGACTTCACCTATGCTTGCGCTTTCTGGTCTTAGCATATTGTTCCTCCAAGCCTATCCCTGTTCAAGACTTTCGCTCAATGTCAGCTAGCTCCATTAGTTAGTAAGATGAACGCCAGAGTAGTTTATATGCAGAGTTTTCTCGGCACCGTGTTTGTCGTCAGCGACAGTCGCGGCAGTCACAAATTCACTGGTTCGAAACGTTTGCGCCTGGTGCAAAGTTAACGCTCATATGCGACAAAGTTACGACATAAGACAGCTGTTTGCTACTGCTTGATTGCTTCGACAAGACGGCAATTCCTGCCTGGCAGCTTCACAGATCGTTGTTCATCACCTTGAAGGATTCTGCTCCGAATGTCCGATGATTTTACCGAGCGCGGTTAGAGTCAGCGCGATCAGGCAAGTATGGTTTCTACTTCTTTTGCTTTTCCTTCTGAACGAAACAGATCGGCGAATTCCATGACACTAGCTTTAGCCACTTCGCACAACGCGCCCTTGTTGGGTGCATACATGATTCCGACCACATTGGTGCTGCAGTCTTTGATCTTGCCTGCGATCGAATCCTTGACGGGATTGCCCAACGGCGCGTCTTTCTCGGAACATGCGCAGATTAGTCCCTCGAGGTCGATTTCCTGACCCGCCGAGTTGAACACATAGCGTTCACCATCTGCGCCATGCCGCAAAATCAACGTGTTGAAGATTGCATCGGCATCAAGCAAGCTAATTGGAAGTCCGGTCTTTAGCGAGATGAAGTTGTTGATATCGACGAGATTGTTGATCAGCGGAAACCGTCCCTCGCGAGCCGCTTGTGCGAGATATTCGCTCGCCGGTTTATTGCGCCCGCTAGGTTTGAAGCCACCGCTCTTCAACAGATTGCGCACAGCCTCTTTCACATCCGAAGGAAACTCCAGATTCTTTCGTTCATCAACAAGATGGTCGAGCAACGATTTTAGTTGTTCGCTGGTTTGTTCTACGACGACTCCGCGCGCCACCACCACCGCTGCCAATAGACCACTGTGCTCCAACCGATTGATTACTTGCACAAATTCACCTCTAACAATTGCTTCAGCTATCCTCACGTTGCTACAGTAATCCAGTTCGATAGATTTAAAGAAGGTTCGATCTTACTTAATCGGCGTTGCGGTCTTGAGCTTCCCTGGGTTTCGCGCGAGTATGAATTCTGCTATCAACTGGACGCTGCCGGCATCGGAGGAGTTGTCGGGAAACGACCACAGCGGATGTCCATCCAGACTTTCAATTCCGCGTTGCAGATTCCGCGCATCATTTGGCGGAAGAGAAGATGATATTGGAGTGACAACCAAATGGCGTTGCTTATCCACTGTTAGTAAGAATCGTGCATTGCCCCTGAAGCAGAGTTCGTCGCTGATTCCATAAGTTATGTAGTGATCCGAACGACATGATTCCGTTATCGGCACGGTGTCGGTGATGTCGAGTTCGAGCCCGGTATGAGGATCTGATCTGTCACTCCAAGCTGTCAAACCGCTATTAGTGAGTGTGGAAAAGTATTGCCCCAAATGCGGTGCCGCATGAGAAGCATCTGTTGCCTGCTCGGAGATCAATTGCAACAGGGCATCCGATACTCCAAATTTCCAAAACGCCCAGCTCGAATAATGCATATCGTCAGGTGGGGAAGTTTGGGGATAATTCCAACTATGTCGTCCTTCCTTTAGTCGTCCCATCATGGTTTTTCTCAACCACAGTCGAACCTCAGGCAACCCTCCTCGTCCACCGTTGGAACCGGCCATCTGGTAATCGGACATATCAAATCGATCACCGTGCGCGGTATCAGCAATCTGATTGATGGGCAACTTTGTATCTGCAGATTTCCCAGATGTCGAGGAGGCCAGCAGCGACAGAACGATGGTTGAGACAACAGGTATAGCTTCTCTCCGATACATATCGCTAGGCTCCTGCTGCTTGAAGGCGAGACCAACACTTTCGCCAACTCTGCTAGAACGTGGCGACTTATTGTTGGGAGTTGCCCGCGCCCCAGCTGGGAATTTTTCGAATCATTATGCAGCCGGTGAAACAGTATACAGCAACTGATGAGCTGCGAACTCTACACAGATTGCGCCAATGTCAAGAATGGATAATGCTCAGGATGCACATGCGAGGCACAAGGAAACACATATGACTACATCTCAGCTGACGCTGTACTTGTTCAGACATGGGCAAACAGCCTGGTCAGTGACCGGACAGCATACCGGTCGAACCGACATTCCGCTGACCGAGCATGGTCGTGAGCAAGCACTCGCATTGCGAGACACGGTTTCACAGATCCATTTTTCGCTCGTGCTTGTTAGTCCGTTGAGCCGGGCAAAGGAGACCGCGACACTGGCAGGATTAGGAGCAGAGATGACGATTTGCGATGACCTGGCTGAGTTTAATTACGGTGCTTATGAAGGGTTGACGACGGATCAGATTCGAGAAAAAGTTCCCGATTGGACAATCTGGACTGATCCGTGCCCCGGCGGAGAAAGCATGCAGGATGCCATGCGGCGGTGCCAAAGAGTGATTGATACTGCCCGTGGTGCTGGCAGCAACGTGGCAATTGTCGCGCATGGTCATATTCTCAGAATCTTGACGGCTGCCTGGTTAGGTTTGACGCCGGAATGCGGCAAATGCTTCATCCTGGACACGAGCACGGTTTCGATTCTTTCTCATGAGCATGATCTGCCGGCGATCAAAATGTGGAATGCACGCTGTCCGACCGTCGGCTGACTTTTCTGGAAGATGGGGTGTGAATCGTTTACCTGGGTCGTAGTTCGCTATATAGGTACGAATATGGTTTGTGAGGTGAGGAGTCGGAGAATGCATTCCTTGTACTGTGCACCATGCTGGTCAGTCGATCAGTGCGACAGTGCGGAGACGACCAAATTTTTTTGCCTGACAAGATCTAGTCAAATTTGATGTGCATAATCCCTCCAAGGATACCTGACTCTGGCACGCTACTTATTCACGTGAGTAAATATTGCAACTGATATAGCACTGCCTGATTGACCAACAATAATCAACCCGTTTCTCGACGACTGTTCGTCGCTTAGAAGGCTACTGCATTGAAAAATCAACTGCACTTTTGCGTTATCGCATCTGCTATTGCAATTTTGTTCGGAAACTCTGTCGCGGTAGCGGCAGACGCGACGTCAAGTCTGATGGGACAAGTAACGCTGGCACAATCGCAAAGACATACGAGTCTTGCGGATACCGAGGCCAGGGCATGGATGCGATGTCCTGCCGATCTCAGGATTTGGGGCGTTGGAAATCAAACACGAACTGCGCCAGGAACTAATGGTGCAGGTGTTATTGGTGGCGAAGAAGCTCCTGGATCAACGGGCCACCAGGTGCTGGTTACAACCGCACCAGGACAGGCAGAGTTGCAGATGGCAGCTCAACCGCCGACTCGAATGGTAACTCTCAACCGCTATTGGTGGATCAACAAAGAACCGAATTTAGATGGACTGGTGCCGAGAGATCCCGTTTACTGTCAGCCTTTCTATCAAGTTAACATGGGACCGCCAAGCCAAACACCAGGGCAGGTGGCGAGCCTGATGGCTGGTCAGCCTCAACTGCCACCCATACCCCTTACCGGTGTCGGCGTTATGGCCGCCGCTCTAACTATGACCGTCAGAGAGAGCAATTTAAGCACTGCCCCTTCGCGCGCTGTTGCGCAAACGCAGGCTCAGCAGCAAGGGCAGGCACGAGGGGCTTCCGAGGCAGCGGCTGATGGTGCGGAAGCGACTGAGGCTGCCGCTCTGACCGAGGTGTTGCTGGGACTAATTAACGTCGCCAATGAGAATGCTAGCGTTCCATGCTCAGCAAAACAAGCGACCAAAGTCCTGCCACAGGCGATCTGGATGGTGCAGCAAATGTTCCACCAATGCTATCTACCAATGGCGATCTTACTGCTTCTCCCTGGTGCATTGATGACACACATGAAAAGTATGGTCCAATATGGCGTCCTTGGTGGACAACCGGAAGATGAAGAGATGAAAGGACCGAGTCCATTCACTGCAATCTTCAGGAGCATAATTGCAATTTTTTTGATTCCGGCGACTCAGCTGATTGTTAGCTGGATGATCGATATTGGCAACTCGATGACGTACGAGGTTCAGAAATACGTTGACCCGACTGAGGTTTACAACTGGGCCAAGGAGCAAACCTTCAATCCGCCGACAGCTAACGATGAAAATGCCCTGAATCCACAACCCGCAGATCAGTCTCCCACGGATCCAGCGTCGAATCCGACTGAAACAGACACAGGTTCCGGAGTACGGCCAGGGCACGCTGGAGTAGCACAAAACGGCACAGAAGCGCATTCTTCTGTGAGAGATCAAGGGTTGATGACTCAGGCACTGCAAGCTGGTTTTAACGCTGCTACTTTCTCTTTGGCTTCCGCATTCGGAGTTTTGCTTGCGTTTCAGACAGTGATGATGTGTTATCTGTTCCTGCTTGGCCCTATTGCAGCTGCCTTTTATGCCTGGCCATCTGGAGTGGGCTCACTCTTCAAGAAAGTCTTCATTAACTGGGTTGACGCGGTGATCAACTTATCGCTGTGGCGATTCTGGTGGGTGGTAGTTGTTTTGATCATCTACACCA